>Ga0180217_1000019_pt1 | contig 350314 bp, 347 predicted proteins | sample eDN3rd37CBELigOP_FD_128521 | JGI IMG/M metagenome (GOLD analysis project Ga0180217, IMG submission 128521) | Enriched Organic Plus compost microbial communities from Emeryville, California, USA - eDNA 3rd pass 37_C BE-Lig OP (version 2) (version 2) ...
AGGCGCTGCGCCGCTGGCTGGACGCGCGCGGCTTCCAGGACATCGAGACGCCGATCCTCACCAAGGCCACGCCCGAGGGCGCGCGCGACTTCCTGGTGCCGGCCCGCATGCATCCGGGCGAGTTCTACGCATTGCCGCAGTCGCCGCAGCTGTTCAAGCAGATCCTGATGATGGCGGGCTTCGACCGCTACTACCAGATCGCGCGCTGCTTCCGCGACGAAGCGCTGCGCGCCGACCGCCAGCTCGAGTTCACCCAGCTCGACATGGAATTCGCGTGGGTGTCCGAACGCGACGTGCAGGACACGGTCGAAGCGATGATCCGCGACGTGTTCCGCGAAGTGGTGGGCGTGGAGCTCGCCGATCCGTTCCCGCGCATGACCTGGGCCGAGGCGATGCGCCGCTACGGCTCGGACAAGCCGGACCTGCGCATCCCGCTGGAACTGGTGGACGTGGCCGACCTGGTGAAGGACTGCGGCTTCGCCGTGTTCACCGGCGCCGCCAACGATCCGGACGGCCGCGTGGCCGCGCTGCGCGTGCCCGGCGGCGCCGCGCTGAGCCGCAAGCAGGTGGACGAGTACGCCGCGCATGCCGCGAAGTTCGGCGCCAAGGGCCTGGCCTACGCCAAGATCGACGACGCCGGCGCGGTGAACTCCCCGATCGCCAAGTTCTTCGACGGGGACGCGTTCGCCGCGCTGCTCGCGCGCACCGGCGCCGGCAAGGGCGACATCGTGTTCTTCGGCGCCGGCCCGTCCAACAAGGTCTCGGACTTCATGGGCGCGGTGCGCCTGAAGGCCGGCAAGGACTTCGCGCTCGTCGCGGACGGCTGGAAGCCGCTGTGGGTCACCGACTTCCCGATGTTCGAGTGGGACGAGGAGGAAGGGCGCTACGTGGCGCTGCACCACCCGTTTACCGCGCCGGCCGTGGACAGCATCGAGGAGCTGCGCGCCAACGCCAGGACCGCGGTGAGCCGCGGCTACGACATGGTGCTCAACGGCAACGAGATCGGCGGCGGTTCGATCCGCATCCATCGCCCGGCGATGCAGAGCGCGGTGTTCGAGCTGCTCGGCATCGGCGCGGAGGAGGCGCAGGCGAAGTTCGGCTTCCTGCTCGACGCGCTGAAGTACGGCGCGCCGCCGCACGGCGGCATCGCCTTCGGCATCGACCGCATCGCGGCGCTGATGGCGGGGACCGAGTCGATCCGCGACGTGATCGCCTTCCCCAAGACCACCACGGCGCAATGCCTGATGACCGGCGCGCCGTCGCCGGTGCCGGACGCGCAGCTGGCCGAGGTGCACGTGGCGGTGCGCCCGCGCGAGGCGAAGGAGGGCTGAGCGGTGGCCCCGGCGATCCGGCGCGCGCAGGCGGCCGACGCCGCGACGCTGTCGCGCATCGGCCGCGAGACCTTCACCATCACCTTCGGCCACCTGTATCCGCCGGAGGACCTGGCGGCCTTCCTCGACGGGAGCCACTCGGAGGCGGCGTACGCGAAGCTGCTCGCCGACCCGCGCTACGGCCTGTGGCTGCTCGAGGACGGCGGGCGCGCCGTCGGCTACGCCGTCGCCGGCCCGTGCGGGCTGCCGCATCCGGAGGTCGCGCCGGAGGACGGCGAGCTGAAGCGCCTGTACCTGCTGCCCGCCGTGCAGAACGGCGGCTGGGGCGGGCGCCTGTTCGCCGAGGCCATCGGCTGGCTGGAGCGCGAGGCCCCACGCCGCATCTGGATCAGCGTGTGGTCCGAGAACTTCGGCGCGCAGCGCTTCTACGCGCGCCACGGCTTCGCCAAGGTGGCGGAGTACGAGTTCCCGGTGGGACGCCAGCGCGACATCGAGTTCATGTTCCGCCGCGACCCGGGCGCCGCGCCGGCATGACGTCGGCGCAGGGCCGGCGCGTCGTCCTGCTGCACGGCCTGTGGATGCCCGGCGCGTCCATGCACTGGCTGTCGGTGCAGCTGCGCGCGCAGGGCTTCGCGCCGCGCATCTTCAGCTACCACAGCGTGTCCGACGGCCCGGGCGACGTGGTGTCGCGGCTGTCCGACCTGCTGCTCGCCGAAGGCGAGGCCGACCTCGTCGCGCACAGCCTCGGCGGCCTGGTCGCGCTGCTCGCCCTGCGCGAGCAGCCGCGGCTGCCGGTCGCGCGGGTGGCCTGCCTGGGCTCGCCGCTGGCCGGCAGCGGTGCGGCCGCCGGGATGGCGCGCTGGGCCCCGGGCACGGGCCTGCTCGGCCGCTGCGCGCCGCTGCTGCACGAGGGCATGGGCGCGTGGACGGGCCGGGCCGAGGTGGGCTCGCTCGCCGGCCGCGTGCCGCTGGGCCTGGGCGCGTTGTTCGCCGGCTTCGAGGGCGAGCACGACGGCACCGTGGCGGTGGCGGAGACGCGCATCGAAGGCCTGGCCGACCACGTCGTGGTGGACGCCAGCCACAGCGGCCTGCTGTTCTCGCCCGCGGCGGCGGAGCAGGCGGGGAGGTTCCTGCGCGAGGGGCGCTTCAGGCACTGAGCCGGCCCGCCCCGGCCATCCCCGGCGCCGCATCAAGTAAAATCGCGCCCTTTCCAGCCCCCAGGCACCGTTCCAATGGGTCGAGGTCCTTCCATCGAGGCGCGCAAGAACGCGGAGGACGCGCGCCGCGGCAAGATCTTCACCAAGATCATCCGCGAGATCTCCGTGGCCGCGCGCATGGGCGGCGGCGATCCCGCCGGCAACCCGCGCCTGCGCAGCGCCATCGACAAGGGCCTGTCGGCCAACATGTCCAAGGACGTGATCGAGCGCGCCATCAAGAAGGCCACCGGCGAGCTCGAGGGCGTCGAGTACGAGGAGATCCGCTACGAGGGCTACGCGCCCGGCGGCGTGGCCGTGATCGTGGACTGCCTCACCGACAACCGCGTGCGCACCGTGGCCGACGTGCGCCACGCCTTCGCCAAGTTCGGCGGCAACCTCGGCACCGAGGGTTCGGTCGCCTTCATGTTCCGCAAGCTCGGCGTGCTCACCTACGCCGCCGGCGTGGACGAGGAGCAGGTCACCGAGGCGGCGATCGAGGCCGGCGCCGACGACATCGTGGTCTACGACGAGGGCTCGATCGACGTGCTCACCGCGCCCGAGTCCTTCGCCGCGGTCAAGGCCGCGATGGAGGCCGCGGGCCTGGCGCCCGCCATCGCCGAGGTGGTGATGCGCGCCGACAACCAGATCGCCGTCGAGGGCGAGACCGCGCAGCAGGTCGCGAAGCTGCTGCGCTGGCTCGAGGACATGGACGACGTGCAGGCCGTGCATTCCAACGCCGACCTCGGGGACGCCGCCTACGCCTGACGGGCGTACGCTGCCGCCGTGACCAGGATCCTCGGCATCGACCCCGGCTCGCAGCGCACCGGCATCGGCGTGATCGACGTGGATGCCGGCGGCCGCTGCCGCTACCTGCACGCGCAGGCGCTGGTGCTGCTGGGCGCGGAGGATTTCCCGGCGCGGCTCGGCCTGCTGTGCGAGGGGCTCGACGCGCTGCTGGACGAATGGAAGCCGGACCAGGTGGCGATCGAGAGCGTGTTCATGGACAAGTCCGCGACCTCCGCGCTGAAGCTCGGCCACGCGCGCGGCGCCGCCATCGCCACGGTCGTGCGCCGCGGGCTGCCGGTGAGCGAGTACGCGCCGCGGCTGGTCAAGCAGTCGCTGGTGGGGCGCGGCGCCGCGGACAAGGCGCAGGTGCAGCACATGGTGCGGATCCTGCTCGGCCTGGCCGAGGCGAAGCTGCAGGCCGACGCCGCCGACGCGCTGGCGATCGCCCTGACCCATGCCCACATGAGCGCCACCGCCGCCCGCACCGGGGTGGCGGCGGCGATGCTGCGGAGGCGCGCGACGTGATCGGACGGCTGAAGGGCATCCTGGTCCACAAGCAGCCGCCGTGGCTGGTGGTGGACGTCAACGGCGTCGGCTACGAGCTCGAGGCGCCGATGAGCACGTTCTACGACCTGCCGGAGGTGGGGCGCGAAGTCGCGCTGTTCACCCATTACGCGCAGAAGGAGGACAGCGTTTCGCTGTACGGCTTCCTGCGCGAGGGCGAGCGGCGGCTGTTCCGCGACGTGCAGAAGGTCTCCGGCATCGGCGCGAAGATCGCGCTGGCCGTGCTCTCGGGCGTGAGCGTGGACGAATTCGCGCGCCTGGTGCAGGCCTCCGACGTCGCCGCGCTCACCCGCATCCCCGGCATCGGCAAGAAGACCGCCGAACGCATGGTGGTGGAGCTGCGCGACCGCGCGGCCGACCTCGCCGGCGGCGGCGCGCCCCTCGCGGGCGGCGCGCACGATCCGCAGTCCGAGGCCACCATCGCCCTGCAGCAGCTGGGCTACAAGCCGGCCGAGGCCGCGCGCATGGCGCGAGACGCCGCCGCGGCCGGGGACGATGCCGCCGCCATCATCCGCAAGGCCCTGCAGTCCGCGCTGCGCTGACGCGCGCCCATCCCATGGCCACCGCCACCCCCAACGCCCCGACCCCCACGCCTGGCGGCCACGCCCAAGGCGGGCTCGGCAAGCTCGTCGTCGGCGCCATCGGCGTGGTGTTCGGCGACATCGGCACCAGCCCGCTGTACACCATCAAGCAGGCGTTCGGCCCGCACTACGGCCTGGTCGCCAGCCACGACACCGTGCTGGGCATCCTGTCGCTGGTGTTCTGGGCACTGACGATCGTGGTGACGTTGAAGTACGTCACCATCATCATGCGCGCCGACAACGACGGCGAGGGCGGCATCATGGCGCTGATGTCGCTGGCGCAGCGCACGCTGCGGCCGGGCTCGCGCTCGGTGTACCTGGTCGGCGTCCTCGGCATCTTCGGCGCCTCGCTGTTCTTCGGCGACGGCGTGATCACGCCCGCGATCTCGGTGCTGTCGGCGGTGGAGGGCCTGGAGGTCGTCGCCCCGCAGCTGCACCACTGGGTGGTGCCGATCGTGGTCGCGGTGCTGGTCGCGGTGTTCGTCGGCCAGCGCTTCGGCACCGAGAAGGTCGGCCGGGTGTTCGGGCCGGTGATGATCGTGTGGTTCGTCGCGCTGGCGGTGCTGGGCCTGCTCAACATCCTGCACGCCCCGGAGGTGCTGAAGGCGATCGATCCGCGCTGGGCGCTCAACTTCTTCGTCGTGCACCACTTCCACGGCGTGTTCATCCTCGGCGCGGTGGTGCTGGCGGTGACCGGCGGCGAGGCGCTGTACACCGACATGGGCCATTTCGGCGCGCGCCCGATCCGCATGGCGTGGTACTGGTTCGTGCTGCCGGCGCTGATGCTCAACTACCTGGGGCAGGGCGCGCTGGTGCTGGAGAACCCGCAGGCCATCGTCAACCCGTTCTACGTGGGCGTGCCGGCCTGGGCGCGCTGGCCGATGATCCTGCTCGCGACCTGCGCCACCGTGATCGCCTCGCAGGCGGTGATCACCGGCGCGTTCTCGATCTCGCGCCAGGCCATGCAGCTCGGCTACGTGCCGCGCATGCTGGTCAAGCACACTTCGCGCGAGACCATCGGCCAGATCTACATCCCGGCGATCAACTGGACGCTGGCGGTGCTGGTGATCGGCCTGGTGCTGTCGTTCCGCACCTCCACCGCGCTGGCCACGGCCTACGGCATCTCGGTCTCGGCGACGATGCTGATCGACACCATGCTGCTGGCGATCGTGGCGCGCGAGCTGTGGCCGCGCGCGCGGCGCTGGGTGCTGGCCTGCTGCGCGTTGTTCGTGGTCGGCGACGCCGGCTTCCTGGTCGCCAACGGCGCGAAGATCCTCGATGGCGGCTGGTTCCCGGTGGTGCTGGGCCTGCTGCTGTTCACCCTGCTGCGCACCTGGCGCCGCGGCCGCGAGCTGCTGTACCAGGAGATCCGCAAGGAGGGCATCCAGCTCGACACCTTCCTGCCCGGCCTGATGCTGGCGCCGCCAGTGCGGGTGCCCGGCACCGCGATCTTCCTGATCGCGCAGGAGGGGATGGTGCCGCAGGCGCTGCTGCACAACCTCAAGCACAACAAGGTGCTGCACGAGCGCAACGTGTTCCTGACGGTGGAGACGCTCAACCTGCCCTACGCGCCCAAGGACAAGCGACTGAAGATCGAGCCCATCGGCGACGACTTCTACCGCGTGCGGGTGCGCTTCGGCTTCATGGAGACGCCGGACGTGCCGCTGGCGCTGATGCGCTCCTGCGACAAGGGCGGCATCCACTTCGACCCGATGGACACCACCTACTTCGCCAGCCGCGAGAACGTGGTCGCGCGCAAGCGCGGCGGCATGCCGATCTGGCGCGACAAGCTGTTCGCGGTCATGCACCGCAACGCGGCGCCCGCCACCGGCTTCTTCCGCATCCCCGGCAACCGGCTGGTGGAACTCGGCGCCCAGGTGGAGATCTGACGGGGCAGGGGCGCGGCCGGCAGGGAATCGCCCGCTTCCCTACAATCACCCCATGCCCCGGGCCCCGCGCCCGACTCCGACCCCGATCCCGATGACCAACGACCGGCTCGTAGCCGCCGACGCCACCCGCGAGGACGAGGCCATCGAGGCCTCGATCCGCCCGAAGCGGCTGGACGAATACCTCGGCCAGGCGCCGGTGCGCGAGCAGCTCGGCATCTACATCGAGGCCGCCCGCCACCGCGGCGAGGCGCTGGACCACGTCCTGATCTTCGGCCCGCCGGGCCTGGGCAAGACCACCCTCAGCCACGTCATCGCCAACGAGCTCGGGGTCGGCCTGCGGGTGACCTCGGGCCCGGTCATCGAGAAGGCCGGCGACCTGGCCGCGCTGCTCACCAACCTGCAGCCCCGCGACGTGCTCTTCATCGACGAGATCCACCGCCTCTCGCCCGTGGTCGAGGAGGTGCTGTACCCGGCGATGGAGGACTTCCAGATCGACATCATGATCGGCGAGGGCCCGGCGGCGCGCTCGATCAAGCTCGACCTGCCGCCCTTCACGCTGGTGGGCGCCACCACCCGCGCCGGCCTGCTCACCGCGCCGCTGCGCGACCGCTTCGGCATCGTCCAGCGCCTGGCGTTCTACTCGCCGGAGGAGCTGGCGCGGATCGTGCGCCGCTCCGCCGCGATCCTGGGCATCGAATGCTCGCCCGAGGGCGCAGCCGCCATCGCGCGGCGCTCGCGCGGCACCCCGCGCATCGCCAACCGCCTGCTGCGCCGGGTGCGCGACTACGCCCAGGTCCGCGCCGACGGCCGCATCGACGCCGCGGTCGCCGACGCGGCGATGCAGATGCTCAAGGTGGACCCGGAGGGGTTCGACGAGCTCGACCGCCGCCTGCTGCGCACGATCGTGGAGGCCTTCGACGGCGGCCCGGTCGGCGTGGAGTCGCTGGCGGCGGCGCTGAGCGAGGAGCGCGGCACGCTCGAGGACGTGGTCGAGCCCTACCTGATCCAGCAGGGCTTCCTGGTCCGCACCGCCCGCGGGCGGATGGCGACGGCGAAGGCGTACGCGCACCTCGGCCTCCAGCCGAGGGCAGGGAATAGGGAAGAGGGAACAGGGAATGGTCCCCCCTCGCTATTCTGAGCCGCCAGGTGCTCCCCGTCCCCACTCCCCATTCCCCATTCCCGGCTCTTAACCAGTGTTCAGCCACCCGATACGCGTCTACTGGGAAGATACCGACGCCGGTGGCGTGGTCTACCACGCGCAGTACCTGGCGTTCCTCGAGCGCGCACGCAGCGAATGGATGCGCGCGCTGGGCGACCAGGACGCGATGCGCCGCGAGCTCGACCTGGTGTTCGTCGTGCGCGCGATGCAGGTGGACTTCCGCAGGCCGGCGCGGCTGGACGACCTGCTCGAGGCCACGGTGGCGCTGCGCGAATGCCGCCGCGCCAGCCTGGTCATGGCGCAGGCGGTCCGCCGCGGCGACGAGCTGCTGCTGGACGCCACGGTGCGGATCGCGTCGCTGCACGCGGGCACGTTCCGGCCGCGGCCGATTCCCGATCCGCTGTACGAACGACTCAAGGCCCTGGAGGCACGCGACTGATGCAGCAGCCCATCGAATCCGCCACCGCCGACGCCGTGGCCCACAACGGCATCGACATGCTCGCCCTGGTGCTGCACGCGAGCCTGCCGGTGCAGCTGGTGATGCTGCTGCTGCTGTTCGGCTCGCTCGCCTCGTGGGTGATCATCTTCCGCAAGAAGCGCGTGCTCGACCGCGCCGAGCGCGAGGCGGACCGCTTCGAGGAGCGGTTCTGGTCCGGCGCCGAGCTGTCGAAGCTCTACGCCGGCGCCACCGAGCGCAACCGCGAGATCGAGGGCCTGGAGGCGATCTTCGAGGGCGGCTTCCGCGAGTTCAACCGCGTGCGCCAGCGCCGCGGCGGCGACGGCCGCATGCAGCTCGAGGCCGCGCAGCGCGCGATGCGCGCCGCCGCCTCGCGCGAGCTCGACGGCCTGGAGCACAACCTCGAGTTCCTGGCCAACGTCGGCTCGATCAGCCCGTACGTGGGCCTGTTCGGCACGGTGTGGGGCATCATGGTCTCGTTCCAGGGCCTGGCCAACGTGCGCGAGGCGACCATCGCCACCGTCGCGCCGGGCATCTCGGAGGCGCTGATCGCCACCGCGATGGGCCTGTTCGCGGCGATCCCGGCGGTGTGGGCCTACAACCGCTTCGCCACCCGGGTGGAGCGCATGTCGGTGCGCTACGACACGTTCTCCGAGGAGTTCTCCTCGATCCTGCAGCGGCAGGCGCACGTGGACGAGGCCTGACATGGCGCTCACCTCGACCGGCAGGCGCATCCGCAAGCGCCGGCTCAAGGCCGACATCAACGTCGTGCCCTACATCGACGTGATGCTGGTGCTGCTGATCATCTTCATGGTCACCGCGCCGCTGCTGAACCTGGGCGTGGACGTGCGCCTGCCGCAGGTCGCGGCGGCCACGGTCGAGCAGCCGAAGGAGCAGGTGGTGGTGCAGGTCGGCGAGGACGGCGCGCTGTCGCTGATCCAGCGCGACGACACCGGCGCCACCAGCAAGGTCGCGCTCGACGAGGAGGCGCTCATCGCCCGCGTCTCCGCGTTCCGCGCCAACAACCCGCAGCTGGTGGTGTTCGTGGCCGGCGACGGCGCGGTGCGTTACGACGCCGTGCTGCGCGTGCTGCAGCGGCTGCGCAGCGACGCGAAGGTCGACAGGGCGACCCTGCTCACGCAGTCGCCGGAGACGCCGCGCCGGTGAGGGAAACCCGCGCCGATACCCGCGTGGCGGTGGTGGGCGCGCTGGCGCTCCACGCGCTGCTGTTCGCGCTCCTGTTCGCCGGCATGTGGTGGACGCGCGCGGCGGCGCCGGTCTCGGCGGCCGGCCCGCAGATCGAGGCCGACCTGGTGGACCCGAACGCGCTCGCGGCGCCGCTGCGCCGCGCGCTGGACGCGCCGGCCCGGCCCGAGCCGGCGCCCGAACCCGTCCCGCCGGAGCCCGAGCCGGCCGCCCCGCCGCCCCAGCCGCAGCCCGAGCCACGCCCGCAGGACGCGCCGGTCGCGCCGCAGCCGGAGGCGCAGGCGCCGGTGCCGGTGCCCGACACCCGCGAGCAGGAGCGGGTCGAACGCGAGGCCGAGGCCGCCCGCCGCGCCCAGCGCGAGCAGGAGGAGAAGCGCCGCCAGGAGCAGATCGACCTCACCGAGCGCAAGCGCCGGGAGGAGGCGGAGCAGAAGCGGCGCCTGGCCGAGCAGCAGGAGATCCAGCGCAAGCTCGACCAGATCCGCGCCGAGCGGGAGAAGGCCAAGCGCGCCGCCGACCTGGCCGAGCAACGCCTGCGGCAGCTCGCCGACGCCGCCAAGGCCGCGCAGCAGGCGCCGTCGCAGGCGGCCCCGCCGCCCGGCAACGAGGGCGCGGACGACGGGCTGCTGGCCCGGTACAGGGCCGCGCTCAACGCGGCCATCGTCCAGAACTGGACCCGGCCCGACACCGTGCCGATCGGCCAGACCTGCCGCATCGCCATCCGCCAGGTGCCCGGCGGCACGGTGATCAGCGCGAAGGTGGACCCCAGCTGCCCCTACGACGAGCTGGGGCGCCGTTCGGTCGAGGCCGCCGTGCTGAAGGCCCAGCCGCTGCCCTATGCCGGCTTCGAGCCGGTGTTCCGCCGCGACCTGATCCTCAACTTCGAGGCGCGCGACCGCTGACGGATCGCCGCCGGATCGGCGATGATGGGCGGGCGGTCTGCCTCCATTCATCTTTTTTCCCGCCTTCACGGCGAAGCTGTTAACAATCCTGACTTTGGCCGGAATTCCGTCCCGATGAGCCGACTGCTGCGCCGCCCCACCTGGTTCCTGCAGACGCTGCTCGCGCTGCTTTTCGCCGCGCCGTGGCTGGCTGCCCTGGCCCAGGAACAGCCGCTGGAGCTGGACATCGTGGGCGGCAACGCCGCGGCCCTGCCCATTGCCGTCGTGCCCATGCCCTACCAAGGCTCGGCCGGCGCGCCGGAAACCGATGTCGCGGGCGTCATCCGCGCCGACCTGGACCGCTCCGGCCAGTTCCGGACCCTGCCCGAGGCCCAGCTCGTGCAGCGCCCGACCACCGGCGCCGAGGTGGACTACCCGGCCTGGCGCCTGCTCAAGCAGGACTACCTGGTGGTGGGCCGCGTCCTCGACGCCGGCGACGGCGGCTACCGGGTCGAGTACGAGCTGTTCGACGTCGCCCGCCAGGAGCGCCTGCTCGGCTTCGCCATGACCGCGCGCGCCAACGCGATGCGCGACGTCGCGCACCAGATCGCCGACGCCATCTACGAGAAGATCCTCGGCGTGCGCGGCGCGTTCTGGACCCGCATCGCCTACGTCACCGCGACCGGCGTGGGCAAGGGCAGCCGCTACGCGCTGATGGTCGCCGACTCCGACGGCTGGAACCCGCAGACGGTGGTGCGCTCGGGCGAGCCGCTGCTGTCGCCGGCGTGGAGCCCCGACGGGCGCAAGCTGGCCTACGTCAGCTTCGAGCGCGGCAATTCCTCGATCTACGTGCAGGACATCGCCACCGGCGCGCGCGAGCTGGTCGCCAGCTTCCGCGGCATCAACGGCGCGCCCGAGTTCTCGCCCGACGGCCGCCGCCTCGCGCTGACGCTGTCGAAGTCGGGCAACCCCGAGATCTACGTGATGGACCTGGCCAGCAAGGCGCTGACCCAGGTCACCAGCCACTTCGGCATCGATACCTCGCCGACCTGGAGCCCGGACGGCGCGACGCTGTACTTCACCTCCGACCGCGGCGGCAAGCCGCAGATCTACCAGGTCCCCGCCGGCGGCGGCGCCGCGACGCGCGTCAGCTTCCAGGGCAGCTACAACGCCGATCCCTCGGTGTCGTGGGACGGCAAGAAGATCGCCACCACCCAGGGCAACGGCAACGTCTACCGCATCGCGATCCTCGACCGCAGCCTCGGTTCGCCGCGCTGGAGCCTGCTCTCGCCGGGCTCGCTCGACGAATCGCCGAGCTTCGCGCCGAACGCGGCCATGCTGCTGTACGCGGCGAAGGAAGGCGGCCGGGGCGTGCTGTACGCCGTGTCGGCCGACGGGCGCGTGCGCCAGCGCCTGGTGCTGGCCGACGGCGACGTGCGCGAGCCGGCCTGGGGGCCGTACCGCGCGAGGCGCTGACAGGACTCTGGCCGACGGCGCGAGCCGGCGGCCGCAGGGGTAGTTCCAAACATCCGCACAAACGACGAGGAACAAAGCGATGAACAACACCACCCGCATCATGCTCGCGGCGCTCATGTGCACCGCGGCCGTTGCCTGTTCGAAGAAGGTCAAGGAGGCCCCGCCGGCCGAGGCGCCGGTCGAGACCCCCGCCGTCACCGAGCCGGCCCAGCCGAGCGGCGTGTACACGCCGGCCGACCTGGACACCGACGCGTGCCTGCGCACCCGCGTCATCTACTTCGACTTCGACCAGGATGCGCTGCGTCCGGAGTTCCAGCAGGCGATGGCGTGCCACGCCAAGTACCTGCGCGACCGTCCGTCCTCGCGCATGACCCTCGAGGGCAACGCCGACGAGCGCGGCAGCCGCGAGTACAACATGGGCCTGGGCGAGCGCCGCGCGAACACCGTCTCGTCCGCGCTGCAGGCCAACGGTGGCTCGGCCGGCCAGATCACGGTGGTGAGCTACGGCGAGGAGCGCCCGACCTGCACCGAGTCGAGCGAGGACTGCTGGGCCAGGAACCGCCGCGTCGAGATCGTGTACACCGAGAAGTAAGGCGGGGACAGTCCGGAGTAAGGCAGCGGGGATCCCGCTGCCTTATTCTTTTGCGGTCCCCATGGAGGTGAACCGATGAACGCGCGCATTGGCGGAATGGCGGTGGTGGCCCTGGCCCTGGCGGCGTTCGCGCAGCCGGCGGCCGCGCAGCGCGCGAGCCTGGCCGAGCGCGTGGCGGCGCTGGAGCAGCGGGCCGCGGCCGACCGCGGCAACGTGGACCTGCTCAACCAGGTGACCGCGCTGAAGGCCGAAGTGCAGGCCCTCCGCGCCCAGCTGGAGGAGCTGCAGCACCAGCAGCAGCAGATGGAAGAGGCGAGCCGCAACCAGTACCTGGACCTGGACGGCCGCATCACCCGCATCGAGGGCGGCAGCGTGGTGCCCCCCGCGACGGCCCCGTCGCCGGCCGCCGGCGCGCCTGCGGCGGTTGCGCCCGCGGTCGTCCCGCCGCCCGCGGCCGCCACGCCGCGCCCGGCGCTGGCCGTCGGCGATGCCGAGCGCGCCGCCTACGATGCGGCGTTCGACCAGCTCAAGGCCGGCCGCTACGACGAGTCGGCGCGCGCGTTCCAGCAGTTCCTGGTCCAGTTCCCCGACGCCCAGCTCACGCCCAATGCCGTGTACTGGCTGGGCGAGAGCTACTACGCCACCCAGAACTACGAGCTGGCCGCGCAGCAGTTCCGCTCGCTGCTCGAGCGCTACCCGGCGCACGACAAGGCGGCCGGCGCGATGCTCAAGCTGGCGCTCTCGCAATACGGCCTGGGCCAGCAGGACGCCGCCGAGGCCACCCTGGCGCAGGTCGCGCGCAGCTACCCGGGCACCGACGCCGCGCGCACCGCACAGGACCGCCTGCAGGCGATGCGGGTCACCTCCGCGCGGTAAAATGCCGGCATGAGCACCGTCGCCCCCGAAGCGGCCGCCGCCGCGACGGTGGCGGACCGGCTCCGCATCACCGAGATCTTCCTGTCGCTGCAGGGCGAGGCCCGCGACGCCGGCTGGCCGACCGTGTTCGTGCGCCTGACCGGCTGCCCGCTGCGCTGCCAGTACTGCGACACCGCCTACGCCTTCCACGGCGGCGAATGGCGGACGTTCGACGGGATCCTGGGCGAGGTCGCCGGGCACGGCGTGCGCCACGTCTGCGTGACCGGCGGCGAGCCGCTCGCGCAGAAGCGCTGCCTGCGGCTGCTGGAGCGGCTGTGCGACGCGGGCTACATCGTCTCGCTCGAGACCTCCGGCGCGGTGGACGTCGCCGGCGTGGACCCGCGCGTGTCGCGCGTGGTGGACGTGAAGACGCCGGGCTCGGGCGAGGTCGCGCGCAACCTGTGGTCCAACCTCGCGCTGCTCACCGCGCGCGACCAGGTGAAGTTCGTGCTGTGCGACCGCGCGGACTTCGAGTGGGCCTGCGCGGTGGTGCGCGAGCACCGGCTGCACGAACGCTGCGACGTGCTGTTCTCGCCGAGCGCCGCGCAGCTGCCGGCGACGCAGCTGGCCGACTGGATCGTGGCCGAGAAGCCGCCGGTGCGCTTCCAGCTGCAGCTGCACAAGCTGCTGTGGAACGACGAACCGGGACGCTGAGGCGGGGACGGAGGTGGCGAGGATGGACGGACGCGCGAGGAACCCCGCGGTGGTACTGGTCTCCGGTGGCATGGACTCGGCCGTGGTGCTGGCGATCGCGATCGAGCGCGGCTTCGCGCCATACGCGCTGAGCGTGCGCTACGGGCAACGCCACACGTCCGAGCTCGACGCCGCGGCGCGGGTGGCGCGCATGCTCGGCGCGGTCGAGCACAAGACCATCGACGTGGACCTGCGCAGCATCGGCGGCTCGGCGCTCACCGACGAGTCCATCCCGGTGCCCGACGACGCCGACGGCCACGTGATCGGCGCGTCCATCCCCGCGACCTACGTGCCTGCCCGCAACACCATCATGCTGTCCATGGCGCTGGGCTGGGCCGAGGTGGTCGGCAGCGCCGACCTGTTCTGCGGCGTGAACGCGGTGGACTACTCGGGCTACCCCGACTGCCGCCCCGAATTCATCGAGGCGTTCGAGCGCCTGGCCAACGTGGCCACCAGGGCCGGCGTGGAGGGCGCGGGCTTCCGCGTGCACGCGCCGCTGCTGCGCATGTCGAAGGCCGACATCGTGCGCGAAGGCCTGCGCCTGGGCGTGGACTTCGCGCAGACCGTGTCGTGCTACAGCGCCGACGCCGGTGGCCGCGCCTGCGGCCACTGCGACGCCTGCCGCCTGCGCGCCGAGGGCTTCGCGGCCGCCGGCGTCGCCGATCCGACCCGTTACCGCTAGAATCCGGGCGTCCCGGGCGCGCGCCCGGCCACCCTCCTGTGGGCCGTTAGCTCAGTCGGTAGAGCATCGGACTTTTAATCCGCTGGTCGTTGGTTCGATTCCAACACGGCCCACCATGCATTCCGTAGAGCCGGCCCATGGTCGGCTTTTCTTTCGAAACTTTCGAACGGAAGGCCCTTTTTTTCGGATGGACGCAGGCCGCGGCGGTTCCCTAGCCTGCAGGCCCCTGGTCGAGGGCTTTCCGATGCGCCGAACGTTCGCCGTTGTCCTGCTCCTGATCCTCCCCCTGGCGGCCGCCGCGGCCGTGCCCGCGCCACGCGACGGCGACGGCGGCGGCCGTGCGGAAGCCGCGGCACACCTGTTCGGCTACTACCCGAAGGCGGGCATGGGCGCGCAGTTCGACCGGGGCTACCGCGAACACCTCGAGTGGCACCGCCGCAACCGCGACCCGCTGCCGTGGTACGGCTGGTACGTGGTCGAGGGCGAGCGCTTCGGCATGTTCATCGACGGCACGTTCGGCGCGCCGTTCGCGGCCTTCGACGCGCGGGTGGCGCCGGCCGAGGACGGGCGCAACGCGCGGGAGGTGTTCCTGCCGTACGCCACGCCGGCCTTCCGCGCGTCCTACCGGCTGCGGCCGGAGCTCGGCGACGCCACCCCGCTGGAGGAACGCCGCCCGCCGCCGATGCTCGCGGTGTACACCTACCGCGTGAGGCCCGGCATGGCGGCCGCGTTCGAGGCGCTGGTGCGGGCGCTGCGCACCGCCGGCGCCGACCCTGGCGGCAGCACCTGGTACGAAGCGGTGGCGGGCACCCGCGTGCCGGAATACGTGCTCATGTCGGGGCGCGCCGACTGGGCCGCGTTCGCCGCCGGCGGCGGGCTCGAAGCGCGGATCGCGCGCCTTGCCCCGGCGCAGGACCGCGAGCGGCTGGCGGCGCAGCTCGCGCAGGCGGTGGAGCGCGTGGACAGCGAGGTATGGGCCTACCGCGAGGACCTGAGCCTCATCCCGGAATAGCCGGCGCCAGGCCCGCCGCCGCGTCGCCGAGCGGGCGGCGTTCGGCGTCCAGGCGGATGGTGCGGTCGGCGATGCCGGGCAGGGTGCGCATCGCGTGCCGGCTCACGCGCTCGAAGAACTGCACGAAGCGCAGCACCTGCGGGTGGGTCATCGCCTTGCGGCCGGGATGCTGCGCCTGCAGCGTCTGCTCCTGCTGCCAGCGCCACTGCGGCACCACGTCGAAGCCCGGCCCCTGCAGGAACAACAGCCAGGGCAGGCGCCGCCACAGCACGGGATAGTCGCGCCCGAGCGCCGCGTTGCTCCAGCGCCGCCAGGTGCCGTCGGGGTCCTCGTTGCGCTCGAGCGCGTTGAGCGGCTCGGCGAGCTCGGCCTCCGGCTGCGGCGGCACCTTCAGGAACCAGCCCTCGAGCAGCACCAGGTCGGCGCGCTCGACCGGCCACTGCGACTCGGGCAGGCGGTCGTCCGCGATCTTGTCGAAGCGGGGCAGGGCCGCCGCCCGGCCGGCGGCCAGCGCGTCGATCACCTCGCAGGCCAGCGCCACGTCGTGGGTGCCCGGGGCGCCGCGGGTGGCGCACAGCGGGTGCACCTCGCGGCCCAGGCGCTGGCGCTCGGCGTGGCCGAGGTAGAAATCGTCGATGGAGAGCGGCACCAGCCGGCGCCCGCGTTCGGCGGCGAGCGCGGCGAGCTGGGCCGACAGCGTGGACTTGCCGGTGCCCTGCAGGCCGGCGATGGCGAACACCGGCCGGCCGGTGGCGAGCGCGGCGTCGAGGACGTGGGCGACGAAGTCCGGCGCGTAGCCGGCCGTGGGGTTGTGCGGGGCGGCCATCGCGAGACAATACCGCAATGGACGAGAACGCCGCGGACCCGTTGTTCCAGGAGGCGATGGCCGAGTTCGCGCGCCTGTTCGAGGCCGCGGCCGAGGCCGGCGAGCCCGACCGCACCGCGATGACCCTGGCCACCGCCTCGCTCGACGCGCGCCCGTCGGCGCGCACGGTGCTGCTGAAGGGCTTCGACGCGCGCGGCTTCGTGTTCTACACGCACATGGACGGGCGCAAGGGCCGCGAGCTGCAGGCCAACCCGTACGCGGCGCTGCTGTTCCACTGGCCGCGCGTGCGCCAGGGCGTGCAGGTCCGCGTCGAGGGCCGCGTGCACGTCGTGCCCGACGCGGAGGCCGACGCCTACTTCGCGACGCGCCCGCGCGGCAGCCAGCTCGGCGCCTGGGCCTCGCTGCAGTCGGAGACGCTGGCGTCGCGCGAGGCGTTCGAGGCGCGGCTGGCCGAGGTGGACAAGCGCTTCGAGGGCCGCGACGTGCCGCGCCCGCCGCGCTGGACCGGCTTCCGCGTGCGCCCGCGCTGGATCGAGTTCTGGTACGCAGGCGAATTCCGCTGGCACGAGCGGCGCCTGTACGAGCGCGACGTCGCCGGGCGCTGGTCCACGCGGATGCTGTATCCGTGAGCGCGGCGACCGGTCCGCGCCGGATCGTCTGCCTCACCGAGGAGCCCACCGAGGTCCTGTACGCGCTCGGCGAGCAGGACCGCATCGTCGGCATCAGCGGCTTCACCGTGCGGCCGCCCCGGGCGCGGCGCGAGAAGCCCAAGGTCAGCGCGTTCACCAGCGCGAAGATCGACGAGATCCTGCGCCTGCAGCCGGATTTCGTCGTCGGCTTCTCCGACATCCAGGCCGACATCGCCGCCGCGCTGGTGCGCCGCGGCGTGGAGGTGTGGATCGCCAACCACCGCAGCGTCGCGGGCATCCTCGACTACGTGCGCCGGCTCGGCGCGCTGGTCGGCGCCGGCGCGCGCGCCGACGCGTACGCCGCATCGTTGCAGCGCGGGCTCGACGCGATCGCGGCGGACGCCGCCACGCTGCCGCGCCGGCCGAAGGTGTACTTCGAGGAGTGGGACGATCCGCCGATCACCGGCATCCGCTGGGTCGCGGAGCTGGTGCGCGTCGCCGGCGGCGACGACATCTTCCCCGAGCGCGCGCTCGAGCCGCTGGCGAAGGCGCGCATCCTGGAGGATGCGTCGGAGGTGGTGCGGCGCGCGCCGGACATCATCCTCGGCTCCTGGTGCGGCAAGAAGTTCCGGCCGGAGAAGGTCGCGGCGCGGCCCGGCTGGGATGCGATCCCGGCGGTCCGCGACGGCGAGCTGCACGAGGTGAAGTCGCCGCTCATCCTGCAGCCGGGGCCGGCCGCGCTGACCGACGGCGTCGCCGCGATCGCCCGCCTCATCCGCGCCTGGTCCGCCCGCCACCGGTAACTTCGCGGCGGTCAGTCGTTGGCGGCGGAGAGCTCGCGGCCGCGTACGGCGGCGGCATGGATCGCGCGGGCGACGAGCTCGCGGAACCCGCCGGCCTCGAAGGTTTCGATCGCGGCCTGGGTGGTGCCGTTCGGCGACGTCACCCGGCGGCGCAGCTCGGCCGCATCGGCGTCGCCCTCGGTGAGCATGCGCGCCGCGCCGAGCACGGTCTGCAGCACCAGCGTGCGCGCGGCGTCCGCCGGCAGGCCTTCGGCCACCGCCGCGGCCTGCATCGCCTCGGCGAGCAGGAACACGTACGCCGGACCGCTGCCCGACACCGCTGTGACCGCATCCATCAGCGCCTCGTCGCCGATCCACACGGTTTCGCCCGCGGCGCGCAGCAGCGCCTGCGCGGCCTCGCGGCCGGCGGCGTCCACGCCCGCGTTCGCGTACAGGCCGGTGACGCCGGCGCCGAGCAGCGCGGGCGTGTTCGGCATCGCACGCACCACCGCGACGTCGCCGCCGAGCCAGCGCTCGATCTGCGCGGCGGTGATGCCGGCGGCGATGGACACCAGCAGCGGGCGCGACTGCCGCGCCTGCGGCGCGAGCGATTCGCACACCGCGCGCATCACCTGCGGCTTCACCGCGAGCACCCAGCAGTCCGCGCCCGCGACGGCGTCGGTGCCCTCGGCGAAGACCGCGGCGCCGAAGTCGCGGGCGAGGGCGTCGCGCAAGCCGGCCACGGGCTCGGCGATGCGGATCGATGCGCCCGGCGTGCCGCGCGCGACGAGGCCGCCCACCAGGCTGCGGGCCATGTTGCCGCCGCCGACGAAGGCGATGGTCGATCGGGTCATCTCGTGTCTCCTGGGCGCCGACCGTGGGCCGGCCCTGCGGGGCGGGGACCGAACAGCGCGGTGCCGATGCGCACCATCGTCGCACCTTCTTCGATGGCGAGCGCGGCATCGTCGCTCATGCCCATGGACAGCGTGTCCACGCCGGGGTAATCGGCGCGCAGCGCGTCGAACAAGGCGCGCATGCGCCGGAACGCGTCGCGTCGCCGCTCCGGCTCGGGGAAGGGCGCCGGGATCGCCATCAGCCCGCGCAACGCGAGCCGCGGCATCGCCGCCACCGCGGCGGCGAGCGCGGGCACTTCGGCGGGCGCGCAGCCGTGCTTGCCGGGCTCGGCGTCGATGTTCACCTGCAGCAGCACCGCCAGCGGCGGCCGTGCCGGGTCGCGCGCCGCGTCGAGCGCGGCGGCCAGGCGCACGCGGTCCACCGACTGCACCCAGTCGAACAGCGCCGCCGCCAGCGCCGCCTTGTTGCTCTGCAGGTGCCCGACGAGGTGCCATTCGACGCCGGGATCGCCGAGGGCTTCAGCCTTGTCCCGCGCCTCCTGCACGTAGTTCTCGCCGATCGCCGGGCGCTCGCCCGGGCGCGCGCGGCGCCAGGCCGCGACGAGTTCTGCGACCGCGGTCACAGGTTGCCGCTTGGCCACCGCGACCAGCCGGGGCGATGGCCGTCGCGCCGCCCGAGCCGCGTTGTCGAGCGACTGCAGGACGCTGGCCAGGGCGGCATGCGGGGACGTTTGCATTGTGCCTATACTGCCAAGGCAAACCGGGGGAAGGGAACCATGGATATCGCCGAGCTGCTGGCCTTCTCGGTCAAGAACAAGGCGTCCGACCTGCATCTGTCGGCCGGCCTGCCGCCCATGATCCGGGTGGACGGCGACGTGCGCCGCATCAACATCCCGGCGCTGGACCACAAGCAGGTGCACGCGCTGGTGTACGACATCATGTCGGACAAGCAGCGCCGCGACTACGAGGAGTTCCTCGAGGTCGACTTCTCGTTCGAGATCCCGGGCCTGGCCCGCTTCCGCGTCAACGCCTTCAACCAGAACCGCGGCGCCGGCGCGGTGTTCCGCACCATTCCCTCCGAGGTGCTCACGCTCGAGCACCTGGGCTGCCCGAAGATCTTCCAGGAGCTGATCGACCAGCCGCAGGGCCTGATCCTGGTGACCGGCCCGACCGGCTCGGGCAAGTCCACCACGCTCGCGGCGATGCTCGACCACATCAACAAGACGGTGTACGGGCACATCCTCTCGGTGGAGGACCCGATCGAGTTCGTGCACACCTCGCAGAAGTGCCTGGTGAACCAGCGCGAGGTGCACCGCGACACGCACGGCTTCGCCGAGGCGCTGCGCTCGGCGCTGCGCGAGGACCCGGACTACATCCTGGTGGGCGAGATGCGCGACCTGGAGACCATCCGCCTGGCGCTGACCGCGGCCGAGACCGGCCACCTCGTGTTCGGCACGCTGCACACCTCGTCCGCGGCCAAGACCATCGACCGCATCATCGACGTGTTCCCCGCCGGCGAGAAGCCGATGGTGCGCTCGATGCTGTCGGAGTCGCTGCGCGCGGTGATCTCGCAGGCGCTGCTGAAGAAGGTCGGCGGCGGCCGCACCGCGGCGTGGGAGATCATGGTCGGCACCCCGGCCATCCGCAACCTGATCCGCGAGGACAAGGTGGCGCAGATGTACTCGGCCATCCAGACCGGCCAGCAGGCCGGCATGATGACGCTCGACCAGCACCTGCAGGACCTGGTCAAGCGCGCCGTGGTCACCAAGCAGACCGCGCGCGAGTACGCCAAGGACAAGCGGCTGTTCGACTGACGTCGGCGGCCCCGGAGCAGAACGATGAGCACCAGCATCCCCGGAAGCGGCATCGACTTCACCTCGTTCCTGAAGCTGATGGCCCACCAGAAGGCCTCGGACCTGTTCATCACCGCGGGCATGCCGCCGGCGATGAAGCTGCACGGCAAGATCGCGCCGATCACCCAGAGCCCGCTCACGCCGCAGCAGTCGCGCGACCTGGTGTTGAACGTGATGACCCCGGCGCAGCGCGAGGAGTTCGAGCGCACCCACGAGTGCAACTTCGCGATCGGCGTGGCCGGCGTGGGCCGTTTCCGCGTGTCGTGCTTCTACCAGCGCAACCAGGTGGGCATGGTGCTGCGCCGGATCGAGTCCAAGATCCCGACCATCGACGAGCTGCAGCTGCCGCCGATCATCAAGACGCTGGCGATGACCAAGCGCGGCATCATCATCTTCGTGGGCGCCACCGGCACCGGCAAGTCCACCTCGCTGGCGGCGATGATCGGCTACCGCAACAAGAACTCGACCGGCCACATCATCACCATCGAGGACCCGATCGAGTTCGTGCACAAGCACGAGGGCTGCATCGTCACCCAGCGCGAGGTCGGCATCGACACCGAGAGCTGGGAGGCGGCGCTGAAGAACACGCTGCGCCAGGCGCCGGACGTGATCATGATCGGCGAGGTCCGCACCCGCGAGGGCATGGACCACGCGATCGCGTTCGCCGAGACCGGCCACCTGGTGCTGTGTACGCTGCACGCCAACAACGCCAACCAGGCGATGGACCGCATCATCAACTTCTTCCCCGAGGACCGGCGCGCCCAGCTGCTGATGGACCTGTCGCTGAACCTCAAGGGCGTGGTCGCGCAGCAGCTGATCCCGACCCCGGACGGCAAGGGCCGCCGCGTGGCCATGGAGATCCTGCTCGGCACGCCGCTGGTGCAGGACTACATCCGCGACGGCGAGATCCACAAGCTCAAGGAAGTGATGAAGGAGTCCACCAACCTCGGCATGAAGACCTTCGACCAGAGCCTGTTCGAGCTGTACCAGGCCGGCGAGATCTCCTACGAGGACGCGCTGCGCTACGCCGACTCCGCGAACGAGGTGCGCCTGCGCATCAAGCTCGCGCAGGGCGGCGACGCCAAGACCCTGTCGCAGGGCCTCGAGGGCGTGGGCATCTCCGACCTCAAGTAGCGCCGGCCGGCTCTACAGCATGTCGGCGGCGCCAGCCGGAGATGCCGATGCGGATCGCCATGCGCCACATGCTGCGCGCCGCCGCGTGGCCGGCGCGTGCAGGCAACCGCCTGCGCGTTCAGCGCGAAAGCAGGCGTTGCAGCACCGCCGGCATGTCGCGCAGGTCGTCCTTGCACACCCAGGCGTCGGCGCCGCGCGCGCGGTCGTCCGCCGGGCGGTCCTCGGCCACGAAGCCGGTGAGCACCACGAACGGCAGGGCCGGGTCGTGCGCGCGCGCCATCAGCAGCGCCTCGCCGCCGGAGAAGCCGGGCAGGTCGTAGTCGGACACGACGATGTCCGGCGCGAAGCCGGCGAGCGCGGCGGCATAGGCGTCGCGCGTCGCGACGCGGCGCAGTTCCACGCCCATGCCCGCGCCGGCGAGCTCGATCGCCAGCAGGTCCGCGTCGTCGGCGGAATCCTCGAGCAGCAACAGCCGGAACAGGGCCTGCGGGGGCATGGCACCGGGCGAAGTGGGGTCCCTGCATCCTAACCGCGCCGGGGCCCCGGCCCAAGCCCGGCGGCCCGTGCCGGGGCCACGCTAGAATGCGGCGCATGGACGCCGTCCCGACCCTCACGAACCAGCTGCTCATCGCGCTGCCGGGGCTCGCCGATCCCAACTTCTCCCGCAGCGTCACCCTCGTCTGCCAGCACGACGCCGCCGGCGCCATGGGCGTCGTCGTCAACCGCCCGTCGGAGTACACCCTGGGCGAGGTGTTCCGGCAGATGGGCATCGAGAGCGACGACGAGGCACTGTGCGCCAGGCCCGTGGTCGCCGGCGGGCCGGTGCACCCGGAGCGCGGCTTCGTGCTGCACGACGGCGACCGCGAGTGGGCCTCGAGCCTGGAGATCGCGGAGGGCCTCTACGTCACCACCTCGCGCGACGTGCTCGAGGCGATGGCGCGCGGCGAGGGCCCGCCCTCGGCCACGGTCGCGCTGGGCTGCGCGGGCTGGGGCGCGGGCCAGCTCGAGTACGAACTGGTCGAGAACGCCTGGCTCACCGCGCCGGCCGACCACGAACTGCTGTTCCGCCTGCCACTGGAGGCGCGCTGGCGCGCGGCCGCCGGCCGTATCGGCGTGGACCTGAAGCGGCTCGCCGACTATGCGGGCCATGCCTGAGGACACGATCCGCCGCGACGGCACGGTCCTCGGCTTCGACGTCGGGGCCCGCCGCATCGGCGTCGCGGTGGGCAGCCCCTTCGGCCACGGCGCGCGCGCGCTGGCGGTGGTGGACGTGCATGCGCAGGGCCCGGACTGGGCTGCGATCGACCGCCTGCACCGCGAGTGGCGCCCCGACGGTTTCGTGGTGGGCGACCCGATGACGCTCGACGGCGGCGACCAGCCGATCCGCCGCGTCGCCCATGCCTTTGCCGCCGAGCTGCGCGCGCGCTACGGCCTGCCGGTGGTGCTGGTGGACGAGCGCGCGAGCTCGATCGAGGCCGCGCAGCGCTTCGCCGCCGACCGTGCCGAGGGCCGCAAGCGCCGCCGCGACGCCGCGGCGCTCGACGCCGTGGCCGCCGCGGTCATCGTCGAGCGCTGGCTGGCCGCGCCCCAGGACGCCATCCCCGTGCCCACGACGCCCGCGACGCCCGACGCATGAGCCACGCCGACCAGACCGCGCCCGACGGGCGCCTGCGCCACCTGCTCACCCTCGAAGGCCTGCCGCGCGCCACGCTCGAGCGCCTGCTCGACCGCGCGCAGGCGCTGTTCCCGCATGCCCACGGCGGCACCGCGCTGCGCGCGACGCTCGCCGGCAAGGCGGTGTGCAACCTGTTCTTCGAGCCGTCCACGCGCACCCGCTCCAGCTTCCGCCTGGCGGCGCTGCGGCTGGGTGCCGACGTCCTGGACTTCGACGCCTCCACCTCGTCCACGAAGAAGGGCGAGACCGACGCCGACACGCTGCGCACGCTGGAGGCGATGGGCGTGCATGCGTTCGTGGTGCGCCATGCCGTGGACACCGCGGTCGCCGCGCTGGCCGACGCCGCGGCCCCGGGCACGCGGCTGGTGAACGCCGGCGACGGCCGCCACGCGCACCCGACCCAGGGGCTGCTGGACATGCTCGCCATCCGCCAGGCGAAGGGCGCCGACTTCGCGCGCCTGAAGGTGGCGATCGTCGGCGACGTGCGGCACTCGCGCGTCGCGCGTTCGGACCTGCACGCGCTGCGCACGCTCGGCGCCGGCGAGATCCGCGTGTGCGCGCCGCCCGCGCTGCTGCCGGCGCCGGGCGAGCTGGCCGGCTGCCGCGTCGCCGCGCGCCTGGACGAGGCGCTGGACGGCGTGGACGTGGTGATGACGCTGCGCCTGCAGCGCGAACGCATGGAGGAAGGGCTGGTGCCGTCGCTGGAGGAATACCGCCGCGACTACGGCATCACCGCCGCGCGCCTGCGCGGCGCCGCCAGGGACGCGGTGGTGATGCACCCGGGGCCGATGAACCGGGGCGTCGAGATCGACGCGGACGTCGCCGACGGCCCGCAATCGCTGGTCCTGCGCCAGGTGGCGAACGGCGTCGCCGTGCGCATGGCCGTCCTCGAGGAGCTGCTTGCATGATCCGTGCGCTGTCCGTTTTCGCCCTGCTGTTCGCCGCCGCCGTGCCCGCGGCGCGTGCCGCCACGCCCGCCGACGCCGGTTACGACCCGCGCGCGCTGTTCGCCCCGCTCGCGCTGCCCGCCCCGGCGAACGCCTACCGCAGCGGCAGCGGCAAGCCCGGGCCGATGTACTGGCAGAACCGCGCCGACTACGTCCTGCATGCCACCCTTGACACCGGCAACCGCCGGCTGCTGGGCGAGGAGACCATCACCTACACCAACAACAGCCCCGACGCGCTCGACGCGCTGTGGTTGCAGCTGGACCAGAACATCTACCGCGCCGATTCGCGCGCGCACCGCGCGCGCCTGCGCCGCGGCGCCACCGAGGGCCTGGACATCGCCTCGGTCGAGATCGAACGCGACGGCCGGCGCATGCCCGCGCAGGTCCTCGTCGACGACACGCGCATGCGCGTCGACCTGCCGGCGCCGCTGCCGGGCCGGGGCGGCCAGGTGAAGCTGCACGTCCGCTATGCCTACGGCATCCCGGGCAAGTTCGGCGGCCGCACCGCGGTCACGCCCAGCCGCAACGGCGAGATCTACGAGATCGCGCAGTGGTACCCGCGCATGGCGGTGTACGACGACCTGCGCGGCTGGGACACGCAGCCCTACCTCGGCTCGGAGTTCTACCTCGAGTACGGCACCTTCGAGTACGCGGTGACCGTGCCCTGGGATTTCCTGGTGGCGGGTTCCGGCGAGCTGCTCAACCCCGGCGAGGTGCTGACGGCGGCGCAGCGCGAGCGCCTGGTGCAGGCCGCACGCAGCGACAGCACGGTGTACATTCGCCGGCCGGAGGAAGTGGGGGACCCGGCCAGCCGCCCGGCGCGGTCGGGCACGCTGACCTGGCGCTTCCGCATGGAAAACACGCGAGACGTGGCGTTCGCCGCTTCGCCGGCGTTCGTGTGGGACGCGGCGCGCATCAACCTTCCCGGCGGCCGGCAGGCGATGGCGATGTCGGTGTACGCCGCCGAGGGCGTCGGCCCCGACGCCTGGGACCGCTCCACGGAGTACATGAAGGCCGCGGTCGAGCATTTCTCGCGGTGGTACCCGTACCCGTGGCCCGCGGCGATCAACGTGGGCGGCCACGGCGCCGGCATGGAGTATCCCGGCATCGTGTTCGACGGCTTCGACGACACCGGCAAGACGCTGTTCTGGGTCAGCGCGCACGAGATCGGGCACAGCTGGTTCCCGATGATCGTGGGCTCCAACGAGCGCCGGCACGCGTTCATGGACGAAGGCTTCAACACCTTCATCGACGTGTACTTCTCCGACGCATTCAACGGCGGCGAATGGGCCCCCAAGCGCGACGGCGAGTACGCGCCGGGCGGCGGCAACCCCGTGGACGAGATCCTGCCCCTGCTCGCCGACCCGGAGGCGCCGACGCTGATGGCGCTGGCCGACGCCACCGCCGAGAAGTACCGGCACCCCGTGGCCTACTTCAAGTCGGCGCTGGGCCTGGTGCTGCTGCGCGAGCAGATCCTCGGCCCGGAACGCTTCGACCCCGCGTTCAAGGGCTACATCGCCACCTGGGCGTTCCGGCATCCGTCGCCCTCGGACTTCTTCCGCTACATGGAAAGCGCAGCGGGCGAGGACCTGTCGTGGTGGTGGCGCGGCTGGTATTTCGAGAACTGGCAGCTCGACCTGGGCGTGCGCAGCGCCGGGTACGTGGACGACGACCCGGCGAAAGGCCTGCGGGTGACGCTGGAGAGCCGGCAGAAGCTGGTGATGCCGGCGACGCTGCGCATCGCCTACGCCGACGGCAGCCGGGAGGACCGGCGGATCCCGGTCGAGGCGTGGATGCAGGCCGGCACCCCGACGCTCAACCTGGCCACGTCGAAGCCGGTGGCCAGCCTCACCGTCGACCCCGACAGCAGGCTGCCCGACGCCGACCGGTCCAACAACGCGTACCGGGTCCGCTAGGGGCCCTGTTCCTTGCCGGCGATGTATTCCAGTTCCTTGAGCGCGATCTGGTTGCCGGGCTCGACTTCGAGCGAGCGCTCGTAGGCGGCGCGGGCCCCGGCGAAGTCGCCGAGTTCGATCATCGAATAACCGATGCCGCGGAGCGCGACGCCGACCATGTCGGCGTACCGCCCGGCATCGGCCTCTGCGAGCGCCAACGCCCTGCGGTAGCTCTCGAGGGGCCGGGGCGCTGCTGCTCGTCGCAATAGGCGATGACGGGCGCCAGCAGCCGCCCGGCCCGCGCCAGGTCGTGCTCGCGGCTCATCGCGACGTAGGCCTCCGTCACCGTGTCGCGATGCTCGGCGCCCACGCCGGCGTCGTGCGGGGCGGACAGCTCGGTGACGAACTGCTGGCCCTGCGCGGCCGCGGACTGCGGGAAGGCCGCCATCGCGGCGAGGAGGCAGAGGGCGAGGCAGCGGGGACGGGCCATGTCCATGAACCTACCGCAGCAGGACCAGGGTCGCGAGGCCGAGGAAGCTGAGGAAGCCCATCACGTCGGTCACCGTGGTGAGGATCACGCCGCCGGCCAGCGCGGGGTCGAAGCCCATGCGCTTGAGCGTCACCGGCACCAGCACGCCGGCCAGCGCCGAGCAGAACAGGTTGATGGTGAGCGCGCTCGCGATCACCAGCGCCAGCGGCCACTCGCCGAACCAGGCCCACACGATGCCGCCGAGGACGGCACCGAGGGCGAGGCCGTTGAGCAGGGCCACGCGCACTTCCTTCCAGATCAGCACCTGCACGTTGGACGCGCCGAGCTGGCCCAGGGCGAGGCCGCGGATCACCAGCGCCAGCACCTGGGTGCCCGCGTTGCCGCCCATGCCGGCGACGATCGGCATCAGCACCGCCAGCGCGACGATCTGCGCGATCGTGCCCTGGAAGCGCTCCACCACCGAGGCCGCGAGGAACGCGGTGGCGAGGTTGATGCCCAGCCACACCAGCCGGCGCCGGGTGGCGCGCGTCACCGGCGAGAACAGGTCCTCGTCCTCGTCCAGGCCGGCCGCGCCCAGCGCCTGGTGCTCGGCCTGCTCGCGGATGATGTCCACCACGTCGTCGATGGTGATGCGGCCGAGCAGGATGTTGTTGCCGTCCACCACCGGGGCCGAGATCCAGTCGTGGTCCGAGAACATGCGCGCGACGCGCTCGGCCGATTCGCCGACGTCGATCGCGGGCTGCTCGTCGTCGAGCAGGGCGTTGATCGGCGTGTTCGCCTCGTGCGTGAGCAGGTCCTGCAGGGCGATGCGGCCCAGGTACTGGTGGCGGCGGCTGACCACGTACAGGTGGTCGGTGTGGTCCGGCAGTTCGCCGCGCAGGCGCAGGTAGCGCAGCACCACGTCCACGGTGGTGTCGGTGCGTACCGTCACCACGTCCGGGTTCATCAGGCGGCCGGCGGTGTCCTCCGGGTAGGACAGCACCTGCTCGAGGCGCTCGCGGTTCTCGCGGTCCATCGAGCGCAGGACCTCGTCGATGACCGCCTCCGGCAGGTCCTCGACCAGGTCCGCCAGGTCGTCGATGTCCAGGTCCTCGACCGCGGCGACGATCTCGTCCGGGTCCATGTCCGCGATCAGGCCCTCGCGGACCTCGTCGCCGACGTGCAGCAGCACCTCGCCGTCGTCCTCGGGATCCACCAGGCCCCACACCACGGTGCGCTGCGCGGGCGGGAGGGACTCGAGGAGGTTGCCGATCTCCGCCGCCGAGAGGGTGTTGACCAGGCGCTTCACCGGCCCCAGGCGGCCGCTGTCGAGCGCATCCGAGAGCAGGCGGAGCTGGCGCGCGGTCTTGTCGTGGCGGACGGCTTCGGCCATGGCGCTCCCTGTCGGGGTCGGCGGTCGCGGCCACGAGGGGCGCGACGTGATCAGGCGTTCATGGCGCCATTATCGCCTCATTCCCGTCGGTTTTGGGCGCCGCCTTGCGCATCCAGGCCTCGATCCCGGCCCGGTCGCGCGCGCGCAGCAGCGCCTGGACGCGGGCGCGCAGCTCGCCGAGGTGGCAGGCACGGATCGCGCGCCGGACCTCGAGCAGGGTGGACGGGTGCAGGCTGAACTCCTCGAGCCCCAGCGCCAGCAGCATCGGCGCGAACAGGGCGTCGGCGGCCATCTCGCCGCACACCGCCACCGGCTTGCCGCGCGCGCGGCCGAGCCGGATCACGTCGTGCAGCACGCGCACCACCGCCGGGTGCAGCGGCGAATACATCTCCGCGAGCGCGTCGTTGTTGCGGTCCACGGCCAGCAGGTACTGGACCAGGTCGTTGGTGCCGATGGACAGGAAGTCGAGGTCGTCCACGAAGCCGGGCAGGGCGATGGCCGCGGCCGGCACCTCGATCATGGCGCCGACCGGGATCGCGTCGGCCACCTCGTGGCCGGCGGCGCGAGCCTCGTCCATGGCCGTGCGCAGCAGGCCGCGGACCTCGACCACTTCCTCGCGCGAGGCGACCATCGGCACCAGCACGCGCACCGGCCCGTAGCCGGACGCGCGGGCGATCGCCCGCAGCTGGGTGGCGAACAGCTCGCGCCGCGACAGCGACAGGCGCACGCCGCGCACGCCCAGCGCGGGGTTGGGCTCGTCGTCCAGCACCAGGCCGGTGCGGTCGGCCTTGTCCGCGCCCAGGTCGAGGGTGCGGATGGTGGTGGTGCGGCCGGTCATGCCCAGCACCAGGTCGCGGTAGGCGCGGAACTGCGCCTCCTCGTCGGGCAGTTCGGTGCTGCCCAGGAACAGGAACTCGGTGCGGTACAGGCCGACGCCGGCCGCGCCCAGCTTGTGCGCCTCGGCCACGTCCTCGCGCGACTCGGCGTTGGCCCACAGCCGGATGTCCACGCCGTCCATGGTCCGGGAGGGGACGCGGCGCAGGCGGTTGAGCTGCTTGCGCTCGCGCGCCAGCTCGCGCAGCCGCGCGCGGTGCGCGCGCAGGTCCTCGGGGCCGGGCTCGACCACCACCAGGCCGCTGGCGCCGTCCACGGCGAGCACGTCGCCCTCGTTGATCTTCTGCAGCGCGCCGGTGGCGCCGACCACGAACGGCAGGTGCAGGCTGCGCGCCAGGATCGCGCTGTGCGAGAGGTGGCTGCCGCCGGTGGTGACCACCGCCATCACGCCCTGGCCGTGCCACTGCAGCAGCTCGGTGGGGGCGACGTTGTCGGTCACCAGGATCTCGCCGGCCACGCCGCGCACCGAGGCGACGACGCCGGTGCCGTCGCGGTGCAGGGCGGCGTGCAGGCGCCCGATCACCTGGTCGATGTCGTCGATGCGGCTGCGCAGGTACGCGTCGTCCATGTGCTCGAACACGGCCGCGATGCGGTTGCGCTGCACGCGCAGCGCGTAGTCGGCGGAGTAGCGCTCCTCGCGCACCAGCTGGTCGAGGCCGTGGAGCAGCTCGGGGTCGTCGAGCAGGAGCGCGTGCAGGTCGAGGAAATCGCCGGCCTCGGCCACCAGCACGCCCTGCAGGCGTTCGCGCAGGGCCTGCATCTCGGTGCGCACCACCGCGATCGCGGCGTGCAGCCGCGCCAGCTCGGCCTCGGTGTCCTCGACCCGCTCCTCGGCGACCTCGAACACGTCCGGGATGCGCAGGCGCGCGCGGCCGAGCGCGCTGCCGCGCGAGGCCCCGTGTCCGTGCAGCTCCCGCCGCATCAGTCGTCCTCGTCGAAGCGGCGCTCGAACAGCTCGGCCGCGGCCTGCGCCGCGGCGGCCTCGTCCTCGCCGTCCACCCGCAGCAGCACCGGCGTGCCCGGGCCCGCGGCGAGCAGCATCACGCCCATGATGCTCTTGGCGTTCACCTCGCGGCCCTTGGCGCAGAGGACCGCGTTGCAGCGGAAGCCCGAGAGCACCTGCACGAGCTTGGCGGTGGCCCGTGCGTGCAGGCCGAGGCGGTTGGAGACGACGAGTTCGCGTTCGATCATCAGAGTTCGTCCAGCACGACACCGTTGCGCGCGCCCGCGGCGGCGACGGCCGGGAGCTCGTCGAGGCCGAGCTCCGCGTAGTTCATGACGCGCAGCAGCATCGGCAGGTTGACGGCCGAGACCCGCCGCACCGGCGTGCCCAGCCGCGCCAGCCGCGCCGCGACGTTCGACGGCGTGGCGCCGTAGAGGTCGGTGAGCACCAGCACCCCGTCGCCGCCGTCCACGCGCCGCAGCGCCGCGCTCGCGGCCGGCAGCACCGCGTCCGGGTCCGCGCCGAAGCCGACCTCGAACGCCTCCACCCGCAGCGGCAGCGCCGGCATCAGCCGCCGCAGCACCCCGACCAGCGCGGGGCCGATGCCTTCGTGGGTGACGAGCAGGACGCCGACGGGCATGCGGCCTCAATCCAGTTCGCGGTGGTGGACGGCCACTTCCGCCCAGCCGCGCTCGCGGCAGTGCCCGGCCATCCACTCGGCGAGGTACACCGAGCGGTGCCGGCCGCCGGTGCAGCCGAAGGCGATGGTGGCATAGCTGCGGGTGTCGGACTGCATCTTCGGCAGCCACTGGTCGAGGAACGCGGCCACGCCCGCCACGTAGGCGGCGACGTCCGGGTCGCGCTCCAGGAACTCGCGCACCGCGGCGTCGCGGCCGGACAGCGGGCGCAGCGACGGTTCCCAGTGCGGGTTGGGCAGCACGCGCGCGTCGAACACGAAGTCCGCGCCGGCCGGCACCCCGCGCCGGTACGCGAACGACTCGAACAGCAGCGACAGCGTCTCGCCGCCGAGCCCGAACTCGGTGATCACCTGGCGGCGCAGCTGGTGCACGTTGAAGGTGCTGGTGTCCACGACGACGTCGGCGATCTGCCGCAGCGGCCGCAGCACCTGCCGCTCCAGCGAGATCGCGTCCGACAGCACCAGCCCGAGGTGGCTCAGCGGATGGCGCCGGCGCGTGTCCGCGTAGCGGCGCAGCAGCACCGCGTCCTCGGTGTCGAAGAACACCAGGCGCGGGTCCATGCCCATCGCGCCCACCGCCGACAGCCACTCCGGGATGCGGGCGAGGTCGTTGTGGCGGTTGCGCACGTCGATGCCGACGGCGAGCTTGCCGGGCGAGTCGTCGGCGGCGCCGACGCTGCGCACGAACGCCGGCAGCAGGTCGGCCGGCAGGTTGTCCACGCAGTAGAAGCCGAGGTCCTCGAACGTGCGCAGCGCGACCGACTTGCCCGAGCCGGACATGCCGCTGACGACGATCAGCAGGGGCGCGGCGGCGGCGTTCACGTGGCGCGCTCCAGGAAGTGGCTGTGGCGGGCCATGAACGCGGCGGCCGGGTCCACGCCCTTGGCGCGGAGGATGTGCACGCGCGCCGCGGCCTCGGTGAGCACCGCCAGGTTGCGGCCGGCCATCACCGGGATGGTGATCGTCGGCACGTCGAGGTCGAGCACGCGGCGCGAGCCGCTGTCGCCGGTGAGGCGCTCCATGCCGCCCGGCACGGGCTCGGCCATCGGCTTGGTCAGGTGCACGATCAGGCGCAGGTACTTGTTCCGCTTCACCGCGGTGTCGCCGAACATCTCGCGGATGTTGAGCACGCCCAGACCGCGCACCTCGAGCAGGTCCTGCAGCAGCTCGGGGCAGGTGCCGTCGAGCACGTCGGGCGCGATCTGGGTGAACTCCGGCGCGTCGTCGGCGACCAGGCGGTGGCCGCGGGTGACCAGCTCCAGCGCCAGCTCGCTCTTGCCCGAGCCGGGATCGCCGGTGATCAGCACGCCGATCGAATAGATCTCCATGAACACCCCGTGCAGCGTCACCCGCGGCGCCAGCGTGCGCGCCAGGTGGTACTGCAGGTGGTTGAGCAGCTCGTGGCCGCGCTTGGGCGAGGACCACAGCGGCGTCGCCGTCTCCTCGGCGGCGATGCGCAGGTCCTCGGGGCAGGATTGGTCCTTGCTGATCACCAGCGCCAAGGGCGCGAAGCGCACGATCTTCTGGATCGTCTCCCAGCGCAGGCGCGAGTCCAGCGCGTCCAGCCAGGCCAGTTCCTCGGTGCCGAGGATCTGCACCTTGTTCGGGTAGATCGCGTTGAGGTAGCCCGCCAGCGACGGGCGGCGCGCGACCGTGTCCACCGACTCGAGCCGGCGCGAGGCGCCCTCGGCGCCCGCGATCCAGCGCAGCTGCAGGCGTTCGCGCTGCTGCTCGAACAGTTCCCCGGCGCTGATGGTGCCGGCCGTGACCGGCGTGCTCATCGGGCGCCGTCCAGCAACAGTTGGCGCAGCGTCGCCGCGTCGGGCGCGGCGCGCAGGGCCTCGCGCCAGCCGGCGTCGGCGAAGCGCTCGGCGAGTTCGGACAGCAGCTGCAGGTGCTGCTGGGTGAAGTGCGCCGGCACCGCCATGGCGAACACCAGGTCCACCGGCTCGCCGTCGCCGGCGTCGAAGTCCACCGGGGGGCTCACCCGCAGGAACGCGGCACGCGCTTCGGTCCAGCTCGCACAGCGGCCGTGCGGGATGGCCACGCCATGGCCGATGGCGGTGCTGCCGAGGCGCTCGCGCTGGCGCAGGCATTCGGCGACCGCGGCGCGCTCGGATTCGTCGTCGCCGGCGAGCAGGCGCGCGGCCTCCTCGAGCACGCGGTCGCGGTCGGCCGGGCCGGCGAGCAGCGCGATGCGTTCGGGGCCGAGCAGGGGTGACAGGGGCATCGTCGTCCTGGCGGCGCCGTCGGGAAGGGGGATCAGGCGAAGTCGCCGCTGCGCGCCGCACTCTCGTTGCGGCGCAGGCTGTCGACGTGCTTTTCCTTGTGCTTGACCAGCAGGCGGTCGAGCTTGTCGGCCAGCAGGTCGATGGCCGCGTACACGTCCACGCCGGTGGCGTCGGCGTGGACCGCGCCGCCGGCGAAGTTGACCGTGCCCTCGGCGCGGTGTTCGGTCTTGTCCACGCTCAGCAGCGTGCGCACGTCCAGCGGATGGTCGAAGTGGCGCGCGAGCCGCGCGAGCTTCTGGTCCACGTACTCGCGCATGGCGGGGGTGACCTCGATCCTCTGGCCGTGGGTCTCGATGCGCATGTCGCAACCTCCTCGCTGTGTGCTGCAGGGACCGCCAGCATCGCCCGGAACCGGGCCGGGCGCCGTGAAAGCGATGTTAAACCCGGATGCGGTCCTGCGACGAAGGAATGTTCATCGCCTCCCGGTATTTTGCCACGGTGCGCCGGGCCACCGGCACGCCGGCGGCCTTCAGCGCCTCGGCCAGGCGCGCGTCGGAGAGCGGGCGGCGCGGGTCCTCGGCCTCGACCAGGCGGCGGATCATGGACTGGATCGCGGTGCTCGACGCCTCGCCCCCGCCGCCGGTGTCGATGCCGGAGGCGAAGAAGGCCTTCAGCGGCAGCGTGCCCCGCGGCGTGCGCACGTACTTGCGGGCGACGGCGCGCGATACGGTGGATTCGTGCACGCCGAGTTCGGCGGCGACCTCGCGCAGGGTGAGCGGGCGCAGCGCCTCGTCGCCGAACTCGAGGAAGCCGGCCTGCTGCCGCACCAGGCAGCCGACCACGCGCAGCAGGGTCTCGCCGCGGGCCTGCAGGTTCTTCAGCAGCCAGCGCGCCTCCTGCAGGCGGCCGCGCAGGTATTCGGCGTCGGCCGGGCTGGCGGCGCCGATCATGCCTTCGTAGCCGCGGTGGATCGCCAGCCGCGGCAGCCGGCCGCGGTCCAGGGCCACCCGCCAGACCCCGCGCTCGCGCCAGACCACGCAGTCCGGCACCACGTAGGCCTCCACCTGCACCGAGCCGACCTGGCCGCCCGGGCGGGGGTCGAGGCTGCGGAGCAGGGCGACCGCCGCCTCCATGTCGGCCTGGGGCACGCCGAGCTCGGCGGCCAGGCCCGCGATACCCGCCTTCTGCAGCCGCTCCATGCGGCCGTCCACGACCCGCAGCGCCAGTGCCAGGCCCGGCGTCGCCTCGGGCAGGGCCCGCAGTTGCAGGGCCAGGCATTCGGCCAGGTCGCGCGCGCCGACCCCGGGCGGGTCCAGGCGCTGCACCCGGCGCAGCACCGCCAGCACCTCCGCCTCGTCCGCCACGATGTCGGGGCGCAGGGCGGCGGCGATGGCATCGGGGGACTCGCGCAGGTAGCCGTCGTCGTCGATGGCGTCCACCAACGCGAGCCCGATCTCGAGGTCGCGCGGCGACAGGTGCGAGAGCTGGAGCTGCCAGCGCAGGTGGTCGTGCAAGGTCTCGGTGCCGGCCAGGCGCTCGGTGGGGTCGTCGGGGCCCTCGGGGTCCGGCCCGCGGCCGGCCCAGGCGTCGGCGTCGCGCTCCCAGTCGAGCCCGGCGGCTTCGGCCGAGGGCGCCTCGGGCGCGTCCGGCCCGGGCTCGCCGTTGCGGTCGGCGTCGTCGGCCCAGTCCAGCAGCGGGTTGCTCTCCAGCGCGGCCGCGACCTCGGCCTCGAGCTCCACCGCGGAGAGCTGCAGCAGGTGCAGCGCCTGCCGCAACTGGGGCGTGAGCACCAGGTGCTGGCCGATGGCTGTCTGCAGGCGTGGCTTCATCGCGTCCGTCGTGTGGGGCGGGCAGGCGCCCGCCCCGTGCCGGCGCCGCGCCTCAAAGGCGGAAGGATTCGCCCAGGTACACGCGGCGCACGTCGGGGTTGGCCAGCAGCGCGTCCGGGGTCCCCTGCGCGAGCACGCCGCCGTCGCTGAGGATATACGCCCGGTCGCAGATGCCCAAGGTCTCGCGCACGTTGTGGTCGGTGATCAGCACGCCGATGCCGCGGTTCTTGAGGTGGCGGACGATGCGCTGGATCTCGCCGACGGAAATCGGGTCCACGCCGGCGAACGGCTCGTCGAGCAGCATCAGCCGCGGGCGCGCGGCCAGCGCGCGCGCGATCTCCACGCGCCGGCGCTCGCCGCCGGACAGGCTCTGGCCCGGCTGGTCGGCGACGTGGCCGACCTGGAGCTCGTCCATCAGCGATTCGAGCTCGCGCTCGCGGCCGGCCTTGTCCAGGTCCTTGCGCAGCTCCAGCACCAGCCGCAGGTTGTCGGCGACGCTGAGCTTGCGGAACACCGAGGGTTCCTGCGGCAGGTAGCCGACGCCGCGCTTGGCGCGCACGTACATCGGCTCGGAGGTGATGTCCACGCCGTCGAGCACGATGCGCCCGGCGTCCGCGGGCACCAGGCCCACGATCATGTAGAAGCAGGTGGTCTTGCCGGCGCCGTTGGGGCCGAGCAGGCCGACGACTTCGCCCGCGTCGAGCGAGAGCCCGAAGTCGCGGACCACTTCGCGCGCGCGGTAGCGCTTGCGCAGGCCTTCCGCGACGAGCATCTAGGACTCGCCGCCCTGGGCCGACTTCGGCAGGATGCGCACCTTCACCTTGCCGCCGCCTTCGCCGCCGCTCTCGACGTTGCCCGTGCGGAGGTTGTAGACGACGCGCTGGCCGCTGAGGGTGCCGCGCTGGTTGGTGATGCTCACGTTGCCGGTGAACACCACCACGTCGGTGCGGAGGTTGTAGTCCACGTTGTCGGCGCGCGCCGACATCGGGGTGCCGTCGTCGAGCTCCTGCTTCAGCACCACCGGGCCGCCGCGGAACACCGCGCGCGTCGGGTCGCCGTCGGCGAGGGTGATCGTCGCCTCGCTGGCGGTGATGTCGAGCGTGCCCTGGGTGATGTGCACGCCGCCGGAGAGCTCGTTGACCGAGTTGCCGCTGAGCGTGCCCGACTGCCGGCCCGCCTCGATGTCCATCGGCTTCTGGCGGTCGCTGCTGCGCGCCAGCGTGGCCGCGGGCAGCGCCACCGCGAGCGCGGCCAGCAGCAGGGCGGCCGCGCGCAGGGCGGGGGCCCGGCGGGCGCGGAGCTGGCTTGCTTCAATGCGGGACATGGCGGGATCGCACCTGGGACTTGAGGACGTAGCGCTTGCTGGCGAGGTTGGTCTCCAGGCCGCGGCCACGGAGTATAGAACCCGGCTGGGTGATGGTCACGAGCGCGGGGGACACCGCCAGGTCGCGGTCGGGGTAGACGTTCAGTTGCTCGGTGTTCATCGCCACCTTGCGCGTCCCGGGCGGGCTCGCGACCTGCACGTCGCCCAGCAGGCGCAGCTCGTCGCCGTCGGGCGAGATCCAGCCCTCGCGCGCGGTCACCCGCCAGTAGCGCTGCTCGCTGTCGGGCAGCAGGAACACCGGCGTGGCCATGCGCATGCTGCGCTCGTCCGGGTTGCGCAGCATGGAGGGCGCGCGCAGCGTGAAGGACTCGCGGCCCTGGCCGTCGAGCGCGACCAGCTCGAAGTCGTGCAGCACGTAGTCCGGACGGCCGTTGCCCGCCACCACCGGCATGTCCGCGTTGCGCTTGCGCCACAGCGCCCAGCCGCTGGCGAGGGCGGCCACGAGCAGCAGCACGGTGGCGACGGCGCGCCAGTTCACGGCAGCAGCCCCGCCAGGCGCTCCTGCGCCGCCAGCAGCAGGTCGCAGAACTCGCGCGCCGCGCCCTCGCCACCGCGCGCGCGGCTGCGCCAGTGCGCCTGCGCCGCGGCCAGCGGATGCGCGTCGGCGGGCGCGGCGGCGAAGCCCGCGGCGCGCATGGCGGCGACGTCGGCGAGGTCGTCGCCCATGAACGCGACTTCGTCCATGCGCAGGTTGCGCGCCAGCGACAGCGACTGCACGAACGCAAGCTTGTCCTTGACCTCGGCGTGGCACTCGGCGCCCAGCTCCGCGGCGCGGCGCGCGGCGACCGCGCCGGGGCGCGCGGTGACGAACGCGACCGCGACGCCGGCGCGCCGCAGCAGCGCCAGCCCCTGGCCGTCGCGCACGTGGAAGGCCTTGGCCTCGTTGCCGGCCGCGTCGAGGAACAGGCGCCCGTCGGTGAGCGTGCCGTCCACGTCGAAGCAGGCCAGGCGGATGCGCGCGGCGCGCTCGCGGACTTCCGCGGTGCAGCCGGCGAGGGGATCGAAGTGCAGGCCGTCCATGCCGGGGGGCATCGTCACACCACCCGCGCGCGCAGCAGGTCGTGGATGTTGAGCGCGCCGACCACGCGGCGCTCCGCGTCCAGCACCAGCAGCGCGTTGATCTTGTGCTCCTCCATCATCCGCGCCGCCTCCACCGCCAGCGCGTCGCTGCCGATCCACTTGGGCGAGCGCGTCATCACCTCGGCGATGCGGGTGGTTCGCAGGTCGATCGCGACGTCGTCGAGGGTGCGGCGCAGGTCGCCGTCGGTGTACAGGCCGAGCATGCGGCCGTCGCCATCCACCACCGCGGTCATGCCCAGGCGCTTGCGGCTCATCTCCACCAGCGCCTCGCTCAGCGTCGCGTCGGCGGCCACGCGCGGCACTTCGTCGCCGGCGTGCATGACGTCGGTGATGTGCAGCAGCAGGCGCCGGCCGAGGCTGCCGGCCGGGTGCGAGCGCGCGAAGTCGTCGGCGGTGAAGCCGCGCGCCTCGAGCAGCGCGACCGCGAGCGCATCGCCGAGCGCGAGCGCCGCGGTGGTGCTGGTGGTGGGCGCGAGGTCCAGCGGGCAGGCCTCCGCCGGCACGCTGACGTCGAGGTGGACGTCCGCCGTGGCGGCCAGGGTCGAGCCGGGGCGGCCGGTCATCGCCACCAGCCGGTTGCCCTGGCGCTTGAGCACCGGCAGCAGCATCAGCAGCTCGTCGGTCTCGCCGGAGTTGGACAGCGCGAGCACCACGTCGTCGTCGGTGATCATGCCGAGGTCGCCGTGGCCGGCCTCGCCCGGGTGCACGTAGAACGCCGGGGTGCCGGTGGAGGCGAGGGTGGCCGCGATCTTGCGTGCCACGTGGCCGGACTTGCCCATGCCGGTGCAGACCACGCGGCCGCGGCAGGCGAGCAGCAGCCGGCAGGCCGCGGTGAAGGCGCCATCGATGCGCCCGGCGATGGCGCCCAGGCCCTGCATCTCGACCTCCAGCACCCGGCGGCCGCTGGCGGCGAAGTCGAAATCGGCGGGGATCGCAGATACCGCGGCTGGCATCGGGGCGGCCTGGCTTCGGATAGACTGGATGGGCGATTTTACGCGACTTTCCCGCCCCTCCCCCGACGAACGCTGACCGACCCGCCCGTGAACGCAGAAACCCTCCAGCAGCTGATCGAACAGGGCCTCCCCGGCGCCCGCGTCCGGGTCTCGGGCGACGACGGCGTCCATTTCGAGGCCACCGTGGTCAGCGACGCGTTCCGCGGCAAGCTGCCGCTGGCCCGCCACCGCATGGTCTACGCGACCCTGGGCGAGCGCATGGGCGGCGAGATCCACGCGCTGGCCCTGAAGACCCTGACCCCCGAGGAAGCGGGCGCCTGAGCATGCACAAGATCGTGGTCGAGGGCGGCGTGCCGCTGCGCGGCGAGGTCCGCGTGTCCGGCGCCAAGAACGCGGTGCTGCCCATCCTGTGCGCCGGCCTGCTGGCCGACGCGCCGCTGGTCGTGCGCAACGTGCCCAACCTGCAGGACGTGAAGACCACGATCCGCCTGCTCGCCGAGCTCGGCGCGGGGATCCACCTGGACGACTCGTTCGACGTGCGCATCGACCCGGGCAGCGCCACCGGCCATGTCGCGCCCTACGAGCTGGTGAAGACGATGCGCGCCTCGGTGCTGGTGCTCGGGCCGCTGCTCGCGCGCCACGGCGCGGCCGAGGTGTCGCTGCCGGGCGGCTGCGCGATCGGCTCGCGCCCGGTGGACCAGCACATCAAGGGCATGCAGGCGCTCGGCGCCGAGGTCGTGGTCGAGGGCGGCTTCATCAAGGCGCGCGCGAAGCGGCTCAAGGGCGCGCGCGTGGTGTTCGACATGGTCAGCGTCGGTGCCACCGAGAACGTGCTGATGGCCGCCACGCTGGCCGAAGGCCGCACGGTGCTCGAGAACGCGGCGATGGAGCCGGAGATCGTGGACCTGGCCGAGTGCCTGGTGGCGATGGGCGCGCGCATCGAGGGCGCGGGCACCGGGCGCATCGTGGTGGAGGGCGTGGACCGCCTGCACGGCGGCGAGCACCGCGTCGTCGCCGACCGCATCGAGGCCGGCACCTTCCTGGTGGCCGCGGCGATGACCGGCGGGCGCGTCACCGTCACCCACGCGCGCCCGGACACGATGGACGCCGTGCTCGACAAGCTGCGCGACGCCGGCGCCGCGCTCGATTGCGAGGGCGACCGCATCACCCTGGACATGGAAGGGCGCAAGCCGCGCGCCGTGGACGTCACCACCGCGCCGCACCCGGGCTTCCCCACCGACATGCAGGCGCAGTTCATGGCGCTGGACTGCATCGCGCAGGGCGCTGGCGTGATCAGCGAGACGATCTTCGAGAACCGCTTCATGCACGTGCAGGAGCTGCAGCGCCTGGGCGCCGACATCCGCATCGACGGGCACACCGCGGTGGTGCGCGGCGTGGAGCGCCTCTCGGGCGCGCCGGTGATGGCCACCGACCTGCGCGCGTCCGCGTCGCTGGTGCTCGCCGGCCTGGTCGCGGAGGGCGAGACCACGATCGACCGGATCTACCACCTCGACCGCGGCTACGAGAACATCGAGGCGAAGCTGTCCGCGCTGGGCGCGCGGATCCGCCGCGTCACCGGATCGACTTGAGCTTCAGGTCCATCTCGTCCTTGCCGTCGCGGCGCTGCAGGATGCGCGCCGGCACCGGCAGGCCCGCGACGACCCACACGATCTGTTCCTTGCCGTCCGAGGCGCTGCGCGCCACCTTGGTCGCCTGCTGCGGCTTGCCGCCGACCTGCACGGTCTCCTTGCCCACCACCTCGTAGCGCAGCTCGCGCGCGCGGCCGTCGTCCACCATGCGGTACGCCAGCGGCTTGCCGGCGGCGACGTCGCGCGGGATCGCGAGGTTCACCAGCATCGCGTCGAGGTCGCCGTCGCGCAGCGCCACCGGGCCGGCGCGGTCCGGCTTCACGTCGCCGCTCCAGCGCGCCTGGCGGCTGTCCCAGTCGTAGGTGGCGCGCTTGCTGGTCTTCTTGATCAGCAGCGAGGACGTGTCGTGGTTCGACAGCGGGCGCCATTCGCCGCCGTTCGCATCGAATTGGGTGCGCTGGCTCAGCGTGGCCACGGCGCTGTCGATCTCGAGGCTGTAGTTCCAGCGGTCGCCGCCCGCCGGCGCGAGGGTCATGGTGCCCGTGCCGCCCATGCCCATGTACGACACCTGGTAGGTGGCGGTGAAGGGCTTGAGCTGCGGCGCTGGCGCCGCCCACGCCGCGGCGGCGGCGAGGGCGCCGGCGAGGAACGTCAGGTGCGCGGGCTTGCTGCGGAACATGGGGATCCGGTCCGTGGCGTCGTCTCAGGGAAGCGTGGAGCCTAGTTGCAGCGGCGTAAACAGGGGATGACCATCCAGGGCCGCGGTTGCGCCCCGTTCAGCGATGCGGCCCGCCACCGCCAGCCGCAGCACGCCGACCAGCAGCGGGTGCTCCACCTCGAGCACGCGCGCGGCCAGCGACTCCTCGGTGTCGCCCGGCAGCACGGGCACGCGCGCCTGGGCGACCACCGCGCCGGCGTCGAGCTCGGGCACGACGAAGTGCACGCTCGCGCCGTGCTCGGCCTCGCCGGCGGCGAGCGCGCGCTTGTGCGTGCGCAGGCCGCGGTAGGCGGGCAGCAGCGACGGATGGATGTTGAGCAGGCGCCCGCGGAAGCGCTCGATGAAGCCCTCGCCGAGGATGCGCATGTAGCCGGCGAGCACCACCCAGTCCGGGCGCGCGGCCGCGACCGCGTCGGCGATCTCGGCGTCGAACGCCTCGCGGCTGGGGTAGGCGCGCGCGTCGCGCGACCAGGCCAGTTCCGGCGCGACGCGGGCCAGCGCGACGGCGTCCGGGCGGTCGCCGAACACGCCCACCACCTCGGCGTCGAGGCGGCCGCCGGCGATGGCGTCGAGGATGGCCTGCAGGTTGCTGCCGCGGCCGGAGGCAAGCACGGCGATGCGCGGGAGCGCGGACATCTCAGCCGATGCGGACGCGGGGGCCTTGGCCGGCCGCGACGACCTCGCCGATGCGGCGGTGGCGCAGCCCGAGCGCGTCGAGCTCGCCCTCCACCGCGGCCGCGCCGGCCGGGTCGAGCACCAGCACGAAGCCGATGCCGCAGTTGAAGGTGCGCCACATCTCCTCGCGCGGCACCGCGCCCTCGCGCTGCAGCCAGTCGAACACCGGCGGCAGCACGATGGCCGACGCCTCGATGTCCAGGCCGAGCCCGTCGGGCACGACGCGGATGATGTTCTCGGTGAGGCCGCCGCCGGTGACGTGCGCCATGCCGTGGATCGCGTCGCGCCGCGCGCCGCGCAGCAGCGACAGCACCGGCTTCACGTAGATCTCGGTGGGCGCCATCAGCGCGTCGGCGAGCCGGGTGCCGCCGAGGTCGAGGTCGGCCGGGCGGCCCGCGCGGTCGTAGATGCGGCGGATGAGCGAGTAGCCGTTCGAGTGCGGGCCGCTGGAGGCGATGCCCACCAGCACGTCGCCGGCGCGCACCTTCGCGCCGTCGAGCAGCGCCGACTTCTCGACCGCGGCCACGCAGAAGCCCGCGAGGTCGTACTCGCCCGGCGGGTACATGTCCGGCATCTCGGCGGTCTCGCCGCCGACGAGCGCGCAGCCGGCGCGCTCGCAACCGGTGGCGATGCCGTCCACCACCGAGGCCGCGACGTCCACGTCGAGCTTGCCGGTGGCGAAATAGTCGAGGAAGAACAACGGTTCGGCGCCCTGCACCAGCACGTCGTTCACGCACATCGCCACCAGGTCGATGCCGATGGTCCCGTGGCGGCCGAGCTGCTGGGCGAGCTTGAGCTTGGTGCCGACGCCGTCGGTGCCCGACACCAGCACCGGCTCGCGGTACTTGCCGGACAGGTCGAACAGCGCGCCGAAGCCGCCGAGGCCGCCCATCACCTCCGGGCGGAAGCTGCGCTTCACCAGCGGCTTGATGCGTTCGACCAGGGCGTTGCCCGCGTCGATGTCGACGCCGGCGTCGCGGTACGTCAGCGGGGTCTGCGGCGTGCTCAAGGAGGCCTCGTGGAAGCGGCGCGGGCCGGCGGGCGGGAAGGCGCTGATTCTACCAGCCGTGCCGCGGCGCCGGGCGTGGACGGGCCGGCGCGGCTGCGGCACCATTCCGGCTGGCCTGCACGATTCCGGGGGCGACAATGCCGGTGATGCCCTTGACGACCGCGAGGAACGCCACGCACGCGCAAGCGCGCGCCGCGGCGGCGTGGGCGGCGTTCGCGCTCGCGGCCCTGCTGCTGGCCCTGCCGGGGCCTGCGACGGCACAGCGCGTGGAAGGCGACCGCGCGCAGGCCCAGGGCCTGTACCAGGCCGAGGTGACGGTGCGCAGCCAGGGCGAGGCCGACCGCCGCGCCGGCTTCGCGCGCGCGCTCGGCCAGGTGCTCGCCAAGCTGTCCGGCGACAGCGGCGCCGCCGGGCGCCCCGGCGTCTCCGACGAGCTGCGCCGCGCAGCCAGCTACGTCGAGAGCTTCGACTACCGCCAGGACGAGGGCGTGTCGCCGACCACCGGCGCGCCCGTCTACACCACCACGCTGATCGTCCGCTTCGATCCGCAGAAGGTGGACGACGTCGCCGCCGTGCTCGGCCTGCCGGTGTGGCCCGAGCCGCGGCCCAAGCCGGTGCTGTGGCTCGCCATCGACGACGGCAAGGGCCCGCGCCTCGTGGGCCTGGACAAGTCCGCCGCGGCGCGCTCGGTGCTCGACCGCGCCGTGGAGCGCGGCTACCGCCTGGGCCTGCCCACCGGCACCGCCGCCGAGCAGGCGGCCGTGGGGGCGATCTGGCGCGGCGACGCGGAGGCGATCGCGGCGCTGTCGTCGCGCTACAGCCCGCCGATGCAGCTGGTGGGCAAGCTCTACCGCAGCGGCGACGCGTGGGCCGCCGACTGGATCTTCATCGACCGCGGCCGGGTGCTGTCGCGCTGGAGCACCAGCGACCGCAACGCGCTGCGGGCCATGGCGGGCGGCGCCGACGGCGCGGCCGACGCGCTGGCCGCGCGCTACGCCAAGGCGCCGCCGCCGCTCGGTCCGCCGGGCCGCTACACGGTGGCGTTCGCCGGCCTGCGCAGCGCGCAGGACTACATGCGGCTGGTCGCATGGCTGCGCGAGGCCTCGGTGGTGCGCGACATGCGGCCGCTGTCGGCGACCCCGGAGCGCATCGAATTCGAGCTCGAGCTCGCCAGCGGGCTGCCGGGGCTGCGCCGCGTGCTCGACGACGAGCTGATGGTGGAGGACACGGCCTCCGCCGCCTCCGGCGCCACGACGACGTTCCGCCTGCGATGAGCCCGCACGACACCGACCGCAACGATGCCGGCGGCGACGCGCTGGCGGTGTTCCTGCGCCGCCTGCAGTGGGGCCTGGTGGCGCTCGCTGCGTGCTGGGTGCTGTGGCTGCTGTCGCCGGTGCTCGCGCCGTTCGTGTGCGCGGCGCTGCTCGGCTGGCTCGGCGACCCGCTCGTGGACCGCATGCAGTCGCGCGGCGTGCCGCGCAACGGCGCGGTGATCCTGGTGTTCGCGGCGATGACCGCGGTGGCGCTGCTGGCGCTGCTCCTGCTGTTGCCGCTGCTGCAGCGCCAGCTCGCGACCCTGGTCGCCTCGCTGCCGCACTACCGCGACTGGCTGGTGGGCACCGCGCTGCCGTGGCTGGAGGCGAAGACCGGGCTGGAACTCGTCGGCTGGCTGGACCCGTCGCAGCTGTTCCAGCTTGCACGCGAACACTGGGACCAGGCCGGCGGCGCCGCGGCGACGCTGCTGGGCTACCTCTCGCGCTCGGGCTTCGCGCTGCTGGGCTGGGTGGCGAACGTGGTGCTGCTGCCGGTGCTGACGTTCTTCTTCCTGCGCGACTGGGACGTGTTCGTCGAGCGCGCCGCGGCGCTGGTGCCGCGCCAGCACTCCACCACGGTGGGCCGGCTGGCGCGCGAGTCGAGCGAAGTGCTCGGCGGCTTCCTGCGCGGCCAGCTGCTGGTGATGCTGGCGCTGGGCGTGCTGTACGCGGTGGGCCTGCTCGCGGTGGGCCTGGACCTCGGCGTGCTGGTGGGCGTGCTCGCCGGCCTGCTCACGTTCGTGCCGTACCTGGGGCCGACGACGGTGGTCGTGCTCGGCGGCATCGCCGCGCTGGTCCAGTTCGGCGACTGGCAGCACCTGGTCGGCGTCGGCGTGGTGTTCGCGGTCGGGCAGGTGGTCGAGAGCTACTGGCTCACGCCGAAGCTGGTCGGCGACCGCATCGGCCTGCATCCGGTGGCGGTGATCTTCGCCGTGCTCGCCGGCGGCACCCTGTTCGGCTTCCTCGGCATGCTGCTGGCGCTGCCGGTGGCGGCGGTGGCGAACGTGCTGCTGCGCTACGCGCACGAGCGCTACGTGCACAGCCGCCTCTACGCCGGCGACGAATCGCTGGTGGTCGTGCCGTCCGGGGAGCCCGTGGGGCCGCTGCCGCCGCCCGCGGCACCGCCGGCGGGACCGGACCAGGCGGACGGATGAGCCGCGACCCGTCGCGGCAGTTGCCGCTGGCGCTGCGCTTCCCGCCCGACCAGCGCCTGGACGCCTACGTCGCCGCGCCCGCGGGCGCGATCGCGCAGCTGCGCGCGCTGGCGACGCAGCCCGGCGCGGACTGGTGCTACCTCGCCGGCGCCCCGGGCACCGGCAAGACGCACCTCGCGCTCGGCGTCTGCGCCGCAGCCGAGGCGGCGGGCCGGCGCGCCGCCTACCTGCCGCTGCGCAGCGCCGCGGGACGCGTGCGCGACGCGCTGGAGGCGCTGGACGGCGCCGACGTGGTGGCGCTCGACGACCTCGAGGCGGTCGCCGGCGACCGCGACGGCGAGGTCGCGCTGTTCGATTTCCACAACCGCATGCGCGCCGCCGGCCACGCCGTGCTCTACGGCGCGCGGGCCGCGCCCGACGCGCTCCCGCTGGAGCTGCCGGACCTGCGCTCGCGCCTGGCGCAGTGCACGCGCATCGCGTTGCCGGTGCTCGACGACGCAGGCCGGCGCGAGGTGCTGCGCACGCGCGCCCGCCGGCGCGGGCTCGCGGTGGACGACGCGGCGCTCGACTGGCTGCTGCGCCGCGTCGGCCGCGACCTCGCCGGGCTGGCGCGGCTGTTCGACCGCCTCGATCGCGCGGCGCTGGCGGCGCAACGCCGGCTCACGGTGCCGTTCCTGCGCGCGACGCTGGGCGAGGGCGGCGACGGCGCGGACGACGGCGCCGCCGGCGGCTGAAGCGCGTCCTCAGCGCGCGGCGGCCCGCAGCGCCGCGTCGAGCAGCGCCAGGCGTTCCGGCGTCCCCACGTCGGTCCAGCGGCCGCGGTGGTGTTCGCCGCCGATGGCGCCCTGGGCCATGTGCGCGCGCAGGATCGGCGCGAGCCGGAACTTCGGCCTGCCGTGGCTCGTCTCCACTTCGCCCACGATGTCGCGCCAACCCTGCAGCAGTTCGGGCCGGTACACGCCGATGCCGGCGTAGGTCAGGCGCCGCGGGCCGTCCTCGCGCACGCGGCCATCCGCGTCGAGGGCGAAATCGCCGCGCGGCGCGTGCGCAGGCGGGTCCACCAGCACCAGGTGCGCGAGGCCCGCGGGCTCGCGCGGCAGCGATGCGAAGTCGTGGTCGGTCCACACGTCGCCGTTCACGAGCAGGAACGGCGCGTCGCCCAGCAGCGGCAGCGCGTTGAGCATGCCGCCGCCGGTCTCCAGCGGTTCGTCGCCCTCGTACGCGTAGTGGAGCCGCAGGCCCCAGCGCGCGCCGTCGCCGAGCGCCTCCGGGAACCGCGGCGCCAGCCAGCTGGTGTTGACCACCACGTCGCGCACGCCGAGCGCGGCGAGCCGCTCCAGGTGCCAGGCGATCAGCGGCTTGCCGCCGGCCTCGAGCAGCGGCTTGGGCGTGGCGTCGGTGAGCGGCCGCATGCGCTCGCCGCGGCCGGCGGCGAAGACCAGCGCCTTCATGCGCGCGCCTCGAACGCGGGCAGCACCACGCGCTCGAGCAGCTCGCGCAGCGGCGAGAGCCCGGGATGGCGCGGCAGGACTTCGCCCAGGTAGCCGAGGAAGCGCGGGGCGTCGGCGACGTACTTCGGCTTGGCGTCGCGGTGGCACAGGCGCGCGAAGATGCCCAGCACCTTGAGGTGGCGCTGCACGCCGATCCAGTCGGCGCCGCGCAGGAAGGCGTCCAGGCCGGGCACCGGCAGGCCCGCGGCGGCGGCGCGCGCGTGGTAGCGTGCCAGCCAGTCGCGCACGCGCGCGTCGGGCCAGGACAGGAACGCATCCTTGAACAGGCTCAGCGGGTCGTAGGCGATGGGTCCCGCCACCGCGTCCTGGAAATCCAGCACCGCGAGCGCGCCGCCGTCCACGGGCATCAGGTTGCGCGGCATGAAGTCACGGTGCACCAGCACGCGCGGCTGCGCGAGCGCGGCGTCCACCAGCCGGCGATACGCCAGGTCCAGCGCCTCCATCGCGCCGCAATCCAGCTGCAGCCCGAGGTGGCGGCCGAGGAACCACTCGTCGAACAGGCGCAGCTCGCGCACGAGCAGTGCCTCGTCGTACGCGGGCAGGCCGGCCGGCGGCGCGATCGCCTGCAACCGGAGCAGCTGCCCGACCGCCGCATCGAACAGCGCGTCGGCGTTGCCGTCGTCCACCACCTGCAGCAGGGTCTGCGTACCGAGGTCCTCGAGCAGCAGGAAGCCGGCGTCCACGTCGCGCGCGAGCACGCGCGGCACGCGCACGCCGCCGGCCTCGAGCAGGTCGCGGATGCGCAGCCACGGACGCACGTCCTCGCGGCCGGGCGGCGCGTCCATCACGATGCGCGACGGACCCGCGCCGGCGGTGCGCCAGTAGCTGCGGAAGCCGGCGTCCACCGACGCGCGCTGCAGCGTCGCGCCGGGGTCGCCGAGGGCGCGCCGCGCCCAGGCCAGGCGCGCGGCTTCGCGCGCGGCGTCGGTCGCGAGGGCAGGGGTGTCGGAAGGCGGCATCGTGGCTCCGTGGCCGGGAAGGCCGGGCGCACAGGTTAAACTGCCGCCTGCTTCGCCGGGAGGTGCCCGTGACGGATCTGCAACCGGTTCTGCTGTCGGGCGGCTCGGGCACGCGCCTGTGGCCGCTGTCGCGCGAGGCCTACCCGAAGCAGTTCCTGCCGCTCGCCGGCGAGGAGACCATGCTGCAGGCGACCTGGTCGCGCGTGGCGCCGCTGTCGCCGTCGCGGCCGATCGTCGTGGCCGGCGAGGAACACCGCTTCCTCGTCGCGGAGCAGCTGCGCCAGGCCGGCGCGCCGGTGCCGGCGATCGTGCTGGAGCCGGCCGGGCGCAACACCGCGCCCGCCATCGCCGCCGCCGCGTTGCAGGCGCTGCAGGACGCGGGCGGCGGCGATCCGCTGCTGCTGGTGCTGCCGTCCGACCACGTGGTGCGCGACGCCGCGGCGTTCCGCGCGGCGGTGCAGGCCGCGGTGCCGGCGGCGGAGCAGGGCGCGCTGGTGACGTTCGGCATCGTGCCGACCGCGCCGGAGACCGGCTTCGGCTACATCCAGGCGGAAGCGGGCGATGGCGTGCGCAAGGTGCTGCGCTTCGTCGAGAAGCCCGACGCCGACACCGCCCGGCGCTACCTCGACGCGGGCGGCTACTACTGGAACAGCGGCATGTTCCTGTTCCGCGCCTCGCGCTACCTGGCCGAACTCGAGCGCTTCCGCCCCGACATCCTCGCCGGCGCGCGCGCCGCCTTCGCCGGCGCGCGCCGCGACGGCGACTTCGTCCGCCTCGACCGCGCCGCGTTCGAGGCCACGCCGGCCGAATCCATCGACTACGCGGTGATGGAGCGCACCGACGCGGCGATGGTGCTGCCGGTGGACATCGGCTGGAACGACGTCGGTTCCTGGTCGGCGCTGTGGGACGTGGCCGAGCGCGACGCCGACGGCAACGCGTACCACGGCGACGTGGTCGCGGTGGACAGCCGCAACAGCTACGCCTGGGCGCGGCGCCTGGTGGCGCTGGTCGGCGTGGACGACGTGGTCGTGGTCGAGACCGACGACGCGGTGCTGGTGGCGCGCAAGGACAAGGTGCAGCAGGTCAAGGAGGTCGTGGCGCGGCTCAAGGCCGACCGGCGCTCGCAGGCCGCGCTGCACCGCGAGGTCCACCGCCCGTGGGGCAGCTACGATTCCATCGACGTGGGCGAGCGCTTCCAGGTCAAGCGCATCAAGGTCAAGCCCGGCGCGTCGCTGTCGCTGCAGTCGCACGCGCACCGCGCCGAACACTGGATCGTGGTCAGCGGCACCGCGCGGGTGACGCGCGACCGCGACGTGTTCGAGCTGCACGCCAACCAGTCCACCTACATCCCGATCGGCGCCAGGCACCGGCTCGAGAACCCGGGCAAGGAGGTGCTGGAGCTGATCGAGGTGCAGTCCGGCGACTACCTCGGCGAGGACGACATCGTCCGCTACGAGGACGCGTACGGCCGCAGCTGACGCGGCGCGCGGCCCGCCAGGCCCGCAAAAGGAAAGCCCCGCGCGGGGCGGGGCTTTCCGGACGTGCCGCCTCAGGCCTTCGGCGTCTTGCGCCGCAGCGCTTCCCAGAGGAAGAGCAGGATGATCGCGGCGACGATCGCCGCCACCCAGGTCATGAGCCTGCCCAGGCCGAAGCTGGACGAGGCCCAGCCGCCGGCGAGCGCGCCGAGGATGCCCAGCACGATGGTCATGATCCAGCCCATCGGATCCGCGCCCGGCTTGATCAGCCGCGCCAGGATGCCGATCACCGCACCGCCGATGATGTAGCCAAGGATGCCGTCGAACATGCCTGCCCCTCCCGGTTGGTTGGTGTCGCGCGTTGCCGCGCGCCGCCGATCCTAGCACCGGCGGTCGGGAGGGGCGGAGCGGGGCCCGGGCGCCCCTGCGGGTCAGCAGCAGCCGTGGTCGCCGCGGTCGCTGGCCCCGGGCACGGCCGCGGCGCCGCCGCCGGTCTCGCCGCGCTGGCTGGCCGCGTGGTGGTCGGCGATGACCCGCGCGACCGAGGCGGTGACCTTCTTGCCCATCGGGATGTGCAGGAACTCGTTCGGGCCGTGCGCGTTGGAATGCGGGCCGAGCACGCCGGTGATCATGAACTGCGCGCCGGGGAACTTCTCGCCGAGCATGCCCATGAACGGGATCGAGCCGCCTTCGCCCATGTACATCGCCGGCGCGCCGAAGAACTCCTCGCTCGCGGTGCCGATCGCGCGCTCCAGCCACGGCGCCAGCGCCGGCGCGTTCCAGCCGGTGGAGGCCTTCTCCAGCTCCAGCGTGACCTGCGCGCCGTTCGGCGGGTCGCGCAGCAGCGCTTCCTTCAGCAGCTCGCCGGCGCGCTTGCCGTCGAGCGTGGGCGGCAGGCGCAACGACAGCTTCACCGCGGTCTGCGGACGCAGCACGTTGCCGGCCGAGGCCAGCGGCGGGATGCCGTCCATGCCGGTGATGGACAGCGCCGGGCGCCAGGTCCGGTTGAGCACGAGCTCGGCGCGGTCGTCCGACATCGGGCGCAGGCCGGACACCATCGGGAACTTGTCGAAGACCTCGTCGCCCAGCACCTCGGCGACCTTCCGCGCCTGCGCGCGGCGGTCGTCCGGGATCGGCGCGTGGAGGCCGTCGAGCAGGATGCGCCCGGTGTCCTCGTCCTCGATGCGCGACAGCAGCTGGCGCAGCAGGCGGAAGCTGGAGGGCACGATGCCGGACGCGTCGCCGGAGTGCACGCCTTCCTCCAGCACCTTCACGGTGAGGTTGCCGCCGGCCAGGCCGCGCAGCGAGGTGGTGCACCACAGCTGGTCGTAGTTGCCGCAGCCCGAATCCAGGCACACCACGAGCGAAGGCTTGCCGATGCGCGCCGCCAGGTGGTCCACGTAGGCGGGCAGGTCGTAGCTGCCGGACTCCTCGCAGGCCTCGATCAGGATCACGCAACGCGCGTGCGGCGCATCCTGCTCGCGCAGCGCCTGGATCGCGGCGAGCGAGCCGAAGATCGCGTAGCCGTCGTCGGCGCCGCCGCGGCCGTACAGGCGGTCGCCCTTCAGCACCGGCTTCCACGGGCCGAGGTCGGGATCCCAGCCGGTCATCTCCGGCTGCTTGTCGAGGTGGCCATACAGCAGCACGCAGTCGTCGCCGACCGAGGGGCCGTTCGCGGGCACCTCGAGGTAGATCAGCGGCGTGCGGCCTTCCAGGCGCACCACCTCGACCACCAGCCCGGGGATCGGCTGCGCCTTCGCCCAGCCGGCCATCAGCTCGACCGCCTCGTCCATGTAGCCGTGCGCGACCCAGTCCGCGTCGAACATCGGCGACTTGTTCGGGATCCGGATGTATTCGACCAGGCGCGGGACGATGTCGTCGTCCCACTTGGCGGAAACGAATCGGTCGGCGCGCGCGGCATCGAACTGGCTGGCGGACATCGGCGGGTCCTGTCGGCAAAACGGCCCACGATTCTACGCCCCCGGGCAGGGGCGACGGCCTTTTCCTACGCCTCCGGCGGTCGTTTTCCTGCGAAGGAGGGCGGACTCCGCCGATCCCGCGGGCCCGGGCGCGCGCCGAGACTGGCGCCACCGGACCGGCCCCGCGGCCGGTCCCGCATCCGCCAGGAGGAACCCGAAATGAAGACCTTTTCCGCCGTGCCGCGCTCCTTCACCCTCGGCATGCTGCTCGCGGCCGCCGCCCTGCTCGGCGGCACCGCGTCCGGCAGCGCCGGTGCCGCCGAGGAGCGCATCAACATCAACACCGCCGACGCCGCGACCATCGACGCGGCGCTGCTGAACATCGGCCGCTCGAAGGCGGAGGCGATCGTCGCCTACCGCAAGGAGCACGGTGCCTTCCACAGCATCGAGGAGCTCGCCAAGGTCAAGGGCATCGGCCTGAAGACGCTGGAGAAGAACCGCGACCGCATCGGCTTCGGCGCCGCGGCCGCGGCCGCGAAGCCGCGGGGCGCGGCCCGCCCGCCGGCGCGTCCCGCGGCGAAGAAGTAACGGCTCCGCGCGGCCGCCGGCTTTCCCCCCTCGCCAGGGCCGGCGGTCGCGCAACCATCGCGGCTACACTGCGCGCATGGGCCACGACGACGCACCGCGCCTCCTGCGCGCCGACGGGTACCGGCGCGAGCGCTGGCGCAACGGCGCCGGCTGGACGCGCGAGGTGCATGCGCAGCCGTCGCCCGGCGGGGAGGGCTGGGACTGGCGCCTGTCGATCGCGGAGATCGATGCGGACGCGCCGTTCTCCGCGTTCCCCGGCGTGGAGCGCGAACTGGTGCTGCTCGAAGGCAACGGCCTGCGCCTGCGCTTCGACGACGGTGGACTGGTGGAGTTGCGTCCGCCGCACGAGCGCGCCAGGTTCGCGGGCGAGCGGCCGCTGCGCGGCGAGCTCGTGGACGGCCCGACGCGCGACTTCAACCTGATGTGGCGCCGCGACGCGGTGCAGGCGACCCTGTGGCACCGGCCGCTGGTGGGTTCGATGGTGCTGTTCGCCGAACCCCGCAGCCACTGGGCGCTGCACGTGCTCGCGGGCGAGGTGCGGCTCGAAGGCGAGGCGCCGATGGCGGCCGCGCGCGGCGACACGCTGCTGCTGCCCGGCGGCAGCGGGACGCGCCGCCGTTATCCGCTGGACGGCGGCGGCGAAATGCTGGTGGTCCGCATCGCGCCGGCGGACGCCGGCTGAGGACGCTTGCCGGGCTCAGGCCAGCGCCGGCCCCAGCACCACCACCAGCACCAGCAGCGACGCGCCGAACACGCTCAGCACGAGCTGCTTCGGCGTGCGCCCGCGCGCCCACATCCAGATGCCGGACAGGCCCAGCAGCAGCATCGCGATGGCGAAGCTGTCGGCCAGCAGCACCCAGGCGAAGCCGCCGCCCACGGTCTTGTGCAGCCGGTTGAACGCCGCAAGCCAGCTCTGCCGGGTGTGCTTCACCTCGGCGATGGCCTCGCCGGGCTTGTACTGCAGCGACCAGGATTCGCGCGCATTGCCGCCCGACAGCGTCCACTGCTCCGGACCGCCCTCGCGGCCGCGCGGCGCGCCCTTGCGGATGGTGTGCGCGTCCAGGCCCTGCGCCTGCAGCAGCCACTTCGACAGGTCCTCGGCGGACGCGCGGGCGGGCTGCGGCACTTCCAGCACCACGCGGCCGGCGTCCACGCTCTCGCCCTGCGGCCACGGGTTGTCGCCCATGCGGTGGTTCATCACCAGGCCGGTGTAGCCGTAGATGATCGCGGCGATCGCGCCCCAGGCGCCGATCCAGAGGTGGATCTGGCGGATCCAGCGGTAGGTGCGGTGGCTGCTGCGCGGGCGGGCGTGCGGGGGCGGCGTCGGGCTCATGGTCCTGCGTCGGAGTTCGATGAGGGAAGGGTTCGGGCGCGGAAGCGGCGCTCAGGTTTCGGCCCAGCGCCGCAGCAGGTTGTGGTACACGCCGGTGAGCTGCAGCAGCGCCGCGCGGTCGGCGCCGGACGCGGTCAGCGACTGGATCGCGGTGTCGAGCTGGAACAGCAGCTTCCGCTGCTCGAGGTCGCGGACCATGCTCTGCACCCAGAAGAACGAGGCCAGGCGCGCGCCGCGCGTCACCGGTTCGACGCGGTGCAGGCTGCTCGACGGGTACAGGATCAGGTCGCCGGCGGGCAGCTTGACCTCGTGCTCGCCGTAGGTGTCGTCGATGACCAGCCCGCCGCCGTCGTACTCGTCCGGCTCGCAGAGGAACAGCGTGCACGACAGGTCGCTGCGCACCCAGCCGGCCTCGCCGGGACGCGGGCCGCCGGGCAGCGCCATCACCGCGCCGTCCACGTGCGCGCCGTAGGTACCGCCGCCTTCGTAGCGGTTGAAGCGCGGCGGCAGGATGCGCAGGGGCAGCGCGGCGGCGAAGAACAGCGGGCTGCGGCCCAGCGCGTCGAGCACGATCGCGCCGAGCTCGCGGCGCAGCGGCGAGTCCTCGGCCAGCTGCAGGTTGCGCTTGACCTGCGCCCCCTGCGCGCCGACGGTCTGCCGGCCGTCCACCCACTCGGCGCCGTCCAGCGCCGAGCGGACCTTGGCCAGCCGTTCGCGGTCGAGCACGCCGGGGATGTGCAGGAGCATCGTTGCAGGCTCGGTCAGAAGCGGAAACTGGCGGTCAGCATCGCCGAGCGCGGCGCGCCGGGCGTGTAACGGTAACCGCTCTTGTTGATGGCCGCCACGTAGTCCTCGTCCAGCAGGTTGTACAGGTTGAGGCGCAGCGAGACCCGCTCGTTGAACTCGTAGCCGGCGACGGCATCGAACACCCAGTACGACTCGGTGTAGCGCGGGGTGCCCACCGCGCCGTCGGTGCCACGGTGCATCCCGCCGGCATAGCGCGCGCCGCCGCCGATGGAGAAGCCGTTGCCGAAGCGGTAGGTGGTCCAGGCGGTGAAGGCGTTGCGCGGGGTGTAGCTCAGCACGGACGAGCCGTCCGCGGTGACCGGCGGGCCCTTCACCACCTCGGTGTCCATGGTCGTGAAGCCGGCGGACACCGACCAGGCGTCGGTGAGGTTGCCGGCCGCGGTCAGCTCGAGGCCGCGGACCCGCTTCTCGCCGGTCTGGTAGTACTGCAGGTCGGTGGGGTCCTGCACGATCTCGTTGCGGACGCGCGTGTCGTACACGGCCGCGGTGAACAGCAGGCCGTCGCCGAACAGGTTCCACTTGGTGCCGATCTCGGCGGTGCGCGCCTCCTGCGGGTCGAACACCGGGTTGTTGGCGTTGTTGGCCGCGGAGCTCAGCTCCAGGCTGCTGCCGCCGGGCGGCTGCTGCGAGATCGCGTAGTTCGCATAGAGGCTGCCGTTGGCCGCCGGCTTGAACAGCACGCCCGCCTTCCAGCTGAACAGCGTGTCGGAGTCGCTCGCGTCCACGCCCGGGACGACGCTGCCGTCCGGCAGGCTGCCGCAGGCCGGCGCGTTGCGGCCCCCGCAGACCACGCGGTTGCTGAAGTCGGTGGTGTAGCGGTCCACGCGCGCGCCGGCGTTGAACTGCCAGCGTTCGCCCACCTTCATCGTGTCGAAGGCGTAGGCGGCGATGGTGTCGGTGCGGCCCTTGCCGCCGGTGCCGTTGCGGCCCCAGCGCAGGCCGGCGACGTCCGGGTCCGGGTCGTACAGGTTGGCCGGCGGCCAGGTGGTGCCGTCGAGCGCGGCGAGGCCGTGCGATTCCAGTTCCTCCCGGGCCAGCTCGACGCCGGCGCTGAGGTCGTGCTGCACGTGCCCGTCGCCGCCGAAATGGAACAGCAGGTTGGTCTGGTTGGCGAGGATGGTGTTGCGCTGGTCCTTGAAGGTCGGGAGGCTGCGCAGCACCAGCCAGGTCGAGGGATCGTCGAGGTCCGGCGTCTGGAAGCGGGCGGGGTCCGCCGAAAGCATGAACGCCGTCAGCATGTAGTCCTGCTCGTTCCGCCCCCAGCGCGTGGTGTTGCGCAGCGAGGCGCCGCCCTCGAACTGGTGGTCGATGCGCAGCGTGGCCATGTCCACGGCGACGTCGTCGTGGTCGGAGCGCGTGCCGTAGAAGTTCGACGGATCCACCGCCGGCGCCTCGCCGATCTGCGGGCGCGCGGGATCCGGCGTGGAATAGCCGGGCAGGCCGATGGTGGGCACGCCGCCGTCCGGGATGTTGTCCTGGTCCACGTGCAGCAGGTTGAGCCTCACCTGCGTCGGCGTGCCGAGGCCGAACGCCAGCGACGGCGCGATGCCCCAGCGCTTGCGCTCGAGCACGTCGCGGCCGGGCACGCCGCCGTCCTGGGCCATGAGGTTGAGGCGGAACGCGGCGTGGTCGCCGACCACCCGGTTCAGGTCGGCGGTGGCGCGGCGCTGCGCGGCGCTGCCGTAGGAGAACGTCGCCGCGGCCGCGTCCTCCATGATCGGCTGCTTGCTCACCAGGTTGATCGCGCCGGCGGGGGCGGTACGGCCGTTGTCGGTGCCCGCCGGGCCCTTGGTGACCTCGACCTGCTCCAGGTTGAAGACGTCGCGCGACACCGAGCCGAGGTCGCGCACGCCGTCCACGAAGATGCTTGCCGACGAGTCGAAGCCGCGCATGAACACCGTGTCGCCGGTGGTCGTGTTGCCGTTCTCGCCGACGAAGAAGGTGCCCACGCCGGCGCTGTTGCGCAGCGCGTCGGTGAGGGTGGTCGCGCCCTGTTCGTTGAACAGGTCGGCGGCGATCACGCTCACGGTCTGGGTGGTGTCCACCAGCGGCTGGGTGAACTTGGGCGAATCGACCTTGTCGGCGGTGTAGCGCTTGGGCGCGGTGCCGACCACTTCCACCTTGCCGAGGGTGCGCACCTGGTCGTCGGCCGAAGGGCCGCCGGTCGCGGCGGTGGCGTCCACGCCGGCCCCCGCGTCCTGCGCGGTGGCGGCGAAGGGCGAAGCGAACGCCAGGCCCGTCATCAGGGCGGCGGCGAGGGGGAGGGGGGCGGGGGCCTGGGCGGCCGGGTTCGGGGCCACGTGCTTGCGTCGCTGGATCATCGTCATTGATGTCTGGATCGGAATGAATGGGTGGCCTGGGGCCGCGGCGCCATTCTATTCCTCAATGAGAATGATTCGCAATACCACTCTCATCCGCCAACGCCGATGCCGGCCGCCCGGGGCCGGATGCGGGGGTCAGGTCCGGTCGTCCCGGGTCCAGACGGCGCCGTCCTCGACCTTGACCGGGAACTTGGCCACGGGCGCGTAGGCGGGCGGGTTCAGCGCGCGGCCGTCGCGGACGTCGAACTTCGAGCCGTGCAGCACGCACTCGATGGTGGCCTCGTCGGGATCGAAGCAGCCGGCCGACAGCTCGAAGTCCTCGTGGCTGCACAGGTCCTCGAGCGCGTAGTAGTCGCCGTCGTAGTTGACGACGAGGATGGCGGTGCCGCCGTCCCATGCCACGGTCTTCTCGCCCGGCAGCAGCTCGGACGTCGCGCACACCCTGACCCAGTCGCCCATCGTCGTTCCCCGCAGAGCCCTACAGTGGTTTCTCCATGACCTCGAAGCGCAGGTCGTCGCGCTTCGGGATGCCGAACCGCGGGTCCACCGCGGGGAACGGCTTCTTGACGCCGGTGCGGCGGTAGCCGCGGCGCTCGTACCACGCCATCAGCTCCTCGCGCAGGTCGATGACGGTCATGCGCATCGTCGCCATGCCCCATTCCTCGCGCGCGATGCGCTCGGCCTCGGCGAGCACCGCCCGGCCCAGGCCGCCGCGCTGCAGCGTCGGGCGCACGGCGAACATGCCGAAGTAGCCGGCGCCGTCCTCGACCGCCACGTGCGCGCACGCGACCAGCGCGCCGTCCCGGTGCGCCAGCAGCACCCGGCTGCGCGGGCGCTCGATGTCGGCCTGCAGCACCTCGGGCGCGATGCGGTTGCCGTCGAGCAGGTCGGCCTCGGTGGTCCAGCCGGCGCGGCTGGCCTCGCCGCGGTACGCGCTGGTCACGAGCTCGTCGATGGCGGGGATGTCGGCGACGGTGGCGGCGCGGAAGTCCAGCGCCGCCGCGGTGGCGGCGGTCATGCGAGCAGGGTCCTCACCTTGCGCAGCGCGGCGATGAACGCCTCGACTTCCGCGTGCGTGTTGTAGAACGCGAGCGAGGCGCGGCAAGTCGCCGGCACGCCGAAGAAGTGCATCAGGGGGTGGGCGCAGTGGTGGCCGGAGCGCACCGCCACGCCTTCGAGGTCGAGCAGCGTCGCCAGGTCGTGCGCGTGCGCGCCCTCCACCAGGAACGAGGTGACCGCGGCCTTGCCGGGCGCCTCGCCGAGGATGCGCAGGCCCTCGACCTTGCGCATCTCCTCCTCCAGGTGCGCGTGCAGCTCGCGCTCGCGCGCGGCGATCGCGTCCATGCCGATGCCGTCGAGGTAGTCCACCGCGGCGCCCAGGCCGACGTGGCCGGCGATGTTCGGCGTGCCGGCCTCGAAGCGGTGCGGCGGGTCGGTGTACACCGTGCCCTCGAAGCGCACCTCGCGGATCATCTCGCCGCCGCCGAGGAACGGCGGCATGGCCTGCAGGTGCTCGCGCCGCGCCCACAGGGCGCCGGTGCCGGTGGGACCGCACATCTTGTGGCCGGTGAAGGCGTAGAAGTCGCAGCCGATGGCGGCGATGTCCACGGCCAGGTGCGGGAGCGCCTGCGAGCCGTCCACCACGGTGGCGATGCCGCGGCGGCGTGCCATGCGGCAGATCTCGCGCACCGGGTTGACGGTGCCGAGCACGTTGGAGACGTGGGCGACGCCGAGCAGCTTCACGTCCGGGGTCATCGCCGCCTCGAGCGCGTCGAGGCCGAGCGAGCCGTCGGGCAGCAGCTCCGCCACCTTCACCCGCGCGCCGGTGCGTTCCGCCACCAGCTGCCACGGCACGATGTTGGCGTGGTGCTCCATGCGCGTGAGCAGGATGGCGTCGCCGGGGCCGAGCCGCGGCAGCGCCCACGAGTACGCGACCAGGTTGATGGCGAAGGTGGTGCCGCTGGTCAGCACCAGCTCGTCGGCGCGCACGTTGACGTGGCGCGCGATGCGCGCGCGGGCGCCCTCGTAGGCCTCGGTGGCCTCGGTGCCGATCGCGTGCACGGCGCGGCTGACGTTGGCGTTGTGGCGGCGGTAGAAGCCGTCCACCGCCTCGATCACCGCCGCCGGCTTCTGCCCGGTGTTGGCGGAATCGAAATAGACCAGCGGCTTGCCGTGGACGGTGCGCGCGAGCAGCGGGAAGTCGGCGCGGACCTTGTCCCAGTCCACGGCGCGGGGTGCGGCGGCGGGTGCGTTCACGGCGCGGCCTCCAGGCGGGACAGCGCGCGCTCGAGCGCGGCGGCCGCGGGCTCGCGCAACGCGGGGTCGATCGCGGCCAGCGCCTCGTGGCAGAACGCGGCGGTCAGCAGGCGGCGGGCGTCGGCCCCGGGCAGGCCGCGCGAGCGCAGGTAGAACATCGCGGTGGGATCGAGCTGGCCGACGGTGGCGCCGTGCGCGGCCTTGACCTCGTCGGCGTGGATCTCGAGCACGGGCTGGCTGTCCACTTCCGCCTGGTCCGAGAGCAGCAGGTTCTTGTCCGAGAGACGCGCGTCGCTGCCGTCGGCGCCGGGGCGGATGACGATGCCGCCGTGGAAGACGGCGCGCGCGCGGCCGGCGGCGATGCCGCGCCAGGCGAGGTCGCAGGCGGTGTCGCGGGCGATGTGCTCGATGCCGAGCCGGGTGTCGAGGTGGCGGCGGCCGTCGGCGAGCTGCACGCCGTTGGCGACCAGCATCGCGCCTTCGCCTTCCAGCCGCGCGTTGAGTTCGTGGCGCGAGAGCGCGGCGCCGAGCTCGAGGTCCAGGCGCTCGTAGCGCGCGCCGCGCGCCAGCACCGCGTCGGTGCGGGCGACCAGCGTGGCGCCGGTGGCCTCGCCCTGCACGCGCACGTGCTGCAGCGTCGCGCCCGCGGCCAGGTGCACGTGCAGCAACCCGTTGCCGAGGTGGGCGTGGGCGCCGAAGCCGAGGTGGTGCTCGACGATCGCGGCTTCCGCGCCGCGGCGCAACTCCACGAAATGGCGCAGGTGCCAGGCCTGGTCGGCGCCCACGGACACGCCGGCGAACACGACGTGCAGCGGCGCCGCGAGGCGCGCGTTCTCCGCCAGGCGCAGCACCATGCCGTCGGCGGCAAGCGCGGCGTTGAGGCGGGCGAACACCTCGTCCGGGCGGGCGAAGCGGCGCTGCATGAAGTTGGCGGCGCGCGGATCCGGATCCGCCAGCGCTTCCGGCAGGGTGCGCAGCGCGACGGTCGCGGGCAGGGCGGCCAGGTCGGAGCGGGCCGGGTCGAAGCGGCCGTTCACGAACACCATGCGCGGCGCGGGGATGGCAGCGATCGCCCCTTCCGCCCCGGCGTCCAGCGCCGCCGGCGCCTGCGCCGACGCCGGGGCGAAGCTGCGGCGCTCGAGCGCGCGCAGCGGCGTGTACTTCCAGGCCTCGGTGCGCGGCGGCGGCAGGCCGTCGCGCAGCGCCTCGTCCAGCGCCGCGCGCCGCGCCGCGTCGCCGCTGAAGCCCGCGGCCAGCGAGTCGAGCAGGGCGCTCATCGCACGGCCGCCTCCGGCGCGACGCGGTCCTTCAGCCAGGCGTAGCCATGCCGTTCGAGCTCCAGCGCGAGCTCCGGTCCGCCGGTCTCGACGATGCGGCCGTCGGCCAGCACGTGCACCACGTCCGGCCGGATGTAGTCGAGCAGCCGCTGGTAGTGGGTGATCACCAGGAACGCGCGCCCGGGCGAGCGCAGCGCGTTGACGCCGTCGGCCACCGCCTGAGCGCGTCGATGTCGAGCCCCGAGTCGGTTTCGTCGAGGATCGCGAGCTTCGGCTCCAGCACTGCGAGCTGGAAGATCTCGTTGCGCTTCTTCTCGCCGCCGGAAAAGCCCTCGTTGACGCCGCGCTGCAGCAGGCGGTCGTCCAGGTGCAGGATGGCGAGCTTCTCGCGCACCTTCTTCAGGAACTGCATCGAGTCCAGCTCGGGCTCGCCGCGCGCCTTGCGCTGCGCATTGAGCGCGCTGCGCAGGAAGTAGGTGTTGTTCACGCCCGGGATCTCCACCGGGTACTGGAACGCGAGGAACACGCCGTCGGCGGCGCGCTCCTCCGGTTCCCGCGCGAGCAGGTCGCGGCCTTCGAACAGCACCGAGCCGGCGGTGACCTCGTAGCCGTCGCGGCCCGCGAGCACGTTGCCGAGCGTGGACTTGCCCGCACCGTTCGGCCCCATGATGGCGTGCACCTCGCCGGGCTTCACCTCCAGCGTGAGGCCCTTGAGGATTTCGCGGCCGTTGACGGACGCGTGGAGGTTCTCGATCTTGAGCATGGGATTGGGATCCGGATCCGGGGTTTGGGCTCAGCCGACCGCGCCTTCCAGGCTGACCTCGAGCAGTTTCTTGGCCTCGACGGCAAACTCCATCGGCAGTTCGCGGAACACCTGCTTGCAGAAGCCGTCCACGATCATGGACACCGCGTCCTCCTCGCCGATGCCGCGGCTGCGGCAGTAGAACAGCTGGTCCTCGCTGATCTTGGAGGTGGTCGCCTCGTGCTCGACCGTGGCGGAGGGGTGCTTGACCTCGATGTACGGGAAGGTGTGCGCGCCGCACTGCTTGCCGATCAGCAGCGAGTCGCACTGGGTGTGGTTGCGCGCGCCCTCCGCGCTGCGCTCCACCTTCACCAGGCCGCGGTAGGTGTTCTGGCCGCGGCCGGCGCTGATGCCCTTGCTGACGATCTTGCTCTTGGTGCGCTTGCCGACGTGGATCATCTTGGTGCCGGTGTCGGCCTGCTGGCGGTGGTGGGTGAGCGCCACCGAATGGAACTCGCCGACGGAGTCGTCGCCGAGCAGCACGCAGGACGGGTACTTCCAGGTGATCGCCGAGCCGGTTTCGACCTGGGTCCAGGTGACCTTGCTGCGCGCGCCGCGGCACTCCGCGCGCTTGGTCACGAAGTTGTAGATGCCGCCGACGCCGTTCTCGTCGCCCGGGTACCAGTTCTGCACCGTCGAATACTTGATCTTCGCGTCCTCGAGCGCGACCAGCTCCACCACCGCGGCGTGCAGCTGGTTCTCGTCGCGCATCGGCGCGGTGCAGCCCTCGAGGTAGGAGACCTCGGCGCGGTCCTCGCAGACGATCAGGGTGCGCTCGAACTGGCCGGTGTGGCCGGCGTTGATGCGGAAGTAGGTGCTCAGCTCCATCGGGCAGCGCACGCCGGCCGGCACGAACACGAACGAGCCGTCGGAGAACACCGCCGAGTTGAGCGCGGCGAAGTAGTTGTCGCCCACCGGCACGACGCTGCCGAGGTACCGCTGCACCAACTCCGGGTGCTCGCGGATCGCCTCGGACATCGAGCAGAAGATGATGCCCTTCTCGGCGAGCTCCTTGCGGAAGGTGGTGCCGACGCTCACCGAGTCGAACACCGCGTCCACCGCCACGCCGGCCAGCTTCGCGCGCTCGTGCAGCGGCACGCCCAGCTTGTCGTAGGTGTCGAGCAGTTCCTTGGGCACCTCGTCCAGCGACTTGTACTTCGGGCCCTTGGGCGCGGAGTAGTAGCTGATGGCCTGGAAGTCGATCGGGGCGATCTCGAGCTTGGCCCACTCCGGCGCGCGCATCGTGAGCCAGTGGCGGTAGGCGGCGAGGCGCCATTCCGTCATCCACGCCGGCTCGCCCTTGCGCGCCGACAGCTCGCGCACGACGTCCTCGGACAGGCCCGGCGGCAGCGAATCCGACTCGATGTCGGTGACGAAGCCGGCGTCGTAGCGGCGGCCCAGCTGCTGCAGGATCTCGGTGTTTTCGGCCACGTTGGACATGCTTGCCTCAGTTGGCCGCCAGCACGGCGGGGATCGCCTTGCGCGGCGGGCGCGCGGGGGCGGGCTGCGGTGCGGGCGGCGCGAGCATCTGCGCCAGGGTCACGCCGCCGAGCGCGTCGGCGACGACGTCGTTGATGCGGCGCCAGTTCGCGCGCACGCCGCAGGAGGCCTCGATCCCGCAATGGCCGGCGTGCACGCTGCACTCGGTCATGCTCAGCGGGCCCTCCATCGCTTCCACCACGTCGCGCAGGGTGATCGCGGCGGCGTCGCGCGCGAGCCGGTAGCCGCCGCCCGCGCCGCGGAAGCCTTCGACCAGGCCCGCCTGCGCGAGCGGCTTGAGCACCTTGGCGACGGTCGGGGCCTCGAGGCCGGCGGCCTCCGCCAGTTCCGGCGCGCTGAGCACTTCGCCGGCCCGCGCGGCGAGCACGGTCAGGACGACGGTGGCGTAGTCGGTGAGGCGGGTGACGCGGAGCATGGCCCGGGCCGGCGGTGCCGGCGTTTGAATCGTACCGAAATTGTACGATTTCCAGCGGGGCCGGGCCAGCCCGCCGGGCCGGCGGGTTCAGCCGCCCGCGGGCGCGGCGCTGGACGCCGACCCGGGCGGCGGCAGGAACCACTTCACGTAGGGCAGCGGCGGCTGTTCCCCGGGCGGCAGGTAGGGCGGCGCCGGCTGGCCGGCCGGGCCCAGCGCCCGGATGAAGCGGAACAGGGCGCGGCGGTCGTCCTCGGACATGGCGCGCACGTTGAAGTCCGGCATCGGCGGCCGCGTGTGCAGCTGCGCGGTGAAGGCCAGCCATTCGGCTTCGTCCATGTTCGCGACCTTCAGCCGCAGGTTCGCGGCATAGGTGGTGCCCCAGGGGCCCTGCCAGCCCAGCGGCGAACCGGTGAGCCATTGCTCGCGCGGCACCTGGCCGCCCGTTTCCGGATAGCCGGCGGTATGGCAGTCGTTGCAGCCGGAGGTCTGCACCAGGTAGGCGCCGCGTTCCACCAGCGCGGCGGCGGCGCTCGCCTCGGCCTCGTCGGCGGCGCGGGTGGCGGGCACCGGCGCGGCATCGGCGGCGCCGCTGCCCTGGCCGGCGCACGCGGCGAGCAGCAGGGCGGGGAGGAGGGCGATGGCGGTGCGGGACATGGCTCCGGCTCCTTGCGCGGACACCCACCGAACGCATCCCGCGCGCGCGACCGGACACCGCCCATGGCGACTTCACGCCGCAGCGGCGACAATGGCGGTTTCCACCAAGGTGTATCGCATGCCCCGCAAGATCGTCGCCCGCAAGTCCCGCATCCACGGCAACGGCGTGTTCGCGCTCGTGCCGATCGCCAAGGGCGAACGGATCATCGAATACAAGGGCCGCCGCCGCACCCACGCCGAGGTGGACGCCGACGACACCGCCGATCCCGAGAGCGGCCACACCTTCCTGTTCACCCTCGACGACGAGTGGGTGATCGACGCCAACTACGAGGGCAACAGCGCGCGCTGGATCAACTTCAGCTGCGATCCCAACTGCGAGGCGGTGATCGACGAGGACGAGGAGGATCCCCGCAAGTCGCGGGTCTTCATCGAGGCGATCCGCGACATCAAGCCGGGCGAGGAGCTCACCTACGACTACGGCATCGTGCTCGACGAGCCGCACACCGCGCGCATGAAGAAGATCTGGGCCTGCCACTGCGGCTCCAGGAAGTGCCGCGGGACCATGCTCTCGCCCAAGAAGCGGCGCTGAGCCCCCCGGCGCGAGGCGGATGCCGTCGCGACGCGGAAGGTTGCCATGACCGAAGGCAGGCGGTGCCGCCCCCGGCGCCGTGCATGCTGGCGCGTCCCCACGCCGGAGCCTTCGATGCGCATCGCCCGCCTGTTGCCCCCGTTTGCCCTCGCCGTTGCCCTGCCGCTCGTGGCTGCCTGCACGCGCCCGGCGCACCCCGCGGTCCCCGCCGCAGCCGCAGCCGCCGCGCCCGCCGCGCCGCTCGCGACGATCAAGCTCGAACCCTACCGCCGTGGCGTGGCGGTACGCGTGTCCGCCAACGGTCGGACGGGGCTGATGTCGTTCGACACGGCCGCTGGCCACACCGTCGTCTCGCCCGAATTTGCCGCCGCCGGAGGGTGCACGCCGTGGGGGCGGCTCGGGGGCTACAACATGGTCGGCACGCGCCTGGACATGGCGCGTTGCGACGGCTTCCGCTTCGAGGCCGGCGGCCAGGCGCTGGTCGCGCCGGTCGCGGGCGTGATGCAGGTGGCGCCCCTGGTCGCGAAGGATGCCGAGCCGATCGAGGGCCTGCTCGCGCTGGACGTGTTCGACGGCCGCACCGTCACCCTGGACTTCGCCGGCGGCGCGCTCTACGTCGAATCGCCGGAAAGCGCGGCGCGGCGCATCGAGGGCGCGCGCGAGCTGCCGGTGCGGGTCTCGCGCGAGGCGCAAGGGCTCGCGCTCGCGGTGAACCTGGAGGTGCCGACCGTGCAGGGCACCGTCCGCTTCGAGCTGGACAGCGGCAATGGCGGAACGCTGCTCGTGTCGAAGGCGTACGCGACGCTGTTCGGCCTGGATCCCGACGCCGACGGGCCGCAGCGGGCTCGCATCCCGCTCGCCGACGGCCTCGTGGCCGAGGGCGTCGCATTCACCCCTGAAATGAACATCGACGGCAACCTGGGGATGCCGTTCCTCAAGGACTGGATCGTGACCCTGGACCTTGCGGCGGGCCGCATGTGGCTGCGCCGCAACGAGGTCGCGCCGCCCTCCGGGATGGGGGTGCCCCCGGTGCTGCCGGGCGCGTGATGCGTGGCCCCTCCCGAAGGTTGCAATGACCTATGCCAGTCGGCGCCGCGCGCGCGACTCGCCACCATGGCACCTACCTCCCACGCCCGGGTCCCCCATGCGCCGACGCCTGACCCTCGCCTTCCTGGCGCTTGCCGCCGCGCCTGCCTGGGCGGTGGACATCGACGGCCGCATCGATCCGGCCGAGTGGCAGGGCGCCCGGCACGTCACCGACTTCCGCGTCGTGGATCCGCTCACCCGCGCGCCGTCGCCGTACCCGACCGAGGCCTGGATCCTGGCGACGCCGGAGGGCCTCGCCATCGGCTTCCGCAACACCCAGCCGAAGGACGTGCCGCGCACCTACCGCCGCACCCAGCGCGACGAGGACGCGCAGGTGGACCGCGTGAACCTGATGGTGGACTTCGACGGCGACGGCCGCAGCGGCTACAACTTCACCGTCACCATCACCGACGGCATCATCGACACCACCATCGCCAACGAGACCCAGTTCCGCAAGGACTGGGACGGCAACTGGAAGCACGCCGTCAGCGAGGACGGCGACACCTGGTCGGCGGAGATGCTGATCCCCTGGTACATCGCGCCGATGCGCAAGGGCGTGGACGGCCAGCGCACGATGGGCATCTACCTCGACCGCGTGGTCGGCTCCACCGGCGAGCGCCTGGCGTGGCCGGCGGCGAGCTTCACCCTGCCGCGCTTCATGTCCGACTTCGAGAAGGTCACCGTGCCGGTGTACAGCCAGTCGCTGTTCGCGGTGACGCCGTACGCGGTCGGCACCTACGACAACGTCGCCGGCGACCAGCGCTTCGACGGCGGCGTGGACATCTTCTGGAAGCCCAACGGCCAGACCCAGCTCACCGCGACCATCAACCCGGACTTCGGCCAGGTCGAGAGCGACGACCTCGTGGTCAACTTCGGCGCCAACGAGACCTTCTTCAGCGACAAGCGCCCGTTCTTCACCGAGAACCAGGGCATCTTCGACTTCGGCACCCCTTCCGACAACAGCCAGCTGCTGTACACGCGGCGCGTCGGCGGCCTGGCCGACGACGGCAGCGGCCCCGGCGACATCACCGCGGCGGTCAAGCTCAACGGCAGCCTCGGCGCCTACAAGTACGGCGTGTTCGCGGCGGAGGAGGCCGACGCGGTCGGCCGCTCGTTCCGCGCGCTGCGCCTGGTGCGCGACTACGAGAAGCAGAACGTCGGCATGATGCTGACCCAGGTCGAGCACCCGTACCTGGACCGCGAGGCCACGGTGCTGGGCGTGGACCACAACTGGCGCCCCACCGGGCAGTGGAACATCCAGACCCGCGTGATCGGCAGCGAGATCGACCAGGCCGGGCAGGTGGTGCGCGACAGCGGCGCCACCATCTGGGCCGACTACAACTTCGGCAACGGCTGGCGCTCGCAGTGGCTGGCGATGCATTTCGGCGACCGCCTGCAGATCAACGACTTCGGCTACCTGCAGCGCGCCAACCTCAACTACGCCCACTGGCAGGTCGCGTGGCGCGACACCGCGCTGCCGGCGTCCTCGGCCTACGCCTCGCATGAGTGGCGCGCGCGCATCAGCGGCAGCGACAACGACCACGGCCTGCCGCTGCAGCGCCAGTTCCGCGGGATGCTGCAGAGCACGCTGCGCGACGGCAGCAGCGAGTACGCGCAGTTCAACGTCAACAGCGCCGGCTACGACGACCGGATGTTGCGCGGCAACGGCATCCTGCGCCTGTCGTCCAACTTCAACGCCTTCTACGAGCGCAGCGTGTCGCGCCGCGGCGACTGGGAGTTCTACGGCAACATCGGCATCAACAACGGTGGCATCGGCCCGGACCGCCGCAAGGTCGGCTACAACGCCCAGTTCCGCCCGACCTACTTCATCAACGACGCGTTCAACGTGTTCGTGCTCGGCTACGTCGAGAGCACGCCGAACTGGATGGTGTGGCAGCACGACGACCTGCTCGGCACCTTCCGCGAGCGCGGGCTCGAGATCGACGCCGGCGTGAACTGGACCATCGGCGACCGCCAGGAGCTGCGGGTCAAGCTGCAGGCGCTCGGCATGGACGCGAAGCTGACCCAGGCCTGGCGCCCGGACGCGCTCGGCAACCCGGTGCCGGTGGACGACCCCGTGCCGGACTTCAGCCTGCGCAACCTCGGCTTCCAGGTGCGCTACCGCTACGAGCTCGCGCCGCTGTCCGACCTGTACGTGGTGTACGGCCGCGGCGGCTACATGTTCGACGAGTTCTCGCAGGATGCGGCCGACCAGCTGCGCGACGCGTTCTCGCTGCGCGACACGGAGATGCTGCTGGTCAAGCTGAGCTACCGCTTCGAACTGTAGCCGGGCGCGGCGGCGCCTACGGCCGCACCTCGCGCAGGTCGGCCGAGGCGATGCGCCAGGCGCGCTGCTCGTCGCTGGCGCCGTCCACGACGGCGCGGCGCAGCGTGTAGGCGCCGACGTAGCGGTGCACGCTGCCGTCGCGCCGGGTGGCCGCGACCGAGACCGGCACCTCCACGTAGCGCGAGCCGGCCGCGCCCTCGACGCGTCCGGGCGCGCCCACGTCCACCTGCACCGACGCCGTGTCGGCGAAGCCGGCGGCGAACTGCTTCGGGTCCTGGCCGCTGGCCCTGCCGCCGTCGGACCAGAGCGCGTAGGCGCGCGGGAACTCGCGCGCGGCGATCGCGCCGTAGTATTCCTGCACCACCGCGACCGCGTCGGCGACCGAGGGTTCGCCGGCCTGCGCCTCCACGGGCGGCGGCAGCGGCTGCACGCCGTCCGTTGCGCCGGCGCCGGCGTCGGCGCCCGCTTCGCCCAAGGACGGCATCGCCGCGCCCTCGGGCATCGCCTCCACCGGGGTTTCCGCGACCGCATCGCCGACGGGACCGGGCCCCGGCGCATCCGGCATGCCGGTCACCGAGCCCTTGGCGGCTTCCGGCTTCGGCAGGGGCGCTTCGGCATCGCCGCGCGCGGGCGCGGCGGTGGTGGCGTCGCGGTCGCCCGCGCCGCATGCGCCGAGCAGCGCGCAGCAGAGGGCGAGCGACAGGGCAGGGGCGGGCAGGCGGGCCAAGGGGTCGTCTCCGGGCAGGGGGGCGCAACGATAGCAACGCAGGTGCGACGGCGCCGCCAAGGCGCCGCGCCGGCGCGCGGGCACGAAAAAGGCCGGAATCCCCTGGGAATCCCGGCCTTCCCGTTCCGCCCGCATGGCGCGGGCGGATGGCGTCGCATCAGGCGGCGGCGTCCTTGAGCTTCTTCAGCGGACGGATCTTCACCTTGACGGTCGCCGGCTTGGCGGCGAACCACTGCTCTTCCTTGGTGAAGGGGTTGATGCCCTTGCGGCGCGGCTTCGCCGGGACGTTGACGGCGGTGATCTTCAGCAGGCCCGGCAGGGTGAAGGTGCCCGCGCCCTTCTTGCTGATCGAGCCGTGCACGGCGTTCTCCAGGCCCGCCAGCACCGCGCGCACGTCGCGCGAGGCCACGCCGGTCTGCTCGGAGATGTACGAGACCAGCCCGCTCTTGCCCAGGGCCTCCTTGATCGGCTTCGCAGCGGCCGTCTTGCCGGCGGCCTTCTTCGGAGCGGCCTTCTTTGTCGCCTTCTTCTTCGCCATATGTGTCCTGTGTGTCGCGTGAGGTTGTTGTCGGAATGTTCGGAAAATCGGTGCCTGGAGTTCCCCTCGGCAAGCGGAATGTAGGGCAAGTCCGCGCCGCCGCCAAGCCCTCGAAGCGCTTTTTTTCCGGCTTTTTCCCCGACGTATTCCAGCGTCGGCGGCGGCCACGCGCCGCCGGCCGCCGTCAGTCGTCCTCGTGGCGAGGCTTGTACGCCTCCGCCAGCTTCTGCTGCACCTGTGCAGGAACAGGCTCGTAGTGGCTGAAATCCAAGGAGTATCTGCCGCGGCCGGCGGTCACCGACTTGAGCTCCGCGGCGTAGCCTTCCAGTTCCGAGAGCGGCACCTGCGCCCGGACCACGATCTCGCCGCCGCGCAGGGAATCGGTGCCGCTGATCCGCGCGCGCTTCGCCGCGAGCCCGCCGCTGATGTCGCCCATGTGCTGCTCCGGCGCGGAGACCTCCAGGTCCACGATGGGCTCCAGCACCTGCGGCCGGGCCTTGGACACGGCGTCCAGGAAGGCCTTCTTGCCGGCGGTGACGAACGCCACCTCCTTGCTGTCCACGCTGTGGTACTTGCCGTCGTAGACGACCACCCGGATGTCCTGCATCGGGTAGCCGGCGATCGCGCCGCTGGCCATGGCCTGGCGCACGCCCTTCTCGACGGCGGGGATGAACTGGCCGGGGATGGTGCCGCCCTTGACCTCGTCCACGAACTCGAAGCCCGCGCCCCGGGGCAGGGGCTCCACGCGCAGGAACACCTCGCCGAACTGGCCCGCGCCGCCGGTCTGCTTCTTGTGGCGGTGGTGGCCCTCGGCCTTCGCGCCGATGGTCTCGCGGTAGGCGATGCGCGGCGGGCGGGTCTTCACCTCCACGCCGTAGCGGTCCTTGAGGCGGTCGAGCATGACCCGCAGGTGCAGGTCGGAGAGGCCGCGCAGCACGGTCTCGTTGAGTTCGGCGTTGTGCTCCACGGCGAACGCCGGGTCCTCCTCGGCGAGCTTGTGCAGGGCGGTGGCCAGCTTCTGCTCCTGGCCCTTGCTCGAGGCTTCCACCGCCAGGCCGAACATCGGCCGCGGGAAGGCCATCGGCGCCAGGTGCAGGTGGTCCTCGGCGTGGCTGTCGTGCAGCACCGCGTCGTAGTGCAGGTCCTCGACCTTGGCCACCGCGGCGATGTCGCCGGGGATGGCCTGCGCGATTTCCAGGTGCTCCTTGCCGCGCAGCTTGAACAGGTGGGCGACGCGGAACGCCTTGCGCCCGTCGCCGACGAAGAGCTGGGAGTCGCGGCGGACCGTGCCCTGGTGCACGCGGAACACGCCGAGCTTGCCGACGAACGGATCGTTGCCGATCTTGAACACGTGGGCGATGACGTGCGCCGCGGGGTCGGGTGCCGCCACCACCGGCTCGGCGGCCTCGCCCTCGCCGCGCAGGAACGGCGCCGGGTTCGCCTCGCCCGGGTGCGGGAACCAGCGCTCGGCGATGTCCAGCAGCTCCTTCACGCCCACGCCGGTACGCGCCGAGGTGAAGCACACCGGCACCAGGTGGCCCTCGCGCAGGCACTGCTCGAACGCGTCGTGCAGCTCCTGGCCGGACAGGCCGCCCTCGCCGGCGTCGAGGTAGTGGTCCATCACCGCTTCGTTGACCTCGACCACCTGGTCGATGATGCGCTGGTGCCATTCGCCGACCACGCCCGCGTCGGTGGCTTCCTGCGAGCCGGCGGCGCCGGCGCCGAAGCAGTCCACCACGCGCCGGCCGCCGTCCGCGGGCAGGTTCAGCGGCAGCACCTCGGGCCCGAACGCGGCGCGCAGCGATTCCAGCAGCGCGCCGGCGTCGACCCCGTCGTGGTCGATGCGGTTGACGACGATCGCGCGGCACAACCGGCGCGCGGCGGCGTATTCCATCATCCGGCGCGTGCCGTGGCCGATGCCGGCGTCGGCGTCCACCACGATCGCCACCGTTTCCACCGCGGCCAGCGCGGACAGCGCGGGCCCGCGGAAATCCGGGTAGCCGGGCGTGTCCACCAGGTTGACGTGGATGCCGGCGTGGTCGGTGCTGGCGATCGCCGCGTCGACCGAATGGCCGCGCGCCTTCTCGATCGGATCGAAGTCGGAGACCGTGGTGCCCCGTTCGATGCTGCCTGCCGCCTGGATCGCGCCGCCGGCATGCAGCAGGGCTTCGAACAACAGGGTCTTGCCGGCGCCGGGGTGGCCTGCGAGGGCCACGTTGCGGATCTGCTCGGTCGAATACGACATGAGCGGGACTCCTTCCCACGGGGAACCAAGCCTCCCGCAGCGGCCCGCGGGGGTCAAGCGCGGCCACGCGGCCGCCACGGACGGGGGCGTACGCTGTGCCGCCACCCGCGAAAGGAGCACACGCATGGGCATTTCCCGCTACGCGACCGCCCACTGGGAGGGCGACCTCAAGTCCGGCAACGGCCGGCTCTCGACGCCGGAGAGCGGGCTGATGGCCGACACCGCCTACGGCTTCGCCTCGCGCTTCGGCGACCGCAAGGGCGTCAACCCCGAGGAGCTGATCGCCGCCGCGCATGCCGGCTGCTTCACCATGGCGCTGTCGGCGAAGCTGTCCGAGCAGGGCCATCCGCCGGAGGCGCTGGACACGCGCGCGGAGGTGGACCTGTCCATGGATGGCGGGCCGTCGCTGTCGGCGATCCGGCTGAAGGTCACCGGCCGCGTGCCCGGCCTGGATGCCGCCGGGTTCCGCGCCGCCGCCGACGACGCGGGCAAGCACTGCCCGGTGTCGCGCGCGCTGAGCGCGGTGCCGATCACGGTGGAAGCGACGCTGGCAGGCGCCTGAACGCCACCGCCGGCCGCCGGCCGGATTCAGGCGCGTTTCACCGGGACGACCGGACGATGCGATGCGCGCCGCTCCGGCGCACGGAGCCCGCCATGACCGCCAAGCACGCCCTTCTCGCCGTCCCGTTCCTCGCCGCGTCGCTGCTCGCCGCCGGCGTCGCGTCCGCCCAGGCCTATGGTTCGCCGTACGGCGCGCCCGTCGCGGGCGACGCCATGGCCGCGACCGACGGCTACTACGACTACGCACGGGTGGTGCGCGTCGTGCCCGTGGCCGGGCCGGCGCAGGGCTATCCGGCGGCGGGCGCGCCGCGCTGCGTGACCCGCCAGGAGGCCTACGCCGGCGGGTACGGCCCGGATGGCCGCTACTACGGCGACTACTACGGCGACACGCAGCGCAACCGCGGCAGCGAGGGCGGGCGCACCATGGCCGGCATCGTCGGCACGGTGATCGGCGCGGTGGTCGGCAGCCAGGTCGGCGGCGGCTCGGCGCGCTATGCGACGGCGGCGATCGGTTCGGCGGTCGGCAACGCCGCCGGCAAGCAGGTCTACGACAACGCGCACCGCGACGACGGCCCGGCCATGGTCACCGTCTGCGATCCGGTGGACGCGGGCCGGCCGTATCCGGCCGCGCGGACGGTCTACGACGTCACCTACGAGTACGCGGGGCGCACCCACGTGGCGCGCATGGCGTACGACCCGGGCGACCGCGTCCGCGTGCGCGTGGACGTGCGGCCCGAGTAAGGCGGCGCGCGTCAGTCCGCCGCGCCCGCCCAGTCGAGGCGGCCCTGCACCACGGTGCGGCAGCGGCCGCCGGACCAGACGTCGCCGGCGGCGTCCACCTCGAGCTCGATGATCGCGTCGTAACCCACTTCGCGCCCCTGGCTGACGCGGTAGAAGCCGCCGTCGCCGGGGAGCGCGCCGCGTTCGGCCAGCCACGCGGCGAGCGTGGCGTTCGCGGCGCCCGAGGCGGCGTCCTCGAAGCGCGCGGGGGCGCCGACGAAGGCGCGCACCGCCAGGTAGTACACCGGATCGTCGCTGCGCGCGAAGGCGCACACGCCCATGCTGCCGGTGGCGTCCGCGAGCGCGGCCACCGCGTCCCAGTCGGGCCGCGCCGCTCGCAGCGACGCCTCGTCGCCGGCCTCGAACAGCCACCAGCGGCGGCCGCCGTCCACCAGCGCCGGCGGCAGCGCGCCCGGCGCGAGGCCGGGCAGGGCGGCGGCGAAGCGCGCGTCCCCGGGCGCCGCCACCTCCACCACCGACGCGCGCGGCGTGCGCACCGCCACCGTGCGGCGATGGCCCTCGCCGCGCACGCGCAGGGGCAGCAGGCCGGCGACGCCCTCCTGCACGAGCAGGCCGTCGCGCGGCGCGGCCAGGCCGGCATCGAGCACCACGTGCGCGGTGCCCACGCTCGGGTGGCCGGCGAACGGCACTTCGCGCCGCGGGCTGAAGATGCGCAGCCGGTAGCTCGCCTCCGGCGTGGTGGGCGGAAGCACGAAGGTCGTCTCGGGCAGCCGGGTCCAGCGCGCGATCGCCTGCATCGCGGCGGCGTCCAGGCCTTCGGCGTCGAGCACCACGGCGAGGGGGTTGCCGGCACCGGGCCGGTCGGCGAAGACATCGAGCTGGAAATAGCGGCGCGCGGCCATGGCGGGTGGGGTCCGGTCGTCTAGAATGCGATGCCCGGCGTCGCAGGCAGGCGGCGGATTCTACGGGCTCCCCCGTCTTGCCTTCGCCAAGTCCATGAACGCACCCGATCGCTGGATCGTGCTCAAGTTCGGCGGCACCTCGGTGTCGCGCCGCGAGCGCTGGGACACGATCGGCCGGATCGCGCGCGAGCGCGCCGACGCGACCGGCGCGCGCATCCTGGTGGTGGTGTCGGCGCTGTCGGGCACGACCAACGAACTGCAGGCCATCTGCGCAGGCGACGGCGTTGCCGCGCGGACGGCGGCGATCGCCGCGCGGCACCGCGACTTCGCCGCGGAACTCGGCCTCGACGCGGACGCCGTGCTCGGCGCGCGCCTCGACGCGCTGCAGGCGCTCGCGGCCGATCCGCGCGCCGCGACGCGCACGCTGGACTGGCAGGCCGAAGTCCTCGCCCAGGGCGAGCTGCTCTCGTCCACGCTGGGCGCGGCCTACCTGCGCGCGCAGGGCCTCGACTTCGGCTGGTGCGACGCGCGCGACTGGCTGGAGGCGGTCGCGCTGCCGAACCAGAACGCCTGGTCCATGCGCCTGTCCGCCACCTGCCGGCACCAGGCCGACGACGCCTGGCGCGCACGCTTCGCCGCCCAGCAGCCGGCGCGCATGCTGCTCACCCAGGGGTTCATCGCGCGCCACGCCGACGGCGCTACCGCGATCCTCGGCCGCGGCGGCTCCGACACCTCGGCCGCGTGTTTCGGCGCGCTGCTCGGCGCGCTGCAGGTCGAGATCTGGACCGACGTGCCGGGCATGTTCAGCGCCAACCCGCGCGAAGTGCCGGACGCGCGCCTGCTCACGCGCCTGGACTACGCCGAGGCGCAGGAGATCGCGACCACCGGCGCCAAGGTGCTGCATCCGCGCTCGATCGGGCCGTGCCGCGAGGCGCGGGTGCCGATGGCGATCCTCGACACCGCGCGCCCGCACCTGCCGGGGACGCGCATCGACGGCGCCGGCGAGACGGTGCCGGGCGTCAAGGCGATCAGCCGCCGCAACGGCATCGTGCTGGTGTCCATGGAATCCATCGGCATGTGGCAGCAGGTCGGCTTCCTCGCCGACGTGTTCGAGCGCTTCAAGCGCCACGGCCTGTCGGTGGACCTGATCGGTTCGTCGGAGACCAACGTCACCGTGTCGCTGGACCCCAGCGACAACCTGGTCAGCGGCAACGTGCTGGAGGCGCTCAGCGCCGACCTCGCCGAGATCTGCCGGGTCAAGGTGATCGTGCCGTGCGCGGCGATCACCCTGGTGGGGCGCGGCATGCGCTCGCTGCTGCACCGGCTGTCGGACATCTGGGCCACGTTCGGGCGCGAACGCGTGCACCTGGTGTCGCAGTCGTCCAACGACCTCAACCTGACCTTCGTGATCGACGAGGCCGACGCCGACGGCTTGCTGCCCGAGCTGCACGCCGAGCTGGTGCGCAGCGGCGCGATGCCGATGGGCGAGGCCGGCGTGTTCGGCCCGCGCTGGCGTGAGATCGCGCACGGCCGGCGCGAACGGCCCGCGCCGTGGTGGCTCGGGCGCCGCGAGGCGCTGCTGCGGCTCGCGGCCGGCGGCACGCCGCGCTACGCCTACGACCTGGCCGTGGTCCGCGAGCGCGCCCGTGCGCTGCGCCGCGCCGCGGCGGTGGACCGGCGCTTCTATGCGCTCAAGGCCAACCCGCATCCGGCGATCCTGCGCGCGCTGGCCGCGGAAGGCTTCGGCTTCGAATGCGTGTCGCGCGGCGAGCTCGAACGCGCGTTCGAGGCGGTCCCGGGCGTGGCCGCGCACGACGTGCTGTTCACGCCGAGCTTCGCGCCGCGCGCGGACTACGAAGCAGCGTTCGCGCGCGGCGCCACGGTCACCGTGGACAACGTCGAGCTGTTGCGGCGCTGGCCCGAGCTGTTCCGCGGCCGCGCGCTGTGGCTGCGGCTCGACCTGGGCCGCGGCGAGGGCCACCACCGCAAGGTGCGCACCGGCGGCAGCGAGGCGAAGTTCGGCTTGCCGGTCGCGCGGCTCGACGAATTCGTGGGCGCGGCGCGCGCGCTCGGCGCGACGGTCACCGGCCTGCACGCGCACCTGGGCAGCGGCATCGAGTCCGAATCGCACTGGCGCGAGGCCTACGCCGAACTGGCGGGCCTCGCCGAGGACGTGGGCACCGTCGCCACCATCGACATCGGCGGCGGCCTGCCGGTGCCCTACCTGCCGGACGCGGAGCCGTTCGACCTGGACGCCTGGGCCGCGGACCTGGCCACCATCAAGGCCGCGTATCCGCAGTTCGCGCTCGCCATCGAGCCGGGCCGCTTCCTGGTCGCGGAGGCGGGCGTGCTGCTCGTCTCCGCCACCCAGGTCGTGGCCAAGGACGGGGTGCTGCGCGTGGGCTGCGACGCGGGCATGAACGCGCTGCTGCGGCCGGCGCTCTACGATGCCTACCACCACGTGGCCAACCTGTCGCGCGCCGGCGACGCCGACGAGGCGACGTTCGACGTCGTCGGGCCGGTGTGCGAGAGCGGCGACGTGCTCGGCCGCGACCGGCGCCTGCCGGCGGCGACCGCGCCCGGCGACGTGCTGCTGCTCGCCGACGCCGGCGCCTACGGCATGGCGATGGCCAACACCTACAACCTGCGGGCCCTCCCCGCAGAGGACGTGATCGATGACTGAGATGCAAGGCACCGGCTGGAAGTTCGAGCGCGACGCGATCCGCACGTTCCGCTTCGTGCGCCGCGCGTTCGACCCCGCCGCCGGCGTGGCGACGCTCGCCTACGCGTTCGACGACGGCCCGGAGCTGGTGGAGACCGTCACGATCCCGGGCGCGCCGTTCGCCCTGGACGGCGGCCGCGCGGACGCGGTGGCGCATGCGCTGCGGCTGCTGCACTTCGTCGCCGGCGTGAGCTACTACAAGGCCGCGGTGCCGCCGGAGATCGTGGTCGAGGGCGAGGCGCCGGACGAGGCGTTGGCCGCGCTGCTGCAGGCGGTGTACCGCAACGGCCTCGGCGAGTTCGCCTACCGCAACGGCCTCGCGCTCGAAGGCCGCATCCGCTTTCCGTCGTCGGGCCGCGCGCCGGCGCCGGCGCCGGACGCGGCTTCGGATCCGCAGCGTGCGTTCGTGGCGATCGGCGGCGGCAAGGACTCGCTGGTGACCATCGAGGCGCTGCGCGCCGCCGGCGTCGAACAGACGGTGTGCTGGATCGGCGGCTCGCAGCTCATCGCCGCCTGCGCCGCGCGCACCGGCCTGCCGACGCTCAACATCGGCCGCCAGCTCGCGCCGCAGCTGTTCGCGTTCAACCGCCAGGGCGCGTGGAACGGCCACATCCCGGTGACCGCGGTGAACTCGGCGATCCTCGTGCTCGCGGCGGTGCTGCACGGCGCGGGCCAGGTGGTGTTCTCGAACGAGCGCTCGGCGAGCTACGGTTCGACGATCCCGGGCACCGGCGAGGTCAACCACCAGTGGTCCAAGGGCTGGGAGTTCGAGCGCCTGTTCGGCGAGTACGTCGAGCGCGCGGTGGCGCCCGGGCTGCACTACTACTCGCTGCTGCGGCCGCTGTCGGAGCTGGCCGTGGCGCGCCTGTTCGCGCGCACCGACCGCTACGACGCGCACTTCTCCAGCTGCAACCGCAACTTCCACATCCTCGGCGAGCGCCCGGTGAACCGCTGGTGCGGGCAATGCCCGAAGTGCCACTTCGTGTTCCTGGCGCTGGCGCCGTTCATGTCCAAGCCGCGGCTGGTGGGCATCCTCGGCCGCAACCTGCTCGACGACCCCGAGCAGGCGGCGGGCTACGACGCGCTGCTCGAATACCAGGACCACAAGCCGTTCGAGTGCGTGGGCGAGGGCCGCGAGTCGCGCGCGGCGATGGCGGCGCTGGCGCAGCGCCCCGAATGGCGCGAGGACGCGCTGGTGCGGCGCTTCGCGCGCGAGATCGCGCCCCGGCTCGACCCCGGCGAGCTCGCCATCGCGCCGCTGCTCGCGCCCGAGGGCGCGCACCGCGTGCCGCCCGCCTTGTGGGAGGCGCTGCGTGCGCATCTCGGCGCTTGAGGGGCGCCGCGTCGCGCTGTGGGGCTGGGGCCGCGAGGGCCGGGCCGCCTGGCGCGCGCTGCGCGACCGCGGCATCGGCCCGCTCGCGCTGTTCTGCAACGCGGCCGAAGCGGCCGAGGCGCGCGCGCTCGATCCCGCGCTGGCGATCGAGCCCGTCGCCGACGCGGAGCGCCTCGCCGCCTACGACGTGGTGGTGAAGTCGCCGGGCATCAGCCCGTACGGGCCCGAGGCGGCGGCGGCCGCGGCGCGCGGCACCCGCTTCGTCGGCGGTACCGCGCTGTGGTTCGCCGGGCGCGCCGGCGGCGACGGCGTGGTCCGCGGCGCGGCCTGCGTCACCGGCACCAAGGGCAAGAGCACCACCACCGCGCTGCTCGCGCACCTGCTGCGCGCGGGCGGCCACCGCACCGCGCTGGCCGGGAACATCGGCATGCCGCTGCTCGAGCTGGCCGAGGCGGACCCGGCGTACTGGGCGATCGAGCTGTCGAGCTACCAGACCGGCGACGTCGCCGCCTCCGGCGCACGGCCGGAGGTCGCGGTGGGCCTGAACGTGTTCCCGGAACACCTCGACTGGCACGGCTCGCACGAGCGCTACGTCGCCGACAAGCTGTGCCTGTTCACGGAGGCGCGGCCGCGCATCGCCGTGCTCAACGCGCGCGACCCGCTGCTGTCGTCGCTGGACCTGCCCGGCACCGAGGTCCGCTGGTTCGACCGCGAGGACGGCTGGCACCTGCGTGGCGACCTGCTGCATCGCGGCGACGAGCGCGTGCTCGACACCGCGCCGCTGCCGCTGCCCGGGCGCCACAACCGCATCAACCTCTGCGCCGCGCTCGCAGCGATCGACGCGCTCGGCGTGGACGCCGCGCCGCTGGCCGCGCACGCCGCCGGGTTCCGGCCGCTGCCGCACCGGCTGCAGTCGCTGGGCGTGCGCGACGGGCTGGAATGGGTCAACGATTCCATCAGCACCACGCCGCACGCCTCGCTGGCGGCGCTGGCGATGTTCCGCGGCCGGCCGGTGGCCCTGCTCGCCGGCGGCCACGACCGTGGCCTCGACTGGAGCGGCTTCGCCGAAGCGATGCGCGCCGCCGCGCCCGCTGCGATCGTGACCATGGGCCGGAACGGGCCGCGCATCCACGACCTGCTGGCGCCGCTGGCGCCCGCCTGCGGCTTCGCCCTGCACGCCGCCGCGGACCTCGCCGGGGCCGTGCGCCTGGCGCGCGCGGCGTTGCCGCCTGGCGGCGTGGTGCTGCTGTCGCCGGGCGCGCCCAGCTTCGGCGCGTACCGCGACTACACCGAGCGCGGCCGCGACTTCGCCCGCCTGGCCGGCTTCGACCCGGACGCCATCTCCGCCATCCCCGGGCTCGGCGTGGCCTGATCCGCGGCGGCGCGTTCCGGGCTACGCTTGGGGCTTCCCCATGCCTGGAGCGATCCCATGAACGTGTTCCGCACCCGCATGCCCGCCGCGCGCGCGCTGAAACAGCTCGCGGCGGCCGCCGTGCTCGCCGCCTGCGCGCTGCCCGCCTGCGCGGAGATGCAGGCGAAGCCGGTCGAGTGGAAGGTCGGCGACACCACCTTCGCCGGCGTGCTCGTGTACGACGACGCCGGCGGCAAGCGCCCCGGCCTGCTGATGGTGCCCGACTGGTACGGCGTCACCGACTCGGCCGTGGCGAAGGCGAAGCACATCGCCGGCAAGGACTACGTGGTGCTGGTCGCCGACCTGTACGGCAAGGACGTGCGCCCGAAGGACAACAAGGCCGCCAGCGAGACCGTCGGCGCGCTGGCGAAGGACCCCGCCGGATGGCGCGCGCGCGCCGCCAGGGCGCTGGAGGTGCTGCGCGACAACGCCCAGGGCGCGCCGCTCGACCCCACCCGGATCGCCGCCATCGGCTACTGCTTCGGCGGCACCAGCGTGCTCGAACTGGCGCGCAGTGGCGCCGACGTCGCCGCGGTGGTGACCTTCCACGGCGGCCTCGGCACCGACCAGCCGGCCAAGGCGGGCGCGATGAAGGCCAGCGTGCTGGTGCTCAACGGCGCCGACGACCGCGGCACCGCCGGCGACATCGCCGCGTTCCAGCAGGAGATGGACGCGGCCGGCGCCGACTGGCAGTTCGTCAACTTCGGCAACACCGTGCACTGCTTCGCGCTGCCGGAGGCGAACAGCCCGCCGGGCTGCGTGTACAACCCGCTGTCGGCGGCGCGCGCCGAGCGGATGATGCACGGCTTCCTCGCCGAGCGCTTCGCGGCGCGCTGAGCGCGCCGGGTCAGCGGTCGCGGTCGACGGCGTAGCGGGCCAGCCCGCGCAGCGCCGCGACCGCGGGGTTGCGCGGCAGGCCGTCGAGCGCGCGCTCGGCGGCGCGCGCGTAGTCGCGGGCGCGCTCGAGGCTGTAGGCGAGGCTGCCGGCCGCGGCGATCGCCGCCTGCACCTCCGGCATCGCGCCGCTGTCGCCTTCCTCCAGCGCCTGCCGCAGCACCGCGCGGGTGGCGGCATCGGCGTGCGCCATCGCGTGGATCAGCGGCAGGGTCGCCTTGCCCTCGGCGAGGTCGTCGCCCAGGTGCTTGCCGAGCGTGGCCTCGTCGGCGGCGTAGTCGAGCACGTCGTCGGCGATCTGGAAGGCGTGGCCGAGCGCCAGGCCGTAGTCGTGCAGGGCGTCGCAGGTGGCCGCGCCGGCGCCGGCCAGGATCGCGCCCAGGCGCGTGGCGGCGGCGAACAGCACCGCGGTCTTGCGCTCGATCACGCGCAGGTACGCGGCTTCGTCGGTGTCGGGGTTGCGCACGTGCAGCAGCTGCAGCACCTCGCCCTCGGCAATGCGGTTGGTGGTGTCGGCGAGCACGCGCATCACCTCCATCCGGTCCAGCTCGACCATCATCTGGAAGCTGCGCGAGTACAGGAAGTCGCCCACCAGCACGCTCGCGGCGTTGCCGAACACCGCGTTGGCGGTGCTGCGGCCGCGGCGCAGGTCGGACTCGTCCACCACGTCGTCGTGGAGCAGGGTGGAGGTGTGGATGAACTCGACCACCGCCGCCAGCTGGTGCGCGTCCGCGCCCACGCCCTCGGCCGGGGTCGCGCCGCGCTTGCCCAGCGCCGCGGCGGCGAGGAGCAGCAGCATCGGGCGCAGGCGCTTGCCGCCCGCGCCGACGATGTGCTCGGCGACCTGGTTGACGAGCACCACGTCCGAGGCGAGGCGGCGCCGGATCAGGGCGTCCACCGCGGCCATGTCGGCGGCGGCAAGGGCCTGGATGTCGGCCAGGCCGGGCACGTCGTCGGCCTGCGTATGCCGGGGCGGGGCGGTGTCCATGCGGGGTCCGGTGCGGGGAGCCGCGATTATACGGAGCCGGCCCGCCGCGGCCCGCGTCCGCCGCCTCGCCGACCCGCGGATGCGGCTGAATCCGACACCCGGGCGCGGCCGATTCCGCGGGTGCCGCCGCGCCGGTTGTGCCAGAATGCGCCCATGCCCGTTCGCGGGCGAACCTGAAGGAAGAGTCATGGCGCGCGGCGTGAACAAGGTGATCCTGGTCGGCAACCTGGGCAACGACCCGGACGTGAAGTACACCCAGGGCGGCATGGCCATCACCACGCTCAGCCTGGCCACGACCACGGTGCGCAAGGACCGCGACGGCAACCCGCAGGAAAAGACCGAGTGGCACCGGGTGAAGCTGTTCGGCAAGCTCGGCGAGATCGCCGGCGAGTACCTGCGCAAGGGCCGCCAGGTCTACATCGAGGGCCGCATCGAGTACGGCTCCTACGAGAAGGACGGCATCAAGCACTACACCACCGACATCATCGCCGACGAGATGCAGATGCTCGGCGGCGGCGAGGGTGGCGGCCGCGGCGAGCCGCGCGGCGGCGGCGAGCGCCCGCAGCGCAGCGCCCCGGCGCAGCGGCGCGAGGCGCCGGCGGCGGCGCGCAGCGACTTCGGCGCCGAGGACTTCGCGGACGACGACATCCCGTTCTGAGCCGCGTGCCCGAGTTCATGAAGACCTGGCTTGTCACCGGGGGCGCGGGCTTCATCGGCGGCAATTTCGTGCTCGGCGCGGTGGCGTCGGGCGTCCGCGTCGTCAACCTCGATGCGCTGACCTACGCCGGCAACCTCGATACCCTGGCCCCGCTGCGAGGCAATCCCGACCATGTGTTCGTGCACGGCGACATCGGCGACCGCGCGCTGGTCGCGCGGCTGCTCGCCGAGCACCGGCCGCAGGCGATCCTGAACTTCGCCGCCGAAAGCCACGTGGACCGTTCCATCGACGGCCCCGCGGCGTTCGTGCAGACCAACGTGGTCGGCACGCTCGCGCTGCTGGAGGCCGCGCGCGACTACTGGAAGTCGCTGCAGGGCGCCGAGCGCGAGGCGTTCCGCTTCCTGCACGTCTCCACCGACGAGGTCTACGGCTCGCTCGGGGACACGGGCAGGTTCACCGAGGAGACGCCGTACGCGCCCAACTCGCCGTACTCGGCGTCCAAGGCCGCGTCCGACCACCTGGTGCGCGCGTTCCACCACACCTACGGGCTGCCGGTGCTGACCACCAACTGCAGCAACAACTACGGCCCGTACCAGTTCCCGGAGAAGCTCATCCCGCTGGTGATCGCGCGCGCGCTCGCCGGCGAGCCGCTGCCGGTGTACGGCGACGGCCGCAACGTGCGCGACTGGCTGTACGTCGCCGACCACTGCGCCGCGATCCGCGCCGTGCTCGAGCGCGGCCGCGTCGGCGAGACCTACAACGTCGGCGGCGACGCCGAGAAGCAGAACATCGAGGTGGTGCGCACGATCTGCGCGCTGCTGGACGAGCGCCGCCCGCGCGCCGACGGCAAGCCGCGCGAGAGCCAGGTCACCTTCGTCGCCGACCGCCCGGGCCACGACCGCCGCTACGCGATCGACGCCTCCAAGCTGAAGCGCGAGCTCGGCTGGTCGCCGTCGCGCAGCTTCGAGCAGGGCATCGCCGAGACCGTGGACTGGTACCTGGCCCACCAGGACTGGGTGGCGCGCGTGCTGGACGGCAGCTACCGGCTGGAACGCATCGGGACCGCCGCATGAGTGCCGTCGCGCGCAAGGGCATCGTGCTCGCCGGCGGCTCCGGCACGCGGCTGTACCCGATCACCCAGGCGATCAGCAAGCAGCTGCTGCCGGTGTTCGACAAGCCGATGGTGTACTACCCGCTGAGCGTGCTGATGCTCGCCGGCATCCGCGAGGTGCTGGTGATCAACACGCCGCACGAGCAGGCGCTGTTCCGCGCGCTGCTGGGGGACGGCTCGCAGTGGGGCATGCGCATCGAGTATGCCGCGCAGCCCAGCCCGGACGGCCTCGCCCAGGCGTTCCTGATCGGGCGCGAGTTCCTCGCCGGCGCGCCGAGCTGCCTGGTGCTGGGCGACAACATCTTCTACGGCCATGGCCTCACCGAACTGCTGCGGCGCGCGAACGCGCGCGACCGGGGCGCCACCGTGTTCGGCTACCGCGTGAGCGACCCGGAGCGCTACGGCGTGGCCGAGTTCGACGAGACCGGCAAGGTCGTCGGCATCGAGGAGAAGCCGGCGAAGCCGCGCTCCAGCTATGCGGTCACCGGCCTGTACTTCTACGACGGCCGCGCCAGCGACTTCGCCGCGCAGCTGGCGCCCTCGGCGCGCGGCGAGCTGGAGATCACCGACCTCAACCGCATGTACCTCGAACGCGGAGAGTTGCAGCTCGAGCGCATGGGCCGCGGCTTCGCCTGGCTCGACACCGGCACCCACGAGTCGCTGGTCGAGGCCTCCACCTACGTGCAGACCATCGAGAAGCGCCAGGGCCTGCGCGTGTGCTGCCCGGAGGAAATCGCCTGGAGCAACGGCTGGATCGACGACGCGCAGCTGCGCGCGCTGGCCACGCCGCTGGCGAAGAACGGCTACGGCCAGTACCTGCTGGGCCTGCTGGACCAGGCGCGGGGGCGGGTGCCGGCATGAAGGTGGTCCAGGCCGGGTTGCCGGGGTGCGTCGTGCTCGAGCCGCAGGTGTTCGGCGATGCGCGCGGCTTCTTCTACGAGTCGTTCAACCGCGACAAGCTCGCGCCGCTCGGGCTGCCGGCCCGGTTCGTGCAGGGCAACGTCTCGCGCTCGGCGCGCGGCGTGCTGCGCGGCCTGCATTACCAGTGGCCGAAGCCGCAGGGCAAGCTGGTGAGCGTGCTCGAGGGCGAGGTGTGGGACGTGGCGGTGGACATCCGCCGCGGCTCGCCCACGTTCGGGCAGTGGACGGCGGTGGTGCTGAGCGCGGAGAACAAGCGCCATTTCTGGATCCCCGAAGGGTTCGCGCACGGGTTCGTGGCGCTCAGCGAAACGGCGCTGTTCAACTACGTCTGCACCGAGACCTACGACCGCGACGCGGACGCGGGCGTGCGCTGGGACGACGCCCGGCTGGCCATCGACTGGCCGGTGTCCTCGCCGGTGCTCTCCGACAAGGACGCGAAGCTGCCGTTCCTGGCCGACATCCCGCCGGAGCGCCTGCCGGCGTACGCGGCATGAGCGGTCCGCGGATCCTGCTGCTCGGCGCCGACGGCCAGCTCGGCACCGAGTTGCGCCGCAGCCTCGCGGGGCAGGGCGAGCTGGTGGCCGCGACGCTCTCGGGCAGCCTCGACGGCGCGCCCTGCGAGGCCGCCGACTTCGCGCGCCCGGCCACGCTGCCCGCGCTGCTCGCGCGCGTCGCGCCCGACGTCGTGGTGAACGCGGCCGCCTACACCGCCGTGGACCGCGCGGAACAGGAGCCCGAGCTCGCGTTCCGCGTGAACGCCGACGCGCCGGACATCCTCGCGGCCGAATGCGCGCGACTGGGCGCCACCTTCGTCCACTATTCGACCGACTACGTCTTCGACGGCACCGCCACGCGCCCGTACCGTGAAGGCGACGCCACCGCGCCGCTCGGCGTGTACGGCGCCAGCAAGCTGGCGGGCGAGGCCGCGGTGCGCGGCTCGGGTGCGCGCCATCTCGTGTTCCGCACGGCCTGGGTGTACGCCGCGCACAGCCACAACTTCCTGCGCACGATGCTGCGCCTGGCCGCGGAGCGCGACACGCTGCGGGTGGTCGCCGACCAGGTCGGCACGCCCACGCCGGCCGCGCTGCTCGCCGACGCCACCGCGCGCGTGCTGCGCGACGGCGCGGCGCGCTCCGGCCTGTGGCACCTCACGCCGGCCGGGCACACCAGCTGGCACGGCTTCGCCGAGGCGATCTTCGCCGGCGCGGTCGCGCGCGGGCTGCTCGCGCGCGCGCCGGAGGTCGAGGCCATCGCCACGTCCGACTACCCCACGCCGGCGAAGCGGCCGGCGTATTCCGTGCTCGACTGCGGCGCGTTCCAGCGCGACTTCGGGATCGCGCTGCCGCACTGGCGCGACGCGCTCGACGGCGTGCTCGACGCGCTCGCCGCCGCCGCCCGGTAGCCGGCGCTACCGCACGCCGTGCATCCAGCGCCGCAGCAGCGGCGCCAGCAGCAGGAACGCCAGCGCCGCGCCCAGCCCGATCCAGGCCAGCAGCGCGAACAGGTCCGCATATTTCGCGGCGGCCGCGGCCATGTCGATCGCTCCGCCCTCGGGCACGTCGAGCGAAGCGAGCTTGCCGAACTGCGCGGCGAGCAGTTCGGAGTAGGCCGTGGCGAGCCAGAAACCGCCCATCATCAGCCCGACCACCCGCGCCACCGACAGCTGGGTGACCGCGGAGAGGCCGATCGGCGACAGGCACATCTCGCCGACCTCCAGCACGAAGTAGGCGAGCACCAGCCACCACACGCTGGCCATCGCGCCGGTGCCGGCCACCTTGGCCGCGGCGAGCAGCGGCACGAACGAAAGCGCGGCGAAGCCGAGGCCGATCGCGCCCTTCAGCGGCTTCGAGGGGTTCCAGCCGCGCCGGTCCAGCCACGGCCACAGCCAGGCGAACAGCGGCGACAGCACCACGATGAAGAACGAGCCGAGGAAGGTCAGCGAGCCGGCGGTCTGCGGCACCAGCACAACGTCGCGGAAGCAGGCCACGGCCATCGCCAGGGCCAGCGCCAGGACCAGCAGGCGCGCCGCGCCGCGCGCGCCGCGGTCGCTGGCGCGCAGGGCCGCGACCATCAGCAGCGGCGTCGCCGCCATCGCGTACAGCGACCAGGGCAGGGTGCCGCTGGCGTCGGACACCAGCGACGGGAACATGTCCTTGTCCATCAGCCGGTCGGTGAACGTGAGCCAGGAGCCGTAGGTCTGCTCGTACAGGGTGAAGAACACCAGCACGCCCACGATCGTCAGCAGCAGCGCCAGCATCTGCTGCCGCTGCACGCGGTCGCAGTGGCGCACCAGGAACCACGCGAACCAGGCGAGGAAGCCCGCGAGCACCAGGTGCATCGCGCCTTCCACGGTCCAGGTGCGCTGGATGAGCTGCCACACCACGGCCACGCCGGCGAAGGACAGCAGGTAGATCCACCACTCGCGCGGCAGGCCCGCCACGCGCTCCCGCAGCCGCGCGGGCTCGCGCGGCTCGGCATGGCCGTGCAGGTACTTCTGCCCCCACAGGAACATCGCCAGGCCCGCGAGCATGCCGATGCCGGCCGCGCCGAAGCCGTATTTCCAGCCGTAGGTCTCGCCGAGGAACGCGCAGATGAGGCCGGCGAACAGGCCGCCGACGTTGATGCCGGCGTAGAACAGGGTGAAGCCGGAATCGCGCCGCGGATCGGCGTCGTCGTACAGCTTGCCGACGATGGTGGAGATGTTGGGCTTCAGGAAGCCGACGCCCATGATGATCAGCGCCAGCGACAGGTAGAACACCTGCAGCGCGGCGGCGTCGCGCACCACCACGCCGTCCACCACGCGCGCGTCGGCGCCCTCGAACGCCATGCCGAAGTGGCCCAGGCACAGCAACACCCCGCCCAGCAGCACGGCCTTGCGCATCCCCAGCCAGCGGTCCGCGACCAGGCCGCCGATCACCGGCACCGCGTACACCAGGCCGCCGTAGGCGCCGATCAGCTCGTAGCCCATGTCGTCGCTGAACCGGTGGTGCTTGAGCAGGTACAGCAGCAGCAGCGCCTTCATCCCGTAGAACGAGAAGCGCTCCCACATCTCGGTGAAGAAGCAGACGAAGACGCCCTTGGGATGGCCCAGGAAGTCCTGGCGCGGGGCCCCGTGCGCCGGGGCGGGCGGGGCGGCGGATTCGGGCAAGGCGGGGTCCCCGGGCTGGTTGCGCCGGAGTATAGATGCCATCATCCGGCGGTTGCCGGCCGCCGGCCGGTCCGTTCCATGCAGGGGAGCCAGTCCGGATGAGCATGCCCGACCCGTCCGCTTCGCACCGTCCCGTCCCGCAGCTCACCGTCCGCGCGATCGCGCTGTCGGTGGTACTGGCGGTCATCCTCGCCGCCGCCAACGCCTACCTGGGCCTGTTCGCCGGCCTCACCATCGCCACCGCCATCCCGGCCGCCGTGGTCCCGATGGGCGTGCTGCGGCTGCTCGGCGGCGGCACCATCCTCGAGAACAACATCGTGCAGACCGGCGCCTCCGCCGGCTCCTCGATCGCCGCCGGCGTGATCTTCACCATCCCGGCGCTGGTGATCCTCGGCTACTGGGACGATTTCCGCTATTCGTGGGTGCTGGCCATCGCCGGCCTCGGCGGCCTGCTCGGCGTGCTGTTCTCGGTGCCGCTGCGCCGCACCATGATCGTCGAGGATCCGCTGCCGTTCCCCGAGGGCAAGGCCGCGGCGGAAGTGCTCAAGGCGGGCGAGAACCCGGGGCCGGGGCTGAAGATCCTGGGCGCGTCGGCGCTGGTCGGCGGCGCGTTCAAGCTCGCCGCCGCGAGTGGCCTGCGCATGCTGCCCGACACCGCGGCGGGCGCCGGCTTCTTCGGCCGCTACCTCGGCTACCTCGGTACCAACCTGTCGCCGGCGCTGCTCGGCGTGGGCTACATCGTGGGCCTGAACATCGGCATCGTGGTGCTGTCGGGCAGCATCCTGTCCTGGCACATCGCGATCCCGATCTACCACGCGTTCTTCCAGGGCCAGGATCCCGCGCTGGCCACGGCCATCGCCGGGGCCTCGGCCGAGGACGCCGCGTTCGCGATCTGGAGCGCGAAGGTGCGCTACCTCGGCGTGGGCGCGATGCTGGTCGGCGGCATCTGGACGCTGTTCTCGCTGCGCAAGTCCCTGGTCTCGGGCATCCGCAGCGGCATCGCCGCCGCGCGCAAGGGCAGCGGCGAGGCGATCGCGGAGACCGAGCGCGACCTGCCGATGAAGTGGATGCTGATCGCGCTGGTCGCGTTCGTGCTGCCGCTGCTGCTGCTGTACCAGGCGATCGTCGGCATGTGGCACGTGAGCGTGCCGATGGCGATCATCATGATCGTCGCCGGCTTCCTGTTCGTGTCCGTGTCGGCCTACCTCGCGGGCCTGGTGGGTTCGTCGAACAACCCGGTGTCGGGCATCACCATCGCCACCATCCTGTTCGCCTCCACGGTGCTCATGGTGCTGCTGGGCGAAGCCGGGCGCATGGCGGTCGGCAGCGCCGGGGCGCCGCTGGGCGCGGTGGCCGCGATCATGATCGGCGCCGTGGTGTGCTGCGCGGCCGCGGTCGGCGGCGACAACCTGCAGGATCTCAAGGCCGGCTACCTGGTCGGCGCCACGCCGTGGAAGCAGCAGCTGATGCTCGGCATCGGCGCGTTCTCCTGCGCGCTGATCATGGCCCCGGTGCTGGACCTGCTGGCCGAGGCCTACGGCATCGGCGCCCCCACCGCCGAGCACCCGAATCCGCTGTCCGCGCCGCAGGCGACGCTGATGGCGTCGGTCGCCAAGGGCCTGTTCGGCGGCGAGCTGCCCTGGAACATGATCGTGATCGGCGGCGTGGTCGGCGCGGTGATCATCGCCATCGACGGCTGGCTGAAGGCGCGCGGCGCCCGCTTCCGCGTGCCGGTGCTGGCGGCGGCGATCGGCATCTACCTGCCGCTGGAGCTGATGGTGCCGATCTTCCTCGGCGGCCTGCTCGCCTACTTCGTGGAGCGCCGCCACGGCGTGTTGGGCACGAAGGACGAGTCGCTGCGCGACCGCATCCACCGCCCGGGCACGCTGTTCGCCGCCGGCCTGATCACCGGCGAGGCGCTGATGGGCATCCTGATCGCGATCCCGATCGTGGCCAGCGGCCGCGCCGACGTGCTGGCGGTGTCGCCGCAGCTGCAGTTCGGCCGCATCGTCGGCCTCGCCGTGCTGGTGGTGGTCGGCTGGATGCTTTACCGCAGCGGCGCGAAGCGCACGCTCGGCGACGCCGAGCCCGGCCCGATGTGAGCCGCCGCCCCCACAGGTTCGTAGCAAGAGGATCCGCCATGAAGTTCCGCAACGCCTTCCTTTCCGCAGCGCTGCTGCTGTCGCTGCCCGCGCTGGCGCTCGCCGAGCGCGGCTTCCAGGCCACCGACCTGGTGTCCATGGACCGGTACTCCTCGCCGGTGCTGTCGCCGGACGGCCGCAAGGTCGTGTTCGCGAAGCGCAGCGTGGACATGGCCACGGGGAAGGCGACGACCTCGCTGTGGATCGAGGACCTGTTCGCGCGCGACGCGGCGCCGCCGCAGCGGCTCACGCCGGAAGGCTGGAACGTGAACTCGCCGGCGTTCTCCAGGGACGGCGGTTCGGTGTACTTCCTGAGCGGGAAGAACGGCAGCTCGCAGCTGTACGCGATCCCGACCAGCGGCGGCGAGCCGGTGCAGCTCACCGATTTCGTGCTCGACGTGGACGCCTACTCGCTGTCGCCGGACGGCAGGCGCATCGCCTTCGCCGCCGCCGCGTTCCCGGAGTGCGGCGGCGACATGGCCTGCAGCCGCAAGCGCTTCGACGACAAGCCGCTGGCCAGCGGCCGCGTGTACGACCGCATGTTCATCCGCCACTGGGACACCTGGGCGGATGGCTCGCTCAACCGCATCTTCGTCGCCGCGCTGCCCGCCGCCGGCGCCAATCCGGCCACGGACGCGACGCTGGTCGGCGCCGACCTCGTCGCCGACGTGCCGTCCAAGCCGTTCGGCGACCTGTCCGACCTGGCCTGGGCGCCCGACGGCAAGTCGCTGGTGGTGAGCGCGCGGCTGTCCAACGCCGAGGAGCCGCGTTCGACCAACTTCGACCTGTACCGGCTCAGCGCCGACGGAAAGGGCAAGGCCGTGAACCTCACCGCCGCGAACAAGGCCTGGGACGCCGGCCCGGTCTTCAGCCGCGACGGCCACACGCTGTACTACCGCGCGATGAAGCGGCCCGGCTTCGAGGCCGACCGCTTCGCGCTGATGGCGATGGACCTGGCGTCCGGCAAGGTGCGCGAGATCGCGCCGCAGTGGGACCGCTCGGCCGACAGCATCGCGCTTTCCGCCGACGGCCGCACCCTGTACACCACCGCCGCCGACATGGGCGAGCATCCGCTGTTCGCCGTGGACGTGGCGACCGGCAAGGCCGAACGCGCGATCGCCGGCGGCAGCATCGGCGACTTCGCGATCGCCGGCCCGAGCAACGTGTTCACGCGCAACTCGATGAAGAGCGGCGCGCAGGTGTTCACCGGCGGCCTCGGCGGCGCGCCCGAGCGCGCCATCACCCCCAGCGCCGGCGACATGCTGCCGGACGTGAAGTGGGGCGAGTACGAGCAGTTCTCGTTCGAGGGCTGGAACGGCGAGACCGTGCACGGCTACGTGGTGAAGCCCTGGAACTACGAGGAGGGCAAGCGTTACCCGGTGGCGTTCCTGATCCACGGCGGCCCGCAGGGCAGCTTCGGCGACGGCTGGAGCTACCGCTGGAACCCGCAGACCTACGCGGGCCAGGGCTACGCGGTGGTGATGATCGACTTCCACGGCAGCGTGGGCTACGGCCAGGCCTTCACCGACGCGATCAGCCAGCATTGGGGCGACCGTCCGCTCGAGGACCTGCAGAAGGGCTGGGCCGCGGCGCAGCAGAAGTACGCGTTCCTCGACGCCGGCAACGCGTGCGCGCTCGGCGCAAGCTACGGCGGCTTCATGGTGTACTGGATCGCCGGCAACTGGAACGCGCCGTGGAAGTGCCTGGTCTCGCACGACGGCGTGTTCGACAACCGCATGATGGGCTACGCCACCGAGGAGCTGTGGTTCAGCGAGTGGGAGAACGGCGGCACGCCCTACGAGAACCCGGAGGGCTACGAGAAGTTCAATCCGGTCCTGCACGTCAAGGACTGGCGCGTGCCGATGCTGGTGGTCCACGGCGAGAAGGATTTCCGCATCCCGGTCTCGCAGGGCATCGCCGCGTTCACCGCGCTGCAGCGCAAGGGCATCGAGTCGAAGTTCCTGTACTTCCCCGACGAGAACCACTGGGTGCTGAAGCCGGCCAACAGCCTGCTCTGGCACGAGACCGTGAACGCCTGGCTGCGCGCGCACATCGGCGGCGGGGCGCAGTAGCCGCGGCGCGATGGCCGGGCCCGGGGAGTCGCCGCGCGGCAAGGCCGCCACCGCCAGGGGCGCTGGCCCGCCCCTGGCCGCGTGGCTGCGCCTGCCCGGGCTGCCCTGGGGCCGGCAGTGGCTGCACCGGCTCGACGCCGAGGACCGCGCGCGCCTGACCATCGCCCAGGTGGCGGCGACGCGGCCTGCGTTCAGCGCGATCCTGCTCGGCGGCGCCGCGCTGCTGGCGGGCTCCGCCGCGCTGCAGCTGCTCGGCGCGTCCAACGGCATCGGCTATCCGGCCTGGATGGTGTGGGCGGCGGCGGGCGTGGTCGCGCTGTTCGCCCTGGCCAACCTGCGCCTGCGCCGCTGGGAAGCGCGGCTGTTCGCGCTGCTCGGCGCGATGATCGTCACCGCGGTGTTCCTGTCGGTGCCGTTGCCGGGGCATTCGCCGCCCGGTGGCGTGCCGCTGCGCACCGGCCTGTTCGAGCTGATGGCGATGGCGTTGCTGGCACTCACCGTGCGGCCGCTGTCGGTGGCGGCGGTGGTCGCGACCATCATCGGCATCGCGCTGGTGCGCCTGCACTTGCACGGCGTGCCGCCGGGCTACGCGTTCTACTGGCTGCACGTCGCGGCGACCATCGGTTTCGGGTTCATGCTCTCCGGCTACCGCACCGACTTCGCGGTCGAGGCCTACCAGATGCGGCGCTCGCTCTGGAAGCAGGCCGCCACCGACGCGCTGACCGGCCTGGCCAACCGCGCCGGCTGGGACCGCGACGCGGTGCCGGTGTATGCCGACGCCGGCGCGCGCGGCGCGGCCCGCAGCCTGGTGTTCTTCGACGTGGACCACTTCAAGGACGTCAACGACCGCATGGGCCATGCCTTCGGCGACGAGGTGCTGCGCCGGCTCGGGCAGGTGCTCGCGGCGCGGGTCGGCCCGGATGGCTATGCGGCGCGGATGGGCGGGGAGGAGTTCATCGCGCTGCTGATCGACGCCCCGCCCGCGGCGGTGGAGCGCTTCGCCCAGCGCGTGCGCGAGGACTTCGCCACGCTCGCCGGCACCCGCCCGGTCACGCTCAGCGCCGGCATCGCGTTCGCAGGGCCGGCCGAGCCGCTGGCCGAGGCGCTGCGCCGGGCCGACGCCGCGCTGTACGCGGCCAAGCAGGCCGGGCGCGACCGCATCGTCATCGCCGGCGAAGACGCCTGACGCCCCTGCCGCCACGGATTCGAGGCCCCGGGCCGGACACCATGTTCGTGGCCTAGGCGGTCCCTCCGCGCGCCGACACGATGTCGGCCAGGATCCACAACGGAGGGACGAACATGCGTACCAATGCCACCACGCGCCGGGCCGGCCGCGCCCTGCCGGCGGTCGCCACGCTCGCGCTCGCGCTGGCGCCGGCGATGGCCAGCGCCGCGGACAGCTGCCCGATCCCGATCGACGACGTGAAGGCGGCGGTCGAGTCGTTCGCCAGCAAGGTCGGCAGCGAGGACTCGGGCGCGAGCAAGGACTTCAGTTCCGCGACCAGCTCGACCTACGCCAACAACTACTTCGCGAACTGGGACAGCCTCAACAAGGCGGCCAGCGACGCCACCAAGTACGTGACCAAGGGCTACGACCTGGCCAAGTACACCGGCGCCCTGCCCGAGGACACCTGGCAGAAGGCGATGCCGCCGACGGTCACCCTGTCCATGAAGAACGCGATGGACCTGGCCGAGGCGGCCGCCGACGAGGACAACACCAAGCTCGACCTCGCCGAGCTGCGCTGCGACCAGAACACCGAGGACGCGGCGCTGGGCGCGGCCCTGGACCAGATCGACTCCAAGACCGTGGACAAGTTCAAGGCCGCCAAGAAGACGGCCTGCCGCCTGGTGCACTTCGCCGCCGACCTGCAGGAGAAGAAGCGGCAGCTGGACAAGATCCGCACCAACGGCTACCCGCTGTTCCACATCTCAAAGAAGGACAAGAAGGACTTCGCCGGCCACACCCGCACCATCCAGCTGCGCGCCGACCTGCGCATGTACCCCGAGTACCCGGGCGACGCCAAGGACCAGAAGTTCCTGCTCGGCGACCTGGAGAGCATCAACCTCTCCTACAACTCGTACTTCAAGTGGAGCGACGACAACTGGACGCCGCTCAACATCATCCAGTACCTGAAGAGCGAGAGCGACGAGAAGGACGAGGTGTGCTATCCCAAGCTCAAGCTCAGCAGCAGCGTGCAGGCCGCGACCTGCGTCCGGGTCAGCAACATCAGCACGGAGTCGATCAAGCTGAAGGTGCGCGGCAAGTTCTGGTACAAGGGCGAGAACCACGCCGTGAACCTGGGCGAGTACACGATCCCCGCGCCGTTCGGCTACCTCGCCGACGTCTCCGACATGAAGGAGAAGAAGATGCAGGACCTCAAGGACAAGCTGGTCAAGCGCCTGGCCTCGGTCATGGGCGCGCACGCCGACATGCTCAAGAAGGCGCAGCAGTGGAAGGAGTCCTGCGGCTGAGGCCCGACCACAGCGCCAGGTGCAGCGGCAGCAGCAGCGCGACCCACGGGGCGTTGGCCTGCGACTGCAGCAGCACCCACTTGAGCAGCAGCGCGGCCGCCGCGGCGGCCGCCACCACCGCCAGGACGATCCGGAAGGGTCGTCCTGGCGTCTTTCCGCCGGCGATGCGCCAGGCGCCGGGCAGCAGCAGCAGGCACAGCGGGTCGAACAGCAGCAGGTTCTCGTTGGCCCAGGCGAAGCGGTGCGCGGTGCCCAGCCACAGGAACAGCATCAGCGCGCCGAGCACGCCCGCGGCGAGCCAATACACCGCGGCGGCCGCGGCCAGCGCGCGCGGCGCGCGGCGCGCGGCCCACAGTGCGGCGGCGCCGAGCGCCAGGCCGGCGAGCAGCCACGGCCACCAGGGCCGCGGCCGTTCCGGCGGTTCCGGCGCGACGCGGTGCGGCAGCAGCACCTCCTCGCCGGCGACCAGCGGCCGCCCGTCCGCGAGCCGCGCCTCGCGCAGGCTGTCGGCCAGGCGCATCGGCACGAAGGCCTCTTCCCAGCGCGAGAGCTGCTGGTCGGCATGGCGCGACAGGCCGATGTCGAAGCCCAGCCACATCCACGGCGCGGGGGAGGCGAGGCGCACCGCCTCGCTGCGGTAGGTGTTGCCGCGCGAGCGCCCCGCGATCTGGCGGTGCAGCTGGCCGTCCAGCGCGAAGTCGATGGCGTCGCGCACCTTGGTGGCGCAGTTCGCGGTGAAATAGTCGTAGCGGTAGCGGGCGTTCTCCGGGCGCGCCGCCTCCGCCAGCGCGGCCGCGAGGCGCCGCGCCTGCGCCTGGTCCAGGGCCAGCCACTGGATGGAGACGCCGCGGCCTTCCGCGCGGTAGGTCGCCAGGTCTTCCTGCAGCGGCAGCGCCACCAGCATGTACTCCATCTCGCCGCGCACGAAGCGGCCGAGGAAGCCGGGCTCGGTCGGGTCGAAGAAGCCGTAGTTGTACGAGACCGCGGCGCCGGTGGCGGTGTCCTCGACCACGATCGCGTCGTGGCCGAAGCGCTCCCAGAAGATCTCGCCGGGTTGCATCGTCATCACCCCGATGCGCAGGCGCCCGGCGCCGGGCGCGTCGCCGGCACCCTGCGCCGCGGCGGGGCGGGGCAGGCACGCGGCGGCGAGCGCGAGCAGCGCCGCCAGCACGGCGCGCATCGCGCTATTCGCCATGCACGCTCACGTGCAGCGCGTGCAGCCGGCGCGCGTCGGCGCGCGCCACGCGGAAGCCGAAGCGGCCGAGCGTGAGCTCCTCGCCGGCCTCCGGCAGGTGGCCGATGGCGGCGGTGACCAGGCCGCCGATGGTGTCGTACTCGTCGTCGTCGAAATCCGCGCCGAAGCGCTCGTTGAAGTCGCCGATCGGCGTGAGCGCGTCCACCACGTACTGGCCGTCGGCCTGGGCCGCGATCAGCGTGGTCACGTCCTCGGCCTCGTCGTGCTCGTCGTCGATCTCGCCGACGATCTGCTCCAGCACGTCCTCGATCGTGACCAGGCCGGCGACCCCGCCGTACTCGTCGATCACGATCGCCATGTGGTTGCGCGACTGGCGGAACTCGCGCAGCAGCACGTTGAGCTTCTTGGACTCGGGGATCAGCACCGCCGGCCGCAGCAGCTCGCGGATGCGCGGATGGCCGTGCTCGGAGACCACCCCGCGCAGCAGGTCCTTGGCCAGCAGGATGCCGAGGATCTCGTCGCGGTCCTCGCCGTGCACCGGGAAGCGCGAGTGGCCCGATTCGACCACCTGGCGCAGCAGCTCGGCGTGCGGCAGGTCCGAGGACAGCGCCACCATCTGCGAGCGGGGGATCATCACGTCGCCGACGGTCAGGTCGGAGACCGCGATCGCGCCCTCCATCATCCTCAGGGTGTCGGCGGCGATCAGGCCGTCGGCCTGGGCGTCGCGCAACAGTTCGACGAGGTCCTCGCGGGTGCTCGGTTCGCCGGACAGCATCGCGCCGATGCGGTCCAGCCACGACCGTCGCTCGGGTCGTTCCGGGGGGTTGCTACTGTCGTCCTCTGGCATGTCTCGGTGTGGGTCCTGGATCCGGCCGGGAGGGGCCGTGGGGGCAGTTTAGCGGGAAAGTCGAGGCTGGGGCCGCCCTTTTACTCCCCAACCGAGACCAGCGGTAGCTGGTTTGAACTTAAGGGGCGCTTGGCCCCACTCTAGCTTCCGAGGGGCGGTGGCGCGCTGTCATAGGGAGAAGGGATGTGATGTCACAAACAGGGGCTCAAATGGAAGACCTATATGGTCCCACTCGGGAAGAAGTCCTAGAGATCGCGTTTCAACTTGCCCTCAATCACAATGACTTGGACACCTTGCGGGCTCTCTTTTCATTGGGCTTCATCCCTGCAGCTATGGCTTCGAATCAGAGGACTTGGCACTAGAGAGTCTTCGACGGCTTAACCCGGCTGTGTTTGCGCCGCTTGCGTGATCAGGTTGCGCAAGCACGCAGATATCAATATGATGACTATAAGTACCATACAGCTTGCGCCTCTATGTTGAACCCATTTGAACTGAACAAGGTGTATCGCGGTGATTGTCTCCAGCTGATCACTCAGCTACCTGACGATTCAATCGACGTCATTGTGACGAGCCCTCCATACTGGGGGCAGCGACATTCCCATGGCACTGGAGTGGAGAATGACCCCCGGGACTACTTGAACTTTCTTGCCAGCGTATTTGAGTCCGCACTACCGAAGCTGAAGCAATGTGGTGTCGTGTACATCAATCTGGGAGACGCATACAACACGCCGGTGAACTGGCGATTTGATGACCGCCAATACAGTTCACTTGGTGCCGATAAAAGTGGGCTCCCAGAACACAATTCTGCCTACACAAAGCCCCGAGTGAAGCGGAAAGCTTTCACGGACAAGACTGTGGGGTGGCTTCAGTACGGAAACCTTCTTGGGTTGCCCTATCGACTCGTTCTTAGCTTGTGCGATGCAGGGTATCTTTTTCGAGGTGAGATCATTTGGAAGAAAAAGAATCCGATGCCGGAAGGGCGATGCCGTAGGCCACATCGCTATCACGAACCCATCTATCTGCTAGCAAAGCATGAGCGCCATCAGTTCCGAGTGGCGCCCCCTGTTAAAAGTGTTTGGGAGTTCGCTAACGAAAAAATCGATGGGGAAAAGCACTACTCAAGGTTCCCTGAGGAGCTTCCCCATCGATGCATCGATGCATATGGAAAGTTTGGCGAAGACGTCGTCGTCCTGGATCCATTCTCAGGCTCTGGAACGACTGGGCTGGCTGCATTGTCTCTGGGGTGCTCGTATATCGGTTTTGAAATCGACGAAGAGCAGGTTATTGCTTCGAACAGGCGGCTCAAGGAGCGGGCGGCTGCTAGAACCCGAGGTCTTCTTTGACCTTAGCGCGCGCGGCGATGATCGTCTGCGAGAACAAATCATCTGGATTCTTGAAATCACAAACTACGACCTTCGCCTTGGATTTGAACCCCTCTGGCGTCGGTAGAGTGTTGGAGTTGTAGGAGAAGCAAGCTGAGAAATAGCCATCACTTTCGATATCAACACGCTTGGCGCTTCGGCCATCCTTACCTTTCCCAGAGAACGTTTTCCCCAACTCTCCTCGATTGACTGGCGAATTGCTCGGACTGCTCTTGCAATCCATAGTCCAGAGTGGAGAGATGTATCCTGCTGCAACGAGCGCCTGACTCATAGGCACATCGTCAGTACGTCTCTCGGCGAAGCTGGCTTTGACGTGTACTACGCCTATCAGCTTTTCGTCATCGCCTTCGCCCACAGTAAGCAGAACATCCATCTTGTCCGCTTCCAGTCTGTGCCCAACGTCAATCTCCCGAAGAAGTCGCGCCTTCCGCTCCCCATCTGCAATTACCAGATTGATCCCATTGTCGCGAAGTAGCTGCCCGTAGTGACGTTCGAGAATGCGTTCGAGCGCCCACCCGCCTGTGCGTTTCCAGCTCTGCACAAAATCTAGGCGAGCGTGATTCGACGGGTGGTTATATGGATCGCAGTAAGCGCGATAAATTACGAACCACCAGATATCGGAAGGATTGACGTGTGGCCACAATCCAACTGCGAGAAGGAAGGCGTCGGCGACGCTGTCAGTCTTGATCGACTTTGCGCGATCCCCCTCCTCCTCTTCGCCTTCTTCAACGGCACGGAGACGAGCGAGCCCGTCGCGTAGAGTCAAAATGACTTGGTCGAACTCTTCTACAGTGGCCCCAGCCAAGAAGTATGTGGCGTCATGCTGGGCATACTCGAAGTGAACCGTTACTCCACCCTCTGCACTAACCGCATACATTGAGCGCTCAATGTGAGGAACTGCGCCGTCAACGCCATCGGCCAAATCCGCGAGCGACTTTCCGTATACGCCTAGTAGGGATGCAACTACATCAAGGCTGGGGATCACCTCGCCAGTCTCGAAGGATCGAACCCAACCAGGCCCAAGAATCAGCCGTCGTTCTACTTCAGAGCGCTCGAGTCCCGCCTCTTCTCTGAACTGCTCCAATTTGCTGAGCAGCCGACCGAGGTAGTCAGCATTAGACGTCATAGTCAAAAAGATCCTTCGGAGCTATACCCAATGCGTCAGCCAATCGCTTGACGTTCTTTAGGCTCAAATTTCGCTCACCCCTTTCGATCCCCCCGAGGTAGGTTCGGTCCATATCTGCCAAGTGGGCGAGCTCTTCCTGAGAAAGGTTTTGCTCGAGACGGAGCGCGCGAACGTGCTCTCCGAACATCAGCAAAAACTCATCGCGGGGCTTGGGCATCTCTCGATTACATGTTTATGATGACCATGATTCCACGGACTATCAGTACCATTTCGCTTCGCGCAGAATTCTACTGGCTCGGTAAAGCCGGCAGCCACCGTTAGAACGTACTTAAGACTGGGCCGTTCTTATGAGTGGTACGGATCCCCGATCCCCAGCGCCGCCAGGATCTCCCGCTCCAGCTGCTCCATGCACTCGGCGTCGCGCTCGTTCTCGTGGTCCCAGCCCAGCAGGTGCAGCACGCCGTGCACGGTGAGGTGGGCGTAGTGGTCGTTGAGCGCCTTGCCCTGCTCGCGCGCCTCGCGCGCGACCACCGGCGCGCAGATCACCAGGTCGCCGAGCAGCGGCATCTTCACGCCCTTGGGCAGCTTCACGCCTTCGGCCGCGTCGGCGGGGAAGCTCAGCACGTTGGTGGCGTAGTCCTTGCCGCGGTAATGGCGGTTGAGCGCGCGGCCCTCGCGCGCGTCCACGATCCGGATCGCCAGGTCCGCTTCGCGGATGCGGCCCGCGAGCGCGGCCGCGACCCACTTGCGGAAGCTCACCGCCGACGGCAGGCCCGCGCGCGGCAGCGCGTAGCCCACCGAGACGTCCAGCCGGACCGGGCCGCGGGTCACGGCGCCGCTCCCGCGCCGGCGTCGCGTGCGTCGTAGGCGTTGACGATGCGCGACACCAGCGGATGCCGCACCACGTCCTTCGCCTCGAAGAAGGTGAAGCCGATGCCCTCGACGCCGCGCAGCACTTCCAGCGCGTCCTTCAGGCCCGACTTCTGGTGCTTGGGCAGGTCGATCTGGGTGAGGTCGCCGGTGACCACGGCGGTCGAGCCGAAGCCGATGCGGGTCAGGAACATCTTCATCTGTTCGATGGAGGTGTTCTGCGCCTCGTCGAGGATCACGAACGCGTCGTTGAGCGTGCGCCCGCGCATGTAGGCGAGCGGCGCGATCTCGATGACGTTCTTCTCCAGCAGCTTCACCACCTTCTCCACGCCCAGCATCTCGTACAGCGCGTCGTAGAGCGGCCGCAGGTAGGGGTCCACCTTCTGGGTGAGGTCGCCGGGCAGGAAGCCGAGCTTCTCGCCGGCCTCCACCGCCGGGCGCACCAGGATGACGCGCTGCACGCGCGACTCGTTCAGGGCCTCGACCGCCATCGCCACGGCGAGGAAGGTCTTGCCGGTGCCGGCCGGGCCGATGCCGAAGTTGATGTCGTGGGTCGCGATCGCGTGCAGGTACTTCGCCTGGTTGCGGCCGCGGCCACGGATGGTGCCGCGCTTCACCCGCACCACCACTTCCTGCGGCTCGGCGTCCGCGCCGGCGGCGCGGTCCACCGCGGCGTCGGACAGGCGCAGGTGGATCGCCGGCTCGCTGAGCACCTCGTCCGCGGCGTCGCGCCACAGCTCGCGCAGCAGCTTTTCCGCCTTCGCCACCGCCGCGCCGGGGCCGGAAACGCGGAACACGTTGCCGCGGTTGCCGATCTCCACGCCGAGCCGCAGCTCGAGCATGCGCAGGTGCGCGTCGAAGGGGCCGGCGAGGTTGGCGAGGCGCTCGGCGTCGGGCGGATCGAGCGCGAATTCCGAAATGGCGGTCTGCGGCATCGTGTCTGCGGGTTCGGGTGGCCTGCGGGCATCGGCCCCTGCGGGCCGCAAAGCTTGCGCCCGGCCGGGGTTTTTCGCAAAGTGCGGCGACGATCCGGACCGGGGAAGGGGCGATGCGCGCACGTTCGATTCTGGCCTCCATGGTGGTGATGGCGCTGTCTGCGGCGCTCGCGTTGCCCGCCTTCGCGCAGGCCGCGCAAGCCGCGGAAGGCGTCACGGTGCTGACCGCCCGGCGCATCGACACCATGGATCCGGCGCGCCCGCGCGCGGAAGCGATGGCCTTCGACGCCGGCGGCGCCATCCTCGCCGTGGGCGGCCGGGACGAGGTGCTGGCCGCGTATCCCGGCGCCGCGCGCATCGACGCGGGCGACGCCACCGTCGTGCCGGGGCTGATCGACGCCCACGGCCACATGTCCGGCCTGGGCTGGACGTTCCTCACCGCCGACCTGGTCGGCACCCGCGACAAGGCCGAGATCATCGCGCGCCTGCGCCGCTTCGCCGAGGCGCAGCAGCTCGCGCCGGGCGCCTGGCTCATCGGCCGCGGCTGGGACCAGAACGACTGGCCGCAGAAGGATTTCCCGACCGCCGCCGACCTCGACGCGGCGTTCCCGGACCGCCCCGTGTGGCTGGAGCGCATCGACGGCCACGCCAGCTGGGCCAACACCCGCGCGATGGCGCTCGCGAAGGTGGAAGGCCACCCCGACTGGCGCCGGGGCGACTGGCAGCCGGAAGGCGGCCGCATCGTGCGCGACGCGCAGGGCCACGCCACCGGCGTGTTCGTGGACGGTGCGCAGTCGCTGGTGGGCGGGGCGATCCCCGCGAACGACGACGCGGCGATCGAGCGCATGCTGCGCCTGGCGATGCAGGACGCGGTGAAGCACGGCCTCACCGGCGTGCACGATGCCGGCGTGTCGCTACGCGAGATGCAGGTGTACCGCCGCCTCGCCGACGCCGGCGAGATGCCGCTGCGCATCACGGCGATGGCCGACGGCGACGGCGCCGCGCTGCAGTGGCTGTGCGACGAGGGGCTGTACGCACATCCCTCGCACCGCCTGAAGATGCGCACGGTGAAGCTGTACATGGACGGCGCGCTCGGCAGCCGCGGCGCGGCCCTGCTCGAGGACTACAGCGACGACCCCGGCAACCGCGGGCTGCTGGTGACCGCGCCGGATGCCTACGCGGCGATCGTCGCCAAGGCGCACCGCTGCGGCGTGCAGGTGGCGACGCACGCCATCGGCGACCGCGGCAACCGCATCGTGCTCGACACCTACGCGAAGGTGCTGGGCAAGGACGCGGCCGCCAGCGACCACCGCTGGCGCATCGAGCATGCGCAGGTCCTGTCGCTCAAGGACCTGCCGCGGCTCGCGCCGATGCACGTGATCGCCTCGATGCAGCCCACGCACGCCACCAGCGACATGCCCTGGGCCGAGGACCGCGTCGGCCCGGACCGCATCAACGGCGCCTACGCCTGGCGCAAGCTGCGCGACAGTGGCGCGCGCCTCGCGCTCGGTTCCGACTTCCCCGTGGAGTCCGTGGATCCGCGCCTGGGCCTGTATGCCGCGGAGACGCGCACCGACGCCGACGGAGAGCCGGCGGGCGGCTGGCATCCGGAAGACAGGCTCACGCCCTGGGAGGCGCTGCGCGGCTTCACCCTCGACGCCGCTTACGCCGGCTTCGCCGAGGACGAGGTGGGCAGCCTGGCCCCGGGCAAACGCGCCGATTTCGTGGTCTTCGACGGCGATCCGCTGGCCGTGGACCCGGCGCGCCTGCGCGCGCTGCCGGTGAAGGCCACCTACGTGGACGGCAAGCCGGTCTACCAGGCCCCGTAGGACCCGATTTTCCCAAGGCAGGCGGGCGGGCAGGGCCCGCCCCGCCCGCGGGCTTGCAATTAAATTAAATATTGAATTAAATACGCCCATGGCCACCGAGCACCCCCGTCCCAGGACCACGCCCCGCCGCCGCGCGGGCCGCCCGCCCGCGTCGGCGCCCGACCTGCGCGAGCGCCTGCTGGACGCCGCGATCGCCTGCTACGTGCGGCAGGGCATCGCCGCGACGCCGCTGCGCGCGATCGCGCAGGAAGCGGCGGTCACGCCGGCGATGCTCCATTACTACTTCGGCGACCGCACCCAGCTGCAGCACGCGGTGGTGGAGGAGCGGCTGATGCCGGCGTTCGCCGGCCTGCGCGAAGCGCTGCTGCAGGCGGGCGAAGACCTGCCCGCGCTGGTGTCCGCCTTCGTCCGCGGCATCGCCGGCCTCGTCGCGCAGCACCCCTGGCTGCCTGCGCTGTGGGTGCGCGAGGTGCTGTGCGAGGGCGGCGCGCTGCGCGAGCTGGTGCTGTCGCGCGTGGGCCCGCAACTGCCGCGCATGCTCGCCGAACGCTTCGCCGCGGCGCAGGCGCGCGGCCAGCTCGACGCGGCGCTCGATCCGCGGCTGCTGGTGGTGTCGCTGGTGGGGCTCACGCTGTTCCCCGCCGCGGGCGCACCCGTCTGGCGCCAGTTCTTCTCCGCCGACGACCTCGACGGCGAGGCCGTCTGCCGGCACACCCTGGCGTTGCTCGGCGGCGGCCTCGGCACACGCCTCGATTGACAGGAAACGGCCATGACGCGCCCCAAGGCTCCGGTCTCCCTTGTTCCGCTGATCCCCGTGCTGTTCGCGGCGCTGCCGCTGCTCGCCACGGCATGCCGCGGCGATGCGCCGCAGGCGCTGGGCACGCTGGAGTACGACCGCGTGACCGTGCCGGCGCCGGTGGCCGAGCGCATCGTCGCGGTCGAAGTGCGCGAGGGCGAGCGCGTGCGCGCCGGCCAGCTCCTGCTGCGGCTCGAGGACACGCGGGTGGCCGCCGGCACCGAGGCAGCGCGCGCCGAGGCCAGCCGGGCGCAGGCGGCGCTGGCGGAACTCGAGGCCGGGCCGCGCGGCGAACGCATCGCCCAGGCCCGCGCGCAGCTCGCCGCCGTGCAGGCGCAGGCGCGCGATGCGCGCAGCCGCTACGAACGCCTGCGTCCGTTGGGCGAGCGGCGCCTGGTCGCCGCCGCCGACGTGGACAGCGCGCGGGCCGCGGCCGCCGACGCCGAGGCGCGCGTGCGCGCCGCGCAGGCCGCCCTCGACGAACTGGAGCACGGCACGCGCGCGGAGCAGCTCGCACAGGGCGAGGCGGCGCTGCGCGCGTCGCGCGCGCAGGCGGAGGCGCAACAGGCGACGCTCGACAAGCTGGCGGTGCGCGCGCCGCGCGACGGCGTGGTGGACAGCCTGCCGTTCGAGCTCGGCGACGAGGCGCCGGTCGGCGCGCCGCTCGCGATCCTGCTTGCGGGGGAGCCGTATGCGCGGGTCTACGTGCCCGAACCGCTGAGGTCCCGCGTCGCCGTGGGCACGCAGGCGCGCGTGCGCGTGGACGGCCACGCGCAGCCGATCGAGGGCAGGGTGCGGATGGTCCGTAGCGAACCGGGCTTCACCCCGTACTACGCGCTGACCGGCGAGGACGCCGCGCGCCTGAGCTACCTGGCGGAAATCGCGCTGCCCGGCGCGGACGCGGCGCGCCTGCCGGCGGGGCTGCCGGTGCGGGTCGAGTTCCTGCCGTGAGCGGGGCGGCGATCCGCGCCCGCGGCCTGACCCGCCGCTTCGGCGACCTGGTCGCCGTGGACCACGTGGACCTGGAGGTGCCGCGCGCCAGCGTGTACGGCTTCCTCGGCCCCAACGGCTCCGGCAAGTCCACCACCATCCGCATGCTGTGCGGGCTGCTCACGCCCACCGAAGGCGACATCGAAGTGCTCGGCCTGCGCATCCCCGAGCAGGCCGAGGCGCTGCGCCGGCGCATCGGCTACATGACCCAGCGCTTCTCGCTGTTCGAGGACCTCAGCGTGCGCGAGAACCTGGAGTTCCTCGCCGCGGTGCAGGGCATGCCGAAATCGCGGTCGGCCGCGCGCGTGGACGAGCTGCTCGCGCAGTACCAGTTCGGCGACCGCCAGCGCCAGCTCGCCGGCACGCTCAGCGGCGGGCAGAAGCAGCGGCTGGCGCTGGCCGGCGCGGTCGTGCATTCGCCGGAGCTGCTGTTCCTCGACGAGCCCACCAGCGCGGTGGACCCGGAATCGCGGCGCGACTTCTGGGACAAGCTGTTCGAGCTCGCGGACGCCGGCACCACGCTGCTGGTGTCCACGCACTACATGGACGAGGCCGAGCGCTGCCACCGCCTCGCGATCCTGGACCGCGGCCGGCTGGTGGCCGACGGCAGCCCCGCCGATCTCACGGGCACGCTCGCGGGGCGCAGCTTCGAGGTCGCCGCCTCGCATCCGCGCCGCGCGCAGGAGGCGCTGCGCGGCGTGCCGGGCGTGCTCAGCGTCGCCCAGATCGGCCACAGCGTGCGCGTGCTGCTGCAGGCCGACGGCGACGCGGAACACGCGCTGCGCGCGCTGCGCGAGGCGCTGCCGGAGGCCGGCGACCGCATCGCGCCGGTGGCGCCCAACCTCGAGGACGTGTTCGTCGCCGCCACCCACGGCACCCTGGCGGAGCGCGCGCGATGAGCTGGCGGCGGCTGTGGGCGGTGATGCTCAAGGAAGTGCGCCAGCTGCGGCGCGACCGCATGACGCTGGCGATGATCGTCGGCATCCCGGTGCTGCAGCTGGTGCTGTTCGGCTATGCCATCAACCTCAACCTGCGCGGGCTCGGCGCCGCGGTGGCCGACCAGGCCAACACCGCGGCGTCGCGCGCGCTGGTGATGGACATGCTGGCGACGGGGGTGGTCGAGCCGGTGGCGGACGCCGGCACGCCGGCGGAGCTGATGGCGCTGCTGGAGCGCGGCGAGGTCAGCGTCGGCATCGTGATCCCGCCCGACTTCGAGCGGCGCCGCTTCGACGGCCGCGAAGTCGCGCAGGTGCTGGTGGACGGCAGCGACACCGTGGTGCAGGCCGCGGCGATGCAGCTGGCGCAGGTGCCGGTGGCGCCGGTCCCGGGGCGGTCCGCGGCCGCGGGCGCGATCCGCAGCGGTCCCGGCCCGATCGCGGTGGTCGCGTTCTACAACCCGGAGCGGCGCTCCGCGGTCAACATCGTGCCCGGGCTGATCGGCGTCATCCTGACGATGACGATGGTGCTGTTCACCTCGGTGGCGATCGTGCGCGAGCGCGAGCGCGGCAACATGGAGCTGCTGATCGCCACGCCGATCAGCCGCGCCGAGCTGATGGTCGGCAAGGTGCTGCCCTACGTCGCGATCGGCCTGGTGCAGGTCACGCTGGTGCTGCTGCTCGGCCTGTGGCTGTTCCGGGTGCCGGTGCGCGGCAGCGTGCTCGACGTCTACCTCGCGTCCGCGCTGCTGATCCTGGCCAACCTGGCCCTGGGCCTGCTGATCTCGACGCGCGCGCGCTCGCAGTTCCAGTCCATGCAGATGACGATGTTCGTGTTCCTGCCGTCGATCCTGCTGTCGGGCTTCATGTTCCCGTTCTCGGGCATGCCCGCGCCCGCGCGCTGGCTGGCCGAAGTGCTGCCGCTCACGCACTTCCTGCGGCTGGTGCGCGGGGTGATGCTGCGCGGCGCCGGCCTGGGCCAGCTGTGGCCGGACGTGCTGGCGCTGGCGGTGTTCGCGGCGGCGATGATGGCCGCGGCGATCCTCCGCTTCCGCAAGCGCCTGGATTGAACGGTCAGCGCCGCGAGGCGCGGTGGCGGCCGAAGGAAAGCAGCGCGCTGAGCAGGAACACCAGCGCGAGCCCGGGCCACAGCCATTGCGGCAGCAGGTCCCAGTTCGGGTTGTCGATGCGGATCGCGCCGGTGTGCGCGGCCATGGCGCCGCCCGCCAGGATCAGGTCGAGCAGGCCTGCGTGGAGGTGTCGGTTCGGGTGCTTTCCGGTTGCGAGCATGGTCTTCCGTGGGCCTTTCCGTCTTCGGGGCGGGCGATGCGCCCGCGCAGCGAGTTGGACAGTGCCGCAACAATTACCACATCGACGAAGCGCCCGATCAGCGAAGGCGGGCCCGAAAAGTTGACCGTCTTCATGTTTTCGGTCTTTCCCGCCAATTCAGCCTGGTTCCTGCGCGACGGGCCCTCCACCAGCACGCGCTGGACCGTGCCGACCATGCGCTGCGAGATCTCCGCCGCCTGCTGGTTGATGCGCGCCTGCAGCCGCGCCAGTCGCGCGTGCTTGACCTCGTCGCTGGTGTCGTCGGCCAGGTCGGCGGCGGGCGTGCCGGGGCGCCGCGAGTAGATGAAGGAGAACGACTGGTCGAAGCCGACCTCCTCGATCAGCTTCATGGTCTTCTCGAAGTCGGCGTCGGTCTCGCCCGGGAAGCCGACGATGAAGTCGGAGGAGATCGAAATGTCCGGCCGCACCGCGCGCAGCTTGCGGATCTTCTGCTTGAACTCGAGCGCGGTGTAGCCGCGCTTCATCGCCGCCAGGATGCGGTCGCTGCCCGACTGCACCGGCAGGTGCAGGTGGTTGGCCAGCTTCGGCACGTCGCGGTAGGCCTCGACCAGCGAGTCGGAGAACTCCAGCGGATGCGAGGTGGTGAAGCGGATGCGGTCGATGCCCTCGATCTCGGCGATCGCCCTGACCAGCAGCGCCAGGTCGGCCACCTCGTCCTCGCCGCCGTCGCCGCCGGCGATGCGGCCGCGGTAGGCGTTGACGTTCTGGCCGAGCAGCGTCACCTCGCGCACGCCCTGCGCGGCGAGCTGCGCCACTTCCACCAGCACGTCCTCGAACGGGCGGCTGATCTCGGTGCCGCGCGTGTAGGGCACCACGCAGAACGAGCAGTACTTCGAGCAGCCCTCCATGATCGAGACGAAGGCGGTGGGGCCCTCGGCGCGCGGCTCGGGCAGCCGGTCGAACTTCTCGATCTCGGGGAAGCTGATGTCCACCTGCGGACGGCCGGTCTGGCGGCGCTCGCGGATCAGCTCGGGCAGGCGGTGCAGGGTCTGCGGGCCGAACACCAGGTCCACGAACGGCGCGCGCTTCACGATCGCCTCGCCCTCCTGCGAGGCGACGCAGCCACCGACGCCGATCAGCACCGGCCGGTCGCCCTGCTTGAGCGCGCGCCAGCGCCCGAGCTGGCTGAAGACCTTCTCCTGTGCCTTCTCGCGGATCGAGCAGGTGTTGACGAGGATGACGTCGGCGTCGTCCGGCGAGTCGGTGAGCTCGAGGCCCTCCGCCTGCGCGAGCACGTCGGCCATGCGGGCCGAGTCGTACTCGTTCATCTGGCAGCCGTGGGTCTGGATGAAGAGCTTGCCGCGCGCCGGCGGCAGGGGGGTGTCGGCCATGTCGGGGTCCGGGTGGGCGGCGGTGATTCCGCGCCGGGGCGCGCAGTCTAGCGGAAGCGGGGCCGGGCGGCCGTCCGCCCCGGGCTTTGGGAGCGCGGTCACGGAATTCGCTGAATCCGGGGCTTGTTCAGCAAAATCAAACACTTGTCATGGGCGCGTGATCGGTGGACACTGCCCGCATGACCAAGGGGGCCCGGGGAATCGTCGCGATCGCGTGCCTGCTGCTGGCGGCGCCTGCCGTTGCCGGCACCGTGTACCGCTGCACGGGCGAGGACGGTTCCCGCGCTTATTCCAGCCGCCGCATCCCCGGCGCCACCTGCACGCCGATCGGCCAGTTCGCGTCGAAGCCGGCGAAGAAGCCGCGCGCGGCCGCGAAGCCGGCCTCCGGCCCTTCGGCCGCCGAGGCGGCGCCCGCGGCGATGGCCGGCGACGCGCCGGCGCCCGCCGCCACCCCCGCCGTGGCCAAGGCGCCCGCCGCCCGCGAAACGCCCGCGGCGGCCCCGGCCGGCCCGCGCCGGGTCACCGGGCAGGTCTACTCCTACGTCAAGGACGGCGTCCGCCACTACACCAGCCTGCGCCCGAGCGGCCAGTACAGCGGCCTCAGGACCATCCAGTACAGCTACATCGAGACCTGCTACGCCTGCGGCAGCCGCCCCGGCGTGGACTTCTCGCGGGTGCGGCTCAACACCACCGCCTACGACGCCGAGATCCGCGCCGCGGCCCGGCGCTACGGCGTGGACGAGGCGGTGGTGCGGGCGATCATCCATGCCGAGTCGGCGTTCAACCCCCGCGCCCTGTCGCGCGTGGGCGCGCAGGGCCTGATGCAGCTGATGCCCGACACCGCGCGCCGGTTCGGCGTCGGCGACGCCTTCGACCCCGCCGAGAACATCCGCGGTGGCGTCCAGTACCTGGCGTGGCTGCTCAAGCGCTTCGACGGCAACCTGCGCCTTGCCGCCGCGGGCTACAACGCGGGCGAGGGCGCGGTGGACCGCTACAAGGGCGTCCCGCCCTACGCGGAGACCCAGCGCTACGTGGAGCGGGTCGGCGTGCTGGCCGACCGCTACCGCGGGCTCCTCGCCTCGCGCTGACGCGCAAGTCCCTGTTCCGTGCAGGATTCCCGGGGCGGAACGGTGGGGAACGTTGTCCGCCGGATTCACGTTCCGTTACACTTGAGTGTCTTTGCGGCTGCCCGCGACCGGCCCCGGCCGGGCAGGCGCCAGAACTGTCATTCGAGTCTTTGCGGAGTGCCTGATGGGCAATGAAGGCGAGCGTCCCGAGAACCTGGGCCGGCGCCGGTTCCTGACCGCGACCACGTCCGTGGTCGGCGCGGTGGGAGCCGGGTACCTGGCGGTCCCGTTCATCAAGTCCTGGAACCCGAGCGCGCGCGCCAAGCTGGCCGGCGCCCCGGTGGTCCAGGACATCAGTGCGCTGGGCGAGGGGCAGCAGCTCACCCTGAAGTGGCGCGGCCAGCCGGTCTACGTCGCCCGCCGCTCGCAGGCGATGCTGGCGACGCTGCCGCAGATCGAGCCCAGGCTGCTCGACCCGCAGTCGGACAACACCGACCAGCAGCCGGAGTACGCGAAGAACCAGTGGCGTTCGATCAAGCCCGAGATCCTGGTGCTGGTCGCGGTGTGCACCCACCTGGGCTGCGCGCCGGAATTCGTGCCCGAGCTCAAGCCGCAGCCGTTCGACCCCGAGTGGAAGGGCGGCTATTTCTGCCCCTGCCACAAGTCGCGCTACGACCTCGCCGGGCGCGTCTTCCAGGGCCAGCCGGCGCCGGCCAACCTGCCGGTGCCGCCGTACCACTTCGAGAACGACAACACGCTGGTGATCGGCGTGGATCCGTCGTCCGCCGCGGGAGCCGCGTAAGCCATGGCCAACATCTTCTCCCGTACCGCCGCCAACGTGATGGACTGGGTCAACGCGCGCGCGCCCGGCATGATGCCGGTGTACCGCAAGCACATGAGCGAGTACTTCGCGCCCAAGAACTTCAACGTCTGGTACTTCTTCGGTTCGCTCGCGCTGCTGGTGCTGGTCAACCAGATCGTCACCGGCATCTTCCTGACGATGCACTACAAGCCGAGCGCCGCCGAGGCCTTCGGCTCCGTCGAGTACATCATGCGCGACGTGGAGTGGGGCTGGCTGATCCGCTACATGCACAGCACCGGCGCCTCGCTGTTCTTCGTCGTGGTCTACCTGCACATGTTCCGCGGCCTGATGTACGGCTCGTACCGCAAGCCGCGCGAACTGGTGTGGCTGCTCGGCATGGTGATCTACCTCGTCCTGATGGCCGAGGCCTTCATGGGCTACGTGCTGCCGTGGGGCCAGATGTCGTTCTGGGGCGCGAAGGTGATCATCTCGCTGTTCGGCGCGATCCCGGTCATCGGCAACGGCCTGACCGAGTGGATCATGGGCGACTTCATCCCGTCCGACGCCACGCTCAACCGCTTCTTCGCGCTGCACGTGATCGCACTGCCGCTGGTGCTGCTGCTGCTGGTCGTGCTGCACCTGGGCGCGCTGCACGAAGTGGGCTCGAACAACCCTGACGGCGTCGAGATCAAGAAGGGCCCGAAGGGCAACCGCTGGTCCACCACCGCGCCGGCCGACGGCATCCCGTTCCACCCGTACTACACGGTCAAGGACCTGTTCGGCGCCGGCTTCTTCCTGGTGCTGGCGGCGTTCATCATCTTCTTCGCCCCGACCTTCGGCGGCTGGTTCCTCGAGCACGACAACTTCACCGAGGCCAACCCGCTGGTGACGCCGGAGCACATCAAGCCGGTGTGGTACTTCACCCCGTACTACGCGATGCTGCGCGTGGTGCCCTCGTTCTTCGGCATCAAGCTGTGGGGCGTGCTGGTGATGTTCGGCGCGATCGTGCTGCTGTTCCTCACCCCGTGGCTGGACAAGAGCCCGGTGAAGTCCTACCGCTACCGCGGCTGGCTGTCGTGGCTGATGCTCGGCATCTTCACCGTCTCCTTCCTGTGGCTGATGAAGATCGGCGCCGGCCCGGGCACCGACCCGGTCGAGACGATCATCGGCCGCATCCTGACCTTCCTGTACTACGCGTTCTTCATCACCATGCCGGTCTGGAGCCGCCTGGACAGGACGAAGCCGGTGCCGGAACGGGTGACGACGCATGACTAAGGGGCAGCGCATCGTGAAGAAGTTGATCGTCCTGGCGGCCGGCGCCCTGTTCGCCGCGGCCGCCGCCACGCCGGCCTTCGCGTCCGAGGGCGGCGCGCTGCCGCACGCCGGCACCGACCTCGGCGACCGCGCCTCGCTGCAGCGCGGCGCCAAGCTGTACATGAACTACTGCTCGGGCTGCCACTCGCTGAAGTACGTGCGCTATTCGCGCATCGCCGAGGACCTCGGCCTGTCGGAGGACGACGTCCAGGCCAACCTCAACTTCACCGGGGCGAAGGTCGGCGACCAGGTCCACGTCGCCATGACCGAGGCCGACGCGATGCAGTTCTTCGGCAAGATGCCGCCGGACCTGAGCGTGATCGCGCGCGTCCGCGGCGCCGACTGGATCTACGCGTACCTGAGGTCGTTCTACCTCGACGAGACGCGGCCGGTGGGCTGGAACAACACCGTGTTCCCGAACGCCTCGATGCCGAACCCGCTGTGGGAGATGCAGGGCCTGCAGCACGCCGAGTACGGCGCGGCGGACGAAGGCGGCGAGCGCCCGGTCGAGAAGCTGGTGCTGGCGCAGCCGGGCACGCAGACGCCCGAGCAGTTCGACCAGACCGTGCGCGACATCACCGCTTTCCTCGAGTACGCCGGCGAGCCCGCCGCGCTCAAGCGCCAGTCCATCGGCGTCTGGGTCGTGCTGTTCCTGGCGTTCTTCACGTTCCTCGCCTGGCTGCTGAAGAAGGAATACTGGCGCGACGTGCACTGAGGAAACCGGGGAGGCGACCGCCCGCAAGGGGTGGGCGGCGCCTGAGTGCGGCCGGCGGATCCGGTCGCCGGAGAAGAGCCGATGATGGCGACGAGCCTGCGCATGCGGAATGCCCTGACGCTGTTTTCTTCCGTCGACGACGTGTTGTGCCATCGGGTACGCCTGGTGCTGGCCGCGAAAGGCGTCACCTACGACTTCATCCCCGTCGACCCGCAGAACCCGCCCGAGGACCTCCTCGACCTCAACCCGTACCACTCGGTGCCGACGCTGGTCGAGCGCGAGCTGGTGCTGTACGCCGCCAGCGTCGTCAGCGAGTACCTCGACGAACGCTACCCGCACCCGCCGCTGATGCCGGTGGATCCGCTGTCCCGCGCGCGCCTGCGCCTGGCGATGCTGCGCCTCGAGCACGACTGGGTGCCGCAGGTGCAGGCGATCCAGCTCGGCAACAAGCAGCAGGCCGAGGCCGGCCGCAAGCGCCTGAAGGAGCTGCTCACCGCCTCGGTGCCGCTGTTCAAGGCCAGCAAGTTCTTCCTCAACCCCGAGATGAGCCTGGCCGACTGCGCGATGGCCCCGATCATCTGGCGCCTCGACGCGCTCGGCGTCGGCCTGCCGAAGGACGGCAAGGCGATCGAGGACTACGGCAACCGCATCTTCCGCAACCCCGGCTTCGCGCGCAGCCTGACCCCGCAGGAACGCAACCTGCGCCCGCTGCCCGAATGAGCGACGCGCCGCCGCGCATGACCAGCCACCGCCCGTACCTGCTGCGGGCGCTGTACGAGTGGATCGCCGACAACGGGATGACGCCGCACCTGCTGGTGGACGCCACGCGCCCCGGCGTGCGCGTGCCGCCGCACACCGTCCGCGACGGCAAGGTCGTGCTCAACATCGCCGAGCGCGCCGTCGCCCACCTCAGCATGGACAACGACGCGGTCGCGTTCACCGCGCGCTTCGGCGGCGTCAGCCACGCCGTGGTGGTGCCGGTGGACGCGGTGCTGGCGATCTACGCGCGCGAGACCGGGCAGGGCATGGCCCTGCCGGAGGAGGAGCGCGCGCCGTCCTCCGCCGACGCCGCGGGGCCCGACGCCCCCGATGCGGCCGACGCCACGCCGGACGGCGACGACACGCCGCCGCCCGACGCGCCGCCGCCGCGGCGCGGCCCGCACCTCCGCATCGTCAAGTAACCCGCCGCGCCCCGGGCGCGAAGGCGCGCGGCTAGTGGAGGGTGTGGACGGTGGCAGGGCGGCGCACGGGCCCGCTGAAGGCGACGAGGCGGTCGCCCCGCAGCACCAGGCGCCCGACGTGCCGGTCGTGCCCGTCCTCGGAGTATTCGAAGCGGAAGCTGCGCTCGAATCCGAGCCGCCCGTCCTCGCCGCGGCGCAGGCGCAGGCCGTCGGCATGCACGGTCTGGTCGAGCCATTGCACGCCTGCGGCGATGCAGGCGTCGCGGCCGGCTTCCTCGGCGCGCTCGGCGGCGGCGCGCGCCGCGCTCCAGTACGCCCAGCCCAGCACGATGGCGATGAGCAGGATCAGGAGCCCGGGCATGGCGGCGGACCGAGCTTCATGGACATGTCGATGGCGCGCACGTGCTTGGTGAGCGCGCCCACCGAGACGTAGTCGACGCCGTCCTCGGCGATCTCGCGCAACGTCGCGAGGTCCACCCCGCCGGACACCTCCAGCGGGATGCGGCCGTCGAACGGGGCGCCGCGCGCGACGCGCACGGCCTCGCGGCGCATGGCGCGGTCGAAGTCGTCGATGAGCACGCGGTCGCAGCCGGCCTGCAGCGCGTCGCGCAGCTGCGCCAGGTCCTCGACCTCGACGATCAGCGGCAGGGCCGGATGCTTCGCCCGGGCGGCCTCGATGGCGGCCGCGATCGAGCCGGCGGCGCGCACGTGGTTCTCCTTCAGCATCACCGCGTCGTACAGGCCGATGCGGTGGTTCCACCCGCCGCCGGCGCGCACCGCGTACTTCTGCGCGATGCGCAGCCCGGGCAGGGTCTTGCGGGTGTCGAGCACGCGCGTGGAGGTGCCACGCAGCGCGTCCACGTAGCGGGCGGTGGCGGTGGCCGTGCCCGACAGCGTCTGCATGAAGTTGAGCGCGGTGCGTTCGGCCGTCACCAGCGCGCGGCTGCGGCCGGCGAGGGTGGCGAGCACGGTGCCGGCGGCGACGCGGTCGCCCTCGGCCACGCGCCAGTCGACGCGGACGTCGGGGTCGAGCGCGCGGTGGCAGGCGTCGAACCACGGCCGGCCGCACACCACCGCCTCCTCCTTGCACAGGAGGTAGGCGACGTCGGCGGTGTCCGGCAGCAGCGAGGCGGTGACGTCGCCGCTGCCGATGTCCTCGACCAGGGCGCGGGCGACGTCGGATTCGACCTGTTCGAGCGGCGGGGGCGCGAGCGCGACCTCGGCCACGTCAGGCCCCCGGGAAGCCGGCCACCTGGGCCGTGCCGATGGCCTCGTCGGCCAGCAGCACCGGGATGCCGTCGTCGATCCGGTAGACCAGCTTGCGGTCGCGGGTGACCAGCGCCTCGCGCAGCGGCTCGGCCTGGACGGTGTCGTCGCGGCGGCGCACGCCGCCCGCGGCGATCGCCCGGTTCAGGGCCTCCAGGCCCTCCCGCTCCAGGAGCGCCAGCGGCTGGCGCGTGGCCGGGCAGGCGAGGATGTCGAGCAGCTTGCGGTCCATGGCGGGGTGGCATCGAGGGGGTTGGCCGCTAGAATACCGTTTTGCAGGTCACGTACCGGAGCCGCCATGGCCGCCACCCCGCTCGTGGGCATCGTGATGGGCTCGCGCTCCGACTGGGAGACGATGCAGCACGCCGCCGTGCGCCTCGAACAGCTCGGCGTGCCGCACGAGGTGCGCGTGGTCTCGGCGCACCGCACGCCCGACGCCCTGTTCGAATACGCCGCGTCCGCGCAGTCGCGCGGCCTGCGCGCGATCATCGCCGGCGCCGGCGGGGCCGCGCACCTGCCCGGCATGCTCGCCGCCAAGACCGCGGTGCCCGTGCTCGGCGTGCCGGTGCAGTCGAAGGCGCTGAACGGCCTCGACTCGCTGCTGTCGATCGTGCAGATGCCTGCGGGCGTGCCGGTGGCCACCTTCGCCATCGGCAACGCGGGCGCCGCCAACGCGGCGCTGTTCGCGGCGGCGATGCTGGCGGCCGACCACCGGCAGGTGGCCGCGGCGCTGGACGAGTTCCGCCGCCGCCAGACCGAGGACGTCGCCGCGAACGACGATCCGCGGCGCTGAGCTTCCCACGCAGGCATGGGCGCACGGCGGTGACGACAGTCGGCATCCTCGGCGGCGGGCAGCTCGCCCGCATGCTCGCGCTGTCCGGTGCGCCGCTCGGGCTGCGCTTCCTGGTGATGGATTCCTCGCGCGAGGCCTGCGCCGCGCAGTGCGCGCCGATGGTGGTGGGCGACTACCGCGACGAAGCGGCGCTGGCCGAGTTCGCGTCGCGCGTGGACGTGGCCACGTTCGACTTCGAGAACGTGCCGGCCGAGTCGGCGCAGTGGCTCGCCGGCCGCGTGCCGGTGTTCCCGAGCCCGCGCGCGCTGGCCACCGCACAGGACCGGCTCGCCGAGAAGACCCTGTTCCGCGAACTCGGCATCCCCGTGCCGGACTTCGCCGCGGTCGCCACCCGTGCCGGGCTGGAGGAGGCCGTCGCGCGCATCGGCACGCCCTGCATCCTCAAGACCCGGCGCCTGGGCTACGACGGCAAGGGCCAGTTCCGCCTGCGCGGGCCCGCCGACGCCGATGCCGCGTGGGACGCGCTGGGCGCGCAGGCGCCGCGGGTCGGGCTGATCCTCGAGGCCTTCGTGCCGTTCGAGCGCGAGCTGTCGGTGGTGGCCGTGCGCGGCCGCGACGGCGAATTCCGCACCTGGCCGCTCACCGAGAACTGGCACGTGGACGGCGTGCTCTCCGCGAGCCTGGCGCCGGCCGCGGCCGATCCCGCGCTGGAAGCGCAGGCGGTGGCGCATGCGCGCGCGCTGGCGGAGGCGCTCGACTACGTCGGCGTGTTCGCGCTGGAGCTGTTCTGCCGCGACGGCATGCTGCTGGCCAACGAGCTGGCGCCGCGCGTGCACAACTCCGGCCACTGGACGATCGAGGGCAGCGAGACCTCGCAGTTCCAGAACCACCTGCGCGCGGTGCTCGGCCTGCCGCTCGGCGACACGCGCATGGTCGGGCGGGCGTGCATGCTCAACTGGATCGGCGCGATGCCGGATCCGGCACCGGTGCTGCGCGAGCCCGGCGGGCACTGGCACGACTACGGCAAGGCGCCGCGCGAGGGCCGCAAGGTCGGCCACGCCACGCTGCGCGCGGATGCGGACGCCGTGCTGGCCGACGCGCTGCGGCGCGTGGGCGCGGCGCTGGGGCGGGAGGCGCAGGTCGCGCCGGTGGTCGCCCGGCTCGGACCGTAGCGCCGACCCATGGTCGGCGCTACCGCGGGTCGGCGCTACCGCAGGTTCGACGCGACGAAGTCCCAGTTCACGACGTTCCAGAACGCCTCGACGTACTTCGGCCGCGCGTTGCGGTAGTCGATGTAGTAGGCGTGCTCCCACACGTCGCAGGTCAGCAGCGCGGTGTCGTCGCCGGTCAGCGGGGTCGCGGCGTTCGGCGTGCTCACGAGGGCCAGCGCGCCGTCGGGGCGCTGCACCAGCCAGGCCCAGCCCGAACCGAAGGTCTTCACGGCGAGGTCGCTGAACTGCTCCTTGAACTTCTCGAAGCTGCCGAAGGCCTTCGCGATCGCCTCGCCGGCCTTGCCGGACGGCTCGCCGCCGCCGTTGGGCGACATGCAGTTCCAGTAGAAGCTGTGGTTCCAGACCTGCGCGGCGTTGTTGAACATCGCGCCCTGCGCCTTGCGGACGATCCCTTCCAGCGGCATCGCCTCGAATTCGGTGCCCGCGATCATCTTGTTGAGGTTGTCCACGTAGGCCTTGTGGTGCTTGCCGTAGTGGAAGTCGATGGTCTCGCCGGAAATGTGCGGCTCGAGGGCGGCGCGGTCGTAGGGCAGGGGCGGCAGTTCGATGGCCATGTCGGTCTCCTTGGCGAGGGGGGAGGGGCTTACAATGGGCCGATTCTACCCCCACCCCCCGCCGCCGGCCCGAGAGGCGGGCGGCGCGGCGCACCGCAGGAGCTGCCATGCAGGTTTCCGAACGCATCCAGGCCGAGATCGAGGGCCACCCCGTCGTCCTTTTCATGAAGGGGACGCCGCAGTTCCCGATGTGCGGCTTTTCCAGCCGCACCGTGCAGGCGCTGAAGCAGGCCGGCGCCAGCGCGCTGCACACCGTCAACGTGCTGGAGGAGCCGGAGATCCGCGCCAACCTGCCGCGCTATTCGAACTGGCCGACGTTCCCGCAGCTCTTCATCAACGGCGAGCTGATCGGCGGCTGCGACATCACCCTCGAGCTGCTCGAGTCCGGCGAGCTGGCGCGGATGCTGAAGGAAGTGCAGCTGGCGGAGGCGCAGAAGGCGTGAGCGCCACCGCGCCACGGCACGAGGCGGCCACGGAGCCGTCGGGCGCGCTCGCCGGCCGCGTGGTGCTGGTCGCCGGCGCGCATGGCGGCCTCGGCGCCGCGGCGTCGCTGGCCTGCGCACGCGCGGGCGCCACGGTCGTGCTGCTGGGCCGCAAGGTGCCCAAGCTCAACCGGCTCTACGACGCGCTCGCGGCCGAAGGCCCGGAGCCGCTGCTGTATCCGCTCGACCTGGAAGGCGCCTCGCCCGACGACTACGCCGAGCTGGCCGCGCGCCTCGAATCGGAGCTCGGCCGCCTCGACGGCCTGCTGCACTGCGCGGCCGAGTTCCGCGGCCTGACGCCGCTGGCGCACACCGACCCGGCGGATTTCGCGCGCGCGCTGCACATCGGGCTGACCGCGCGCTGGTGGCTCACGCAGGCGTGCCTGCCGCTGCTGTCGAAGGCGAAGGATGCCGCGGTGGTGTTCGCCATCGACGACCTGGCGCTGACCGGCCAGGCGTTCTGGGGCGGCTACGGCATCGCACAGCACGGACTGGCGACGCTGATCGGCATGCTGCAGGCCGAACTCGGCGCCGAGGGCCCGCGGATCAGCGGCCTGCAGCCCGGCCCGATGCGCACGACGCTGCGCGGCCGCGCCTTCCTCGCCGACCAGGACCGCGACGCCCGCGACCCGTCGGCCTACGCCGCGGCCTGCGTCGACCTGCTGTCCCCCGCGGGCGCCGGCTACCGTGGCAGCATCTTCGCCGCCGCCACCGGTTCCCCGCTCCCGGCTCCCGGCTCCCGGCCCCGATGACCATCGCGTCCGCCGCGCTGCTGCTGTTCCTGATCCTCGATCCGCTCGGGAACATCCCGGTGTTCCTGAGCCTGCTGCGCGGCATGCCCGCGCACCGGCAGCGCGTCGTGCTGGTGCGCGAGATGCTGATCGCGCTCGGCGTGCTGATGGCGTTCCTGCACTTCGGCCGCTACGCGCTGGACCTGATGCACCTGCGCCAGGAGTCGGTCTCGATCGCCGGCGGCATCGTGCTGTTCCTGATCGGCCTGCGGATGATCTTCCCGCCGCCCGAAGGCCTGCTCGGCGAGCTGCCGGGCGGCGAGCCCTTCATCGTGCCGATGGCCATCCCGCTGGTGGCCGGGCCCTCGGGCATGGCGGCGGTGATGCTCATGGGCAGCCAGGAGCCCGACCGGATGGGCGCCTGGAGCCTGGCCCTGCTCATCGCCTGGGTCGCCACCGCCGCGATCCTGTTCTCGGCCACCTACCTCTACAAGGTGCTTGGCGCCCGCGTCCTGACCGCCATCGAGCGGCTCATGGGCATGGTGATCGTGGCCATTTCGGTGCAGATGCTGCTCGATGGCCTGGCCGCCTACCTGGGGCTGGGGCAGGCCGCCGGGGCGTAATCGGTTACAGAAACGCCGCCGGCCCCCGTGTCTTTTTCCTGTCATCGCCAGGGGCTAGCGTGTTAAACTGACGTTAACCCGTGCGGTCCCGCATGGGCAGGGGAAAACCCGTCAGCCGACGCCGTGCGATTCCCGCGGACGGTCGGCTCATGCCGCTGTCGTCCGTCCATCCAAACCTTCGTCCGAGGTAACCGAAGATGACCCACCGCAATCGCGCACGGCTGTCGAAGCTGTCGCTCGCCCTGGTAGCCGCGCTGGCCGCCGCCCCCGTGTTCGCGCAGAGCACCTCCGCCGGCGTCGGCGGCACCATCGTCGGTGTAGACGGGCAGCCGGTCGCCGGCGCCGAAGTCACCATTACCCACGTCGCGTCGGGTACTGTCAGCCGCGCCACGACGGATGCCAACGGCAACTACAGTGCGCGTGGCCTGCGCGTCGGTGGTCCGTACACGATCACCGTGACGAAGGCCGGCGCCGGCGCGACCAGCAAGAGCGACGTGTACCTCAGCCTCAACCAGGTCGCCGACATCGACGCAACGCTCAATGCCGACGTCACCACCCTGGGCGGCGTCGCCGTCTATGGCAGCGCCACGGCCGACATCTTCAGCTCGAGCAACAAGGGCGTGGGAACCTCCGTCAGCGGCCGGGAGATGGAAATCGCGCCGCAAAGCAACCGTTCGATCGACGACATCGCACGCCTCGACCCCCGCATCACCGTGACCGACCAGGCCTCGGGTGCGATCTCGGTGGCCGGCGTGAACAACCGCTTCAACAACATTTCCGTCGACGGCCTGTCCCAGGGCGACCCCTTCGGACTGAACGCCAACGGCATGCCGTACACCGGCAGCCCGATTTCTGTCGACACCATTGCCGCCTACGACATCAAGGTCTCCGACTTCGACGTGAGCCAGGACACCGTGGGCGCCACGGTGAACGCCGTCACCAAGTCGGGCACCAACGAATTCCATGGCTCGCTCTACTACGTGCTAAAGGATGCAAGCTGGGGCGTCGGCGATGGCGCAGACAACGAGGAATACAACTCGTTCGACAAGGACCAGACCAAGGGCGTGACCTTTAGCGGCCCCGTCCTGAAGGACAAGCTGTTCTTCTTCGGATCGTACGAAGAGCAGGACATCAGCAATTTTGGCGGGACGAGCAGCAACGGCCTCGCCAACGGCTATGTCAGCCAGGACGAGATCGACAGGGTGATCGCCAAGGCGCCCGCCTACGGTATGGATCCGGGTGAATTCCCCTTTGCTAGCGGCATCAATCTGAAAAACCAGCGCTACCTCGCCAAGATCGACTGGAACATCTCCGACAACCATCGCGCCAGCCTGACCTACCAGCGCACCGAGGAGTCGCGTCCCTCGCCGTACGACGATTATCCGGACAACGTGCTGTTCAGCAGCCACTGGTACGACATCGGCAACGTCACCCGGAACGCATCGCTGCAGCTGTTCAGCGACTGGACCGACAATTTCTCGACCGAAATCAAGCTGAGCCAGCAGAAGTTCGACCAGGTCAACGGCAACCATCGAGAAGGCGACCAGCCGGAGATGGAAATCAAGACGTCCGGGGGCGGCTCGATCTTCATCGGCGAGGATGACAATCGCCATGAAAACCAGATCAACACCGATCGCCTGACCGCATCGATTTCCGGCATCTATTACGCCGGCGACCACGTCATCAAGGGCGGGTTCGACTACCTGCGCCACGACGCCTACAACCTGTACGGCAAGCAGCTGCACGGCGCGTACGTCTTCAACAGCATCGCAGACTTCGAGAGCGGGAAATACTACCGGTACTACCTGCGCCGACCGGCCGACGGGTACACCGAAGCGGATACTGCGGCCGCGATGGTCTACAGCCAGATCAGCCCGTTCCTTCAGGACACTTGGCAGGCGACCGACAGCCTGTCCATTAGCTATGGCGTCCGCGTGAACATTCCGAAGGTCAGCAAGGCCCCGGTCAGGATGCCTGGTTTCGAGGACGCGTTCGGCTTCCCGAACGACTACAAGCTCGGCAGCAAAAACAAGGTCGTGTTGCCACGCTTCGCGTTCAACTACACCTTCGACACCGAGCGTTACTCGCAATTGCGCGGCGGCATCGGCCTGTTCCAGAGCGTTCCGCCCTTCGTCTGGCTGGCCAATCCCTACCAGAACAATGGCGTCACGGCGGTGTATTACGAGTCGCGCGACATGGATTGCGCGCCGGTCAGTGGTGATGCGTACGACCAGAACATCCCCGATCCGAGCGCTCCGGGCTGCGCCCCCGGCGCAGTCCGGGGCAGTGGCGTGAACATCGACGCGATCGATCCGGACTTCAAGCTGCCCACCGTTTGGAAGACCAGCCTGGGTTACGACCGCGAGCTCCCGTGGTGGGGGATGGTGGCTACTGCTGAAATCCAGCGCATCGCGAACAAGGACGGCGTGTTCTACCAGGCCCTGAACATCGGACAGCCGCAGGGCACCTTGGCCGACGGGCGCTTGAGCTACTGGTGCGCGAACGGCGATACGAATTGCGGCGCCATCCCGGGCTTCCAGCCGGGTTACCCCGCTGGCAGCACCCTGCTGACCAACACCGACAAGGGCGGGTCCACTGCCGTCACCCTGTCGCTGGACAAGCCCATGTCCAACGGCTGGTACGGGAACCTCAGTTTCACGTGGACGCATGCGACCGAAGTGGGTTCGGACGGCAGCTCGCAGGCATGGTCCAGCTATCAGTACGTTTCCCGCCTGAACCCGAACGAGGAAGTTGCAAGTACCGCGACCCGCAACATTCCCAAGTCGGTGAAGCTCTCCCTGGGCTGGGAACATGCCTTCTTCGGCGACTACAAGACGAGCGTCACGGCGTTCTACCACGGGCATGATGGGTTGCCGTACACCTGGATCTTCAACAATTCCGATGCCAACGGCGACAGCATCCGCCAGGACCCGGCCTACATCCCGCTCCGCGACGATCCGAATGTCAGCTACGGCTCTGCATCGCCCGAGCTGATCGCGGCCTTCCAGGATTTCATCGACGGCAATTTCTACCTGTCGACGCATCGTGGGCACGTCGCGGGGCGCAATGAAACCCGCCTGCCGTGGGTCAACCAGCTCGACGTGGGCCTCCAGCAGGAGCTGCCGGGCTTCTTCAAGGGCCACAAGGCCGTCGTTCGCCTCGACATCTACAACTTCCTGAACCTGCTGGACAAGGACTGGGGCGAGACCATGTCGGTTGGTGGATTCGATACCCGCAATTTCGCGGGGCTGAGCCGTGTGAATGCGGACGGCACCTACGTCTACAACCTGGGGTCCCTCAGCCGACCGACGTGGCAGGAACTGACCAGGTACGACTCCAACAGCTCCTATCCGTCCCGCGTGGTGTCGCGTTGGTCGGCGCAGCTGACCTTCCGCTACGAGTTCTGATCCAAGGCACCATGGTGTCACCGAGCGGCCGGGGCGACCCGGCCGTTCGCATTTGCAGGAACGCCGGCTGCTGCCAGCGCGCCCCGGCCCGTAGCCGCTGACCCGGCCGAACTCGTGGCGACGGGTGCACCCGCTCACACGTCGCGTTACAGTCCCTGGCCACCACGGAAAGCCCGCATGAAAGACATTGCAGCCCCCTCCACGCCCGTCACCCCCCGGCTCCCCACCGTCGACGCCAGCATCTTCCCGCGCGGCGGCCTCGACGTGCTTTCGCGCGAGGAAGTCCAGCGGCTGCGCGACGCGTCCGCCGGCGGCATGCACGAGCTGCTGCGGCGCTGCGCGCTCGCGGTGCTCACGACCGGCAGCACCTCCGACGATCCGCGCGCGGCGCGCGAGCTCTATCCCGACTTCGACATCCAGGTGCACCAGCTCGACCGCGGCCTGCGCCTGGACCTGATCAACGCGCCGGCGATGGCCTTCGTCGACGGCCAGATCATCCGCGGCGTCGCCGAGCTGCTCGCGGCGGTCGTGCGCGACCTGGTCTACACCGCGATCGAGCTCGCGCCGGAGTACGAGGCCGAGCTCACCAGCTCGGCGGGCATCACCGACGCGGTGTTCCGGCTGCTGCGCAACGCGCGCGCGCTGCACCCCTCGGACCCGAACCTCGTCGTGTGCTGGGGCGGCCACTCGATCAACCGCGACGAGTACATGTACACCAAGGACGTCGGCTACCAGCTCGGCCTGCGCGGGCTCGACATCTGCACCGGCTGCGGCCCGGGCGCGATGAAGGGCCCGATGAAGGGGGCGACGATCGCGCACGCCAAGCAGCGCCGGCGCCACAGCCGCTACATCGGCATCACCGAGCCGGGGATCATCGCGGCGGAATCGCCGAACCCGATCGTGAACCACCTGGTGATCATGCCGGACATCGAGAAGCGCCTCGAGGCGTTCGTGCGCCTCGGCCACGGCATCATCGTGTTCGCGGGCGGCGTCGGCACCGCGGAAGAGATCCTGTACCTGCTCGGCATCCTGCTGCGCGAGGAGAACGCGCGGGTGCCGTTCCCGCTCATCCTCACCGGCCCGACCGCGGCGGCCCCGTACTTCGAGCAGATCGACCAGTTCATCCGCCTGACCCTGGGCGAGGCGGCGGCGTCGCGCTACCGGATCATCATCGGCGACCCCACCGAGGTCGCGCGGGCGATGGCCGAAGGCATTGACCGGGTCAAGAAGTTCCGGATCGAGCAGAAGGATTCGTTCTTCTTCAACTGGTCGCTGGACATCCCGCTGGAGTTCCAGCAGCCGTTCGCGCCCACGCACGAGGCGATGGCCGCGCTCGACCTGCACCGCGGCCGCGCGCCGCACCTGCTCGCGGCGGACCTGCGCCGCGCGTTCTCCGGCATCGTCGCCGGCAACGTCAAGGAGGAGGGGATGCGCCGGGTCGAGGAGCTGGGCCCGTACCGCATCCACGGCGACCGCGACATGATGCAGGCCCTCGACGCCCTGCTGCGCGCCTTCGTCGAGCAGCGCCGCATGAAGATCGCGGGCGAGTACAAGCCCTGCTACGAGATCGTGGCCTGAGGCCCCGACTCCGACCCCGTCCGAAGCCGGGGTCCGCCGCCGCGGTGTGACGGACCGCACATCGCCTGCGCGCTCGTCCCGGAATCCGCGCCGCTCGTCCGGACCCGCCTTGCCGGGCGGGCAAGCGCCGTGGACATTGCGCATGCAAGGACAAGGGGTGGGGGAATGGCAAGGACCGGGCCGTCTGGCTACACGATGATCGAATTGATGGTTGCGCTGGCGGTCGCCGCCATCGTGGCCGTCTTCGCCGTGCCCGGCTTCCAGTCGGTGATCAACGGCAGCCGTCTGGCGGGCGCGACCAACGAGCTGATCGCCAGCCTGCAACTGGCGCGTGCCGAGGCGATACGGCGCAACGGACGTGCCGGCGTGTGCATGAGTACCCGCACCAATGCTGGCACCGGCGCCACCTGCGCCAGCGCGAACGTGGACGGATGGATCACCTTCGTGGACGCCAACGCCGATGGCGACTTCGATTCCGGGACCGATACCTTGCTGCGCACGTATCTTCTGGCGCCGCCGCTGGTGCACGGCCTCAGCCCGGGCATCGGCACCAATACCGTGATGTTCCGGCCGGACGGCCTCGCCCGGGACGAGGACGGCGGTTCGGGTCCCGGCACGGGGCTGCTCGACGGCACCATCCGCCTGTGCATCCCCACGACGCGCCCGCCGCGCAACGCCCGCGATGTGCAGATCTCTTCCGGCTCGCGCATCGCATCGGTCCAGGTCGACGGAGGCGGCGCCTGCGCGGCGCCGGCGGATCCATGAGCCCAACCCGCAATGCACAGGCCGGCGTCGGCCTGATCGAAGTCCTGGTGGCCGTGGCGGTCCTCGCCTTCGGCATGCTCGGGATCGCCGCCCTGCAGGCCACGTCCCTGCGCAACAGCCAGAGCGCGATGGAGCGGAGCGCGGCGGTAATGCAGGCCTACACCATCCTCGACGCGATGCGGGCCAACCGCGACGCCGCGATGATCGGCGCCTACAACATGGGCAACATCACCGCCGACGGCACGATCAACTCCTGGGCCTGCGCACGGCCGGACGCGGGCGACCTGGCCGCCAACGACCGCCGTCAGTGGATGGGCACGACCGCGGAGCCCGGTTCGCTCAAGGCCACGCTTGGCGACTCGGCGTGCGCGGCCATCCGCTGCACCGACGTCGAATGCATCGTCGCCCTGCGCTGGGACGACTCGCGCGGCACCGGCGGCGACGCGCAGCAGCAACTCGTGACGAGGACCCGGCTGTGAGTCGGTCCGTGCCACGCCGCCCTGGCGTCCAGCGCGGCTTCTCCCTGGTCGAACTGATGGTGGCCCTGGTGCTGGGGCTGATCGTCGCTGGCAGCGCCCTGACCTTGGTGCTGACCAACCGGCAGACCTTCGCGGCCGGCGAGAACATGGGCCGCGTGCAGGAAGGCGCGCGCCTGGCGTTCGAGATGCTGGGGCGCGAATTGCGCGGTGCGGGAGGCAACCCCTGCGACAGCAGCCTCGATGTGTACTCCGGGCTGAAGGATCCCGAGGCCAACTGGTGGAGCGACTGGGCCAACCTCACCGGCGCAGGCGTTGTCACCACCACCGCGCCCGGACTGCGTGGCTATGGCGGCGGCACCGCCTTCCCCGATGCCGCGTTCGGCACCCTGGAGGGGCAACGGATCGCGGGGACCGACGCCATCGAGGTCAAGGCCGCCGTGCCCGTGTCGGCGGACGTCGCGATCCTGACCACCGACTACCCGCAGTTGTCCTCCGCCGACGTCGGCGTGAATTCCACGGACGGCATCGCGGTCGGTGACCTGCTGCTCATCTGCAACTTCGTGAACGCGTCGATCTTCCGCGCCACGGGGCTGGCCAGCGGCAAGGTCCAGCATGCCGCGGGCACGGAGGCCTGGGACAACGCGGCGGGCGCCATCCCGCAGCAGTTCACCGGGGTGACCGACAACTTCAACAGCGGTGCCATGTTGTCGCGGGTGCACGCGGCGCGCTGGTACGTGGGCGCCAACGGCGAGGACACCGACAATGACGGTACCGCCGACGGCCGTTCGCTGTACCGGGCGATGCTCGTCAACAACGCCGGCACGCCGGGCGTGGCCGTCGACGAGATCGCGCGCGGCGTCACCGACATGCAGGTCGGATACCTCGTGAGGGGCGCGACCAGCTACGTGGACGCGGCCGGAATCGACTTCGGCGACGGGTCCAACCCCGTGGTCGGCGTCCGCGTCGCCCTGACGCTGTCGGGCGACGACGTCATCGGCCCGGGCGGGGAGCGCCTGGCGCGCACCATCGCCAGTACGTTCGCGATCCGGGGGAGGGCCGAGTGATGCGCATGGGCGGACCGAAGCGGCAGCGCGGCGTGGTGCTGGCGGTCGTGCTGATCCTGCTGGTGGTGATGACCCTGCTGGCGCTGTCCGGCCTGGGCGGCGCCCTGCTGGAGGAGCGCATGGGCACCGCGCAACTGGACCGCAACCTCGCGCTGCAGGCGGCCGAGGCCGCCATGCGCGAGGCCGAGGAGGTGGCCCGGGGCAAGCCGGCGGTGCCGGACGACGGCAGCTGCGCCGCGGGGCTTTGCTCGCGCCCGGATCCCACCGACCCCGACCAGGTGCAGCGCTGGCTCAACGACGGCTTCTGGGACGACGACTCCGGCACTTGGGCGGAAGCCGATGTCGAGCTCGGCGGCTTGGCCGTGAAGCCCCGCTACATCATCGAGTTGATGGACGACGCCGTGCCGGATCCGGAAAGCTGCGTCACCGGCGGCGACGTGTCCCTCGAGGCCAGCTGCACGATCCTGAGCAGCCGCTACCGGATCACCGTGCGCAGCGCCGCGGACGAGCGTGCCGTGGTGATGCTGCAATCCATCTACGCCGTCCCGTGACAAGGAGCCACGCCATGGGCCGTAAGACCGCATCCATCCCGACCCGCCGCCGCTGGGCAGACCGTGCCCTCGCATGCGCTTGCGCATGCCTGGCGACGCTGCTGGGCGGCCCGGTCTCCGCCGCCACCAGCGACGTCGTGATCCCCGGGGTGCCGCTGCAGTCGGGTACGCCGTACCCGGCACCGAACATCATGTTCATCCTCGACGACTCGGGGTCCATGACCTATTCGGCCATGCCTGCCGACGTCACCTCGTTCAGCAACCTGGACGACGACATCTGGGACAAGTCCTACGTCCACAACACGCTGTACTACAACCCGTCCACCACCTACCAGCCATGGAAGAAGGCGGACGGCTCCCGCTACACCGGAGGCACCAGTTATTCCGCTGCCTACAGCGACGACAATCTGGTCGGGGGCTCCACGACCAACCTGGGCAACTCCACACAGACGTTCTTCGTGCCCAAGTCGGACGCGACCAACCTCAACGACGCGAGCCAGTACGACAAGTACCAGATCAGGAAGGTGGACGGCGTGCTCCGGGTCGTGAAGACCGGCCCCGAGGTCCGCAAGGAGTGGAAGGACCGCGACATCAAGGAAGGTGCGTGGTTCTACGAGAGCATGGACGTGCCCTCGGGCGCGATGAGCCTGCAGGTCACGATCAGCAACGGCAAGAACGGAAACGCGGAGCTCTACCTGCGCAAGGGCAGCAAGCCCACCGAAAAGCAGTACGACGCCAGGGACACGGGGTCCGGCAACAACGAGTCGGTCACCATCGCGACTCCGGAGTCCGGGACCTGGTGGATCGGCGTCTACAACAGTGCCAGCGGCAAGGGCAACAACGACATCAAGGACGAGGACGTCCTCGCCGTCGTCTCTTCCGACTCGTTCACGACACCGACCGGTCGCACCGAGGCGGAGGAGATGACCAATTTCGCGACGTGGTACTCGTACCACCGTACGCGCATGAAGCTCGCCAAATACGCCGCCAGCGAAGCCTTCGCCCAGCTCGGCGACAACTACCGGGTGGGCTACGACTCGATCTGGAACCGCAAGCAGGGCGTGTCCAGCAACGATTCGCTGCCCTGGGGCTATTCCGGTCCGGCCTACCCGATCCCGACGGGCGTCGAGGGCGGCCTGTTCAAGGGAGCGAACCGCGAGAAGTGGTACGAGTTCCTGCACAAGGCGCAGGGTTCGAACGGCACGCCGCTGCATGACGCGCTGTGGCGCGCCGGCAAGTACTACGAATCCGATCTGCCGTGGGACTCGGGCTCGGGGGACGACATCAGCTGTCGGCTCAGCTTCTCGATCCTGACCACCGACGGCTACTGGAACTCCCGCGAGCAGTTCAGCCGCTACGACGCGAGCAAATATGGCGGCAACGCCGACGGCACGGCGGGCACGCGCATCGACCGCCCGTCGGGGGCAAGCGGCGATTCCTACACCTACAGCCCGCAGCGGCCGTACAAGGACGACCGCGCCGGCACGCTGGCAGACGTCGCGATGTACTTCTGGAAGCGCGACCTGCGGACGGACCTGCCGAACAACGTGCCGTCGTCCTCGGCCGACATCGCCTTCTGGCAGCACATGGTGACCTTCGGCGTCGCGATCGGCCTGGCGGGCGAGCTCGACCCCACCAAGGATCTCGTGGACCTGAAGAGCGGCGCCAAGGACTGGCCGGATCCCAAGCTTAGCGACACCAGCGGCAGTGCCTCCTACGCCTCCCGCATCGACGACCTGTTCCACGCCACCGTGAACTCGCGCGGCTCGTTCGTTTCGGCGAGCGACCCGACCAAGTTCGTCAATGGCCTGCTCGGCGCGCTGACGACGATCTCCGAGCGCCCCGGCTCGGCGTCCAACGTGACCGCGAACAGCACGTCGTTCACCAGCGACACCCGCGTCTACCAGGCCAGCTACACCTCGGGCACCTGGAGCGGCGAGCTCACGGCCTACGTCGCCACCAGCGCGGGCGTCCAGTCCACGCCCGCCTGGCGTGCCTCCGAGGGCATTCCCAGCGACTACACCCAGCGCAGGATCTGGACCTCGAACGGCGGCGTCGGCGCCGCGTTCCCGACCTCTGTGCAGAAATCGGCGCTGGACATGTCGAGCCGCGCGAGCTCGCCGGCGACCGGCGAGCAGAACGCCGCGTACATCGCCGGCGACAGGAGCCTGGAGCCCTTGCACGACGGCAAGCTGCGTGCACGCACCAGCGTCCTCGGCGACATCGTCAACTCCTCGCCCATCTACGTCCGCGACGTCGGTGCGCTGTTCGTGGGCGCCAACGACGGCATGCTGCATGCCTTCGATGCGGAAACCGGCGAGGAACTCTTCGCCTACGTGCCCGGCGGCATCAACCTCGCCGACCTGGCAACGCTGAGCGACCCGCTGTACGGCCAGAGCATCAGCCACAAGTATTTCGTGGACGGGCCGATCGCGGTGTCCGCCCGGTCGCAGACCCCGGGGAAGAACTACCTCGTGGGCGCGCTGGGGCGCGGCGGACGCGGCGTGTTCGCGCTCGACGTCACCGATCCGGCCAATTTCGCCGCCGACGACGTGCTGTGGGAATACTCGGCGGATTCCGACATGGGAATGGTGCTCGGCGATCCGCTCGTGGTCACGCTCAACGACGCGGACAACACCAAGGCCGTCGTCGTCGGCAACGGCATCAACAGTCCGGACGGCAGCGCGACGCTGTTCGTCCTGAACATCGCCACGGGCGAGGTCATCGCCGAGATCGAGGCCGGGACCGCGGGGGGCAACGGCCTGTTCGCCCCGCGCGGCTGGGACGACAACGGCGACGGCGTGGTGGACTACATCTACGCCGGCGACCTCAAGGGCAACCTCTGGAAGTTCGACCTTACCGACGCCAGCCCCGGCAGCTGGGCGGTGGCCAATTCGGGCGCCCCGATGTTCCGGGCCCGCGATGCCGACAACAAGCCGCAGCCGATCACTGCCGGCCTCGCGCTTGCCCGCAACCCGGACAACCGTGAAGTGTGGGTGTTCTTCGGAACGGGCCGTTTCCTGACCACCGACGACCTGAGCAGCAAGGACATCCAGACCCTGTACGGCATCAAGGACGACGGCGTCATCGGGGGGCGGACGTCCGACCTCGACCTGGGCGACCTGGTGAAGCGCGAGATCGTCGCGGTGAGCAGCGACAAGCTCGTGCGCGCGTTCGAGCCATGGAAGCGCACGCTGGAGGCGGGCAAGAAGGGGTGGTTCCTGGACCTCGACAACCCGTACGAGGGGGAGCGCATCGTCAGCGGCCTGCGCATCCTCGGCACGACGGTGATCGCATCCAGCATCGTGCCCGGCACCGGCACCAGCAGCTGCGATGCCGGCGGTACCGGCTACGTCAACGCGCTCGATGCGTTCACCGGCACCAGCCCGCAGCAGGCGTTCTTCGACATCAACCGGGACGGCGTGGTGAACGACTCCGACAAGGTCGTGGCCACGATCGACGGGAGGCAGGTCTACCTGCCGGCCGGTTCGCTGGACCTGGGCATCGGCATGCCCACGCGCGCCACCGTGATCGACAAGCTGCTGGTGGTCGGCGGATCCGGCGGCGGACTCGGCTCGGTGACCATCAATCCGCAAGGCGTCGGGGCCCGTCGCGTGGCCTGGCGCGAGATCCTGAGGGACTAGGCATGCAAAGACGCAACCAGCCGGCAGGCATCGGGGCGCAGCGCGGCTTCACGCTGATCGAGCTGATCGTCGCGGTGGCGATCATGGGGATCCTGATGGCGCTTGCCGTGTCGAGCTACCAGTCCTCGGTCATGAAGACGCGACGCGGGACTGCGCGCGCATGCCTGATGGAGGCCGCGCAGTTCATGGAGCGCAGCTACACTCTGAACATGACCTACGAGGTCGCGGACTTCCCCGACCTCACCTGCGCCGACGACCTGGCCGATTTCTATACCTTCGACTTCTCCGGCGCGCCCGACGCAGACTCCTACGTGGTTCGGGCGACGCCGATCGGATCACAGGCGGACGACTCGCAATGCGGGGTGCTGACCCTCGACCAGAGCGGCGCCAAGGGCGCAAACGACGTGGCCGCCTGCTGGCAGTGATGCCCTGACGGCCGGCATGGGCCGCTGCAGGCCCCGGCGCGAAATCTGCAAGCGTTTCCATGGCGCGATCGCGTCCCGGATGCATTGACACGAAAAATCGTCCCGACGTAACGTGACTGACGTCGCAGTCGTACGCCCCAACCGGCGGCTGCGGGCCCGTCGGTCGCGCCCCGCAGGGGAGGGCGCGCTGCCGCGGGGAAGGCGTCGTCGGAACAGGCGCTGTCACAGACCAGGGATGTCGGGCCGCACGACGGCCGCTTTCGGGGTATGCCACTTCGAGAAAACAGCAACCGGAACGCATCCGGTCCCGCGCAGGGACGCGGCAAGGACGCGACCAGGCGACCGGTGCAGGGACGCCCGGTGCAGGAGGCAAGCGGATTCCGGATTTTCCGGCATTCGGAAACACCCGGTCCGCACGGACCGGGTCTTTCTTCGCCCCGGCGGTCGGCGCGCTAGACCAGCGCGTCCACCGCGCGCGCGGCCATCGCGGCGAACTTGCCCGAGAGCAGCCCGAACACCGCCGTGCAGGCGGCGCCGGCGCCCCATGCCACCAGCATCAGCGCGCCGTCGCGTTCGAGCAGGGCCAGCGCGAACGCGAGCAGCAGTGCGCCGAACAGGTAGTTGGTGAACGGGATCGGCAGCGACAGCAGCAGCCCGAGCAGCACCAGCAGCAGGCCGGTCAGCGCGGCCGCGGCGGGGTGCAGCAGCACCTGCGGCAGGCGCGGCCGCACCAGCCGTTCCAGGCGCCGCAGCCACGGCGAGACGAGGCGGTCGAAGCGCGCCAGCGAATGCCGGCGCGGGCCGCGCACGGCGATCGCGCGCGGCAGCCAGGGTTCGCGGCGGCCGGCCAGCAGCTGCAGGCCGATCAGCACCACCAGCGGGCCGCTGATGGCGCCGCCGATCGGGATCGGGATGAAGGCGGGCAGGGTGGCGACGAACAGCAGCATGCCGAAGGCGCGCCGGCCGAGCCCGGCCAGCAGGTCCTGCAGGCGCAGCGTCTCGTCGGGCTCGCCGACGGTCCAGGCGTCGAGCAGCGCGCGCAGGCCGCGTCCGTCGTCGCCGGGTTCGAGCCCGCCGCCCTCATCCATCGGAATCGTCGTCCCCGCCCGCGTCCGGCAGGCGCTGCAGCAGCAGCTTGTCGATGCGCGGCCCGTCGAGGTCCACCACCTCGATGCGCCAGCCGTTCCAGCCGAAATGCTCGCCTGCGTTGGGGATGCGGCCGAAGCGCGCGATCACCATGCCGGCGGCGGTGTGGTAGTCGTGTTCGTCCTCGCCGGGGAGGCCGCCGCCGCCGAGCAGCTCGCGCAGGTCGTCCACGGGCAGCGAGCCGTCCACCAGCAGCGAGCCGTCGGCGCGCGCCACCACCAGCGCCTCCGCGTCCTGGCCCTCGCCGGACTGCACGCGTCCCAGTACCGCACCCATCAGGTCGTTGAGCGTGACCATGCCGGTGACGTCGCCGTACTCGTCCACGACCAGCGCCAGCGACTGCTGCTCCTCGCGGAAGATCTCGAGCAGCTTCAGCGCGTGCGTGGACTCCGACACGAACACCGCCGGGCGCAGGTTCGCGAACAGGTCGGGCGTGCCCTGGTCGAGCTGGTCGAGCAGGGTCTTCACCTCGAGCACGCCCAGCACTTCCGCATCGCTGCCGCGGTACACCGGATAGCGCGAGTAGGGCGTCGCGCGCATGGCCGCGAGGTTCTCGCCGATGCTGGCCGCGGCGTCGAGCCAGGCGATGCGCACGCGGGGCGTCATCAGGCTGTCCGCGGTGCGGTCGCCCAGGCGCATCACCCGCTGCATCATGTTGCGCTCGTCGGCGTCGATCACGCCCTGCTCGTGGCCTTCGGCGACCAGCAGGCGGATCTCCTCCTCGGTGATGGCGCCGCGCGCGTCGTCGCGGATGCCGAGCAGCCGCAGCACCAAGCGGTTGATCGCGCCCAGCGCCAGCACCGCCGGGGTCGCCAGGCGCGACAGCCAGTGCAGCGGCAGCGCCACCCGGCAAGCGATCCGCTCGGGGTTGGTGAGCGCGAGCCGCTTGGGGATCAGTTCGCCGAAGATCACCTGGCCCGCGGTGATCAGGCCCACCGCCGTGCCGATGCCCAGCGCCGCGGCGTAGTCCGCCGCGTCCGGCCAGACGCCCTCCAGCCAGAGGCCGATGGTTGCGCCGATGGCCTCGCCGCCCACCAGGCCGGTGAGGATGCCGATCAGGGTGATGCCGATCTGCACCGTGGACAGCAGCTGGTCCGGCTGTTCGGCCAGGGACAGCGCCTTGCGCGCCCCGCGGCTGTGCTCGGCCATCTGCCGCAGGCGGCTCTTGCGGGAGGTCATCACGGCCATCTCCGACAGGGCGAAGAAGCCGTTGAGGACGACCAGGAACACGACGATCAGGAGCTGCAGCACGCGCGGGTCCAAGGGCGAGGGGGGCCGGCGGCGCGATCATAGCAGTCGCCCGGGAGCGGCCCCGGACGCGGCCGTGACACGGAACCGTCACAATCGGGCCCTACGCTTGCCTTTTCCGCACGGGGACCAGCCGATGTTCTCCCTCCAGACCATCTTCGGGCAGGGCAAGCAGTTCTACGCGCTGCTGGACGAGGCCGCCGACGCGGCCCACGCGAGCACCAAGGCCCTGCACGAGATGCTGAAGCACCCGGGCCGGGAGCCGTCGCTGGACGCCTTCAAGCTGGCCCGCCAGCGCGAGCGCGAGGCCTCGGAGAAGATCAGCCAGGCGCTGGTCGAGAGCTTCATCACCCCGATCGAGCGCGAGGACATCGAGGCGCTGGGCTCGGCGCTGTACAAGATCCCCAAGCAGGTCGAGCGCTTCGCCGACCGCTACGCGCTGGCCCGCCACCGCCTCGAGGGCATCGACTTCGCGCCGCGCGCGGCGATGCTGGAGAAGGCCGCGGCGGTGGTCGTGGAGATGGTGAAGGAGCTGCGGCACCTGCGCCTGGAGCCGATGAAGCAGCTCAACGACAAGCTGCGGGTCATCGAGACCGAGGCCGACCGCCTGATCCTGGAGCTGCACCGCGACATCTACTCCGGGCGCCTGGACGCCAGCGAGATGTTCCTGCTCAAGGAGTTCTTCGAGATCCTCGAGAAGGCCATCGACCGCTGCCGCGAGGCCGGCGTGGTGGCGTACGAAATCGCGCTGAAGAACAGCTGACGCGGGGGCGCCACGATGCTCACCCTGGTCCTGGTGGTGCTGCTGGCCGCCTTCACGTTCGAGTTCATCAACGGCTTCCACGACACCGCGAACTCGATCGCGGCGTCGGTGGCGACCAAGGTGCTCTCGCCCGGGCAGGCCGTGGCCTTGGCCGCGGTGATGAACCTGGTCGGCGCGCTCACCGGCACCGCGGTGGCCGCGACCATCGCCACCGGCATCATCAACACCGGCGTGGTCGAGCCCACCATGCAGGTGATGCTCAGCGCCCTGCTCGGCGCGATCGGCTGGAACCTGTTCACCTGGTGGTTCGGGCTGCCGTCGTCGTCCTCGCACGCGCTGATCGGCGGGCTATGCGGCGCGGCGCTGGCGGCGTCGCACTTCGACTGGAACGCGCTGATCTGGTCGCAGGACCTCGGCGGCTGGGCGCAGAACAAGGGCCTGGTGTGGAAGGTGTTCGTGCCGATGGTGACCTCGCCGCTGGCCGGGTTCCTGCTCGGCATGGGCATGATGGTGTTCCTGTGGGCGGTGATCTCGGCGATGGCGCGCGCCGGCGGGGTGCTCGCGCGCGCGGCGCGGCCGCGCTGGGTCAACGCGTTCTTCGGCAAGGTGCAGATCCTGTCCGCGGCCTACATGGGCTTCGCCCACGGCCACAACGACGCGCAGAAGACCATGGGCGTGATCGCGCTGACCCTCGTCGGCGCGGAGGCGAGCGGCGCCCTCGACGACCTGCCGTCGTGGCTGGCCTTCATGCACCCCGACGCGTCCGCGGGCAGCGACGTGGCGCTGTGGATCGTGGTCAGCTGCGCGCTGGTGATGGCCGCCGGCACCGCTTCCGGCGGCTGGCGCATCATCAAGACGCTGGGCCACAAGATGGTGAAGCTGCACCCGATCAACGGCTTCGCGGTGGACACCAGCTCGGCGACCATCCTGACCCTGGCTGCCCACTTCGGCATGCCGGTGTCCACCACGCACAGCATCTCCACCGCGATCATGGGCGTGGGCTTCGCCAAGAACCCGCGCGCACTCAAGATCACCGTGATCGAGCGCATCATCTGGGCCTGGATCCTCACCATCCCGGCCGCGGCCACGGTGGCGTTCGGCATCCACCGCCTGCTGGGGGCGTTCGGCGTGGCATGAGCGGGGGCGGGCCGGGTCCGGAGGAGCGCATCCTCGCCGCGGTGCGGGCCATCCCGCGCGGCCAGGTGCTCGCCTACGGCGAGGTCGCGCGCCGCGCCGGCCTGCCGGGCCGCGCCCGGCTGGCGGCCCGGGTCCTCAGCGGCAACACCGATCCCGACCTGCCATGGCACCGCGTGCTGCGCGCGGACGGGCGCATCGCGTTTCCGCCGGGGTCCAAGGGCCACCGGGAGCAGGCGCGGCGCCTGCGCGCCGAGGGCGTGCGGGTCGAAGGCGGGCGGGTGAAGCTGGCGCCCGGCGCCGGCTTCGACCTCGACGCCGAGGTCTGGGCGCCGCGCTGAACGCACGCCGCGCGCCCGGCCGGTATCATGGGCGCACGATGTTTTCCAACCTCCCCCCCGTCACCAAGGCGCTGTTGATCGCCAACGGCGCCGTGTTCCTGCTGCAGCAGCTGCTCGGCGACTTCGCGTTCGCCGCCTTCATGCTGTGGCCGCTCGGCGTCGACGCCAGCCCGTTCGGTCCGTCGACGGTGTTCCTGCCGTGGCAGCTCGCCACCTACGCGTTCCTGCACGGCAGCTTCGCGCACGTGGCCTTCAACATGCTGGCGCTGCTGATGTTCGGCGCGCCGCTCGAGTACACCTGGGGCCAGCGCCGCTTCCTCGCGTACTTCATGGCCTGCGTCGTCGGCGCCGGCCTGTGCCAGCTCGTGGTGGGGTCGTGGGCGGTGGCGCAGGGCGGGGCGGCGTATCCCACCGTCGGCGCGTCGGGTGGCATCTTCGGCCTGCTGCTGGCCTACGGCATGCTGTTCCCGAACCAGCGGGTGATGCTGCTGATCCCGCCGATTCCGATGCGCGCGCGCACGCTGGTGATCGTGTACGGCGCGATCGAGCTGCTGCTCGGTTTCACCGGCCTGCAGCCGGGCGTCGCCCACTTCGCGCACCTGGGGGGCATGCTGTTCGGCTGGCTGCTGATCCGCTACTGGCGCGGGCAGCCGCCGTTCGGGCGCGGCGGGCCGCGGCGCCCGCGCATCGTGCGCTGAGCGCCACGCGCCGACGATGGGTCGGCGCTACCGCCAGACCTTGAGGCGCTGCGCCGCGGGGCGCTGCATCGGCGTGCCTTCCTTGCACGCGAACGCGGCGCCGAAGCCCGGATCGTTCGCCAGCGGCCCGTTCGCGCGCCACTGCCCCGGCGCGTGCGCATCGGTGGCCGCCCTGCGCTGGGCCACGTCCGGCGACATCTGCTGCGCCCACAGGCGCGCCCAGCCCTGGTAGAAGGCCTGGCGCGCGAGCTGGCCGGGGTCGGGCGGCGGCGGCGCCTTCTTCTTCGCCGCCGTCGCGGGCGCGGGCGGCGCTGCCGTGGCCGGGATCGCCGCCTGCATCGCGTCGAACGCGAGCTCGAGGCCGCCGATGTCCGCCGCGTTCTCCGCGCGGGTGCGCGTGCCGTCCACGAAGGTGCCCGGCAGCCCGGGCCAGGGGTAGGCGCCGTACTGCGCGGCGATGCCTGCGAGCACGCCGTCCCAGGCCGCCGCGTCCGCCGGCGTCCACCAGTCGCGCACCGCGCCGGTCGCGTCCACCTGCCGGCCGGTGGCGTCGAAGCCATGGGTCAGCTCGTGCCCGACGAGCGCGCCGAACGCGCCGTAGTTGGCCGCGGCTTCGCGCGCGGTGTCCAGCACCGGCGCCTGCAGCATCGCCGCGGTCACGATCAGCCGGTTCTGCGCAGGGTCGTAGGCGAGCGCCGGCTGCTGCGGCAGCACCGGCCAGCGGCGGTCGGCGTTGCCGCGGCCGATGCGCCGCATCTCCTCGCGGTGGCGCCAGGTCGAGGCGATGAGCATGTTGCCGCCGAAGCTGCCGCGCCCCATCGGCTGCACGGTGTAGTCGAGGTCGCGCGCCGGCACGCCGACCTCGATCCGCAACCGGGCGAGCTTGGCCTTGGCCTGCTCGCGCGTGGCCGGCGCCATCCACGCCGCGCGGTCGAGGGCGCGGCCCAGCGCATCGCGCACCTGGGTGGCGATCTCCTGGGCGCGGGCGCGCACGTCGGCAGGCGCGTAGCGCGCCGCGTACTCGCGGCCCAGCATCGGGCCGGCGGCGAGGTTCATCGCCGCGAGCACCTGCTCGCGCCGCGGCGGCGGCGCCTGTTCGCCGCGCAGCACCGCGCCGCGGAACGCGAAGTCCACGTCGCGCCAGGCCTTCGACAGGTACGGCGCCATCGCGGCCGCGACGTGGTAGCGCAGGTAGGCCTTCCACTGCGCGGGCTTGAGCCCGGCGACCAGGGCGTCGAGCTGCGCGAACAGGCGCGGGTCCGCCAGCGACACGCTGTCGTCGGCCACGCCCTGCGCCTGCAGGAAGGCCTGCAGCTGCAGGTGGCGGAATTGCCTGTCGAGGCCGGCGACCGCGAGCGGCGCGTAGTTCGCGCGCGGGTCGCGCAGCAGGTCCAGCGGCCGCGAGGCCTGGGCGATGCGCGCCTCGATGTCGAGGACCGCCTGCACGTCCGCCTGCAGCTGCGCCGGCTTGCTGCCGGCGAGGGTCAGCAGCTTGCCGACGTAGTCGCGGTAGCGGTCGAACAGCGCCCTGGCGTCGGCGTCGGTGCGCGTGTAGTAGGCGGGATCGGGCAGGCCGAGCCCGCCCTGGCTGAAGTAGCCGATGTGCCGCGACAGGTCGTCGAGGTCCACGTCCGGCCCGAAGTTGAACAGCACCGGGATGCCCACCTGGTGCAGCGCCGCCACCGCCGCGGGCACGTCCTTCGTGCGCCGGATCGAATCGATGCGCGAGAGCAGGGGCGCGACCGGGTTGGCGCCGTCGCGCTCGATCGCCGCCTCGTCCAGGCCGCTGGCCCAGAAGTCGCCCAGAAGCTTCGGCACGCCTTCGGTGGCGTCGCGCATGAACCCGTCGAGCAGGTCCACCTGCTGCTGGTGCGCGCGTTCGGCGAGCTCGGCGAGCGCGGAGCGTTGGCCGCTGCCGGCGACGGGGAGGTTGGCCTGCAGCCAACCGGCGTTGGCCTGGGCGTAGAAATCCTGGCAAACCGGGGCGATGGCGGGGGCCTTCGCGGCCTTCTTCTGCGCGGCGCCGGCGCCGGGGGCGGCGAGGAGGGCGATGGTGGCGGTGAGTCCGAGCGAGAGTGCGGGCGCGCGCAGTTTCGGCATTCGGTGGCGTCCTCCGGAGTGCGCCGCGAGTGTAGCAACGCCGCGCGCACCGGCCGTGAACGCGAAAGGCCCGGCTTGCGCCGGGCCTTCCGTGTCCGCTCGAGGGGCGCGCTTACCAGATGACGACGCGCTTGTCCTCCGGTCGGACCATGCCGTCGCCCGCCTTGCACTGGAACGCTTCGGCGAAGGCCGGCATGTTCGACGGGGCGCCGATCGCGCGGAAGTTCGCCGGCGCGTGCGGGTCGGTGTCGAGGCGCACCTTCAGCTCTTCGGGGTTGAAGTTGCGGCGCCACACCGTGGCCCAGTTCAGGAAGAAGCGCTGGTCGCTGGTGTAGCCCTCGATCTTCTCGTCGCCCGACTTGCCCGCGTCCGCGAGCGCCTTCCTGTAGGCGTCCCAGGCCACGGTCAGGCCGCCGAGGTCGGCGATGTTCTCGCCGAGGGTCAGCTGGCCCTTGACGTGCAGGCCGTCGATCGAGACGTAGTCGTCGAACTGCTGCATCAGCTTCGCGGTGCGGGCCTCGAAGCCCTTGCGGTCGGCGTCCTGCCACCAGTTGGCGAAGTTGCCGGCGGCGTCGAACTGGCTGCCCTGGTCGTCGTAGCCGTGCAGCATCTCGTGGCCGATGACCGCGCCGATGCCGCCGTAGTTGAGCGCCGGGTCCGCCTTCGGATCGAAGAACGGCGGCTGCAGGATCGCGGCCGGGAACACGATCTCGTTCATGGACGGGTTGTAGTAGGCGTTCACCGTCTGCGGGGTCATGCCCCACTCGGTGCGGTCGACCGGCTTGCCGATCTTGCCCATCTCCCAGTCGTGGTTGAACTTGGCCGCGGCGAGCACGTTCTGCGCGTAGCCGTCGCGGGAGACCTGCAGGCCCTCCCAGCTGCGCCACTTGTCGGGGTAGCCGATCTTGGGCGTGAAGCTGTTCCACTTCTCCAGCGCCTTGGCCTTGGTCTCCTCGCTCATCCACTCGAGGTTCTCGAGGCGGGCCTTGAGCGCGGCGCGCAGGTTGTCCACCAGCTTCTCCATCTCGGCCTTGGACTCGGCCGGGAAGTACTCCTTCACGTACAGCTGGCCCAGCGCCTCGCCGATGGTCCTCTCGGTGGTGCCGAGCACGCGCTTCCAGCGCGGGCGCTGCTCCTTCTGGCCGCGCAGGGTGCGGTTGAAGAAGTCGAAGCGCTCGTCGGCGAAGGTGTCGGCCAGGTAGGGGGCCATGCCGTCGATGGCGTGGATGCGCAGGTAGGCCTGCCACTGCGCGACCGGCACGTCCGCGATCATCTTGTCCATCTCGGCGAAGAACTGCGGCTGCGACAGCGAGAAGCCGTCCACCGTCAGGCCCTGCGCCTGCAGGAATTCGGACCACTTGAAGTTCTTCGCCGCCTTGTCGGCGTCGGCGACGGTCACGTAGTTGTACTGGTTGTTCGGGTCGCGCAGGTCGATGCGCGACTTCGAGGCCTTGGCCAGGCGCGTCTCGAACGCGAGCACGTCGGCGGCCTGCCGGTCCGCCTCGTCCTTGGCGACGCCGGCGTTCTGCAGCTGCTTGCTGACGTGGGCGACGTAGGCCTCGCGGATCTTGCGGTACTGGCCGTCCTTGCCGTCCTCGAGGTAGTAGGCCTTCTCCGGCAGCGCCAGGCCGCCCTGGTAGGCGTAGGCGATCACCTTCGACGAATCCTTGAAGTCGGCCTCGCCGAAGAAGTGGAACACCTCGCCGCGGCCGGCGGCGAACTCGTCGTGCAGGTAGGCGACGATGTCGGCCGGCGACGCGATCGCGTCGATGCGGTCCAGCATCGGCTGGATCGGGGCCAGGCCCGCGGCGTTGATCGCCGCCTCGTCCAGGCCGCTGGCGTAGAAGTCGCCCACCAGCTTGCTGATGCCGCTGGCGTTCGGGTCGTTGGCGGCGGCCTCGGCGATGTTGCGGGTCGCGGCCTCGGAGCGCTCGTCGAGCATCTCGAAGCTGCCCCAGGTGGTGCGGTCGGACGGCACCGGGTGCGCGGCCAGCCACTTGTCGTTGGCGAACGCGGCGAGGTCGTCGCACACGTTCTTGCTGGTGTCGAAATCGGAGACGGAGAACGCGGCGGTCGGCGGCAGCTCCATGGCCGGCGCGGCGGCGCTGGCGGTGTCGGCGGCGGGCGCGGTGGTGTCCTGTTGCTTGCAGCCGACGAGGGCGGCGGCGATGGCGACGGTCAGCGCAAGGGCTTGCGGTCTGGTGCTCACGTAGTGCTCCGGAAGGGATCGGGGTTCCGCGCCGGCAGCCGGCGCGGCGGCCCCCTGGGCGGGGGCGTCCGGGGACTCTAGCCCCTGCGCGCGCGGGCAGGGGGTGTCGAAGGTCACGGCCGCCGGCGCGGGTTTTCCCGGGCGGAAAACGAAAAAGCCCGCATCGCTGCGAGCTTCCGTCGGCATGGAAAGATGGCGCCCGAAGTTGGACTCGAACCAACGACCCCCTGATTAACAGTCAAGTGCTCTAACCGGCTGAGCTATTCGGGCGGGGGCGCATATTGTGCCGGCGCCATCCGGCGCGTGCAACCGCGCTCAGGGCGCACCGAGGCAGTCGGCCACCGCCGCGGCGCCCGGCCGCGCGGCGCGCAGGCGCCCGCTGTTGGCGAGCACCAGCGCCACCGCGCGCCGGGCGCCGCGGCCGTCGCACAGCGTGAACGTGACGTTCGTGCCCGCCGCCGCGCCGCCGTGCGGGCGCAGCACGAGCCGCCTGCGCCCGCGGGTGCTGCGCAGGCGCACGCGCCCGGCCAGCGGCGGCTCCCGGCGCAGCACGCGCTCGGACGGATCCAGGCGGCCGTCGCCGTCGCGGTCCGCCCAGGCCAGCCAGCCGCCGCTCCAGTCCCAGGTGTCGCGGCACGCCCCCGCGCCCGGGCAGACCACCACCTCGGTCCCGGCGAGTGCCGCCACCCGCATCGCCTGGTCCAGCGTCTCCTGCATGGCGGCGCGCGCCGCCGCCGCGCGCGCGGCCTCGTTCGCGTTGCTCCAGGCCGGGACCGCGAGGCCCAGCAGGATCGCGGCGACGAACAGGGCGAGCATGGCTTCGATGAGGGTGAAGCCGGCGCGGGAGCGGGCGGGGCGGGGCATGGCGGTTCTCCTGGCGGGACGTCCAGCCTGGCGCCGACGCCGACATCGCTGAATCGGGCCACTCCGCGCGCCGCCGTCGGGAAACCCCGCGGCCGGCCCGGACGCTAGACTGGGCGATCCGATGACCGACACCGCCGCCGACACCCCCGCCCGCGAAGGCGACCGCTTCGAGCTGGTCGCGCCTTACGCGCCAGCCGGCGACCAGCCGCAGGCGATCGAGAAGCTCGTCGCCGGCTTCGAAGCCGGCCTGGCGCGCCAGACCCTGCTCGGCGTCACCGGGTCGGGCAAGACCTACACCATCGCCAACGTCATCCAGCGCGTGCAGAAGCCCACCCTGGTGATGGCGCCGAACAAGACCCTGGCGGCGCAGCTCTACGGCGAGTTCAAGGCGTTCTTCCCGCACAACGCGGTCGAGTACTTCGTCAGCTACTACGACTACTACCAGCCCGAGGCCTACGTCCCGTCCTCCGACACCTACATCGAGAAGGACAGCTCGGTGAACGAGCACATCGAGCAGATGCGCCTGTCGGCGACCAAGGCGCTGCTGGAGCGCCGCGACGCGATCATCGTCTGCACCGTGTCGGCGATCTACGGCCTCGGCGACCCGGGCGAGTACCACAAGATGGTGCTGCACATGGTCCGCGGCGAGCGCATCGACCAGCGCGAGCTGATCCGCCGCCTCACCGAGATGCAGTACACGCGCAACGAGACCGAGCTGGCGCGCGGCACCTACCGCGTGCGTGGCGAGGTGATCGACGTGCACCCGGCCGAGTCCGACGCCGAGGCGCTGCGCATCGAGCTGTTCGACGGCGAGATCGAGAACCTGACCCTGTTCGACCCGCTCACCGGCGAGACCCTGCGCAAGCTGCCGCGCTACACCATCTATCCCGGCTCGCACTACGTCACCAGCCGGCGCACCGTGCTCGATGCGGTGGAGACGATCAAGGCCGAGCTGCGCGAGCGCCTGGAGCAGCTGTACAAGGAGAACAAGCTGGTCGAGGCGCAGCGCCTGGCGCAGCGCACCCAGTTCGACCTGGAAATGCTGGCCGAGGTCGGCTACTGCAACGGCATCGAGAACTACTCGCGGCACCTCACCGGCTACATGCCCGGCGAGCCGCCGCCCTGCCTGTTCGACTACCTGCCGGCCGACGCGCTGCTGGTGGTGGACGAGTCCCACGTCACCGTCCCGCAGATCGGCGCCATGTACAAGGGCGACCGCTCGCGCAAGGAAACGCTGGTGGAGTTCGGCTTCCGCCTGCCCTCGGCGCTGGACAACCGCCCGCTCAGGTTCGAGGAGTGGGAGGCGCGCGCGCCGCGCACCATCTTCGTGTCGGCCACGCCGGGGCCGTACGAATTGCGCATGTCGGAAGGCGAGGTCGCCGAGCTCGTGGTGCGGCCCACCGGCCTCGTGGACCCGGAAGTCGAGATCCGTCCCGTCGCCACCCAGGTGGACGACGTGCTCGGCGAGATCCACCGTCGCGTCGCGATGGGCGACCGCGTGCTGGTGACCACGCTCACCAAGCGCATGGCCGAGAACCTCACCGAGTACCTGGCCGAGCACGACGTGAAGGTGCGCTACCTGCACTCGGACGTGGACACGGTGGAGCGCGTGGAGATCATCCGCGACCTGCGCCTGGGCAAGTTCGACGTGCTGGTGGGCATCAACCTGCTGCGCGAGGGCCTGGACATGCCCGAGGTCTCGCTGGTGGCGATCCTCGACGCCGACAAGGAAGGCTTCCTGCGCTCGACCGGCTCGCTGATCCAGACCATCGGCCGCGCGGCGCGCAACCTGCGCGGCAAGGCGATCCTGTACGCGGACCGCATCACCGGCTCGATGCAGAGGGCGCTGGAGGAAACGGACCGCCGCCGCCAGAAGCAGCTCGACTACAACGCGGCCCACGGCATCACCCCGCAGGGCGTGCAGCGCGCGGTGATGGACATCATGGAAGGCGCGCGCGCCGAGCCCGGCATGGTCAAGGTCGGCAAGGGCAAGGGCCGGCGCGTGGCCGAGCCCGCCGAGGACTACGCGCTGCTGACCCCGGCCCAGGCCGCGGCGCGCATGAAGCAGCTGGAGCAGAAGATGCACCAGCACGCCCGCGACCTGGAGTTCGAGGAAGCCGCCCGGGTCCGGGACGAGCTGCGGCGGTTGAAGGAAGCCCAGCTGGCAGGCTAGAATCCGCGACCCCGTGCGGCATCCGCCGGCGGGAATACCGGGCGCTTAGCTCAGCGGTAGAGCACTACCTTGACATGGTAGGGGTCACAGGTTCGAACCCTGTAGCGCCCACCACGCCCCGACCGGCGTGGTCCCGGACGACAACCGGACACAAGGTGGCCCGCGGAAACGCCGGCCGAGCGTGCGACATGGACACTACCACCGGCCGACGCTGATCCGACCCCAGGCCGCATCCGCAGAGAGAGCGCCCTGGGCGCTCTTTTTCGTTCCAGGGCCCCGCGCATGATCGCCATCACCCTTCCCGACGGTTCCCGCCGCGAATTCGACCACCCCGTCACCGTCGCCGAGGTCGCCGCCTCGATCGGCGCCGGCCTGGCCAAGGCCGCGCTCGCAGGCAAGGTGGACGGCCGCCTGGTGGACACCAGTTACCGCATCGAGCGCGACGCCGAGCTCGCGATCGTCACCGACAAGTCGCCCGAGGCGCTCGACATCCTGCGCCACTCCACCGCGCACCTGCTGGCCCAGGCCGTGCAGCGCCTGTACCCGGGCGCGCAGGTCACGATCGGCCCGGTGGTCGAGAACGGCTTCTACTACGACTTCGCGTACGAGCGCCCGTTCACGCCCGACGACCTGCCCGCCATCGAGGCGGAGATGCAGAAGATCGTGAAGGAGGCGCTGCCCGTGTCGCGCAGCGTGAAGTCGCGCGACGAGGCCGTGGCCTTCTTCAAGGGCCTGGGTGAGCACTACAAGGCCGAGATCATCGAGTCCATCCCCGCGGACGAGGAGCTCTCGCTGTACACGCAGGGCGAGTTCACCGACCTGTGCCGCGGCCCGCACGTGCCGTCCACGGACAAGCTGCGCAGCTTCAAGCTGATGAAGGTGGCGGGCGCGTACTGGCGCGGCGACCACAACAACCAGATGCTCAGCCGCATCTACGGCACGGCCTGGCTCAACGACAAGGACCTCAAGGCCTACCTGACGATGCTCGAGGAGGCCGAGAAGCGCGACCACCGCCGCATCGCGAAGCAGCAGGACCTGTTCCACCTGCAGGAAGAGGCGCCGGGCCTGGTGTTCTGGCACCCCAAGGGCTGGGCGGTGTGGCAGGTGGTCGAGCAGTACATGCGCAAGGTGTACCGCGACACCGGCTACGGCGAGGTGCGCTGCCCGCAGATCCTCGACGTCGAGCTGTGGAAGAAGTCCGGCCACTGGGACAACTACAAGGACAACATGTTCTTCACCGAGTCCGAGAAGCGGACCTACGCGGTGAAGCCCATGAACTGCCCGGGCCACGTGCAGGTGTTCAAGCAGGGCCTGCACAGCTACCGCGACCTGCCGATCCGCTACGGCGAGTTCGGCGCCTGCCACCGCAACGAGCCTTCTGGCGCGCTGCACGGCATCCTGCGCGTGCGCGGCTTCACCCAGGACGACGGCCACGTGTTCTGCACCGAGGACCAGATCGAGTCCGAGGTCACCGCGTTCCACCGCCAGGCGATGAAGGTGTACGCCGACTTCGGCTTCACCGACGTGCAGCTCAAGATCGCGCTGCGCCCGGAGCCGCGCCTGGGCGACGACGCCACCTGGGACAAGGCCGAGGACGCGTTGCGCGCCGCGCTGCGTTCGGCGGGCGTGGCCTGGGAGGAGCTGCCGGGCGAGGGCGCCTTCTACGGCCCGAAGATCGAGTACCACCTGAAGGACGCCATCGGCCGCACCTGGCAGCTGGGCACCATGCAGGTGGACTTCATGATGCCCGGCCGCCTCGGCGCCGAGTACGTGGACGAGCACAGCCAGAAGCGACACCCGGTGATGCTGCACCGCGCGATCGTCGGCTCGATGGAGCGCTTCATCGGCATCCTGATCGAGCACCACGCCGGCCAGTTCCCGGCCTGGCTGGCGCCGGTCCAGGCGGTGGTCCTGAACATCACCGACGCCCAGGCCGACTGGGCCCGGGAGGTTCAGAAAACCCTTACAAATCAAGGCTTCCGGGTCGATTCCGATTTGCGCAACGAGAAGATCGGCTATAAGATCCGCGAGCACACGCTGCAGCGCGTGCCGTACCTGCTGGTGGTCGGCGACCGCGAACGGGAGCACGGCATGGTCGCGGTCCGGACCCGGTCGGGCGAGGACCTGGGGTCGATGTCGGTCGCCGACTTCGCCTCCCGGCTGCGCGGCGAGGCGATAATCTAGGCGGGGCCGCCCCGGCCCCGACGAGACCCATCCGGAGATCGCAACATCAGCACCCCCGAAAAGCAGAACCGAAGGAATGCCGAAATCCGCGTCCCGCGCGTCCGCGTGATCGGAAGCGACGGCGAGATGATCGGCGTCCTTTCGCGCGACGAAGCCCTGAGCATGGCCGAGGAAGCGGGCCTGGACCTCGTCGAGATCCAGCCGAACGCGGACCCGCCGGTCTGCAAGATCATGGACTTCGGCAAGTTCCGGTTCGAGCAGCAGAAGAAGGCCAACGAGGCCAGGAAGAAGACCCGGCAGCAGGAGATCAAGGAGCTCAAGTTCCGTCCCGTGACGGACGAGGGCGACTACCAGATCAAGCTGCGCAACATCCGCCGCTTCCTCGAGGACGGCGACAAGGTGAAGGTCAACATCCGGTTCCGCGGCCGCGAGATGAGCCACCAGGAACTGGGCCGCGAAATGGCCGCCCGCATCGAGGCCGACCTCGGCGACGACATCGTGATCGAGTCCCGCCCGCGCCTGGAAGGCCGGCAGATGGTCATGATGATCGCGCCGAAGAAGCGCTGAAGCGCCGCCGCGGCGGCGCCAGCCGCCTGATTTGCAAGAAGAATTCCGGCCCGGCCCGTTGCATCGCAGCGGGCCGGGCCGCATAATGTGCGGCCCGGTTCGCGCCGGGTGGGCGCCTGCGGGCGCCGCGGTACCCAGGACCCGCCTTGGTTCGCTTTCGAATCAATGGCTTACGACCGGCAGGGGCAGGATGGAAAGCGTGGCGCGCCTTCGGGCCAACGCCGCCGCCCGGGCCAGTGACTGATTTCGCAAGGACAACCCATGCCCAAGATCAAGACGAACCGGGCGGCGGCCAAGCGCTTCCGGAAGACCGCTTCCGGCAAGTACAAGTGCGGCCACGCCAACAAGAGCCACATCCTCACCAAGAAGGCGACCAAGCGGAAGCGCAACCTGCGGCAGACGAACCACGTCCGCGCCGAGGATGCCGGCCGCCTGGACCGCATGCTGCCGTATCTCTGAGGAGGGCTGAACCATGGCACGAGTCAAGCGTGGCGTGATGGCGCGCCGCCGTCACAAGAAGGTCCTCAAGCAGGCCAAGGGCTACTACAACGCCCGCCGCAAGGTCTTCCGCGTCGCCAAGCAGGCGGTGACGAAGGCGCTGCAGTACGCCTACATCGGCCGCAAGCAGAAGAAGCGCCAGTTCCGCACCCTGTGGATCGCGCGCATCAACGCCGCGGCCCGCATCAACGGGCTGAGCTACAGCCGCTTCATGAACGGCCTGGCGAAGGCCGGCATCGCCCTGGACCGCAAGGTGCTGGCGGACATCGCCGTGCACGACGCGGCCGGTTTCGCGGCGCTGGCGGAAAAGGCGAAGGGCGCTCTCGCGGCATAATGCGGGTCCCTCCGCAGGAGCCTGGCCATCCGTGGCCGGGCTTCCCAAGGAAAAGTTCGCACAAGGGGGGAGGACGCAAGTCTTCCCCCTTTGTTTTCTGGGGATCGGAATGGCAGGAATCGAGGATCTCGGGCGGCAGGCGCTGGCCGACATCGCCGCGGCGCAGACGCCGGAGGCGCTGGAGGCGCTGCGCGTCGCGCTGCTCGGCAAGTCGGGCAGCGTGACCGCGCAGCTCAAGTCGCTGGGCACGCTGCCCCCGGAGGCGCGCAAGGCCGTGGGCGAGGCGATCAACAAGGTCCGCGACGCGATCGGCGAAGCGCTGGCCGCGCGCAAGGCCGCGCTCGAGGACGCGGCGCTGGACGCGCGCCTGGCCGGCGAGGCCACCGACGTGACCCTGCCGGGCCGCGACGGCGGCCGCGGCGGCCTGCACCCGCTGACCCGGGCGATGGACCGCATCGCCGCGATCTTCTCCCAGCTCGGCTACGACCTGGCCGACGGACCCGAGGTCGAGGACGACTGGCACAACTTCGAGGCGCTGAACTTCCCGCCGCACCATCCGGCGCGGGCGATGCACGACACGTTCTACCTGCCGGGCGACGGCGGGGTGGGGCGGCTGCTGCGCACCCACACCTCGGGCGTGCAGGTGCGCTACATGCGCGACCTGCTCGCGGGCGGTGGCCAGCCGCCGCTGCGCATGATCGCGATGGGCAAGGTGTACCGCAGCGACAGCGACCAGACCCATTCGCCGATGTTCCACCAGGTCGAGGGCCTGCTCGTGGACGAGCACGCCACGTTCGCCGACCTCAAGGGCACGATCCAGGCGTTCCTGCGCGGCTTCTTCGAGCGCGACTTCGAGATGCTGTTCAAGCCCACCTACTTCCCGTTCGTGGAGCCGGGCGCCGACGTCGTCATCAAGTGGGAGCTCGAGGACGGCGGTTCGCGCTGGCTCGAGGTGCTGGGCTGCGGCATGGTCCACCCGAACGTGTTGCGCGCGGTCGGCATCGACCCGGAGCGTTACACCGGCTTCGCGTTCGGCATGGGCGTGGAGCGGCTGGCGATGCTGCGCTACGGCGTCAACGACCTGCGCGCCTTCTTCGACAACGACGTGCGCTTCCTGCGCCAGTTCGCCTGAGGCCCGCCGATGAAATTCTCCGAGAACTGGCTGCGCCAGCACGTGGACATCGCCGCCGACACCGCGGCGCTCGAGCACCGGCTGACGATGATCGGCCTGGAAGTGGAGGGCATCGAGCGCATCGGCGAAGCGCTCGACGGCGTCGTGGTCGCGCGCATCGTCGAATGCGAACGGCATCCCGACGCGGAGCGCCTGCAGGTGTGCCGCGTGGACGTCGGCGGCGCCGGGCCGCTGCAGATCGTGTGCGGCGCGCCGAACGCGCGCGCCGGCCTGGTCGCGCCGCTGGCCACCGTGGGCGCGCGCGTGGGCGGCATCGAGATCAAGGCGGCGAAGCTGCGCGGCGTGGACTCCAACGGCATGCTGTGTTCGGCGAAGGAGCTCGGCCTCGACGCGGACGCGTCCGGGCTGCTGGAGCTGCCGGCCGACGCGCCGGTGGGCGCGCCGCTCGCCGACTACCTGGGCCTGCCCGACACCGTGTTCGAGCTCGGCCTGACGCCGAACCGCGGCGACTGCTTCAGCATCCGCGGCATCGCCTACGACGTGGCCGCGGCGTTCGGCACGCAGGTGCGGCCGTACGACGCCGCGCCGGTGCCGGCCGCGTCGGACGCGCGCATGGAGGTGCGGCTCGAGGCCGGCGCCAGCGCGCCGCGCTACCTCGGCCGGGTGATCGAGGGCATCGACGCCTCGCGCCCCAGCCCGGCGTGGATGGTGGAGCGGCTGCGCCGCAGCGGCATCCGGCCGGTGAGCCTGCTGGTGGACATCACCCAGTACGTGATGCTCGAGCTCGGCCAGCCGATGCACGCGTACGACCGCGACCTGCTGCGCGGGCCGATCGGCGTGCGCCACGCGCGAGACGGCGAGCGCCTGCGCCTGCTCAACGGCGACGACGCGACGCTGGACCCGCAGTTCCTGGTCATCACCGACGCCGACCGGGCGGTCGGCCTCGGCGGCATCATGGGCGGCGACGACACCAAGGTCGGCGCGACGACCCGCAACGTGTTCCTCGAGGCCGCGCATTTCGCGCCCGAGGCCATCATCGGCCGCAGCCGTCGCCTCGGCCTGCACACCGACGCCGCGCACCGCTTCGAGCGTGGCGTGGATCCGGAACTGCCGCGCACCGCGATCGAGGTCGCCACGCGCCTGCTGCTGGAGCTCGCCGGCGGCACGCCGGGCCCGGTGGTGGAGGCGCGGGTGGACGGCCTGCCGGCGCAGCGCGCGCCGGTGCCGCTGCGCCGTGCGCGGCTGGCGCGGGTGCTGGGCATCGCCATCCCCGACGCCGACGTCGAGCGCATCCTCGCTTCGCTCGGCCTGCAGGCCACCGCCACCGCCGACGGCTGGCAGGTGGTGCCGCCGCCGCGCCGCTTCGACATCGCGATCGAGGAGGACCTCGTCGAGGAAGTCGCGCGCATCCACGGCTACGACGCGATCCCGGCGACGCTGCCGGGCGGCTCGACGCGCCTGGTGGCGCGCACCGAGGCGCGCGTCGGCGAGGACCTGGTCCGCGCCCAGCTCGCGGCGCGCGACTACCTCGAGACCATCAACTACGCCTTCGTGGACGCCGGCCTGCTGGCGGCGTGGAAGCTCGACGCGGGCGCGGTCGCGCTCGCCAACCCGCTGAGCGCGGAGCTGGGCGTGATGCGCACCTCGCTGCTGCCCGGCCTGGTGCAGGCGCTGGCGCGCAACGTCGCGCGCCAGCAACCGCGCGTGCGCCTGATGGAGCTCGGCAAGGTGTTCCATGCGGCCGGCGCCGGCGAGGCGCCGCGCGAGACCGCGCGCATCGCCGCGGTCGCCTGCGGCGCCGCGCACGCCGAGCAGTGGGGCGTGCCGGCGCGCGCGATGGACTTCCAGGACCTCAAGGGCGACCTGGAAAGCCTGGCCGCGCTGTCCGGCGCGCGCCTGGCGTTGCGCCCGTCCGCGCAGCCCTGGGGCCATCCGGGCCGCTCCGCGGAGGTGCTGCGCGTGGACGACGGGGGCGAGGTCGCGCTCGGCTGGATCGGGCAGCTCCATCCGCGCCTGCAGCGCGCGCTCGACCTCGATGCGGAGGCCTGGGGCTTCGAACTCGACCTCGCGCCGCTCCTGGCCCGGCCGCTGCCGCGCGCCAGGGCCCTCTCGCGCTTCCCCTCGGTCCGGCGCGACCTGGCCTTCGTCCTGGCCGCGGACGTGCCCTGGGCGGCCGTGGCGGCGACCGTGGAGGCCGCCGCCGGCCCGATCCTGCGGGAGCTGCGCCTGTTCGACGTCTACACCGGCAAGGGCGTGGAATCCGGATTCAAGAGTCTTGCTATGGGCTTGATTCTGCAGGACGAATCGCGCACTCTGACCGACCACGACGTGGACGCCGTCGTGGCCGCCGTGACCACCGCCCTCGGGCAGGCGCACGGCGCGGCGATCCGCGCCTGACCCCCCAACGGGCAGGGCGATCGTGCAGGGCGTCGGCAGGGGCCAGGGGAGAGGAAGGGCATGGCGTTGACCAAGGCGGAAATGGCCGAGCGTCTCTACGAGGACGTGGGGCTGAACAAGCGCGAGGCGAAGGAGTTCGTGGACGCCTTCTTCGACGTGCTGCGCGAGGCCCTCGAGTCGGGCCGGCAGGTGAAGCTGTCAGGCTTCGGCAACTTCGACCTGCGCCGCAAGAACCAGCGCCCCGGCCGCAATCCCAAGACCGGCGAGGAGATCCCGATCACCGCGCGCACGGTCGTCACCTTCCGTCCCGGCCAGAAGCTGAAGGAGCGGGTCGAGGCCTTCGCCGGCACCGCCGGGGTGGCCCATGCTTGACCCCGGCAGCAACCGGGAGCTGCCGCCGATCCCGGCCAAGCGCTATTTCACGATCGGCGAGGTCAGCGAGCTGTGCGACGTGAAGCCGCACGTGCTGCGCTACTGGGAGACCGAATTCCCGTCGCTCAAGCCGGTGAAGCGCCGCGGCAACCGCCGCTACTACCAGCGCCACGACGTGCTGATGGTGCGCCAGATCCGCGGCCTGCTGTACGAGCAGGGCTACACCATCGGCGGCGCGCGCCTGCGCCTGGAAGGCGAGGCCGCGAAGCAGGAGGCCACGCTCAGCTCGCAGATCGTCCGCCAGGTGCGGATGGAGCTCGAGGAAGTCCTGCAGCTGCTGAAGCGCTGACCCGCGGCCACGCCCGGGGCCGCCGCGGCGCGGTATAATCGCCGCCCCATCGGGGTATAGCGCAGCCTGGTAGCGCACTTGTCTGGGGGACAAGTGGTCGTCGGTTCGAATCCGGCTACCCCGACCAAACAACGTCCGGCCCGTGCCGGATCGCCAGGAGACCCCGGCCACGCCGGGGTTTTTCTTTTCCGGCGCCGTGACCCGCGGTCACGAGGATTGCATCCGCCGCGGGCCGGCGGATGATCGGAAGCGCGAGGGGCCACTGCTTTCCCATTGGAGGGGAGACATGAGCAGTCCTTTGGCTCGGCGCGCGGCCGCGCTGTTGGCGGCCGCGGTGATGGCAGGCTGGTTGCTTCCGGCGGCGCCGGCCCGCGCGTTGCTGGTGTCGCACGTGGAGTGCTGGATCATGGGCGGATCGGTGGACACCGGCGATGGGCCGATCCCCGTGGAGCCCGACATGTACTGCATCGAGGTGTGGGAAGACGCCGCGGGCGGCGGCCTGGGCGACGGGGGTGGGGGAGGCGATGGCAGCGGCGCCGGGGGCGGATACGGAGGCGGCACGAACAACGCCTGCGCGGTGCTGGCCGCGAGCAAGCCCGACGATTGCCCGGACCCGGTGCCGACGCCTTCGGGCGCGTCGTACGGGCAGGACCTGTATCCGAACGGCTCGGCGCTGAACCGGCTCATCGGCCTGACGAACGGCAACCAGATCCTGCCGGTGACCAAGGCCATGCTCAACAGCGCGCTTTCGGCGCATACCCGCGACATGGCCAAGCTCACCATCCCGATGTCGGAGATCAACGCCGAGCTGCTCGATTCGGTGCAGCGCGCGTGCCAGTGGCAGGCGGCGCATGCGTTGTATGGCGCCTACGGCACGCGTTTCTGCGGCGAGGCGTATGGCCGCTTGCAGCAGGAGGCCGGGCTGCCCGGGTACCTGGACTGGCTCGCCGGCTGGCTGGAACTCAACAACATCGACCTGGGCTATCCGGTCGAATTGCTGAAGGCCTTCATCGGCCTGGTGTCGCCGGAGAACTCGTTGAAGATCAAGTACGAGCAGGTCGGGAAGGACATCGAGTGCGGCAACTGGTGGAAACAGGTCGAGGAGAACGGGTGTGGTGCCTAGGATCCTGCGTTGCGTCGTGACGGCCGCTGCGCTCGCCCTCGTGGTGGCGGGATGTTCCCGGACGGAGCAGGCGCTCACGCCCGAGCCCACGCCAGCGCCGCAGGCGCCAGGTGCGGGCGCCGGGCCGGCGGCGCAGGCGACGCCCGGCCTGTTGCAGCGCAAGCCGCGGCAGGGACCGGTGGATCTCGCGGGCGCGACGACGCGCCACCGCAAGGAAGCGCTGCTGGACGCGTACCGCTGCCGGACGCGGGATTGCGAGGGCGAGAGTTTCGCCGCGCGGAACGACGCCGAAGCGGCCTGGTTGTCGGCGCGGGGGTTCCCCACGGCGGCGCGCCTCGAGGAACTCGAGGCCATGCCGCTGGGCGCCTTGCAGCTGGCGGCCGACCGTTCCGATCTCGCCGCGCAGGCGGTGCTGGGGCGTCGCCTCGTCGAGCGCGGCGACCACGGCCGTGGCCTGGGCCTGCTGTCGCAGGCGGCGGCGCGGGGCAGCGTGTTCGCCGACTACCAGGCGTCGCTGGCCCTGCGCGATTCCAACATCTACGAGAGCGCGGCCTACCTGCGCCGCGCCTACCTGCAAGGCGACAGCAAGGCGGCGTTGGCGATGTACCGCGCGTTCGAGGGCTTCAACGTCGCCGAGTGGGCGAACGTGGACCGGCGTGCGATGCGCCTGTACGCGGCATTGCTGCAGCAACGGGCCGGGCAGGGCACCTTCCGGTACGGGCCGCGCCCCTGATGCCGGTGCGTTGCGCCAAGCGTCGCCATGGGAACTCCGGCGGTGGGCGGCGGTCGGAAGCGCCATCATCGAAGGAAAGGATTCCCCGCATGCCGCTCCGCCCGCTTCGCAGGCTGGCCGCCATCATCGTGCTCCCGCTGGCCTTTGCCGCCCTGGCGCCCGGCGCCCGCGCCCAGTCCGCGGCGCCGTCGTCCCCTGTCGAGGCGGCACCCGTCGCCCAGGATGGCGCGCTCCCCGTCACCGACCACGCGCCGCTCGTGGTGACCGGCGTGCAGCCCGGCCCCGGGCTGTGGAAGGTCAGCAAGGGCGACCACGTGATGTGGGTGCTCGGCACCCAGTCGCCGCTGCCCAGGGGCATGCGCCGGGAATCGGCCGAGGTGGAGGCCGCGCTCGCCGCGTCGCAGGAAGTGCTGTACGCGCCGGTCGTGGGCTTCTCGGTGGATGCGGGCGGCTTCTTCCGCAACCTGCTGGTCCTGCCCAGGCTGTATGGGGCGCGCAAGAACCCGGACGGCAGGACCCTGCGCGAGGTGTTGCCGCCGGACCTCTACGCGCGCTGGCTGCCGCTGCGCGAGCGCTACCTCGGCAAGGGCCGCGCAGTGGAGCGCATGCGCCCGCTGTTCGCGGCGGGCGAGCTGTGGGAGGAGGCGCTGCGGCAGGAAGGGCTGGCGTTGTCCGGCGTCGTCATGCCGGTGCTGGCGCGTGCGGTGAAGGCGTACGACCTGCGCGAGACGCGGCCGGAGCGCACGCTCGAGGTCACCGATCCGAAAGCGTTGCTCGCGGAAATCGAGCACGCGCAGCTCGACGACGCGCGCTGCCTCGAGGCCACGATCGCCCGGCTCGAGGACATCGCGCGGCTGCGCCGCCGCGCGAACGCCTGGGCGGAGGGCGACATCGCCGCGCTGCGCGCGTTGCCGGACGTGCGCCAGAACAGTGCGTGCGCGGAGGCTGCCATGCAGTCGCCCGCGATGCGCAAGCGCGGCGCGGGCGCCCTGCCGGCGGAAGTGGCGGAGGCCTGGCTGGAGGCGGCGGAGGCAGCGCTCGCGCGCAACAGTGGCACGTTCGCGCTGCTGCCCGTGGACGACCTGCTGTCCGGCGAGGGCTACCTGGCCAGGCTGGCGGCGCGCGGCTACGAGGTCACCGCGCCCGAGTAGCGCGGCTCAGCCCTCGATGCGCACGCCGGTGGCTTCGATGCGCAGCTCGCGCATCGAAGGCAGCGCGTCCCTGCCGGCATCCTCGGCCAGGTGCTTCGCGGCTTCCGGCGAGAGCTCGTGCACCGACAGCACGCCGTACACCTCGGCCTTGCCGCTGGCGTCCTTCGGGACCGAAAACGCATGGTCGCGCATCAGCACGCGCGCGGCCTGGCCGTCGTCCTCGAGCATCATCCAGCAGCCTTCCTTCTGGCAGACCTCGGTGATGCGGCCGCTGAAGCGGCGCGGCGCGCCCGCATGGGCGTCCACGTCGGCGGCGGCGGCCGAGATCGGCACGACGGGACCCTCGTCGGGGATCGGCGCGCCGAACGTGGCGGGCTCGCCGGCGAAGGCGAGCGGGGCGGCGGCGAGCAGCAGGGTGGCGAGCGAGGTGGTCAGCGAGGCGCGCATGGTGGCTTCCCGGATTGGCGTCCGGGCGAGTGTACCCAAGGGCGGGGCGCCGGCGCGGCGTGGGCGCTCAGCGCGCGGCGGTCGCGGGCGGACGCGCCGCCAGGCCGGGCCAGCGCTTGAGCACCGCGGCGCGGATGCCCGCCGCGTCCAGGCCGGCCTCGGCCAGCAGCTGCTCGCGGCTGCCGTGGTGCTGGAACGCGTCCGGCAGGCCCAGGTGCAGCACCGGCATCGCGATGCCTTCGGCCGCGAGCAACTCGGCCACGCCGCTGCCGGCGCCACCGGCGACGACGTTGTCCTCGAGCGTCACCAGGCCCTCGTGCGACTGCGCGAGCTGCAGGACCAGTTCGCGGTCGAGCGGCTTCACGAAGCGCATGTTGGCCACGGTCAGGCCCAGCTCCTCGCCCACCGCTTCGGCCGCCGGCACGATCGCGCCGAACGCGAGCAGGGCCACGCCGGCGCCGCGGCGGCGCAGCTGCGCCTTGCCGAACGGCACGGTATCCAGCGCCGGCTCCACCGCCACGCCGGGGCCGGTGCCGCGCGGATAGCGCACGGCCGCGGGGCCGCGGTGGCGGAAACCGGTGGTCAGCATGCGGCGGCACTCGTCCTCGTCGGCCGGGGCCATCACCACCATGTTCGGCACGCAGCGCAGGTAGCTCAGGTCGAGGTTGCCCGCGTGCGTCGCGCCGTCCGGGCCGACCACGCCGCCGCGGTCGATCGCGAACAGCACGTCGAGGTCCTGGATCGCGACGTCGTGCACGAGCTGGTCGTAGGCGCGCTGCAGGAAGGTCGAATAGATCGCGACCACCGGCTTGGCGCCCTCGCAGGCCATGCCGGCGGCGAGCGTCACGGCGTGCTGCTCGGCGATGGCCACGTCGAAGTAGCGGTCGGGGTATTCCTGGCTGAAGCGCACCAGGCCCGAGCCTTCGCGCATCGCCGGCGTGATCGCCATCAGCTTCGGCTCGGCGGCGGCCATGTCGCAGAGCCAGTCGCCGAACACGTCGGTGTAGGTGGGCTTCTTCGCGCCCGGCTTGCTGACCACGCCGCGCACCGGGTCGAAGGGGCCGACCGCGTGGTAGCCGATCTGGTCGCCCTCGGCGAGCTCGTAGCCCTTGCCCTTGGTGGTGATGACGTGCAGCAGCTGCGGGCCCTTCAGGCCCTTCAGCGTCTTCAGCGTGGCCACCAGCGCGTCGAGGTCGTGGCCGTCGATCGGGCCGGTGTAGTGGAAGCCCATCTCCTCGAACAGCGTGGACGGCACGAACATGCCCTTCCAGTGCTCTTCCCAGCGGCGCACGAAGCGCGCGGGGCCGCTGCTGCGCTTGTCGCCCAGGATCTTCTTGCCGCCCTCGCGGATCGCGTTGAGCGTGCGCGAGCCGGTCATGCGCCCGAGCATGCGGGTGAGGCCGCCGACGTTCTCGCTGATCGACATCCGGTTGTCGTTGAGGATGACCAGGATGTCCGGCTCCGGGTCCATGCCGCCGGCGTGGTTCAGCGCCTCGTAGGCCATGCCCGCGGTCATCGCGCCGTCGCCGATCACCGCGACCACCTTGCGGTCGTCGCCCGCGCGCGCATTGGCGATGGCCATGCCGAGCGCCGCGGAGATCGAGGTGGACGAATGGCCGACGCCGAAGGTGTCGTACTCGCTTTCCTCGCGCTTCGGGAACGGCGCGATGCCGCCCTTCTGCTTGACGGTGCGGATCGCGTCGCGGCGGCCGGTGAGGATCTTGTGCGGATAGGCCTGGTGGCCGACGTCCCAGACGATGCGGTCGCGCGGGGTGTCGTACAGGTAGTGCAGGGCGGTGGTGAGCTCGATCACGCCGAGGCCGGCGCCGAAGTGGCCGCCCGAGTGGCCGACGCACTCGATCAGGTACGCGCGCAGCTCGTCGGCGATCGCCCGCAGCTCGGACGCGTCGAACCTGCGCAGGTCGGCGGGGGTGTCGATCCGGGCCAGGCGCGGGTAGCGCGCGGCGTCGACCGGGGGGACGTCGTTCATCCCCTCATTCTACCGCCTGGCCCGTGGACGCCGCCCTATTTCTTGCGGCGCCCGAACAGGCCGGCCTTGGGCGGCTCGGTCGGCTCCGGGGTGGGTTCGGGCACGAATTCGGCGAAGCCGGTGACCAGGTTCGCGTTCACGAAGTCCGCCACCTCGGCCAGCGACACGCCGCTCGCCGCGGCGATCTCGTCGAGCGTGGCGGGGCCCTTCATCATCGCGGTGGCGATGCGGAAGTGCTTGGGATACTCACGCTCGGTCTGCGGCCACTTGCTGAGCTTGTAGCGGCCGGCGGGATCGAACTCCGGCAGCAGCTGGCCGTTGCCAGCGAGCAGGCCGCCGTACCACTGCAGGCGCGACAGCGGCTGCGCGGCGCCGAGCGCGGCGATGCCGCTGCTCCAGGCGGCGTCGTCCACCGTCGCGAAGTCCTGCTCCTCGAGGGGCGCGTCGAAATAGCCGGCCAGCGGCTTCAGCGCGGTCGGGCCGAAGTACTCGCGGGCGACCGGGTCGATGTAGAGCGCCGGCCCGCCGTCGCGCGCGAACTTCACGCGGCCGGGCAACGCGCCGGGCGCGCACCAGTCGCCGAGCCGGCGCTCGCGCGGCGGCGCGGGCGGGGCGACCGTCGCGGGCTCGAGGCTGCCGGCCGCTTCCGAGCCCGGATGGCCCGGGACCACGCCGGGCGCGCGCGCTTCCTCGTCCACGCGCTGCGGGTGCTCCTCGCGCAGTTCGTCCTGCGGCACCGGGGCCGGCGACATCCCGGCGGGCGCGGCGGTCGGCGCGGCACCGCCGTCGATGGACTGCAGCAGCGCCGCCAGCGAGCCGGCGTCGAACGGGCGCGCCAGGTGGAAGTCGGTCTGGCTGCGCTTGGCCGAGGTCAGGCCGATCACCTGCTTGCCCGCGGCGTGCAGCCGCAGCCAGCTCATCGGCCCGTACATGCTGTCCATGTCCACGACGACGACGTCGGCCTCGCCTTCCGGCGCCAGGCGCCAGCGGCCGCCGAGGCGGGCGTTGGCCTGGTCGAAGGCGGCGCGGAGGGCGCTTTCGGTGGCCGGGTCCATGCCGGTCATGCCGAGGGTCGAAGGCATCGTCGCGATCCTGTTGGGTGAGCGCGGGAGTGTAGCCGGTCAGTGCGCCCGGAAGCGCGGCCCGCGCCTGGGCAGGTGGTTCTTCAGGAACTCCATCTGGTCGGCCAGGATGTTGCGGTTGGAGAGGATCAGGTGCTCCACCCAGCTCGGCCGGTAGGGAACGGCGAGCAGCGGCATGCCGGCCTGCTGCGGGGTGCGGCCGCCCTTGCGCGAGTTGCACTGGAAGCAGGCGGCGACGACGTTCTCCCACACGTCCCTGCCGCCGCGCGACAGCGGCTGCACGTGGTCCCGGGTCAGGTGCTGGCGGCTGAACTCGCGGCCGCAGTACAGGCACAGGTGCTGGTCGCGCGCGAACAGCGCGGCGTTGGTCAGCGCCGGCGTGGGGTCGAGGGCATGGGCCCGCGCGTGGCTGCGCGCGGCGACGATCGGGTGCAGCTGGATGACGCTGCGGCGGCCGCTCTCGCGGTTGGTGCCGCCGTGCACTTCGAGGCAGGGGTCGCCGAGGGTCCAGGCGACGGCGCCGCGGACGTAGAGGCAGGCGGCATCCTGCCAGCTCATCCAGTCCAGGACCCGCCCGTGCGCGTCCAGCGACAGCAGCCGGACCGAGTCCAGGCGCCGGATCGTGGTCGCTGCTGCTGTGTCCGCCTCCATACGGGGATCCAGCTTATACCCCAGCCGGCGGCGCCGTGGGAAGTTCGGGCAGCGTGCCGGCGCCGGCCTCGACCGCGGCGCGGTGGGCCTGGGTGCGCGGCAGCAGGCGGGCGTAGTAGAAGCGGGCCAGGCCGCGCTTGCGCTCGAGCAGGGCCGGCTGCGGCGCGGCGGCGGCGACGCTGCGCGCCCACCAGTAGGCGAGGGCGACGTAGCCCGAGTACATGAGGTAGTCGTAGGCCGCGGCGCCGGGCTCGGCCGGATCCGCGGCGGCGCGCTCGCCGATGCGCCGGGACAGCGCGGCCCACTCCGCAGCCTTGTCGCGCAGGGCGGGCACGAACTCCGCGGCGGGCGAGCCTTCGGCCTGCGCGTCGCAGAACTCCGCCACCATCGCCAGGAACGCCTGCAGGCCCGCGCCGCGCAGCTGCAGCAGCTTGCGCCCGACCAGGTCCATCGCCTGGATGCCGGTGGTGCCCTCGTACAGCGTGGTGATGCGCGCGTCGCGCGCGAGCTGCTCCATGCCGTGCTCGGCGATGTAGCCGTGGCCGCCGAAGCACTGCAGCGCGTGGTAGGTGCACTCCACGCCCCATTCGGTGAGGCAGGCCTTGGCGATCGGGATCAGGAAGCCGAGCAGCGCATCGGCGCGCTCGCGCTCGGCAGCGTCCGCCGCGTGTTCGAGCACGTCGGTGAGCGAGGCGGCGTGGTAGGCGAGGGCGCGGCCGCCTTCGACCAGCGCGCGCTGGGTCAGCAGCATGCGGCGCACGTCGGGATGCACGACGATCGGGTCGGCGGGCTGTTGCGGATGGCGCGGTGCGCCGGGCGCGCGGCCCTGCAGGCGCTCGTGCGCGTAGCGCGTGGCGTTCTGCAGCGCGCGCTCGGCCAGGCCCAGCCCCTGCAGGCCGACCGCCAGGCGCGCGGAGTTCATCATGGTGAACATCGCCGCGAGCCCCTTGTGCGGTTCGCCCACCAGCCAGCCCTCGGCGCCGTCGAATTCCATCACGCAGGTCGCCGAGCCGTGGATGCCCATCTTGTGCTCGAGCGCCATGCAGCGCACGCCGTTGCGCGCGCCCATCGCGCCGTCGCGGCCGACCCGGAACTTCGGCACCGCGAACAGCGAGATGCCGCGGCTGCCCGGCGGCGCGTCCGGCAGGCGCGCCAGCACCAGGTGCACGATGTTCTCGGTCAGGTCGTGCTCGCCCGCGGTGATGAAGATCTTGGTGCCGGTGACGGCGTACGCGCCGCCCTCGCGCGGTTCGGCACGCGTGCGCAGCAGGCCGAGGTCGCTGCCGCAGTGCGGCTCGGTGAGGCACATCGTACCGGTCCAGCGGCCTTCCACGATCGGGCGCAGGAAGGCCTCGCGCTGCCAGTCCTCGCCGTGGCGCAGCAGCGCGTCCACCGCGCCGTGCGAGAGCAGCGGGAAGTTGCCCCAGGCGAGGTTGGCGGCGTCGATCATTTCCTTGATCGCCACGTCCACCGCGTGCGGCAGGCCCTGGCCGCCCCATTGCGCGGGCGCGGCGAGCCCGGACCAGCCGCCGGCGACGAACTGCGCATACGCGTCGCGGAAGCCCGGCGGGGTGGCGACGGCGCCGGTGTCGCGGTCGAGCGTGCAGCCGTGCGCATCGCCGACGGCGTTGAGCGGCGCGAGCACGGTGCCGGCGAAGCGCGCGCCTTCCTCGAGCACCGCGTCCACGAGCTCGCGGTTGGCGTCGGCCAGGCCGAGGCGCGCGAACAGCGCTTCGCCGCCCAGCAGGTCGTGCAGGACGAAGCGCATGTCCTCCAGCGGTGCGCGGTACGAGGCGGGCATCAGCGCAGCACTCCCGGCAGGCCCGGCACCGGGCTGAGCGCATCGTCGCGCTCGATCGGATAGCGGCGCGCCTTGCCGCCCTCGGGCGCGGCCTCGATCGTGCCGGCCAGGCGGTAGCCGATGCGGCGGCCGCCCGCGAGCGCGTCGGCGAGTGCGAGCCGCGCGCCCGGCGGCGGCGCCGCGACCTCGATCGTCGCCACGTCGGCGGATTCGGGGGCGATGGCGAGGTCGGCATGCGCCTGCAGCGTCGCCGCGGGCTGGCCGTCGAACGCGAGCGTCAGTTCGACGCGCGAGAAGCGCATCGGCACGCTGCTGAAGTTGAGCAGGCGCAGGTCCACCGACCAGCTGCCGTCGGCGCGCACGCTCAGCTGCTGCACCCGCGCCGAGGGCTCGGACACGCGCCGCGGCGGGCCGCCGCTGGCGCAGGCGCCGAGCAGCGCGGCGGCGAGGAGCGCGGCGAGCAGCGGGAGGAAAGGTGCGCGCGTGGACTTCATGCGGAGCGTTCCTGACGGGCCCGCAACGAGCATACACCGGCGCATGGTCGGCGCCGCGGCGCCGGCGGCGCCCGCGGGACCGCTACGGGAACGGACCGACCGCCGTGGTTACTGGGCGCGGCCTTCGACGGTCAGCGTCACCATCGTCTCGCCCAGCGAACGCATGACCGGTCGCTGCATCGAGAACGCCAGGTGCGACTGGCCGAACGACAGGATCAGCGCTTCCTCGTCCGGGTTGGCGCCCGGGCCGAGCGAGAACGAGGTCGGCTGGATCAGCGCGCCCGACTGCTCGTTCGTGGCGGGCGGCAGGTTCGCGGCGCCGTCGCGCGAGGCGGCGAGCATCGCGGCGACCATGTTGGCCACGTCGAGCGGCGACAGGGTGAAGTCGCCCATCAGCACGCCGTCCTTGACGAAGCCGACGGCGATGCGGCCCTCTGGGGCGGACTCGACGAGGAGCCCGGTGGTGAATCCGGCTGGGATCTGCATGGCGACCTCTGTTGCGCTTGTCGCCCATCGCCACCTGGAGTGGTGGCCGGGGAGGGAATCGAACCCCCGACACGGGGATTTTCAATCCCCTGCTCTACCAACTGAGCTACCCGGCCAAAGCCTGGCGATTTCGCGAAGGGCGCGATGATACGGGCGGGGCCCGCGCGGGGCAAGCCGGATGGCGGCTGAACGGGGCGCCGGGAGGGGCGTGCCGGCGTCCCGGAGCGGGCGCAAGATGGTGCCAGGCAACCCCCACGGAGAGACTGTCATGCGTATCCCGATGCTGGTTCTCGCCCTTTCCGTCTTCTCCATCGGCGCCTGCGCGACCACGCGCATGAGCGAGCCGGACCGCCTGGCCCTGTACCAGGCGCATGCCGGCGAGCCCGTCAAGACCATCCGCTACCGCGACCCGATCGGTTGGGAGCGCGTGGACGACAAGCACCTGGTGCTCAACATGCGCCCCAACGAGGCCTGGCTGCTCACGGTGCCGGGCCCGTGCCTGGACTGGGGCAGCGCGACGCCGGTGGTCTCGGTCAGCCACCAGGCCGGCGTGGTGAGCGCTGGCCTGGACCGCATCAGCGTGCCGGGCGTGCCCGGGCCGTGCCGGATCACCGAGATCCGCCGCCTGGACCTGCCGGCGCTGAAGCAGGCGCGCGAAGCGAACGAAGCCGCGTCCTGAGCCGCGGCGCCTATCCGGCCGGCGCCACGTAGCCCGCGGGCTTCGCGGCGCCGCCGCCGAACAGGAACTTCTCCATCTCGCCTTCGAGGAAGGCGCGGTGCTTCGGGTCGAGCGGCGACAGCCGGTGCTCGTTGATCAGCATGGTCTGGTGCGCCAGCCACGCGGCCCACGCGGCCTTGCCGATGTGCGCGTAGATGCGCTTGCCGAGCTCGCCCGGCCACGGCACGAAGTCGAGCCCCTCGGTTTCGCGCTTTTCGTATTCGCAGAAGACGCTGCGGCTCATGGGTGCGTTTCCTCGCCTTGCTCGCGGAGCAGCTTGCGGACCGGGGCCGGGATGCCGAGCGCGTCGAGCTCGCCCGGCGCGACCCAGCGCAGGTCGCCATTGTCCGCCACCGCGGCGCGCGCGGCCACCGCGCGCCAGCGCAGCGGCTGCAGCAGCAGGCGGTAGTGCGTGAACCCGTGCGCGACCGGCGCGAGTGGCTCCGCCGCGTCGTAGTCGCCGTCCACGTGCGCCGCGAACCAGGCGCGCGCTTCCGCGTGGCCCGCGGCTTCCGGCAGCGACCACAGCTGCGCCCACACGCCGGTCGCGGGCCGGCGCTGCAGCAGGATGCGGCCGCCGGCGTCGCGCAGCAGCAACACCAGCGCCTCGCGCTCGGGCAGCGGCTTGCCGGGCTTGGGCGTGGGCAGTTCCGCGACGCGGCCTTCGCGCAACGCGACGCAGCCGTGCTGGAGCGGGCAGATCGCGCAGGCCGGCGCATGCCGCGTGCACAGCGTCGCCCCGAAATCCATCTGCGCCTGGGTGTAGTCGGCCAGCCGCGCATGCGGCAGGTGCGCTTCCGCGACCGCCCACAGTTCGCGCTCCACCGCCGGGGTGCCGGGCCAGCCCTCGATGCCGTGGAAGCGCGCGAGCACGCGCTTCACGTTGCCGTCGAGGATGGGATGGCGGTCGCCCCAGGCCTGGGCGAGGATCGCGCCGGCGGTGGTGCGGCCGATCCCGGGCAGGGCGACGAGCGCGTCGAGGTCGCGCGGCAGTTCGCCGCCGTGCCGTTCCATGCAGGCCCGCGCCGCCGCGTGCAGGTTGCGGGCGCGCGCGTAGTAGCCCAGGCCCGACCACAGCGCGAGCACCTCGTCGAGCGAGGCGCGCGCCAGCGCCGGCAGGTCCGGGAAGGCGGCGACGAAGCGCTGGAAGTAGGGGGCCACCACCTGCACCTGGGTCTGCTGCAGCATCGCTTCCGAGAGCCAGGTGCGGTACGGCGTGCGCGGATGCTGCCAGGGCAGGTCGTGGCGGCCGTTGCGGTCGAACCAGGCGAGCAGCGCCGCGGCGAACGCGTCGGCGCCCGCGGTGCCGTCAGCGGGCTGCATCGTCCACCTCCGGCGCGTCCAGCACGACGTCCACGCCCTCCAGGCGCGCGCCGTCGAGCTCGAGCAGCGGTGCGCGCAGGCGGCCGTCGAGCGGCGGCAGCGGATTGCCGCGGCCGTCGTCGAGCCAGGCCTGCACGTCGCCGAGGCGGAAGCGCGCGTCCAGCGCGGCCGCGCCGCGCTGCAGCCCGAGGCGCGCGACGTCGCCCAGGTCGGTGGCGCCGGCGTAGTCGAGGGCGAACGGCATCGGCGCCGCGACTGCGTCGAGCGGCGCCGGCAGCGCGGGCCAGGCCTGCGGCCAGCGCGCAATGTCGCCCTGCAGGCGCAGCACGAGGCGCCGGCCGAGCGCGAGCTGCCCGCGCGCCCGCAACGCCGGCACGGGATCGCGGGCCGCGTCGCCGCGGCCACGCAGCGCCACGCCCGCGTCGGCGAGCAGCCAGGTGGCGCCGTCGTAGCGCAGCGCGCCGTGCGCGCCCAGCGCGAACGGCAGCGAGGCGTCGCCCGATTGCCAGCGCGCCGCCAGGCCGAGGCGCGCGGGCTGCAGGCGCAGGCCGCCGTCGCCGATGCGCAGCGGCCCGGAGAGGAGGAGCCAGCCCGGCATCGCCCATTCGCCCTCGCGGTGCACCGTGATCCGGCCGCTCGCGCCGAAGCCGCTGCGCGCGCCGCGCAGCAGCGCGCCCGGATCGGTGAGCGCCAGCGAGAGCGACAGCGGCACCGCCAGCGGCGGCGCCGCGTAGCGCGCCTGCAGCCGCGCGTGCAACGGTTCGCCGTCGGCCAGGCGCGGCAGCGCCAGCGCGATGCCGTCCACGCGCCAGCCGTCGCCGAGCAGCACGCCGTCGCGCACCTGGATGCCGTCGGCGAACGTGGGCAGCTTCGGCGCCGCAGCGGGCGGCCGCGCGTCCAGCCAGTGCCCGAGCGCCGCGAGGTCCACGCGCGGCGCGTCCAGTTCGAGGCGCCGCGCATCGAGCACCTCGCCGAGCGCGCGGATCGTCGCCCAGGGCACCGACAGCAGCACCCTGTCGGCATGCGCGAGCTCGCGCGCGGCGCCGGGTTCGCGCACCGACACGTCGCGCAGCACCAGCGTCGGCGTGCCGCGCAGGCGGTACTCGGCGCGGCCGGTGGCGACGATCTCGAGGCCAAGCGCGGCGCCCGCGCGCTGCAGCAGGAAGCGGCTGGCGCGCTGCGGCTCCAGCAGCCCGTGCAGCAGCAGCGAACCGAGCAGCAGCGCGCCGGCGGCGATGGCCAGCGCGAGCACCGCGGCCCGCGGCCCGCGGCGGAGGGGGGCTGCGCCCGCGCGCGGGGCGTCGGCCATCCGCGCGCTCAGTGGCCCAGCGCCGCGGGCAGCAGCGCGTCGACGAAGGCCTGCGGGTCGAACACGCGCAGGTCCTCGGGCCGCTCGCCGATGCCGGCGAAGCGGATCGGGATGCCGAACTCGCGCGCCAGCGCGAACACCACGCCGCCCTTGGCGGTGCCGTCGAGCTTGGTGACGACCAGGCCGGTCACGCCGACGGCCGCATGGAACTGGCGCAGCTGCGACAGCGCGTTCTGGCCGGTGGTGCCGTCGATCACCATCAGCACTTCGTGCGGCGCCGCGGGATCGAGCTTGCCGAGCACGCGGCGGATCTTGCCCAGCTCGGCCATCAGCCCCTGCTGTGTGTGCAGGCGGCCGGCGGTGTCGGCGATGAGCACGTCCACGCCGCGCGACTTCGCCGACTGCAGCGCGTCGTAGGCGACGGCCGCGGCGTCCGCGTCCTGGCCCTGGGCGACCACCGGCACGCCGTTGCGTTCACCCCAGGCCTGCAGCTGCGCCACGGCCGCGGCGCGGAACGTGTCGCCGGCGGCGAGCATCAGCGAGCGGCCTTCGTCCTTGAAGCGCTTCGCGAGCTTGCCGATGGTGGTCGTCTTGCCCACGCCGTTGACGCCGACGGTGAGCAGCACGAACGGGCGCGCCGCCGGGTCGATCGCCAGTGGCACCGCCACCGGGCGCAACATTGCCACCATGTCGGCGCGCAGCGCGGCGAGCAGTGCCCCGGCATCCGCGAACTCGCGCGCCTTCATGCGCTTGCGCAGGCCGGAGACGAGCGCCTCCGTCGCGGCCACGCCGACGTCGGCGACGAGCAGCGCGGTCTCGACCTCGTCGAGCAGCGCGTCGTCGAGGCGCGGATTGCGCGAGAACAGCCCGCCGAGGCCGCGCGCCAGCACGCTGCCGCGCAGGCGTTCGCGCCAACCCGGGGCGCCGGCAGGGGCGGGCGCGGCGGCGGCGGGCGGATCAGCGGGGTCGGCGGGCGCAGCGGCCGGCGCGGCCGCCGCGGTTTCCCCGGCGGGACCCGGGGCGGGTGCCGCGGCCGGCGCCTCCGGCCGGTTGCGGCGGAAGAAACTCACCATCGTGGGGACCATCGCGCAGAATGGCGCGCATGGTAGCACCGCACCCGGGCCGTTCCCGATGAAAACACCGCGCCCTGCAGGGCCGCGCGGCCACGTCCGCATCATCGGCGGACGCTGGCGCGGCACGCGCCTGGCCGTGGCCGACGCCGACGGCCTGCGCCCCACCTCCGACCGCGTCCGCGAGACCCTGTTCAACTGGCTGCAGCCGGTCGTGCACGGCGCGCGCGTGCTCGACCTGTTCGCCGGCAGCGGGGCGCTGGGCCTGGAGGCGGTGTCGCGCGGCGCGCGCGGCGCGGTGCTGGTCGAGCGCGACCCCCGCGTGGCCGCGGGGTTGCGCGAGGCGGTGGCGCGGCTGGGGGCGGCCGACGCGGTCGAGGTGGCGCAGGGCGATGCGCTGGCCTGGCTGCGTACGGCGTCGCACGGGCGGTTCGACATCGTCTTCGTGGATCCGCCGTTCGCCGCGGGCTTGTGGCCCGAGGTGCTGGAAACGCTGCCGGCGGCGATGGCCGACGACGGCTGGCTGTACCTGGAAGGCCCGGCGGACGCGCCGCCGGCGCCCGGCGACGCATGGGCGCCGCACCGCGCCGGCAGCACCCGGGACGCGCACTACGCCCTGTACCGCTTCCGGGGGCGGCCCGGGGCGGGCGCTGCTACACTGGCCGCAGGTTCCGGAACAGGCGGCGCGACAGGACGATGAGCGTGGCCCGCACCCGCATCGCGGTCTACCCCGGCACGTTCGACCCGGTCACCAACGGGCACGTGGACCTGGTGGAACGCGCCTCGCCGCTGTTCGAGCGGCTGGTGGTGGGCGTGGCCGAGAGCCCCTCCAAGCGCCCGGCGCTGCCGCTGTCGCTGCGCGTGGACCTGGCGCGCAAGGCGCTCGCCCCCTACGCCAACGTCGAGGTCCGCGGCTTCGACGGCCTGCTCGCGCATTTCGTCGCCGAGATCGGCGCCGGGGTGCTGCTGCGCGGGCTGCGCGCCGTCTCCGACTTCGAGTACGAGTTCCAGCTCGCGAGCATGAACCGGCACCTGATCCCGGGGGTGGAGACGCTGTTCCTGACGCCGGCGGAGGAGTACGGCTTCATCTCCTCGTCGCTCGTGCGCGAGATTTCCCGGCTGGGGGGCGATGTGTCCGCGTTCGTCCCGCCGGCGGTGGCCCAAGCGCTGCAGGCCGAAAGGCAGCGCAACGTTGCATAGAACTTCGATGTACTTCGCTGGGGGAGAGAGATGACCATGATCAAGACGATGACCCGACTGCTGCTGGTCGCCTGCCTGGTGCTGCCGTTCGCCGCCTGCAAGAAGGCCGAGGCGCCGCAGCAGGCCGAGAAGCCGCCGATGAGCGCGCCGAAGACCGAGGACCGCCAGGCGTGGGTGGACTACCTCAACGACGTCGTGCCGCGCAACATGGCCGGCATCTCCAACCAGCCGTACGTGTACTTCCTGCCGGGCGAGAGCGCGTCCGACTTCGAGGACCAGTACGTGCGCCTGCTCGAGAAGGCGCAGACCGACGTGGCCCGCGGCATCATCTCCGGCAACATGCTCGCCTACGCGTCGCCGGCTTCGGCGCGCATGGGCGACCTGGTCGTGAACGCGTTCACCGGCGTCCCGGAGGGCTCGATGAAGGGCGTGCGCGTCGTGTTCATCGGCAAGGCCGCCGACGGCGAGCGGGTGAAGGCCGCGGTGGAGCCGGCCGGCGTCGAGTACGTCTTCGTAGACACCGACAAGTAAGGCATCGGCATCCGCGCGGGGCGCCCACGGCAGGGCGCCCCGCGCGTTTTCCCGGAGGAGCCGCGCGGCCGAGATGGCGCTGAAGATCAACGAACTCTGCGTCAACTGCGACGTCTGCGAGCCGGCCTGCCCGAACCAGGCGATCCGCCAGGGCGAAACCATCTACGTCATCGATCCCGCGCGCTGCACCGAATGCGTGGGACACTACGACGAGCCGCAATGCGTGGCCGTCTGTCCGGTCGAGTGCATCGAACCGGACCCCGAGCATCCGGAAACCGAGCCGCAGCTGCTCGCCAAGCTGCGTGACCTGCAACAGGAGCCGACATGAACGAACGCCGCAACCTTTTCGCGATGGCGCTTGGGGCGCTGCTCGCGCTGCTGCCGCTGGCCGTCCCGGCCGCCGGGGTCGACGCCGCCGACGCGCGGCCGCCCGGCGCGGCGATCGCGAGCGCGCACGCGCTGGCCACCGACGCGGGCCTGGAGACGCTGCGCGCCGGCGGCAACGCCTTCGACGCGGCGGTCACGGTGTCGTCGGTGCTGTCGGTGGTGGAGCCGATCAGCTCGGGCCTGGGCGGCGGCGGCTTCTTCCTGCTGCACGACGCGCGCAGCGGCAAGGACAGCTTCATCGACGCGCGCGAGATGTCGCCCGCGGCGGCCACGCCGGAGGCCTACCTGGACGCCGAGGGCAACCTCGACCCGGACAAGGCCGAGAACGGGCCGTGGTCGGCCGGCCTGCCGGGCCTGCCGGCCGCGCTGGTGGAGCTGGCGTCGAAGCACGGGCGCCTGCCGCTGGCGCAGAGCCTGGCGCCGGCGATCCGCATCGCGCGCGAGGGCTTCCCGGTGTACGCGCGCCTGGAGCGCGGCTACGCCTCGCGCCGCGAGGTGATGGAGCGCTATCCCGGCACGCGCGCGGTGTTCCTGGCCGACGGCGATCCGCCGAAGGTCGGCGAGATCCTGCGCCAGCCGGACCTGGCGCGCACGCTCGAGCTGATCGCCGAGAAGGGTCGTGACGGCTTCTACCGCGGCGAAGTGGCGGAGAAGCTGGTCGCGTCCGTCAACAAGGAAGGCGGCCGCTGGACGCTGGAGGAGCTCGCCGCCTACCGCGTGCGCGAGCGCGAGCCGATCCGGTTCCGCTACCGCGACTGGGAGATCACCACCGCGCCGCCGCCGTCGTCGGGCGGCGTGGCCCTGGCGGAGATCCTCAACATCGCGTCCGGCTGGGACCTGTCGAAGCTGGACGACGCGCACCGCACGCACGTGCTGGTCGAGGCCATGCGCCGCGCCTACCGCGACCGCACCATCTACCTGGGCGACCCGGACTTCACCCGGGTGCCGATGGCGCGGCTGCTGTCGCCGGCGTACGCGGCGGGCCTGCGCGCCACCATCCATCCCGCGAAGGCGACGCCCAGCGCGCTGCTGCCCGGCCAGCCCGCGCCGCTGGAGGACGACGAGACCACGCATTTCTCGATCATCGACGCCGAGGGCAACATCGTCTCGGCGACGCAGACGGTGAACCTGCTGTACGGCTCCGGCCTGGTGGCCGAGGGCACCGGCGTGCTGCTCAACGACGAGATGGACGATTTCGCGCTCAAGCCGGGCACGCCGAACGCGTTCGGGGTGATGGGCTTCGAGGCGAACGCGCCGGAGCCGGGCAAGCGCATGCTGAGCTCGATGACGCCCACGATCATGCGCTCGCCGTCGAAGGTGGCGGTGCTGGGCGCGCCGGGCGGCAGCCGCATCATCACCGAAGTCCTGCTCGGCATCCTGGCCTACGATGCCGGCCTGTCCGCGCAGGACGTGGCCGCACTGCCGCGCATCCACCACCAGTGGATGCCCGACGTCATCTCCGCGGAGCGCGGCGCGCTCGACGAAGCCACCGTGCGCGCGCTGCAGGCGATGGGACACACCGTGAATGCGGGCGGGGGCAGCTGGGGCAACCTGCAGACGGTGGCCTGGGACCTCGCCGCGGGCACGCTCGAGGGCGGCACCGACCCGCGCAACCCGGTGGGCAAGGCGGCGATAGAATCGAAGCCATGAAGCTCTGGTCCATCCGCGGCAACTCGCAGAAGCTCGACGGCGGCGCGATGTACGGCAACGCGCCGCGGGCGATGTGGGAACGCTGGTCGCCGCCGGACGAGGCCAACCGCATCGAACTCGCCTGCCGCGCGCTGCTCGCCAGCCCGCTCGCAGGCAGGACCGTGCTGTTCGAGACCGGCATCGGTGCGTTCTTCGAGCCGAAGCTGCGCGAGCGCTACGGGGTGCAGGAGCCGCGCCACGTGCTGCTCGACTCGCTGCGCGAGGCCGGTTTCTCGCACGAGGACGTGGACGTGGTGGTGCTGTCGCACCTGCACTTCGACCACGCCGGCGGCCTGCTCGCCGCGTGGGAGGAGGGCGTGCCGCCGCGGCTGCTGTTCCCGAACGCGACCTTCCTGGTCGGCAAGGCGCACTGGGAGCGGGCGCGCAACCCGCATCCGCGCGACCGCGCGAGCTTCATCCCGGAGCTGGCCGGCCTGCTCGAGGCGAGCGGCCGCCTGGAACTGGTGGACGGCCCGCATTCGCGCACGCTGGGCGAGGCGGTGCGCTTCCACTACAGCGACGGCCACACGCCCGGGCTGATGCTGTCCGAGATCGTCGGGCCCGAGCGCGTCGGCGGCCAGCCGCACGGCGGCGTGGTGTTCTGCGCCGACCTGATCCCGGGCCGGCCGTGGGTGCACGTGCCGATCACGATGGGCTACGACCGCAACGCCGAGTTGCTGATCGACGAGAAGCAGGCCTTCCTCGCCGACAAGCTGGCGCGCGACGTGCACCTGTACTTCACCCACGACCCGGGCTGCGCGCTGGCGCGCGTGGTCCGCGACGAGCGCGGCCGCTACGGCACCGCGAACGAGGTGGCCGAGCTGCACGCGCGGGCGCTGGCGGCATGAGCGCGGCGGCGCCGTGGCGCAGCCTGGTGGCCGCGGCCGGCATCGCGCTCGCCGTTGCCGCCACCGCGCGCGCCGAGGGCGCCGCGCCGGATCCCGCGGCCACGCCGCAGCCGGTGGCGAGCGTGCGCGATCCCGAGTTCGGCGTGGTCGCGCGCCACTACGGCCTCGAGCGCAACGTCGAGATGTACCAGTGGCGCCTGGACGGAAACGGCGGCTACTCGCTCGCCTGGAGCGCGCAGCCGTTCGATTCGTCCGGCTTCGCGCCGGGCCACGAGAACCCGCCGTTCCCGCTGCGCAGCCGGCGCTGGCTGGCCGAAGGCGTGAGCGTGGACGGCGTGCCGCTGGACGCGGAAGTGATCGCCGCGCTGGGGCACTGGGTGTCGTTCCGACCCGGCTTCAACGCCTTGCCCGGCAACCTCGCCGCGACCTTCCAGCCGCAGGGCGACGGCCTCGGCACGGCGGAGAACCCCGCGGCGCCGCAGGTCGGCGACCTGCGCATCCGCTGGCGCGAGCTGCGCCTGCCGCCGTTGCAGGACCGGATCGCGCTGCGGGACGGACGCTGGCGCCTGAAGCGGCCGGTGCCGCGCGCGGCCGGCGCCGCGGAGGACGCGGACGCGCCGCCGCCGCGGCGGGGCCCGGGCCCCGGCGTCCTCGTCGCCTGCGCGCTGGTCGTGGCCGTCGTTGCCGGCGCGGTGCCATGGATGCGACGCCGTGCGCGCGGCCGCCGCCGCTAGCGGCTAGCCCGCGCGGGTCCCGAAGATCCGGTCGCCGGCGTCGCCCAGGCCGGGCAGGATGTAGCCCTTCTCGTTGAGCCGCTCGTCGATCGCGGCGACATAGGCGTCCACGTCGGGATGCGCCGCCTGCAGCGCGCGCAGGCCCTCGGGCGCGGCGACCAGGAACAGGCCGCGGATGCGGTTCGCGCCCGCGGCCTTGAGCTTGGCGATGGTCGCGACCAGGGTGCCGCCGGTCGCGAGCATCGGGTCGAGGATGATCACGGTGCGGTCGGCGATGTCGCCCACCAGGTTTTCGTAGTAGGTCTCCGGCAGCAGTGTCGCCTCGTCGCGGCGCATGCCCACCACGCTCACCTTCGCCGCGGGGATCAGCTCGAGCACGCCGGGCAGCATGCCCAGCCCCGCGCGCAGGATCGGCACCAGCGTCACCTTGCGCCCCTTGATGCGGCGCACGGCCACCGGCCCCGCCCAGCCCTGGACGACGGTGTCCTCCATCTCCAGGTCGGCGGTCGCCTCGTAGGTCAGCAGCGCCGCGACCTCGCCCGCGAGCTCGCGGAAGGTCTTGGTGCTGTTGTCGGCGCGCCGCATCAGGCCCAGCTTGTGCTGGACCAGCGGATGCGCGACGTGGACGACCGCCATCGCCGGGCCTCAGGCAGCCTGCTGCTGGCGCGGGCCCTCGAGCAGCGCCTGCTTCACCAGCTGCAGCACCAGCTGCAGCTCGTCCCCGTCCATCGCGAAGTGCGGGGTGAAGCGCAGCGAGTTCTCGCCGCCGTGGATCACGCCCAGGCCGCGCTCGCGCAGCCATTCCTCGGTGGAGCCGGCGCCGTAGCCCTTGAACTGCGGCGCGAGCTCGCACGAGAACAGCAGGCCCGTGCCCTGCACCTTGGTCACCAGGCCGCCGGTCTCGGCCTTCAGCGCCTCCAGGCCGGCGATCGCCTCGCGGCCGCGCTCGCGGATGTTGGCGCGCAGTTCCGGCGTGAGCTGCGACAGCACCACGCAGGCCACGTCGAGCGCGCGCGGGTTCGCGGTCATGGTGTTGCCGTAGGTGCCGCGCGCGTAGGCGGCGGCGGCGCGCTCGTTGCAGGCGAGCACCGACAGCGGGTACTGGCCCGCGTTGAGCGCCTTGGAGTAGGTCTCCATGTCCGGCGCTTCCTGGCCCTCGAAGCCGGGGTAGTCGACGATGGACAGCGTACCGGTGGCGCGCAGGCCGGCCTGGATCGAATCCACCAGGAACAGCGCGCCGTGCGCCCTGGTCAGCTCGCGCGCGGCGGCGTAGAACTCCACCGGCACGCTGCGGCCCGGGTCGCCTTCGCCCATCACCGGCTCCAGGAACATCGCCTCGATGAACCAGCCGTTGGCGTCGGCGTCGGCGAACGCCTTCTTCAGCGCCTCGATGTCGTAGGGCGCGATCGCGATCACGCTGTCCTCGCCTCGGAAGCTGGCGAGGTGCTTGAGGTACGCCTTGCGCGAGGAATCCGAGTACAGCGCGGGCCGGTCGGTGCGGCCATGGAAGCTGCCCTTGACCACCAGGCGCTTGATCGTGCGGCCGGCGTGGCGCGCGCCGGCGTCGGTCATCAGCTTGGCGTTGGTGTCGGCGATGCGCGCGGCCAGGCCCACGGCCTCGGAGCCGGAGTTGAGGCACATGAACTTCGCGAACGGGCAGCCGCCCTTGCGGCTGTGGCCGATCTCGTTGCGCAGCGCGCGGGTGAAGCGCAGCTGCGACAGGCTCGGGGTCATGATGTTGGCCAGCGCCTGCGGCCGGGCCATCGCCTCGAGCACGGCCTCCGGCGCGTGGCCGAAGCCGAGCATGCCGTAGCCGCCGGTGTCGTACAGCACGGCGCCCTTCAGGGTGACGATCCACGGGCCGCGCGCGGCGAGCGCGACGTAGGGGTTCACCGCGTCCTGCGGATAGAAGTTGACGAAGCCCTCCTGGATGGCCGCGATCTGCGCGTCCTCGTCCTGGTCGAGCAGGGCGGCGACCTCCGGGTCGGCCTGCAGGCGCTCGAATTCGGCCGCGGCGGCGGCGATGGCCGCGCCCAGCTCCGGGCGCTTCGCGGCGAAGCGCAGGATCGTGGCGTCGTCGAGGCCGGTGGTCCGGCGCTTGCCCTGGCGGGCGCGGAGCGGGGCGAGCAGCCCGAGGAGCGTGTTGTCGGCCATGGCGGGTCTCCTGGATGGGGGCCGGCGCCGTGGTGGCGCGGCAAGCCTCCTATTATCGGCAAGTTTTCGGCGGACGGCAGGTGCGATTTGCGCAGATTTCCATTAGATTTCGTCGTTCCGACGAAGCAGACTGGCCAAGATGGCGAACCTGACCCCTGCGGACGAGGCCCTGCTGTCGCTCCTGCGCGAGAATGCGCGCGCGCCGACCGCCGAGATCGCCCGGCGGCTGGGCCTGTCCCGCACCACCGTGCAGAGCCGGATCGACCGGCTGGAGCGGATGGGCGTGATCGCCGGCTACACCGTGCGGCTGGGCGACGACTACGCCCGCGACCGGATCCGCGCGCTGATCATGATCACCGTGTTCCCGAAGCAGATGCCCGCCGTGGTCGAGGCGCTGCGGGCGATGCCGGAGATCCGCAGCCTGCAGTCGGTCAACGGCGGCTGGGACCTGGTCGCGGCCGCGGTGGTGCCCAGCGTCGGCGAGATGGACGTGCTCACCGACCGCATCGGCGCGCTGCCGGGCGTGGAGCGCACCACGTCCTCGCTCGTGCTTTCCACCAAGTTCGACCGCTGAATCCCGGGAACCCGCCCGCTTGAAGAAGTCCGATTTCCATTACGACCTGCCGCCCGGGCTCATCGCGCAGGCGCCGCTGCCGGAGCGCTCGGCGAGCCGGCTGCTGGTGGTGCCGCCGGCGCCGGCGCCGTTCGAGGACCGCGTGGTGCGCGACCTGCCGGGGCTGCTGCGCGAAGGCGACCTGCTGGTGTTCAACGACACCCGGGTGATCCAGGCGCGCGTCCATGGGCGCAAGCAGAGCGGCGGCAAGGTCGAGATCCTGGTCGAGCGCCTGCTGCCGGGCAACGAGGCGCGCGTGCAGCTGGGGGCGAGCAAGCCCTCCCGGCCGGGCACCCGCATCGTGCTCGACGGCGGCGGCGAGGCGGAGGTGCTGGGGCGCGAGGGCGAGTTCTACCGCCTGCGCTTCCATGTGGACGCGGACCTGGGCGAATGGCTGCAGGTCGCGGGCCGGCTGCCGCTGCCGCCCTACATCCAGCGCGCGCCCGACGCCCGCGACGCCGCGCGCTACCAGACCGTGTTCGCGCGCGAGCCGGGCGCCGTCGCCGCGCCGACCGCGGGCCTGCACTTCGACGAGCCCCTGCTGGAGGCGCTGCGCGCGCGGGGCGTCGAGTTCGGCCACGTCACCCTGCACGTGGGCGCCGGCACCTTCCAGCCGGTGCGCGTGGACGACCTGCGCGAGCACCGCATGCACAGCGAGTGGCTCAACGTCGGCGCGCGGCTGGTGGAGCAGGTGCGCCATGCGCGCGCCCGCGGCGGCCGCGTCGTCGCGGTCGGCACCACCGTGGTGCGTGCGCTCGAGTCGGCGCTGGACGCCGGCGGCGAGCTGCGGCCGATCGCGGGCGAGACCGCGATCTTCATCCTGCCGGGCCATCGCATCCGCAGCGTGGACGCGATGCTCACCAACTTCCACCTGCCCGAGAGCACCCTGCTGATGATGGTGTCGGCCTTCGCCGGGCGCGAGCGCATCCTCGCGGCCTACGCGCACGCGGTGCGCGAGCGCTACCGCTTCTTCTCCTACGGAGACGCCATGCTGCTGTACCCGCAGGACGGGGAGGGCGCATGAGCCGGATGGCGTTCGAACTGCTGGGCAGCGACGGCGCCGCGCGCCGCGGGCGGCTGGTGTTCCCGCGCGGCACCGTGGAAACGCCGGCGTTCATGCCGGTGGGCACCTACGGCTCGGTCAAGGGCGTGCTGCCCGGCCAGCTGCGCGACCTCGGCGCCGAGATCATCCTCGGCAACACGTTCCACCTGTACCTGCGGCCGGGGCTCGACGTGATCGAGGCGCACGGCGGGCTGCACGGCTTCGCCCGCTGGGACGGGCCGATCCTGACCGATTCGGGCGGCTTCCAGGTGTTCTCGCTCGCGCACCGGCGCAGGATCACCGAGGCGGGCGTGACCTTCCAGGCGCCCACCGACGGCTCGACGGTGTTCCTCGGGCCCGAGGAATCCATGCGCATCCAGAAGGCGCTGGACAGCGACATCGTCATGATCTTCGACGAGTGCCCGCCGGTGAACGGCAAGGACGGCCAGCCGGTGCATCCGCGCGTGGTCGAGAAGTCCATGGAGCTCTCGTTGCGCTGGGCCGAGCGCAGCAAGCGCGCGCACGAGGGCAACGACGCGGCCTTGTTCGGCATCGTGCAGGGCGGCGTGCACCCCGCGCTGCGCACGCGTTCGGCCGACGGGCTCAAGGCGATCGGCTTCGACGGATACGCCATCGGCGGCCTCGCGGTGGGCGAGACCGAGGCCGAGCGCAACGCCATGCTCGAGCACACCGTGCCGCAGCTGCCGCAGGACCGGCCGCGCTACCTGATGGGCGTGGGCCGGCCCGAGGACCTGGTGGAGGCGGTCGCGCGCGGCGTGGACATGTTCGATTGCGTGATGCCCACCCGCAACGCGCGCAACGGCCACTACTTCACCTCCACCGGCACGCTCCGGATCCGCAACGCGAAGTTCGAGCGCGACACCCGCCCGATCGAGCCGGGCTGCGGCTGCCCGGCCTGCGCCGGCGGCTACACCCGCGCCTACCTGCGGCACCTGGACCGCTGCAACGAGATGCTGGCCCCCATCCTCGGCACCCTGCACAACCTCTGGTACTACCAGCGGCTGATGGCGGGGATGCGGGCCGCGATCGAGGCGGGAACCTTCGCCGCCTTCCGCCAGTCCTTCCATGCCGCCAGGGCCGCCGCGCCGGGGCCCTGAGCCCGCCGGGCGCCGGCCGCGTGGCATAATCCGCAGCTATTTTTCCCACGACCGGACCCGAACATGAGCCCGCTGGACTTCCTGATCGCCCCCGCCCACGCCCAGGCGGCTGCCCCCGCCGGCGGCGGCGGCCTGATGTCGACGCTGCTGTTCCCGCTGCTGCTGATCGCGGTGATGTACTTCCTGATGATCCGCCCGCAGATGAAGCGGCAGAAGGAGCACCGCGCCATGCTCGACAAGCTCGGCAACGGCGACGAGGTGATCACCAACGGCGGCGTCGCCGGCGTGGTCCGCGAGATCGGCGAGCACTTCGTCACCGTGGAGGTCGCCGACAACGTGCGCATCCGTGTGCAGAAGGGCGCCATCGCCAACGTGCTGCCCAAGGGCACGCTGAAGTCGGCCTGAGCCGGCAATCCTGACCGCGGAACGCCCCGATGCTCGAATACGGACGCTTCAAGTACTTCGTCATCCTGCTGGTGGTGGTGCTCAGCACGCTGTACGCGCTGCCGAACGTCTACCCGCAGGATCCCTCGGTCCAGATCACCGCCAACCGCGGCTACCAGGTGGACGCGCGGCTGAAGGCGCAGGTGGAGGCCGAGCTGGAGAAGGCCGGCGTCGCGCCGAAGTCGGTCGAGCTGGAGGAGGGCGGCGAGCTGCTGGTCCGCCTGCCGACCGTGGACGCGCAGACCCGCGCCAGCGACGTGCTCAACCAGGCCATCGGCGAGCACTACGTGGTCGCGCTCAACCTCGCTTCCACCGTGCCCGGCTGGCTCGAGGCGATCGGCGCGCGGCGCATGCTGATGGGCCTGGACCTGCAGGGCGGCGTGCACTTCCTGATGCAGGTGGACGAGAAGGCGGCCATCGACAAGCGCATGGACGCCTATGCCGAGGACGTGCGCGTGCTGCTGCGCGACAACCGCGTGCGCTACGAGTCCGTCGAGCGCCGCGCCGACAACTCGATCGTCGCGGTCCTGGCCCAGGGCGCGGATCCGTCCGCAGCGCTGGCGCTGGTCGCCAGGTCCATGCCGACGATGGAGCTCGACACCCAGGGCAATACCCTGGTGGTGAAGGTGCCGGAGCGCGAGATCCAGCAGATCACCTCGGAGGCGATCGAGCAGAACGTCGGCACGCTGCGCAACCGCATCAACGAGCTCGGCGTGGCCGAGCCGATCATCCAGCGCCAGGGGCCCGACCGCGTGGTCGTGCAGCTGCCGGGCGTGCAGGACACCGCGCAGGCCAAGCGCATCCTCGGCGCCACCGCCACGCTCGAGTACCGCGCGGTGGTGGACGGCAACCCGTACGAGGCCGCGCAGACCGGCATCGTGCCGCCGGAGGCGCGCCTGTACTACCGCAAGGAGATCGGGCCCGACGGCAAGCCGATCCCGATCCTGCTCAACAAGCGCGTCATCGCCACCGGCGACCAGCTCGTGGACGCGCGCTCGATGTTCGACCAGCGCTCGGGCACGCCCGCCGTGTCGGTGCGCCTGAACGGCATCGGCGGCCAGCGCATGTTCGACTTCACCAGCGAGAACGTCGGCAAGCCGATGGCCGTGGTGTACGTCGAGCGCATCCCCGAGGTCACCAAGGACGCCGCCGGCAACGAAGTGCGCACCACCCGCACCAGCGAGCAGGTGATCTCGGTGGCCACGATCCAGGGCGTGTTCGGCAAGGAGTTCCAGACCACCGGCCTGGACAGCCCGAAGGAAGCCGCGGACCTGGCCCTGCTGCTGCGCGCCGGCGCGCTCGCCGCGCCGATGGACTTCGTCGAGCAGCGCGTGGTCGGCCCGAGCCTCGGCAAGGAGAACGTCGAGCGCGGCCTCACCGCGGTCAAGTACTCGTTCCTGTTCGCGCTGGCCTTCTTCCTGGTGTACTACCGGATGTTCGGCCTGATCACCTGCATCGCGCTGCTGATCAACCTGCTGATGGTGGTGGCGGTGATGTCGTTCCTCGGGGCGACGCTGACCCTGCCGGGCCTGGCGGGCATCGCGCTCACCGTGGGCATGTCGGTGGACGCGAACGTGCTGATCAACGAGCGCATCCGCGAGGAATTGCGCCTGGGCGTGCCGGCGCAGGCGGCGATCGCCGCCGGCTACGACAAGGCCTCGGGCACGATCGCGGACGCGAACCTCACCGCCATGCTGGCGGGCATCGCGCTGTTCGCCTTCGGCACCGGCCCGGTCAAGGGCTTCGCGGTGTCGCTGATCGCGGGCATCGTGACCTCGATGTACACCGCGGTCTCGGTCTCGCGCGGCATCGCCACGCTCATCTACGGACGCCGGCGCAAGCTGAAGTCCATCGCCATCTGACGGGACGACGACGCCATGCAATTCACCCTCTTCCCGCATAACCCCAACGTGGACTTCATGCGCCTGCGTTGGGTGTCGGTCGCGCTCTCGGTGCTGATGCTCGTGGTCGCGGCCGGGGCCATGGTCGCCAAGGGCTTCAATTTCGCGCTGGACTTCACCGGCGGCGTCGGCGTCGAGCTGCGCTACGCGACCGCGCCGGACGTGGACGAGGTGCGCGACGCCCTCGCCAACGCCGGCTTCGACGACGCGGTGGTCCAGACCTTCGGCAGCGGCGCCGACCTGCTGGTGCGCCTGCAGGCCCCGGACGAGGGCGAGGCCCCCGGGCTCGCCGGCGCCGACACCGAGGGCATCGGCGATGCGGTGGCGCGCGCCGCCTCGCTGCCGGGCAATCCGGCCGAGAAGCGGAGCAGCGCCGAGATCAGCGCCCAGGTCGGCAAGGAGCTGGCGCAGAACGGCATCTACGCCATGCTGTTCGTGTTCATCGGCTTCCTGGCCTACATCTCGTTCCGCTTCGAGTGGAAGTTCGCGGTCGCGGCGATCCTGGCGACGATGCACGACGTGGTGGTGGTCGCCGGCTGGTTCGCGCTCACCGGGCACGAGTTCGACCTCACCGTGCTGGCCGGCGTGATGTCGGTGATGGGCTACTCGATCAACGACACCATCGTGGTGTTCGACCGCGTGCGCGAGAACTTCCGCGGCATGCGCGCGGAGCCGCGCCAGATCCTCAACGCCTCGGTCAACCAGACCCTGTCGCGTACGGTCATCACCTCGCTGGTGGCGTTCCTGACCGTGCTCGCGCTGTACATCTACGGCGGCGGCTCGCTGCAGGGCATGGCCGAGTCGCAGATGATCGGCATCGTGGTCGGCACCCTGTCGTCCATCTTCGTGGCGTGCCCGCTGCTGATGTGGTTCGGCGTCAGCAAGCAGGACCTGATGCCCAAGGCCCGCGACGACGCGGCGCTCGCGCGCCGGCCGTAATAGGGGGACGGAGGCAATTAAAAAAGGGACGGGTCGCGAGGACCTGTCCCTTTTTTAATTGCCTCCGTCCCCAATTACGACTTGCGCGGCCTGAGCGACTGCACCTTGAAGAAGGTGTGGTCGCCGATCGTCGCCACCTGGTAGGCGGTGGCCCAGCTCGGCGCCGCGATCGCGGTGGCGGCGAAGTGGCTGGCGCCCGGCACGATCTCGCGGCGCTGGCCGGGCGGCAGGGCCCAGTTGCGCTCGGACTCGAGGGCGACCGTCACTGCCTCGGCCCAGGCTTCCACGTTGGAGAGCCGGGTGCGCGGCGAGACCAGGGACGGTGCGAACTGCTTGCGCGCGGTGACCACCGAGCACAGGTCCTGTCCCCACAGGCCGCTGTCGCGGCGGCGCATCACGACCTCGGCCACCGCCTGCTGGCCCCGGACCGACTGGTCGCGGGCTTCCAGGTAGACGGTGGTGCTGAGGCACAGCGAGTCGGCGGCGGGCGGGGGGAGGACGCTCGCGAGCCAGAGGATCCAGGCCAATTTCATCGGGGGGGGCTCCTTGCTCCGTTGCGCCGGCCGCGATGCTGCTCCCGCTCCTGTCAAACGGGCTTCACACCTTGGCCAGCCTGGCGTTTTGGGGAGGGCGGCGGCTCTGCGGCGCGCCTTGTGCCCGGTGGCGCAAGGGACCGCGGGGCGGTCCGGCGCCGGCGCCCGCACAAGAGGCGGCGGGCAAAAAAGTCGGCGCAAGGTAAGGGCGCCAAACCGAACCCAGCCTGAACGGGGGTGTGGGACCCCAAGCGCTTGGGGTCGGCGGGGCGGCCGGCCACAAGACCTCCCGAAGGCGGCGCGTGAACGGGGCTTTGCGGCAAAATAGCGGGCTTCCCCCTCGATCGAGCCCAGCGCATGAGCCACCACGACGTCCGTTCCGCGGTCCGCCCCCAGCCCGACCAGCCGATGGTCGACATCGCCGACTACGTCGTCGACTACCGGATCGACTCGCAGGAGGCCTACGACACCGCCCGCTACATGCTCCTGGACTCGCTCGCCTGCGCGATGCTGGCGATGAAGTTCGAGGGCTGCGTGAAGCACCTCGGCCCGATCGTCCCGGGCGCCACGCTCCCGGGCGGCGCCACCGTCCCGGGCACCAACTTCGAGCTCGACCCGGCGCAGGCCGCGTTCAACATCGGCACCCAGGTGCGCTGGCTCGACTTCAACGACACCTGGCTGGCGGCCGAGTGGGGCCACCCGTCCGACAACCTCGGCGCGATCCTGGCGGTGGCCGACTGGCTGAGCCGCAAGGAGCTGCGCGACGGCGGCACCCCGCTGACCATGCGCGACGTCCTGACCGCGGCCATCAAGGCGCACGAGATCCAGGGCTGCTACGCGCTGAAGAACTCCTTCAACCGCGTCGGCCTCGACCACGTGATCCTGGTCCGCCTGGCCTCCACCGCGGTGGTGACCGCCATGCTCGGCGGCGGCAAGGACGAGATCGTCACCGCGGTCTCGCACAGCTGGATCGACAACGGCGTGCTGCGCACCTACCGCCACGCGCCGAACACCGGCCCGCGCAAGAGCTGGGCCGCCGGCGACGCCTGCCGCCGCGCGGTGATCCACGCGCTGAATGCGGTGGAGAAGCGCGTGGTGGGCTACCCGAGCGCGCTGAGCGCGAAGACCTGGGGCTTCTACGACGTGGCCTTCGGCGGCAAGCCGTTCGAGTTCGAGCGCCCGTTCGGCAGCTACGTCATGGAGAACGTGCTGTTCAAGATCAGCTTCCCGGCCGAGTTCCACGCCCAGACCGCGGTGGAGTGCGCGATGAAGCTGCACCCGGCGGTGAAGGACCGCCTCGACGACATCGAGCGCATCGAGATCCAGACCCAGGAAGCCGGCGTGCGCATCATCGACAAGACCGGCCCGCTGGCGAACTACGCCGACCGCGACCACTGCATCCAGTACATGGTGGCGGTGCCACTGATCTTCGGCCGCCTCACCGCCGACGACTACAACGACGACGTCGCCGCCGACCCGCGCATCGACGCGCTACGCGCGAAGATGGTGGTCAGCGAGAACCCCCGCTTCACGAAGGACTACTTCGACCCCGACAAGCGCTACATCGGCAACTCGGTGCAGGTGTTCTTCAAGGACGGCACCAGCACCGACCTGGTCTCGATCGACTACCCGATCGGCCACCGCCGGCGTCGCGCCGAGGGCATCCCGGTGCTCATGGCCAAGTGCGAGGCGGCGCTGCGGGCGCACCTGCCGGCGGCCCAGGTGGACCGCATCCTGGCCCTGGCAGCCGAGCCGGCCAAGCTGGATGCGCTTCCGGTCGACCAATTCATGAACCTGTACAGGGTCTGAGCGGGGCCTGTAAACTGTTACGGGAGCGTTAACAAGGGCTTCACGCGCCCAGCATTAACCTGCACGGGATGGCGTGCGGAACGGCCGTCCGACAGCGACTCCACGCTTCAAGAACACCTCACGTTTCAAAGGAGCTGAACATGAACAAGAAGATCCTCTGCGCGGCGCTCCTCGCAGGGCTGGGCGTGGCCCACGCCGCGTCGGCGCAGACGTTCGACGACCGCTGGTACGTTTCCGGCAGCGTCGGCATCAACCACCAGGACTCGGACCGGAACACGATCGACACCCCCTTCGCCACGCTGGGCTTCGGCCGCTTCCTGACCCCGAACTGGTCGCTCGAGGCCGAGCTGAACTACCAGAACCCGGACAAGAAGGAAAACAACGCCCTCTGGTGGAGCCAGTACGGCGTGTCCGCGGACGCCCGCTACCACTTCCGCACCCTCGACTCCAAGTGGTGGCCGTACATCCGCGCCGGCATCGGCTGGCAGCGCCATGAGGAGGAGTACGTGAGCCTGAACCCGGCGATGCCGGACGGCGGCTTCCCGTACCAGCACGAGGGCTCCAACGTCGCCCTGAACCTGGGCGCCGGCCTGCAGTTCGACTTCGGCCGCGTGGACCTGCGCACCGAGCTGGGCACCCGCCTGGACTTCGACGACGAGCAGGCCAACGGCGGCGCGCAGGAGGACATGTTCACCGACGTGCTCGCCTCGATCGGCCTGACCGTGGCCCTGGGTCCGGAGCCGATGGCCCCGGTCACCCCGGCGCCGGCCCCGGCCGCCCCGAGCTGCGCCGACCTTGACGACGACGGCGACGGCGTCAACAACTGCGACGACAAGTGCCCCGGTTCGCAGGCCGGCCAGACCATCGGCCCGGACGGCTGCCCGGTGCCGGTCTCGATCGACCTGAAGGGCGTCAACTTCGACTTCGACAAGTCCACGCTGCGTCCGGACGCGGTGGCCATCCTCAACGAGGCCATCGAGATCCTGAAGCGCTATCCGGACCTGCGCGTCGAGGTGGCCGGCCACACCGACGCGATCGGCACCGACGCCTACAACCAGGGCCTGTCGGAGCGCCGCGCCCGCGCGGTGTACGACTACCTGACCGGCAACGGCATCGACGCCTCGCGCCTGGTCGGCCCGAACGGCTACGGCGAGAGCCGCCCGATCGCGCCGAACACCAACCCGGATGGTTCGGACAATCCGGAAGGCCGTGCGCAGAACCGCCGCACCGAGCTGAACGTCCAGAACTGAGGACGATCCCCGTAGCGCCGACCCGCGGTCGGCGCGAAGGACCCGACGCCCGGCCTCGTGCCGGGCGTTTTTTTTGCGCGTCGTCGCGGATCGCGCGCGCCTGCCTGACATTCACGCGGCATGCGCCTACACTCGGCGCGTCGCGGAGCGGGAGGGAAGAGGGATGCGCAAGACACACCTGCTGGCCGTCGCCTGCCTTGCGTCGCTGTGCGCCGCCGGGGAAGCCGCCGCCTCCGTCGCGTGCCCTGCGGCGCAGGCGCCCGCGCACTCGGCGCTGCTGGTGCCGGTGGCCAGCGAATTCGCGCCCGCCGTCGCGCCCCTGGGCACGCCCGGCAGCGTGCTTGCCCAGGCCTGGGACGAATCGCAGGCGCTGGACCAGGTGCTGCTGCGGATCCGCATCGAGGCCTGCCGCGACGTGGCCATTGCCACGCCGGCGCGCAGCGCGGTGAGCGCGGACGACCCGGCCGCGTACAAGCCGCGCACCGAGTTCGACAACACGCCCTGGCGCTTCAACATGAACCAGAACGGCCGCAACATGACCGCGGACGAGTTCAGCGAATGGATGAAGGCGCGCGGCGTGCGCGTGGCGCGCGGCGCCGCGCCCGCGGCGGCGCCGGCCGCCACCGAAACGCCTGCCGATGCCGTCGTCGCACCGCCCGACGGGTCCGCGCCGGCCGAGTGACGGCGCCGCCCCGCGGCACGGGCTGGCGCGCACCTTGTCCAAGCGCGGCGCCTGTTCGCGCAGCGTGGCCGCGCGCTGGATCGCCGAGGGCAGGGTGGCGGTGGACGGACGCGTCGTGCGCGATCCCGAGCGCCCGGTGGCGCCGGGCGCGCGCATCGCGATCGACGGCCGGCCGCTGCAGGCCGCGGCGCCGGTGCACATCGCGCTCAACAAGCCGCGCGGCCTGGTGACCACCGTGAGCGACGAGCACGGCCGCGACACCGTCTACCGGTGCTTCGACGGCGCGGGGCTGCCGTGGATCGCGCCGGTGGGCCGCCTCGACAAGGCGAGCGAGGGCCTGCTGCTCTTCGGCAACGACCCGGCGTGGGCGGCGCGCATCACCGATCCGGCGACGGGGCCGGACAAGACCTACCACGTGCAGGTGGACACGATCCCCGGCGAGGCGCTGCTCGACGCGCTGGTGGCGGGCGCCGACGTGCCCGGCGCGCCGGGCGAGGGGCCGCTGCGCGCGAAGTCGGCGGCGGTGCTGCGCACCGGCACGCGCAACGCGTGGCTGGAGATCGTGCTCGACGAGGGGCGCAACCGCCACATCCGCCGCCTGCTCGAAGCCTTCGACGTGCGCGTGCTGCGGCTCGTCCGCACCGCCATCGGCGACATCGTCCTCGGCGACCTCCCCAAGGGCGCCTGGCGCCCCCTCACCGCCGCCGAAGTCGCGTCGCTCGCGCCGAAAATCAGATGACGCCGAGTTCGCGGCCGATGCGGGTGAAGGCGTCGATGGCGCGGTCGAGGTGCTCGCGGGTGTGCGCCGCGGAGATCTGGGTGCGGATGCGCGCCTGGCCCTGCGGCACGACCGGGTAGAAGAAGCCGATCGCGTAGATGCCTTCCTCGAGCAGGCGCCCTGCGAAGCGCTGCGCCAGCGGCGCGTCGTACAGCATCACCGGGCAGATCGGGTGCACGCCGGGCTTGATGTCGAAGCCGGCGGCGGCCATGCGCTCGCGGAAGTAGGCGGTGTTCGCTTGCAGCCGCTCGCGCAGCTCGCCGGCGCCGGCCAGCATCTCGAAGGCCTTGATGCCCGCGGCCACCACGTGCGGCGGCAGCGAGTTCGAGAACAGGTAGGGGCGGGAGCGCTGGCGCAGCAGTTCGACCACCTCGCGCTTCGCGGTGGTGAAGCCGCCGAGCGCGCCGCCCATCGCCTTGCCGAGCGTGCCGGTGAAGATGTCGATGCGGTCCATCACGCCCTTGACCTCGGCCGAGCCGCGGCCGGTGGGGCCGAGGAAGCCGGTGGCGTGGCACTCGTCGATGTGCACCATCGCGTCGTACTGCTTCGCGAGGCGGGTGATCTCGTCGAGCGGCGCGATGAAGCCGTCCATCGAGAACACGCCGTCGGTGGTGACCAGGATCTGCCTGGCGCCGTCGGCGCGCGCCTGGCGCAGCTGCGCCTCCAGGTCGGCCATGTCGCAGTTGGCGTAGCGGTAGCGCCTGGCCTTGCACAGGCGCACGCCGTCGATGATCGAGGCGTGGTTGAGCGCGTCGCTGACGATCGCGTCCTCCTCGCCGAGCAGCGGCTCGAACAGGCCGCCGTTGGCGTCGAAGCACGCGGCGTAGAGGATGGCGTCCTCGGTGCCGAAGAAGCCGGCGATCGTCTTCTCCAGCTGCTTGTGCAGGTCCTGGGTGCCGCAGATGAAGCGCACCGAGGCCATGCCGAAGCCGTGCGTGTCCAGCGCCTGCTTCGCCGCCTCGATCATCGCCGGGTGGTCGGCGAGGCCGAGGTAGTTGTTGGCGCAGAAGTTCAGCACCGTGCGCCCGTCGGCGAGGGTGATCTCGGCCGCCTGCGGGCTGGTGATGATGCGCTCGGACTTGAACAGGCCCGCGTCGCGGATCTCGTCGAGGGTGGCGGCGTAGCGGTCGGTCAGCGACATGGCGTGGTCTTCCTCAGGTCCAGCTCAGCACGACCTTGCCGGACTTGCCCGCTTCCATCAGGTCGAAGCCTTCCTGGAAGCGCTCGATCGGCAGCTGGTGGGTCAGCACCTTGCCGAGCGGGAAGCCGCTCAGCACGAGCTGGGTCATCTTGTACCAGGTCTCGTACATCTTCCGGCCGTAGATGCCCTGCAGGGTGAGGCCCTTGAAGATCACCCGGTCCCAGTCCACGCCCGCGCCCTTGGGCTGGATGCCGAGCATCGCGATCTTGCCGCCGTGGTACATGCAGTCGAGCATGTCGTTGAACGCGCGCGGGTTGCCGCTCATCTCCAGGCCGACGTCGAAGCCTTCCATGTGCAGGTCCGACATCACGTCCTTGAGCGAGGTGTTGGCCACGTTCACCACCCGGGTCGCGCCCATGTCCGCGGCGAGCTTGAGCCGGTAGTCGTTGACGTCGGTGACCACCACGTTGCGGGCGCCGATGAACTTGCAGATGCCGGCGGCGATGATGCCGATCGGGCCGGCGCCGGTGATCAGCACGTCCTCGCCGACCACGTCGAACTCGAGCGCGCAGTGCGCGGCGTTGCCGTAGGGGTCGAAGAACGCGGCCAGCTCGGAGGGGATCTGGTCCGGGATCGGCCACAGGTTGCTGGCCGGCATCACGATGTATTCGGCGAACGCGCCGTCGCGGTTCACGCCGATGCCCACGGTGTTGGGGCACAGGTGCTGGCGGCCGGCGCGGCAGTTGCGGCAGTGGCCGCAGACGATGTGGCCCTCGGCGGAGACGCGCTGGCCGACCTTGTAGCCGGCGACGCCCGGGCCGAGCCCGGCGATGCGGCCCACGAACTCGTGGCCGATCACCAGGCCCGGGCGGATGGTGCGCTGGCTCCACTCGTCCCACAGGTAGATGTGCAGGTCGGTGCCGCAGATGGCGGTCTTCTCGACCTTCACCAGCACCTCGTTGGCGCCGGGCACGGGGACCGGGACATCCTCCATCCAGATGCCCTTGCCGGGCTCGCGCTTCACCAGCGCCTTCATGGTCTGCGTCATCGGGAGTGCCGGGCGTGCGGAGAGTCGCCTATTCTAGCGGCTGCACCGAAATCCCGGAGACCGCCATGCAAGCCAGACCCCTCGCCGCCGCCCTCGGCTTCGCCCTTGCCCTTGCCTGCGCCCCCGCGGCCCAGGCCGACGAGGGCATGTGGCTGCCCTCGCAGCTGCCCGCGATCGCCGCCCAGCTCAAGGCCGCCGGCTACCAGGGCGATCCCGCGGCGCTGGCCGACCTGGCGAAGCCGCCGATGAACGCGGTGGTCTCGCTCGGCGGCTGCACCGCGAGCTTCGTCTCGCCGCAGGGCCTGGTGGTCACCAACCACCACTGCGCCATGGGGGCCATCCAGCTCAACTCCACGCCGCAGGACAACCTGATCGAGAACGGCTTCATCGCCGCCGACCGCGCCGCCGAGCGTTCGGCGGGGCCGGCCGCGCGCATCTGGGTGACCACGGCCTTCGACAAGGTCACCGACCGCATCCTCGCCGGCGCCCGCGGCAAGACCGGCCGCGCCTACTACGACGCCGTGGACGCCGCCACCAAGGCGCTGGTCGCCGAGTGCGAGCGCGACGAGGGGCACCGCTGCAACGTGGCCAACATGGACTACGGCAGCGAGTTCTACCTGGTCAAGCAGCTCGAGATCCGCGACGTGCGCCTGGTGTATGCGCCGCCGGAATCGATCGGCAACTACGGCGACGAGATCGACAACTTCATGTGGCCGCGCCACAGCGGCGATTTTGCGTTCTACCGCGCCTACGTCGGCAAGGACGGCAAGCCCGCGGCCTACGCCGAGGACAACGTCCCGTACGCGCCGCCCGCATGGCTGACGGTGTCCACCACGCCGATCCAGGAAGGCGATTTCGCCATGCTCGCCGGCTATCCCGGCACCACCTATCGCAACCGCATGGCGATGGAGTTCCAGGACCAGGTCGAGGCGGGGCTGCCGTCGCGCATCGACCTGTTCTCGGCGCTGATCCGCACCATCGAGCAGGCCGCCGCCGGCGACGAGGACGCGCAGGTGCGCTACGCCTCGCAGCTGGCGAGCCTGAAGAACAACCTCAAGCGCGCGCAGGGCGAGCTCGAGGGCCTGCGCCGCAGCGACGCGATCGCGGTGCGCAAGGCCGACGAGGCTGCGATGATGGCCTGGCTGGCGAAGCAGCGCGGCGCCGCCGCGCAGCGCCGCGACATCGCCGCCGCGCAGGCCGTGGTGGCGGAAGGGCAGGCCGCGCGCGAGCGAGACCAGCTGTTCTCGGTGATGGTTTCGCAGACCCAGCTGCTGCGCTCGGCGATGCAGCTGCAGCGCCTCGCGGTGGAGCGCGGCAAGCCGGACGCGGAGCGCGAGCGCGGCTACCAGCAGCGCGACGAGGCGCTGCTCGAGGGCTCGCTGAAGCAGGTGCAGCGCCGCTACGCGCCCGCGGTGGAGAAGGCGGTGCTGTCCGAGCTGCTCGCGCGCCATCGCAAGCTGCCGGCGTCGCAGCGCATCCCCGAGGTGGACGCCGTGTTCGGCACCGACGAGGCGTCGGCCGCGGCCGCGCTCGAGCGCCTGTACGCGGGGACCAGGCTGGGCGACCAGGACGTGCGCCTGGGCCTGCTCGCCGCCGAGCCGGCGGAGGTGGCCGGCTCCGACGATCCGCTGATGCGCGCGGCCGCCACCCTGCTGCCGGCGGTGCTGCGCGAGGACGAAGCCTCCAAGGCCCGTGCGGGCGAGCTGCTGCGGCTGCGCCCGGCCTACATGGCCGCGCTGCACGGCTACCGCGCCTCGCAGGGCCGCGCTGTGTACCCGGACGCCAACTCCACGCTGCGCGTGAGCTACGGCAAGGTGAGCTCGCTCGATCCGCGCGACGCGGTGCACTACACCCCGCTGACCACGGTGCAGGGCATCCTCGAGAAGCACACCGGCGAGGCGCCGTTCGACGCGCCCAAGCCGCTGCGCGACGCCATCGCCAGGGGCGACTTCGGCAGCACCGCCGATCCGGTGCTGAAGACCCAGACGGTGGACTTCATGACCAACCTCGACACCACCGGCGGCAACTCCGGCTCGCCGGTGCTCGACGCGCAGGGCCGGCTGATCGGCCTGAACTTCGACAGCAACTGGGAGGCGGTGAGCGCCAGCTGGATGTACGACCCGCGCTACAAGCGCGCGATCCACGTGGACATCCGCTACCTGCGCTGGCTGCTGGCCAAGGTCTACCCGGCGCCGCACCTGCTCGAGGAAATGGGCCTCCCCGCCGAATAAAAGCTGCTACGCTGCCAGTCCCGGATTCCCATGCCCGAAGGGGCCCCGTCTCCGATGACAAACAAGCTGCTTGCCTGCGACGGCATCCACGAGGATGGCCTGTCGATGTTCCGCGACGCCGGCTGGACGGTCGAGGTCGCACCCGTTCCCTACAAGGACCCCGCCGCGCTGGCCGCGGCGCTGGAAGGCGTGGACGCGCTGCTGGTGCGTTCCGCCACCCCGGTGCCCGCCGAAGCCCTGGCCCGCGCCGACCGCCTGCGGGTGATCGGCCGCGCCGGCGCCGGCGTGGACACCATCGACGTGGACGCCGCCACCGCGCGCGGCATCGCGGTGATGAACGCGCCCGACGGCAACACCCTGGCCGCGGCCGAGCACGCGCTGTCGCTGCTGTTCGCGCTGGCCCGGCACGTGCCGCGCGCCGATGCCGGGATGAAGGCGGGCGAGTGGCCCAAGGCCGGGCTCACCGGCTTCGAGCTGGAGGGCAAGAAGCTCGGCGTGATCGGCCTGGGCCGGATCGGCGGCACCGTGGCGCGCAAGGCGCGCGGCCTCGGCATGGACGTGGCCGCGTACGACCCGTTCCTGCCGCCGTCCGCGGCCGCGCACGGCAGCGTGCCGCTGAAGCCGCTGGACGAACTGCTGGGCTGGGCCGACGTGGTGACGCTGCACGTGCCGCGCACCAAGGACACCACGCGCCTGCTCAACGCGGACACGCTGGCGCGGATGAAGCGCGGCGCCTACCTGGTGAACGCCGCGCGCGGCGGCCTGGTGGACGAGGCCGCGCTGCTGCAGGCGCTGGACAGCGGCCACCTTGCCGGCGCCGCGCTCGATACCTTCGCCACCGAGCCGCTGCCCGCGGATTCGCCGCTGCGCCGGCATCCGAAGCTGGTGCTCACGCCGCACCTCGGTGCCTCCACCAGCGAAGCGCAGCAGGCGGTGAGCACGATCCTGGCGCGCGAGGTGCTGGACTACTTCGAGACCGGCGCGGTCGCCGGCTGCGTCAACCTGCCGCCGCTCAGCGCAGAGGCCGCGCGCGAAGTCGGGCCATGGATGCCGCTGATGTCGGCGCTCGGCCGCCTGGCCGCGCGGCTGGTGCCGGCGCCGGTGCGCCTGCACCTCACCTACGCCGGGCGCGTGGACGCGCTCGACCCGCGGCCGCTGACGCGGCTGCTGGTCGCGTCGCTGCTCGGCGGCGCCTCGACCCGGGTCACGCCGGTGAACGCGCTGCAGGAAGCGGCGGCGCGCGGCCTCGTCGTGGCGGAGACGGTGGGCGGCGACGGCGACGGCTTCGACCGCCTGCTGCGCCTGCGCATCGAGGACGAGGCGGGCAACGCGCGCGAACTCGAGGCGACGCTGCACCGCGGCCCGCGCGTGGTCCGCCTGGACGGCGTGGAGCTGGACTTCGACCCCGGCGCGCACCTGCTGCTCATGCGCAACGTGGACCGGCCCGGCATCATCGGCCTGGTCGGCTCGCACCTCGGCGCGGCCGGCATCAACATCGTGAACTTCTCGCTCGGCGCCCGGGGCGACGGCGAGGCGCTCGCGGCGATCACCGTGGACCGGCCCGTGCCGGAGGGCCAGCTGGTCGCGCTGCGCGGGATCGCCGGCGTGCTCGCGCTGGAACCGCTGTCGCCCAGCCTGGCGGAGGCCGCCTGATGCGCATGCTGCTGGCGCGCCACGGCGAGACGCCATGGAATGCGGAAGGCCGCTACCAGGGCCAGGAGGACATCGCGCTGTCGGCGACCGGCGAGGCGCAGGCGCGCGCGCTGGGCGAGCGCCTGCGCGGGGTGCGCATCGACCGCGCGGTGAGCTCGCCGCTCGCGCGGGCGCGGCGCACGGCCGAGTTCGCGCTGGGCAAGGACCGCGCAGCGATGCTCGAAACCGACCCGGGCTTCATGGAGATCGCGCACGGCGAATGGGAAGGCCTGCTCGCCGCCGAGATCCGCGCGCGCGACCCGGAGCGCGCCCGCGCCTGGCGCGAGGCGCCGCACGAGGTGCTGATGCCGGGCGGCGAGTCGCTGCAGCACGTGCTCGACCGCGCCTGGCCGGCGCTGGAGCGCGCCTGCACCGGGCTCGGCGACGACGCCACGCTGCTGGTCGTGGCCCACGACGCCGTCAACCGCGTGCTGCTGTGCCGCGTGCTCGGGCTGCCGCTGCCGCGGCTGTGGGGCTTCCGCCAGGCGCCGACCACGCTCAACCTGCTGGAAGGCCCCTCGCCGGACCGTTTCGAAGTGGTGCGCCTGAACGACTGCGCCCACCACACCGCGCTGTTCGGCGAAGCCGTGCACCGCGCCCTGTAGGGCCGACCGTGGGGCGGCCCTACAATTGCGCATGCCCATGACCTTGCCCGAGTGGCTCGAGCGCATCGAGCGCCAGCACCCCAGCGCGATCGCGCTCGGCCTGGACCGCGTGCGCGCCGTCGCCGGGCGCATGCGCCTGCCGCGGCCGGCGAAGCACGTGGTCGTGGTCGGCGGCACCAACGGCAAGGGCTCGACCGTCGCCTTCATCGAAGCCATCGCGCGCGCTGCCGGCTGGCGCACCGGCGCCTACACTTCGCCGCACCTCGCCGCCTACAACGAGCGCGTGCGCGTGGACGGCCGCGACGCCGGCGACGACGCGCTGGTCGCCGGCTTCGAGGCGGTGGAGGCCGCGCGCGGCGACACGCCGCTCACCTATTTCGAGTACGGCACGCTGGCCGCGCTGTGGTCGTTCGCGCGCGAACGCCTGGACCTGGCGGTGCTCGAGGTCGGCCTCGGCGGCCGGCTCGACGCCGTGAACATCGTGGACGCCGACGTCGCGGTGGTCACCACGGTGGACATCGACCACACCGACTGGCTCGGCGCGGACCGCGAGGCGATCGGCGCGGAGAAGGCGGGCATCGCGCGCCCGTGGAAGCCGCTGGTGCTGGGCGAGGACGACCCGCCGGCGAGCGTGCTGCGCCATGCGTACGCGATCGGCGCCCCGGCGGTGCGCGCCAACTGCGACTTCTTCTTCGCGCCGCTCGGTGCGGACCGCTGGGAATGGCGCGAGGTCGGCCGCCGCTACGAATTGCCGATGCCGGCGCTCGCGGCGCCGGTGCAGCTGCGCAACGCGGCCACCGCGATCGCGGCGCTGCGCGCGCTGCGCGTGCCGCTGCCGGAAGCGGCGGTGGCGGAAGGCGTCGCCGCGGCGCGCGTGGCCGGGCGGCTGCAGCGCTTCGAACGCGACGGCGTCGCAGTGGTCGTGGACGTGGGCCACAACCCGCAGGCGGCGCGGGCGCTGGCCGAATGGTTGCGCCGCGAACCGGCGGCGGGGCGCACGCACGCCCTGTTCGCCGCGCTCGCCGACAAGGATGCCGCGGGCGTGGCGGAGGCGCTGGGCGCCGAGGTGGACGCCTGGTACATCGCCGGCCTGGAGGATGCGGGCCCGCGCGGGCTGGACGTGGACGCCTTCGCCGCGCGCCTTGCCGGCACCCCGGCGGCCGCCGCCGCGCGCCACCGCACGGTGCCCGAGGCGCTGGCCGCCGCGCTCGCCGCCGCGCGGGCCGGGGACCGGGTGCTGGTGTTCGGCTCGTTCCACACCGCGGCGGCGGCGATTCAGGGGCTGGCGGTATAATTCGCGGGCCTTCCGCAACGCTGCGAGCGCCGATGGAACCCGCACTGAAACAGCGCCTCGTGGGCGCCGGCGTCCTGGTGGCGCTGGCAGTGATCTTCCTGCCGATGCTGGTGCAGGGTCCCGCGCCCGACAGCGGCGCCTCGAACCTGCCGCTGTCCGTGCCGGACGCGCCGCAGGGCGAGTTCGATACCCAGGAACTGCCGTTGGTCGAGCCCGATACCGCGCCCGCCGGCGGCGCGCTGGGCATGCCCGCACCCGGCGACGGCGACGCGGATCCCGCGCGCGAGCTGCCGGCCGACAACGGCGACATGTATCCGGCGGCGAGCGCGGCCGGCGACTACGCGGTCGAGTTCGGCGATTTCCCGACGCTGGAGCAGGCCGACGCGGCCGTGGCCTCGCTGCGCGCCTCGCACCTGCCGGGTTACCGCGAAGCGGCGACCAACGCGGCCGGACAGGCGGTGCAGCGCGTGCGCATCGGCCCGTTCGCGACCCGCGCCGACGCCGAGTCCGCGCGCCTGCGTGCCAGCCAGGCCGGGGGCCGGGGCAGCCTGCGCGTCGTGGTCCTGGATGCGGCGACGCCCGACGCGCCCGCGCCGGCCGGCGGCGGCGATGCGGCTGCGCCCGCGGCCCCCACCACGGCGGCGGCGCCCGCACCGGCTGCGCCGAAGCCCGCCACGCCCGCCCCCGCGCCGGCGATCCCCGCCGCGCCGAAGCCCGGCGCCGCGGACACCGGCTTCGCGGTGCAGCTGGGCGCATTCAGCAAGCCGACCGACGCCGCGGCGCTGCGCGACCGCGCGCGCGGCGCCGGTTTCAGCGCGTTCCTCGAGTCGGTGCAGACGGACAAGGGCACGCTGACCCGCGTGCGCCTGGGCCCGGTGCCGACCCGCGTCGAGGCCGAGCGCCTGCAGGTGCAGGCGCAGGCGAAGCTCGGCGTCGCCGGTGCCGTCCGGCCGCATCCCTGAGGCCGCGATGACTCCCACCGACCTCGTGCTGCTCGCGGTGATCGCGCTCTCGATGGTCTTCGGCCTGATGCGCGGCTTCGTGGGCGTGCTGGCATCGCTGGCGGCCTGGGTGCTGGCGGCCTGGGCGTCGTTCCATTCCGGCGCGCGCATCGCGCTGCTGCTGGCCGGGGGCCACGGCAACCCGAGCCCGGGCCAGCTGTTCGCCGGCTACGCGCTCAGCTTCCTGTGCGTGCTGCTGGTGGTCGGCGTCGCCGGCTGGCTGGTGCGCAAGCTGGTGCATGCGGTCGGCCTGTCCGGCATGGACCGCATGCTCGGGCTCGCGCTCGGCGCGCTGCGCGGCGGCTTCGTCGCCTGCCTGCTGGTGCTGCTGATGGGCTTCACCGCGATGCCGCGCGAACCCTCGTGGCGCGAGTCGCAGGTCGTGCCCGTGCTGCTGCCCGGGGCGCGGCTCATGCGCGGCCTGCTGCCGCCGTGGGCGGCGCGGCGGGTCGATTTCGGGCCCGGGCCCGACGCATCCATCCTTTCCGGCGACGCGCAGGCGTTGCCTTCACCGGGCGCCTGACGGCCCCACGGAGTTCCCCACATGTGCGGCATCATCGGCATCGTCGCCAACCAGGACGTCGCGGCCCAGCTCTACGACGGCCTGACCGTGCTGCAGCACCGCGGCCAGGACGCCGCGGGCATCGCCACCGCGGACGGCGCGCACCTGCGCGTGCACAAGGGCAATGGCCTGGTGCGCGACGTGTTCGACGCGAAGGCGATGCGCCTGCTCGTCGGCCGCTTCGGCATCGCCCACTGCCGCTACCCGACCGCGGGCAGCGAGGGCACCGACGAGGCGCAGCCGTTCTACGTCAATTCGCCGTACGGCATCGCGCTGGCGCACAACGGCAACCTGATCAACACCGACGCGCTGCGCCGCGAGGTGTTCGAGCAGGACCGCCGCAACGTCAACACCGAGTCGGACTCGGAAGTGCTGCTCAACGTGTTCGCGCACGAGCTCGACACGCAGAAGGCGCTGTCGCCGGAGGCCGCGTTCCGCGCGGTCGAGGGCGTGAACCGGCGCGCGCGCGGCGGCTACGCGGTGGTGGCGATGGTGCTGGGCCTGGGCGTGGTGGCGTTCCGCGACCCGCACGGCATCCGCCCGCTGGTGCTCGGCGTGCGGCGCGACCCGGCCGGCGACGAGTACGCGGTGGCGTCGGAGTCGGTGGCGCTGGACATCCTCGGCTTCGAGCGCGTGCGCGACGTGGCGCCGGGCGAGGCGGTGGTCATCACCGCGCGCGGCGAGCTGCACGCGCGCCGCTGCGCCGAGCCGGCGCGGCACACGCCCTGCATCTTCGAGTACGTGTACTTCGCGCGCCCGGACTCGATGATGGACGACATCTCGGTGCACAAGGCGCGCATGCGCATGGGCGTGAAGCTGGGCGAGAAGATCCTGCGCCTGCGGCCCGACCACGACATCGACGTGGTCATCCCGATCCCCGACACCTCCCGCGACTCTGCGATGGAGATCGCCAACGTGCTCGGCGTGAAGTACCGCGAGGGTTTCGTCAAGAACCGCTACGTCGGCCGCACGTTCATCATGCCGGGGCAAGGCGAGCGCACGAAGTCGGTGCGCCGCAAGCTCAACACCATCCCGCTCGAGTTCCGCGGCCGCGTGGTGCTGCTGGTGGACGACTCGATCGTGCGCGGCACCACCTCGAAGCAGATCGTGCAGATGGCGCGCGACGCCGGCGCGCGCAAGGTCTACCTGGCCTCGGCGGCGCCGCCGGTGCGCTACCCGAACATCTACGGCATCGACATGCCGTCGGCCGAGGAACTGGTCGCGCACGGCCGCACCGAGGAAGAGGTGCAGGCGCTGCTGGGCTGCGACTGGCTGATCTACCAGGACCTCGCCGACCTCGAGGAGGCGGTGTCCGGCCCCAAGGCCAAGGTCACCGACTTCGATTCCTCGTGCTTCGACGGCGACTACGTCACCGGCGTGGAGCCCGGCTACTTCGAGCGGATCCGCCAGCTGCGCTCGGACGAGGCGAAGAAGTCGCGCCGCGCCGTGTAGCGCCGGCCCATGGTCGGCTTCCCGCAAACCTGCTCGCTCTTCGACGCCGCGCGCGCCTGCCTCGACGCGGCCACCCCGGAGGCCAAGCTCGACGCCACCTTCGCCGCTGCCGGGGCGTTCGCGCGCGGCGCGCTCGACGCGCCCGCCGACGCGCCGCCGCCGCGGCCGATCGCGATGCCGGGCCGGCCGCCGCGGCCGCGCCTGGTGCACCCGCGCGAGCTGCCGCGCCGCGGCTTCGGCACGGAGGAGGGGCGTGCCGCCTTCATCCACGCGGTCGCGCACATCGAGTTCAACGCGATCGACCTGGCCTGGGACGCGGTGTACCGCTTCCGCGGCATGCCGCCGCAGTACTACGCGGACTGGGTCGGCGTCGCCGCCGACGAGGCGCGGCACTTCGGCCTGCTGCGCGCGCGCCTGCGCGAACACGGCCGCGACTACGGCGACTTCGACGCGCACAACGGCCTGTGGGAGATGGCGGAGAAGACCGCGCACGACGGCATGGCGCGGATGGCGCTGGTGCCGCGCGTGCTCGAGGCGCGCGGGCTCGACGTCACGCCCGGCATGATCGCGAAGCTGCGCCAGCTCGGCGACGAGGCGACCGCGGCGATCCTCGAGGTCATCCTGCGCGAGGAGGTCGCGCACGTCGCCGCGGGCTCGCGCTGGTACCGCTGGCACTGCGAGCGCGCCGGCGTGGATCCGGCGGCGCGGTTCCGCGAGCTGCTGCGCGAATACGCCAGCGGCGTGCTGCACGGCCCGTTCAACCTGGAGGCCCGGCTGGCCGCGGGGTTCGACGCGGAGGAACTGGCCGGCCTCGAAGCGGCGGCGCTGGCGGCGGCTGCGTCCTGACGCCATCCTGACGCCGCGCGGGCCAGCATCGGGCCAACCAACGGGAGGAAGCGCCATGCACGCAGGCATCCTGGTATCCGTCTTGCTGCTGTTCGCGGCGGGTTGCGCCCGCTCGGCGGACGCGCCGCCGCCCGCGCCCGCGGCCGGCCAGGCAACGCAGGCGAGCCCGCAGGCAACGCAGGCGACCCCGCAGGCCGCGCCCATCGAGCGTCCGGCCCGCGACGGCGGCCAGCAGGGCATCCGCGTCGGCGAGCCCGCCCCGAACGACCCGCGCGGCCCGCGGCGTCCGCGCGGCAGCGCCTGGCATGCGTTCGGCAACGAGCCGTTCTGGAGCGTGCAGCTGCGCGACACCACGGTCGTGTTCACGACGCCGGACGACCAGCGCGGCGCGACCATGCTCGGCCGGCGCATCCCCTCGCTGCGCGGCACCGTCATCCAGGGCAGCGGCCCGAAGGGCGAATTCCACCTCGGCATCGTGCCGGGCGATTGCAGCGACGGCATGTCCGACCGCCGCTACGACCACCAGTCCACCTTCATCTATGGCGGCACCACCTACAAGGGTTGCGCCGAAGAGGTCGGTTACTGACGGCTATGCGCGCGACGGCAGGGCGCTGAGCTCGAAGCCGTCGGGCGCGACGCGCAGCACCGAGCCCTGCTCGTACCAGTCGCCGAGCACGATGCGGGTGCCACCGCGTTCCTCGTGCACCTTCGGGCGGTGCGTGTGCCCGTGGATGATGCGGTCCACGCCGTAGCGCGCGAACGTGGCATCCACCGCGGCGGGTGCCGCGTCGGTGATGGCGTCCATCGCGCCCTGCGCCTGCAGCCCCGACTGGTGCGCCTTGCTCGCCGCGCGCGCCTGCCGTGCGAACGCGACGCGGGCCGCCAGCGGTTGCGCCAGGAACTGCGCCTGCCAGCGCGGGTCGCGGGTCTGCGCCCGGAACGCCTGGTAGGCCGTGTCGTCGGTGCACAGCAGGTCGCCGTGCATCAGCAGCACCGGCTTGCCGTACAGCGGCACCACCGCGGGGTCGGGCAGCACCTGCATGCCGGCGCGGCGGGCATAGGCCTCGCCGAGCAGGAAGTCGCGGTTGCCGCGGATGAAATACACCGGCACGCCGGCGTCGCGCAGGGCGCGCAGCCGCGCTGCGACGAAGGCACCGGTCTCCGAGGGGTCGTCGTCGCCGACCCAGGCCTCGAACAGGTCGCCGAGGATGTACAGCGCGTCGGCCCCGCGGGCCTCCCCGTCGACGAAGCGCCCGAAGAGGTCGGTGATCGCCGGGCGTTCGGGGTCGAGGTGGAGGTCGGAGACGAAAAGCGTGGCCATGCCCCATTGTAGAGCCGACCCATGCCGGCTCTCCGCCCGCGGGCGCAGCCGACGATGGGGCGGCTCTACGGGTAAAATCGGCGGATGTCCGAGAACAGCCCCTGCCGCACCCGTTTCGCCCCCAGTCCCACCGGCTACCTGCACATCGGTGGCGCGCGCACCGCGCTGTACTGCTGGCTGGAGGCGCGCCGCCGCGGCGGCCAGTTCATCCTGCGCATCGAGGACACGGACCGCGAGCGCAGCACCCAGGCCGCGATCGACGCGATCCTGGAGGCGATGGACTGGCTGGGCCTCGACTACGACGAGGGCCCGTTCTACCAGACGCAGCGCCTGGACCGTTACCGCGAAGTCGCCGGGCAGCTGGTCGCCGCCGGCCACGCCTACTACGCCTACGAGACCAAGGAAGAGCTCGAGGCGATGCGCGAGCGGGCGATGGCCGCCGGCGAGAAACCGCGCTACAACGGCGCCTACCGCGACCGCGACGCCGGCTTCCGCGACGACCCCAACCGCGTCATCCGCTTCAAGAACCCGCTCGACGGCGTCGTGGCGTGGGACGACAAGGTCAAGGGCCGCATCGAGATCGCCAACAGCGAGCTCGACGACCTGGTGATCTTCCGTTCCGACGGCTACCCGACCTACAACTTCGCGGTGGTCGTGGACGACATCGACATGCGCATCACCGACGTGGTGCGCGGCGACGACCACGTCAACAACACGCCGCGGCAGATCAACATCTACCGCGCGCTCATCGCGATGGGCCTGGCCACCGACGTGCCCGCGTTCGCGCACCTGCCGATGATCCTGGACGAGCACGGCGCCAAGCTCAGCAAGCGCACCGGCGCCGCCGACGTGATGCAGTACCGCGACGCCGGCTACCTGCCGCACGCGCTGCTCAACTACCTGGTGCGGCTGGGCTGGTCGCACGGCGACCAGGAGATCTTCAGCATCGCCGAGATGCAGGCGCTGTTCGACCTGAAGGACGTCAACGCCAAGGCCTCGCGCCTGGACCCGGCCAAGCTCAACTGGCTCAACCAGCAGTACTTCAAGGGCGACGATCCCGCGGACGTCGCCAGGCACCTGGAGTGGCACCTGCGCGCCGCCGGCTACGACCTGGCGCAAGGCCCGGCGGCCGCCGACCTCGTGCTGGCGCTGCGCGAGCGCGCGCAGACGCTGAAGGAGATGGCGGAGAAGGCCGCGGTGTGGTTCCGGCCGCTGGCGGAGTACGACGAGGCTGCCGTGGCCAAGCACCTCAAGCCCGAGGCGCGGCCGCTGCTGGCCGACGCGCGCGCGCGGCTGGAAGCGCTGGCGGACTGGACGCCGGAGGCCATCGCCGAGGCGCTCAAGGCCGTCGCCGAGGCCGCCGGCGTGGGCATGGGCAAGGTCGCGCAGCCGATGCGCGTGGCGATCACCGGCACCCAGGTGAGCCCGGACATCGGCCACACCGTGTACCTGTGCGGCCGCGCCGGAGCGCTGGCCCGCATCGACGCCGCGCTGGCCCGCATCGCGTAGGATCGCCGCCATGCACAAGCCGGCTTGCACCGACCCGAAGCACCACGTCCACGGCGCGGCCGACTTCGTCGCCGCGGTCGAGGCGGCGTGCCGGGCGCGCGGCCTGCGCCTGACGCCGGTGCGCGCGCGCGTGCTCGGGCTGGTCGCCGACGCGGGCATGCCGGTGAAGGCCTACGACCTGCTGGAGATGCTCAAGTCCGGCGAGGACGGCGGCGAGGTGGGCGCCGCCGCGCCGCCCACCGTGTACCGCGCGCTCGACTTCCTGCTCGCCAACGGCTTCATCCACAAGCTCGAGTCGGTGAACGCGTTCGTCGCCTGCCACCATCCGGACACGGCGCAGCATTCGGTGCCGTTCCTGATCTGCGACCGCTGCCACTCGGCGGTCGAACTCGAGGACCGCGCGGTCGTCGCCGCGCTCGACGAGCGGGCGCGGGCGCTGGGCTTCGTGCCGCAGGCACAGACGCTGGAAGTCCACGGGCTCTGCGCCCGCTGCAGCGGCTAGAAGAACACCCGCACGCCCGCGCTCACGTTGCGGCCAGGAAGCGCCACCACCTCCTTGAGGAACGAGGTGTGCACGTGCGCCACCTGGTCCGTGAGGTTGTTTCCGTCGAGGAACAGCTCCCAGCCGGCCGCATCGGAATCGAAGTGGTAGGTGAGGTGCGCATCGACGAGCGTGTAGCCGGGGGTCGGGGTTTCGTTCGCCGCGACCTTGTCCTGCCCGGCGTACCGGGTGGCGCCCAGCGCGGCGCGCCAGCCGCCCGAATGCCAGCGCAGCTGCGCGCCCAGGCGCGAGGGCGCGATCCGCGGCACGTTGCCGCCGCCGGCGAGGGTGGCGCGCACCGTGTCGCCGAAGGCGCGCAGATCCCAGGTGTCGCTCACGTGGACGGTGGCTTCGCCCTCGAATCCGTGGAAACGCGCATCGCCCTGCGTCCATCGGCGGATCGGAAGGAACTCGTCTTCCTCGTCCCAGTGCCACTGGTCGCCGGTGTCGCGAAGGTAGATGAAGTCCTTGAAGCGGTTGTAGTAGGCCGACAACTTGGCGTCGACCCGCTTCGTGCCGTAGTGCAGGCCCAGCTCGAGCTGGTTGGCCGCTTCCTTCCCCAGGTCCGCATCGCCGATCTCGTAGGCGAGCGTGGCGAGGTGCGGCCCGTCCGAGAACAGCTCCTCCTCGACCGGCGCGCGTTCGGCATGGTCGAGGCTGGCGGTGAGCCGCCACGCTTCCGACAGCTTCCAGCCGCCCGCCAACGACAGGCTCAGCGGCTTGAAGTCGCGCTTGTCGCCGCCTTCCGGATCGCTGGCGACGCTGTCCACGCGCGCGCCCAGGTCGAGCTGGAAGGCGTCCCAGGAACGACGGGCGACGCCGAACAGGCCGGCGGAACGCGTGTCGGTCGCCGGGACGAAGGATTCCTCGCCGATCGCGGCGAAGCTGCTGTCGCTGGCCTGCAGGCCCACGGCGCCCTTCCAGCCCGCGTTCCCGAACGAGGCCTCCACGCGGCCCTCGGTCGCCTGCTTGGTGAACGTCGTCCCGGGCTCGTCGCCTTCGAACTCGACGTGGTCGTACTCGGTGCGGCCGATGCTGAAGCGCAGGCCGCTGCCCTTGCCCCAGGGCTCGAGCAGCCCGCCCTTCAGGTCGTAGCGGTCCTGGTGCATGTCGATGTACACGCCGCGCTCGCCGGCGGCGAGGTCGCCGGGCTCGCCCGGATTCCCGTAGCGGTCATCGAAGCGCGAGGCCGACAGGCCGACGAAGCCCCAGTCGCCGACCAGGGAGCCGCCGACCGCGCCGGACTTCGTGTCGATGAACGAGTTGGCCTGCCTGCCCTCGGGCGTGTCGTAGTCCTTTGCGTTGCGGTAGACCATGTCCGCATGCAGGGCGAATCGATCGTTGCCGCCGTCGACGCGCGCCATGCCGGTGGCGCCGTCCTGGCCGCCGCCCTGGAAGCGGGCCTCGGCGCGCCCGCTCACGCCGTCCATCGCGTACTCGGGGATGCGCCCGTCGACGACGTTCACCACGCCGCCGATGGCGCCGCTGCCGTAGAGCAGGGTGGAAGGCCCCTTCAGCACCTCGATCTGGTCGGCGAGGAAGGGCTCGATCGCCGGCGAATGGTCCTGGCTGACGGTGGAAACGTCCTGGCTCGCCAGGCCGCCGCTCAGCACCGCCACGCGCGGGCCGTCCATGCCGCGCACGACGGGCCTGCCGACGCCGGGGCCGAAGTTCGACGACTGCACGCCGGGAATCGTGGAGACCGTCTCGCCCAGGCTCGCCGCGCGGCTTTCGTCCAGCCGCTCGCCCGCGAGCACGTCGACGGGCTTGCTCAGCTCGGCGGCGGTGTCGCGCAGCGGGCTGGCGGTCACCTGGACGGCGGACAGGTCGACCACGCCGTGCGGATCGGCGGGACGGGTGTGGCGGGTATCGCTCTTCCCCTGGTCGGCCTGCTGGGCGGACGCGAGGACCGGGAAGAGCATCAGGACGATGGCGAGGGCCAGCGGGGCGCGGGCGAGGGGTCGGGCAGTCATGGGGTCCTTCACGGTGGCAGAACGTCCATAAATGTTATAACATATCAATTACCCTTCCCCCTGCCGCAAGTCACGCAATGGCGAACCGCTGGCACAACCTGTTCGACAGGCTCGGAGCGACCGGCTCGCTGCTGTGCGCGCTGCACTGCGCCGCGCTGCCGCTGCTGATCGCGGTGCTGCCGTCGCTGGGCGTCGCGACCTGGCTGGACGACGGCTTCGAGCGGGGCTTCGTGGTCTTCGCCACGCTGCTGGGGCTGTTCACCCTCGTCTGGGGCTACCGCCGGCACCGCGCGGTGCGCGCGCTGTGGCTGCTGCTGCCCGGCCTGGCCGCGCTGTGGCTGGGCATCGGGCTGGACGCGCTGCACGAGGCCGTGGTCCCGCATGCGGTGGCCATGACCTTCGGCGGCACCCTGGTCGGCCTGGCCCACATCGCCAACCTGCGCCTCAACCACGGCCACGTCCACGACGCGCATTGCGCCCACCGGGCGGGTTAAAATCGCCGCTTCGGCCCGATCCGCGGCCGCACGAAACCGTTCAGGAGCACACGATGGGCAAGGGCGACAGGAAGACCGCGAAGGGCAAGCGCTACATCTCGAGCTACGGCAACGCGCGTCCGCACGCCACGAAGAAGGCGGCCGGCACCGCCGCGGCGCCGGTGGCGAAGAAGGCTGCGACGAAGACCGTCGCCAAGGCGCCGGCGAAGAAGACCGTCGCGAAGAAGGCCGCGGCCAAGTAAGCCGCGAAGGCCGCGGCGCAGCGCGTCGCGGCGTCAGGCCACCCGCCGGCCGCCGCAATACACGGCGCCGGCGAGGTCGCCGCCCAGCCAGTAGCAGAGTTCCGCCGGCCGGGCGATCCGCCAGTGCACGAAGTCCGCGCGCATCCCCGCGCGCAGGACGCCACGATCCCCGAGTCCCAGCGCACGTGCGCCATGCACGGTCGCGCCGCGCAGCGCTTCCTCCGGCGTGAGCCGGAAGTGCGTGCAGGCCAGCTGCATGGCCTGGCGCAGCGAGAGCAGGGGCGAGGTGCCCGGATTGCAATCGGTGGCCACGGCCATGGGCACGCCGTGCGCGCGCAACGCGTCGAGCGGCGGCAGCTTCGTCTCGCGCAGGACGTGGAACGCGCCGGGCAGCAGCACCGCGACGGTGCCGGCCGCGGCCATCGCGCGCACCGCGTCCTCGCTCGCGTATTCGATGTGGTCCGCCGACAGGCCGCGGTACTCGGCGACGAGCGCCGCGCCGCCGAGGTCGCTGAGCTGGTCGGCGTGCAGCTTCACCGGCAGGCCGAGCGCGGTGGCGGCCTCGAACACGCGCCGCGTCTGCGCCGGGCTGAAGCCGATGCCCTCGCAGAACGCATCCACCGCGTCCACCAGGCCCTGCCCGTGCGCGCGCCGCAGCCACTCGATGCTGGCGGCGACGTAGCCGTCGGCGTCGCCGGCGTATTCCGGCGGCAGCGCGTGCGCGGCCAGCCAGGTGGTGCGCACCTGGATGCCAAGCGTTTCGCCGATGCGGCGCGCGACGCGCAGCATGCGGCATTCGGCCTCGAACTCGAGGCCGTAGCCGGATTTCACCTCGAGCGTGGTCGCGCCGTCGCGCAGCAGCGCGCGGGCGCGCGGCAGGGATGCGGCAAACAGCGCGTCCTCGTCGGCGCCGCGCACCGCGCGCACGGTGGAGAGGATGCCCCCGCCGGCGCGGGCGATGGCCTCGTAGCTCGCGCCCTGCAGGCGCATCTCGAACTCGCCCGCGCGGTCGCCGGCGAACACCAGGTGGGTGTGGCAGTCCACCAGCCCCGGCGTGATCCAGCCGCCGCCGAAGTCCAGGCGCTCCGCGGCCTCGGCATCGGGCGGCAGGGCGCCGCGTTCGCCCACCCAGGCGATGCGCCCGTCCTTCCAGGCGAGGGCGCCGTCGGCGATGGCGCCGTAGCCTTCGCCGTCGAGCGTGGCCAGCGCGGCGCCGGTGGCCAGGCCATCCCAGCGCGGCGCCCCTTCCCGTGGTGGTTGCCCGGACATGGGCCGGATTGTCGCATTGCGGCCGCGCCGAGGGGAGAATGGGCCGATGCACACCCCCGACGATCCCTACGCCCTGCGCGGCATCGCCAACCTGCACTCGCACGCGTTCCAGCGCGCGATGGCAGGGCTGGCCGAGCGCCAGTCGAACCCGGACGACAGCTTCTGGACCTGGCGCGAGACCATGTACCGCATGGCCGGGCGCTTCGATCCCGACACGCTGCATGCGGTCGCGGCGCAGCTGTACGCGGAGATGCTCGAGGCCGGCTACACGGCGGTGTGCGAGTTCCACTACCTGCACCACCAGCCGGACGGCCGGCCGTACGCCGACCCGGCGGCAATGTCGCGCGCGCTGGTGCAGGCGGCGCGCGAAACCGGCATCCGGCTGACGCTGCTGCCGGTGCTGTACATGGCCGGCGGCTTCGACGGGCGCGCGCTCGGCGAGCGGCAGCGGCGTTTCGGGCACTCGGTGGACGCGTTCCTCGCGTTGCTCGACACGCTGCGCGCGGAGGAGGACGCCTCGCTGCGCGTCGGCTGCGCGCTGCACAGCCTGCGCGCGGTCCCGGGGGACGCGATGCGCGTGGTGCTGGCGGCGCTGCCACGCGACATGCCCGTGCACATCCACATCGCCGAGCAGCTCGCCGAGGTGCAGGACTGCCTGGCGATCCGCGATGCGCGGCCGGTGGAATGGCTGCTGGCCAACGCCGCGGTGGACGCGCGCTGGACGCTGGTGCATGCGACGCACCTCGAGCCCGCCGAAGTCGTGGGCATCGCGCGCAGCGGCGCCACGGTGGCGATCTGCCCGACCACCGAGGCCAACCTCGGCGACGGGCTGTTCCCGTTGCGCGACTACCTCGCGGCGGGCGGCGCGATCGGCGTCGGCTCGGATTCGCAGGTGTCGGTGTCGCCGGTCGAGGAGCTGCGCTGGCTGGAATACGGCCAGCGCCTGGCCACGCACCACCGCAACATCGCCGTGCGCGCGGGTTCGCCGAGCGTCGGCGCGACGCTGCTGGAGGCCGTGCACGCGAGCGCGGCCAACGCCACCGGCCTCGATACCGCCGGCGACCACATCGTGCTGGACGCCGACGCGCCGCAGTTCGCCGGCGCGACCGCCGGGGACGTCGTGGACCGCTGGATCTTCAGCGGCAACCGTCCCCTGGTGCGCGAGGTGCACGTCGCGGGCGCACGGGTGGTGGCCGACGGACGCCACCGTGACCGCGACGCGATCGCCGCGCGCTATCGTGACGCGACGCGCAGGCTGCTGGCGTAGAGCCGACCCGTGTCGGCGCTACAGCAGCGCGGCGGGCAGGGCGCGCTCCAGGTTCAGCAGGAAGGTCTTGATCGGCAACCCGCCGCCGTAGCCGGTGAGGCTGCCGTTGGCGCCGATCACGCGGTGGCAGGGCAGCACGATCGGCAGCGGATTGCGCCCGTTCGCCGCCCCCACCGCGCGCGTCGCGCTCGGCTTGCCCACCTGGTTCGCGAGCTCGGCGTAGCTGATGGTGCGCCCGTAGGGGATGTCGGCCAGCGCCCACCACACCTGGCGCTGGAAGTCGGTGCCCACCGGGTTGAGCGGCAGGTCGAAGTCGCGGCGCTCGCCGGCGAAGTACTCCGCGAGCTGCGCCTGCGCGGCGTCGATGACCGCGTTGCGGCCGGGCTGCCAGTCCGCCCCTCGGCGCACCGGATGCGAGCTCGCCTCGAACTCCACCACGCGCAGGTGCGTGTCGTCGGCGGCGAGCAGCAGCGGGCCGATCGGGCTGGGGATGGTGGTGTAGCGGATCATCGGGGCGTCCTCGTGCGTTTGCGTTTCGCGGGGGGCGGCGCGTTCGCGCTGTCGCGCCAGAGCAGCATCACGGCGTAGGCGCGCCACGGCCGCCAGGCTTCGGCGTGCGCGGTCAGCGCCTTCGCGCCGAGTCGAGTGCCGTCGGCGGGCAGGGCGCGCTGCAGCACCAGGTCCTCGGCCGGGAACGCGTCGGGATGGCCGAGGGCGCGCAGTGCGATGTAGTGCGCGGTCCACGGTCCGATGCCCGGCAGCGCGGTCCAGCGCGCCACGAAATCCTCGAGCGTGCGTTCGGGGCGGAAGTCCACGCGGCCGTCGAGCAGCGCGCGGGCGACGGCCTGGATCGTGGCGGCGCGCGCGCGGGTGAGGCCGACGGTGGAAAGGTCGGCGTCCGCGAGCGCTTCCGGCGTCGGGAACAGGTGCGTGAACGCGGGGCGGGTGCCGTCGGCATCCGGCGCGATCGGCGATGCGAGCGCGGTGCCGAAGCGTTGCGCGAGCCGCGTGGCCACCGTGCGTGCGGCGGCCACGCTCACCTGCTGGCCGACGATCGCGCGCACCGCGATCTCGAAGCCGTCCCAGCCGCTGGGGACGCGCACGCCGGGATGGCGCGCCAACAGCGGCCGCAGCCGCGGCGAGCGCGACAGTACCGCGGCGATCGCCTGCGGATCCGCGTCCAGGTCGAACATGCGGCGCAGGCGGTTGACGATGCCCACCAGCTGCGTCGGCGCCGCACCGTGCAGTTCCAGGCGCAGCGCGTGCTCGCCGCCGCCCCATTCGCCCACGCGCAGCCACGCCGGCCGCGCGGGCGCCGCGGCGCCGGCGGCGTGGCCTGCCGGCGGGGCGATGACGCGCGCGTAGCTCGCTGCGTCCACCACTTCCACGCCGGGCAGCGCGCGGCCACGCAGGAATTCCAGCATCGCCGCGAAGTCGTAGGGCGGCCGGTAGCCGAGGCGCAGCACCAAGGCTTCGTCCGCGGCGCGCGCGGCCGGGCGCTTGCGCAGGTCGCGCGGGGCCAGGCGGTAGGCCTCGCGGAACGTGGTGTTGAAGCGGCGCAGGCTGCCGAAGCCGGCGGCGAGGGCAATGTCGGTGATCGGCAGCGAGGTCTCGGTGAGCAGCTGCTTGGCGAACAGCAGCCGCCGCGTGCCGTGCACGCCGATCGGCGGCGCGCCGAGGCGCTCCACGAACAGCCGCCGCAGCTGGCGTTCGCCCAGGTGTACGCGTTCGGCCAGCACCGACAACGGATGCTCGGCGAGCAGGCCTTCATCGATGAGCTTGAGCGCGCGCGCCACCGCCGCGTCCCCTCGCCGCCACGCGCCGTCGCCGGGCGACAGCTCGGGCCGGCAGCGCAGGCAGGGGCGGAAACCGGCGGCTTCGGCCGCGGCGGCATTGCCGAAATAGCGCACGTTGCCGCGCTTCGGCGTCGGCGCCGGGCACACCGGCCGGCAGTAGATGCCGGTGCTGGTGACCGCGGTGAAGAACAGGCCGTCGAAGCGCGCGTCGCGGCTCAGCCGCGCGCGCTCGCAGACTTCGGGCGGCGGCAGGCCTTCGGTGGCCAGGGCGGTGGCGGCAGGGGCGGCGGGGGAGGCCATGGACCCAGCCTAGCACCGGGCCCCGGCCCCGACTCGCCGGATTCGGACATCAATGCCCGGCGTCGCGGAACGCCGGATCGAGCGCCGGCAGCAGGGTGTCCGGGTTGCCGTCGTTCGGCTCGGCCGGCACGCCGAGCAGGCGCATGATCAGCGGATACACGTCCACGTTGTCGAACACCGGCAGGCGCAGGCCATCGGCGATACGCGGGCCGTCCGCGACGAACACCGCGCGCATTTCCGGCAGTTCGGGCGCGTAGCCGTGCGCGCCGGTCGCGTGCGCGTCGCCTTCGTCCTCGGGCATGGCAGGGCCCATGCGCGTGGTCAGGATCCAGCCCGGATCGGCCTGGCACACGATCGCCGGCACGCGCGGGTGCGTGCCGTAGTGCCAGCGCGCCGGCACCTCGGCCTTGCGCCAGCATTCCGAATGCGCGTGGCGGCCCACCAGCGCCGCCTCCACCGCGGCGGCGTCGGCGCCCGGCGCGGGGTTCACGCCGACGGAGGTGCCGCGGCTCACCACCTGCAGCGCGGCCGCGCCGCCCGCGGACGCCGCGAGGTCCTCGAGGAACTCGTACTGGCCGGGCATCACCCGCGCCATGCCGTGGTCGGACACGACGATCACGTCCACGCGGTCGCGCAGGCCGCGCGCGTCGAGCCCGGCGAACAGGCGGGCAAGGGCCTCGTCCACGATGGCTTCGCCCTGCATCGCCTGCGGCGAGCCGGGCCCCCAGGCGTGCTCGTCGTGGTCCACGCGGTCGAAGTACAGGGTCACGAACGTCGGCCGTTGCGCATCGGTGCGCGATAGCCAGCCGAGCACGGTGTCCACGCGCTCGGCCTCGGTGACGCTGTCGTCGAATCGCCGCCATTCGCCCGGATGCATGCCGGCGATCGGCGCCTCCGAACCCGGCCAGAACATCGTCGCGGCATGGCCGCCATGGCGCTGCAGCGTCACCCACGCCGGGACGCCGCCCCACCAGCGCGCGTCCTCCACCGCCGCGCGGTTGCGCAGCGAGAACGCGCCGAGCTCGGGGTCGCGCATGTTGTTGTTGACGATGCCGTGGTGGTCCGGGCGCAGGCCGGTCACCAGCGTGTAGTGGTTCGGGAACGTGAGCGACGGATACGAGGGGCGCATGCCCTCGGCGTGGACGCCGCGCGCGGCCATCGCGTCGAGCGTCGGCATCACCCCCGTGCCGATGGCGTCGGCGCGCAGGCCGTCCACCGAGATCAGCAGCACCGCGGGCGCCGGGGCGGCCGGGGGCGGGGTGCTCGCGCAGCCGCCGAGCAGGGCGGCGAGGACGAGGAGGGCGGCGGGCAGTCGCGCCGCGGGGCGGTGCGCATGACCGCCGGCACGGGAAGCATCAGGCATCCGCCGATGATAATCTCCGCGCGCGACCGGAGGGGACCTGCCATGCGCCACTTGCGTCCTGTGCTCATGAACCACGTGCTTGCCCTGGCGTTGGGCGCCACGCCGCTGCTCGCAGCCGCGCAGGAGGCCCCCGGAGCGTTGCCGGCCGCGGGCTCCGACGCCTGCACGGTGTGGGCGCGCGAATCCGCGTTCGCGCAGTCCGTGGCGGACCACGATGCGGCCGCGTTCGCCTCCTTCCTGCATCCCGACGCGGTGTTCGTCGGCGGCCAGGGGCCCACCCGCGGCGCCGAAGCGATCACCGCCGAGTGGGCCGGCCTCATCGCCGGCAAGGGCGTGCTGCTGCGCTGGTATCCGGATGCGGTGGACGTGGGCGCGAACGGCGCCGTCGCGCTGTCGCGCGGCCCGTACTGGATGGAATTCCCGGAAGCCCCGGCGGAGAAGCGCTACCTGCGCGGACGCTTCATCTCCACCTGGCTGCGCGACGCCGACGGCGAATGGCGCGTGGTGTTCGACGGCGGCGCCGGCGACAAACCGGTGCCGGCCACCGCCGACGAGGTGGCCAACCTGATCACGGCGCGCCGGGACTGCCCCGCCGCGCCGTGACCTGCACCGCCCCTCAGAGCACGGGGCGCGGCTTGTCCGCGGCACCGCCGCCGGCCGGCGCGGCCGACGCCGCCGGCGCTTGCACCGGCTTGCGGAACTTGTAGACGAACTGGTCGGTGCGGCCGCGGATCGCCGGGTCGAACACCTTGCGCGCGTGGTCGTCCTCGGGATTCGCGAGCACGTCGCTGCTGCCCGCGAACTCGAAGCCCGCGGCCTCGACCTGCGAACGCACGAACATCGGATCGATGCGGTGCAGCGTCTCGGTGTCGCGCAGGCCCGAGCCCGCCTCCGCCGCATGGTCCACGACCACGAACACGCCGCCCGGCTTGAGCGCGTCGAACACCTGCTTGTTGAGGCTGGCCAGGTCCACCTTGCCCATGAACTCGTCGGGATAGTCGTGGTAGTTCTGCGAGGTGAACACCACGTCCACCTGCGCCGGCGCGCTGAGCCGTGCGGCCGGCTGCTTCAGGATCTCGACGTTGCCGGCGGCATCGGCGATGGCCTGCAGCTTGTCGGTGCTCTCGTCGTACTCGGTCGCCCACACCGCGTAGACCTTGCCGCCGGGGCCGACCGCCTTGGCGAACAGGCGGGTGAAATAGCCGCCGCCCGGCAGCAGTTCGAGCACGCTGTCGCCGGGTTTCACGCCGGCGAAGGCGAGGATCTCGCCGCCGTGGCGGCGCGCGTCGGCCTGCGCGTCCTCCGCGCGCGCCGGATCGGCGACGGCCGCGGCGATGTGCGCGGGCAGGGCGTCCGCGGGCGCGGACTGGGCGAGGGCGGCGGCCGGGGCCGAAACCGCGGCCGCGACCGCGAGGGCAAGCATCCACTTCTTCATGGCGAGCTCCTTTCAAAGACCGCGGTCTCCGCGGCACGCTCGCCGATGATCGCCCAATCCGGCGTGCGGGGGATAGGCCGTTGGTCAGGCGCCGGCGCGCCCGCCGGGGGTCAGCCCGCGCGGACGCGGCGGATCAGCGCTTCCATGTGCCGCAGGTAGTCGTCGAGCGCGCGGCGCCCGGCGGCGGTGAGGCGGTACTCGGTGCGCGGCACCCGGTCCACGAAGCGCTTGTCGCAGGCCACGAAGCCGGCGTCCTCGAGCTTGCGCGCGTGCACGCTGAGGTTGCCGTCGGTGGTGTCGAGCAGCGCCTTGAGCTCGTTGAACGTGAGCGAGGGCGCGCCGGCGAGCGCGCTGACGATGGCCAGGCGCACGCGTTCGTGGATGAGGCGGTCGAGGCCGGTGGCCGGCGGCGCGTCGTGGCGCGCGACGGCGGCCGCGGCCGGGCCGCGGCGCTTCGCGGTGGCGGGCGGGGTGGCCTCGTGCTGCGCGGCGGCGCTGCGCGCCCTAGCCACCGTGGCGCCTCGCGATCCACAGGCCGAACGCGATGTGCAGCCCGCCGAAGCCCAGCGCCATCCACGCGTTCGCCCAGGCCGGCGGCGTCGCCAGCGCGAGGGTGCCCAGCCACATGAAGCCGATGCCCATCAGCGGTACCGCACCCACCGAGAACGTGCCCGCGGAAATCACCGCCGCGCCGTAGGCCAGCATCCACAGCCCCGGCAGGAACGCGGTGGCGCCGTGCGGGAACAGCGCGACGGTGAGCGCGACCGCCACGCCCACCGGCGGCAGGAAGCTCATCAGGAACTTGCGTCCCGGGCCGGTGGCGAGCGGCGCGCCGAAGCGCCGCGCCTTCAGCGCCAGCGTGCCGGCGGCGATCACCGCGGCCACCACGGCGGTGGCCATCCACACCGCGAGCCAGCGCGCCGGCGTCGGCTGCAGCGAGGCGATCCACGCCGCGGGCAGGGCCACCGCGCCGATCGCCACGCCGCCCCAGCCGGGCACCGCGGTGAACGACGAGGAGCGCTCCATGGTGCGGCGGATGAAGCGGAGGTCCTCCATCGCGCGTTCGTGCAGCGAGACGGGGGTGTCGGGACGGTCCACGCGCAGGGGGCGGCTCATGGCGCCGTTGTACGCCCGCCGGCGAGGCGTCGTCAAGCACTTTGCGCCGTAGAGCCGACCCGCGGTCGGCTAGTCCGCCATGGTCGAAAGCCGGCCGACCATAGGTCGGCTCTACGGGGGCGGCATAATCGGGTCTTCATCTCGCAGGACGTTCCGCCCCATGTCGACCCGCAAGGACCCCACCCGCACCATCCGCGCCCCCCGCGGCACCACGCTGAGCTGCAAGTCGTGGCTCACCGAAGCGCCGTTCCGCATGATCCAGAACAACCTGGACCCGGAGGTCGCCGAGAACCCCGCGGAGCTGGTGGTGTACGGCGGCATCGGCCGCGCCGCGCGCGACTGGGAATGCTTCGACGCGATCCTGCGCACGCTGAAGGAGTTGGGCGACAACGAGACGCTGCTGGTGCAGTCCGGCAAGCCGGTGGGCGTGTTCCCGACGCACCCCGACGCGCCACGCGTGCTGATCGCCAACTCCAACCTGGTGCCGCACTGGGCCACCTGGGAGCACTTCAACGAGCTCGACCGCAAGGGCCTGATGATGTACGGCCAGATGACGGCCGGCTCGTGGATCTACATCGGCTCGCAGGGCATCGTGCAGGGCACCTACGAGACCTTCGTCGAGATGGGGCGCCAGCATTACGGCGGCGACCTCAAGGGCAAGTGGATCCTCACCGCCGGCCTGGGCGGCATGGGCGGCGCGCAGCCGCTGGCCGCATCGCTGGCGGGCGCGTGCTCGCTCAACATCGAGTGCCAGCAGTCGCGCATCGACTTCCGCCTGAAGACGCGCTACGTGGACGAGCAGGCTGTCGACCTCGACGACGCGCTGGCACGCATCGCGAAGTACACCGCGGCGGGCGAGGCGCGCTCGGTGGCGCTGCTCGGCAACGCCGCCGAGGTGCTGCCCGAGCTGGTGCGCCGCGGCGTGCGCCCGGACGCCGTGACCGACCAGACCAGCGCGCACGATCCGGTGCACGGCTACCTGCCGCTGGGCTGGACGGTGGAGCAGTGGCTGGAGCGCCAGGAGTCGGAGCCCGAGCGCGTGCGCGACGAGGCCAAGAAGTCCATGCGCGTGCACGTGGAGGCGATGCTCGCGTTCAAGCGCATGGGCGTGCCGACGTTCGACTACGGCAACAACATCCGGCAGATGGCCTACGACGAGGGCTGCAAGGACGCGTTCGACTTCCCTGGCTTCGTGCCGGCCTACGTGCGGCCGCTGTTCTGCCGCGGCATCGGCCCGTTCCGCTGGGTGGCACTGTCGGGCGACCCGGAGGACATCTACAAAACCGACGCCAAGGTCAAGGAACTGATCCCCGACGACCCGCACCTGCATCGCTGGCTCGACATGGCGCGCGAGCGGATTTCGTTCCAGGGCCTGCCTGCGCGGATCTGCTGGGTCGGCCTGGGCCAGCGCCACCGCCTCGGCCTGGCGTTCAACGAGATGGTGCGCAAGGGCGAGCTGAAGGCGCCGATCGTGATCGGCCGCGACCACCTGGATTCCGGCTCGGTGGCCTCGCCGAACCGCGAGACCGAGGCGATGAAGGACGGCTCCGACGCGGTTTCCGACTGGCCGTTGCTCAATGCCATGCTCAACGTGGCCGGTGGCGCCACTTGGGTATCGTTACACCATGGAGGCGGGGTGGGGATGGGCTATTCGCAGCACGCCGGCGTCGTGATCGTGTGCGATGGGTCCGAGGCCGCCGACGCGCGCATTGCGCGGGTGCTCTGGAACGACCCGGGGACGGGGGTCATGCGGCATGCCGACGCGGGCTACGACATCGCGAAGCAGTGCGCAAACGAGTTGGGATTGAATTTGCCGATGTATAGCGTCTGACGAAGGCAAGGAACTAGAAGGGGAAGGTCGTGGCTAAGTTGGAAGATGTATACAAAAAGTCAGGCGTACCTACGCACACGTTCGTCGAACCAATTGAATACGACCGAGTCTTGGTCGCGTTACGAACGCCAGGGCGATGCATCATCGTTGAAGGGCCTTCCGGCATCGGAAAGACTTCGTGTATTAAAAAGGCGATCGATGACGCGCAAATGGCGGATTCTTGCCTTTTTCTTTCGGGAAGAAAAAAGGCAGATTTGCCGCTGTTATCTGAGTTGCCAACAATGTCAGCCGTGGGCACGGTAGTTATTGATGACTTCCATCGACTGCCGGAGAAGGAAAAGCACGAGCTAACTGATTACGTAAAGAACTTGGCAGATGAAGAAGACTCGGATAGCAAATTAATTTTAATCGGGATCAATAGGGCCGGCCAGACTTTGGTGGAATATGCGCCGGACGTCCTTCATAGGGTCGAAACGATAAGATTCGGTCGCACCAACGTTGAACGAATACAAGAACTCGTAAAGTTGGGCGAGAGGGCACTGAACTGCCAGATTGCTATTTCGGAAGAAGTTGCGAATGAGGCGGAAGGTAGTTTCGCCATGGCGCAAATCCTTTGCCATGAGGCTTGCCTTCAGGCTGGGCTTCTCGAAACTTCTGGTTCGCAAACGCCTGATTCGATAGAAACCAGCCTTCCAGCAGTGCGAGAAGCGGTGCTTGCCGATCTTGGCACTCGGTTTTTCCCGGTCGCCAGAGAATTTGCTACTGGAAGAAAGCTGCGCCGCGAGGGTAGGGCGCCGTATCTAAACTTGCTTCGATGGCTCTCCCAGACCCCGGAGGGGGTGTTGGATACGAGAGAAGCGATGGTCCTTAATCCCGAGCTGAAGGAGAGTATCAGTCAGGTAATCACGAAGGGTCATTTGACTACATTGATTGCGGACTCGGAACAAGTTAGCCAATTGGTTCACTTTGAACCATCCACGCAGTTGCTGACAATTGAAGATCCGAAATTTTTATATTTCATCCGTCATTTGATCTGGTCAAAATTTTCGAGGCAAGTTGGCTACTTCAGTATCGAATTCGACAATCAGTACGATTTCGCGTTGTCTTTCGCTGGAGAAAATCGCGCTCTTGCCGAAGAATTGTTCCAACAGTTGTCCGTGCGCGAAGTCGCAGTTTTCTACGATAGACAAGAGCAGCATCGCATTCTTGGGAATGACGTTGAGGAATATTTGGCGCCAATCTACCGCAGCGAATCTCGTTACGTCGTCCCTCTTTTGAGCAGGGACTACCCCAAGAAGATATGGACCAAATTCGAGTCGGATAATTTTAGGCAGCGGTTTGGCGAAAGATCTGTCATTCCAATTTGGTTCAAGGATTGCGATCAAGCTATGTTTGACGAGAGCAGGCGTTATGGCGGACTGGTCTTCGATCCGGCGAGCGACATGCAGCAACAGGCGTCTGAAATTGCCAATCAGCTCTGCGAAAAATTGGCAGAAGAAAGGAGAACGGAGGATCGTGCAGCGGAGGAAGAAGATCAAAGAACATGAATAAAAGCCGGCTAGAAGCCTTCAGCGACGGCGTCATCGCCATCATCATCACGATCATGGTGCTGGAGCTGAAGGTTCCGCACGAGGCGACGTTCGCGGCGCTGGGGCCGCTGTGGCCGGTGCTGCTCAGCTACGTACTGAGTTTCGTGTACGTCGGCATCTACTGGAACAACCACCATCACATGCTCGCGGCGGCGCGGCACGTGTCCGGCGGGGCGCTGTGGGCGAACCTGCACCTGCTGTTCTGGCTGTCGCTGTTCCCGTTCGCCACAGCCTGGATGGGCGAGAACCACTTCGCCGCGGCGCCGGTGGCGGCCTACGGAGTGGTGCTGCTGATGGCGGCGATCGCGTACTGGCTGCTGCAGCAGCGGCTGATCGCGGCCGACGGCGCCGACTCGCCGCTCCGCCGCGCGATCGGCAGCGACTGGAAGGGCAAGCTGTCGCCGCTGGCCTACATCGCGGGCATCCTCGCGAGCTTCTGGCAGCCTTGGCTCTCGGAAGCGCTATACGTCGCTGTGGCGCTCGTCTGGCTTATCCCGGATCGCCGCATCGAAGGGCGAATTTCCTCCTCGCCCGCTTAGATGGCCGCCCTTACAAGGGCGACTTTAGCGTCTTGTGGCGGTCGGTAATGAGATCGGGTAAGTCCCTTAGATTTGGACAAAGAACGGCGTTGCGTGGCGGCTTGATATCGTTCAGAACTCCGCAGCTGAATCTATCAGCTCGGAACACATGCACTAGGGGAAGGTATAGCACGTGCATAGCGTCAACGAAGTCGCTGCCCGTTAGATTATCGGGGTTCCGAGCGCGATCCGGCAACGCCGATTTGTAGGCGATTGCAGTAAGAAAGGATAGTGCGGTGTATAGCGAAGGGGTCGTGTCCGGACTAAGGGTCGCCGACGGCGGTGGCTCTACGCTCGGCTCAAGCATGCGTGGTGCGTTCTTGGCCACGAAAGTTGTGAACATCGCATCGCGTTGTTCGATATATATGCGACGTAGAAGCTCTAAATTATCTCTTGTTCGAGCTTCTGGATTATTTTCGAATAGCTCACGCATCTTATGATAAAGCGCGGTGAGACTTGTCTTGAAGCTCGAATTTCCAGCTCGTAGGTTGTCGACAAATTTGGCGCCGTGATCCCAGTTTTTCGTGAGCCACTCGGAGAAGGATACGATGTCCTTCAACCCGATTTTTAGCTGCTCGACTACCAACTTCCATTCGGCTCGCCCTGAGACCCACAGCTCCAACGTGCGTCGACCTTCGCGCATGAATGGGTATTTTGCGATTACTTCATTAGCAAAATTCCGCTCTGTGCCGCCTGAAAGAGGCTTCGACATAATCCGCCTCAGGGCTCTTCGTTGTTGCCGGTTGCGTGGAATCTCGTCTAAGGCGTCTCGAATTTTTCCGCTGAGATCCGGCTCAGCGAGATCGAAATCAGGAAACCACTCTTCCCAGTTTCTGTGCGTTGCACACCCGCAAGCCGCGCGAAGCTCGTGTTCGATGATTGAAGTCGACGACGGTAAATTGGCGAGATCGCAAAATTCAGAAATCGTTCGAATTCTCTCCAATCCTTTCTCAGAGTGGCGAGGATGTGTTGGCATCGCCTCAAACACGTGGATGTCGGAGAACACAAATGTAGCGATACCGCTCTTCTTGAGCCTCAAGAGCTCCTTGCGGGTTGGGAGCATGGACTCGTAGTCGCTATGAGACGGCGAGAAACGAGAAAAGTCTTGGCTGTCCAAATAGACCGTGACCTCGGGGGCCATTCTTTGTCCTCGACCGCTTCGGTGAATGTGGGGGAAGAGGCCATTCAAATTTCGAGGCGTTCGCGAAAGAAGCTTGCGAGCGCAGGGTCGCAGCAGTACACGTAGCAACCCTTCATGCCACGCGTCATCAGCGTCCTGTAGGTGTTGCGGATGATCCGGTCGGCCCGCTTGCGCAACGCTGCGTCCGTCCGCCACTTGGCGCGAATCCCGCGGATCGTCTTGTCCTGGCTTGAACGCTTGAGCGGATCGGTTCGCGCGGTGCCGTCGGCGAACACCATGTCCGGCCCGATGATGACGCCCACGTAGTCCAGCTCCAGGCCCTGGCAGGTGTGGATGCAGCCCACCTGCTCGACCGACTTCGGCGCGACGAGCCACAGGCTGCCGTCCTGGCTCAGGTTCCACTGCCGCTGGTAGCCGAACTCCGGCATCTCGATATCGAAGGCGTCCGGGTTGCGCTTGCTCGCCCAGTCCCAGCAATAGCCGGCGACGACGCGGGCGCGGTTGCGCTCCTGGTTGCGCTCGGCGATCAACGCATGCAGTTCCGTGGGCGAATCGATCACCCGGAAGTCGAATTCGGCGGGATCCAGCGTGGGGTTCGCGGTCTCGCGAATACCGAGGACGTCGTCCAGCCACGCCAGGTATCCGTCCGAGCCGCTGCAGCGGAACTGCGACGCGAGCTCGAGGTGGGTGATCGCCGCGCCGGATTCCTTCGCCACCTGCTCGATGGCGCCGGCGGTGCCGATGTCCGCCAGCGTCACGACCTGGTCGTCGTCGACGAAGAAGATGGTGCAGTCGGCGCTGCGGATCAGCTCGGCGATCTGGTTCTCGCCGAGGTTGCCGTAAAGCCCGGACTTGAGGTTGAGGCGATGCGCCTCGTCGACGATCAGGGCGCCGAAGGTGCCCGGCGGCGTGTCGATGAAGCTGCCCGAGCCGCCGAAGAGGTTGGCGATCTCCACCTTGCGCAGGTGCCCCGCCAGCCGCTCCTTGTAGACCTCGCGCGGCGCGGCGTTGCGCGACACGTACTTCGTAAGCATGCCGTCCCGCGTCAGGCGGGCAAGCAGGTTGATGGCCACGACGGACTTGCCCGTGCCGGGCCCTCCGCGGACGATCACGACCTGCTTGTGCTTCGCGCTCGCCTTGCGCGCCATCGCCAGCGACGTCTCGTACACGAGCTTCTGGTCGTCCACCAGCACGAACTCGGGATTGCCCTTGAGCATCCCGACGATGCTGTCGGCCAGCATCTTCGACGGCCGGATCCGCCCGGCCTCGATCTCGAACAGCAGCTTGGCGTCGTCTCCCCTGTGGACGTGGCGCTTGATGAACTCGGCGAGCTTGAGCCGCTCGTCCTCGCCGCGCAGGAACACCGGCGCACGCTCGATGTAGGGCGCGTACCGGTCGTCGTCGATGCAGTCGTCCGGGATGTAGTTGTGCAGGTACGCGCAGGGCCCGAGCGCGATGCCGCCGTCGTAAACGGCCTCGTTGAAGCCGTTGAGCAGTGCCGCGTAGGACCAGGCCTGGTAGCTCGGATGCGGTCCCTCGGTTTCCGACCGACCGCCTCGGTTGGCGATGAGGATGCCGTCCTTGTCGCTCAGTTTCGAGGTGGACCACCGCTTGAGTTCGATGATCACGACGTTCCGCGAGCCATCGGCGCCGATGCCCGAGATCAGGAAGTCGATCCGCTTCGACGTCTGCGGGATGCCGAACTCCACCGCGATCCCGGCATTGTCGGCGATGTCGTCTCGGTCGAGGACCTTCGCCATTGCCTGCAACGAGTGGCGCCAGGCGCGCTGCTCGGCGTCCAGCGCGTAGCGCCCGGTCCGGGCCAGGTAGGCCTTGGCGATGTCGTATTCGATGCCGCGGCTTTCCACGTCCCCGAGGAAGCGCGACTTGGTCGACTGATAGACCAGCAAGCGGTGACCCCCGATAGCCCCTGCCTGATCCTACAATCCAATGCCGGCCCCGTCACCGGGAGGGTGAGACGGGCCTGCTGGGCGATCCGTAGCGGGAGCGACAGGGGAATGGAATGGACATGACACCGGTGGTCTTCGGGATGCTGAAGCCGTTGCTATGGCTGCTGCCGCTGGTGGTGGCCAGCAGCCTCCTGAGGTCTTCATGGTTCAAGGGTTGGTTGGGCGAGCGCAAGGTCCGGACCCTGCTTCGCGAGCACTTGGACCAGTCGGTCTACCGCGAATTCCACAACCTCACGTTGCGCGACGAATTCGGCGATACCACGCAGATCGACCACGTCTATGTCTCGCGTTTCGGGGTGTTCGTCCTCGAGACCAAGCATCTCAGTCACTGGATCTTCGGCGGCAGGCACGACCCGCGCTGGACCCAGCAGCACTTTCGCAGCAAGGTCAGCTTCCAGAATCCGCTGCGGCAGAACTACCGCCACAGCAAGGTGCTCGCCTCGCTGCTCGGTCTGCCCGACGATGTCTTCAGGTCAGTGGTGGTGTTGACCGGAAACGCCGAATTCAAGACCCCGAAGCCCGAGGAGGTCCGCACATGCTCGGATCTCGTCGGATACCTGCGTTCGTTCGATGCGCAGGTACTGACGGCGGAACAGGTCGCTCTCGCCTGCCTGCAGCTGCAGGATGCGCGCCTCGAGCCCACCTGGCGGACGCATCGGGAGCACGTGGACAATCTCCGGCGGCGGCATGGTGCGACGGCGCAGTTGGAAGCCGCGCCGTCGCGCGGCAGGGCGGATGCGTTCGCGGAGGCTGCGGGCGAGCGCCTGCTGCGGGCGGTCGAGGACCGCGTCCGGGGCGGAAGCCATCGGCGAGTTTCGGGCGCCGCTCAGTTCGGACTGGCTGCCATTGCCGCGAAGGCCTTGCTTGGGCTCGCGGCCATTGCGTTGGTCTGGTGGGCGCTGGCGCGGGTCGGCGATGCGGTGCGCCCGCTGCAGCCGCCGCAGGTCGTGGCCGCGCCGCCGTCGTCGGCGCGCACGCCCGAGCCCGTACCGTTCGTGCAGGCGCAGATCGAACCGGAACCCGGGTTCGACGAGCCGATCCCCGAGCCCGTCGAGCGCAAGCCCACCGCCGCGGAGCTCGCCGAGAACCGTCGTCGTGCCGAGGAAGCCGCGCGGATCCTCGAGCGCAGCACGCCCGAAATTCCGCTGGCGCTGCCCGGTTCGCCCGCAGTCGGGCCCTCGGCCTATCCCGAGGACGGCGCGCGCAGCGCCGGCCAAGCGAGTCCGGAGAGATGAGAACGCGATGACGGGCAAGTTCGCCTGGAAACCGCTCCTCGGCTACGGCGCCCTCCTCGCCGCCGGCGCCGTCGCGCTGCAATGGCTCGACTACCAGCGCCTCGCCCGCCTGCATCCCGGCGACGTCTACCTGTTCCTCGTCGCCGCCGGCTTCCTCGCCCTCGGCATCTTCGTCGGCGCCCGCGCCTTCGCCGCGCCGCCCCTGGCGCCCTTCGACGGCAACCCCGCGGCCCGCGAAGCCCTGGGCCTGAGCGACCGCGAGCTCGAGGTCCTGCAGGCGCTGGCCGCCGGCCTGGCCAACAAGGAGATCGCCGCGCGCCTCCACGTCTCGCCGAACACGGTCAAGACCCACGTGGCCAACCTGTTCGCCAAGCTGGGCGCCCGCCGCCGCACCGAGGCCATTCGCCGCGCGCGCCAGCTGGGGATCGTGCCGTAAGCTTCCGCCATCCGGGCGAACGGGCCCGATTCACCCGTTCGGGCGATTGCCCGGGCCGGGCGGGGCAGGGGTAATGGCGGCACCAAACACCAAGGGGAGCACCCGCATGCTGCGCACCATCCTGAAGTACGGCGCGATCGCCGGCGTCGTCGTCGGCGGCTTCATGTTCGCCACGTTCCTGGGCTTCGGCGGCGAGCCGCCGATGCAGTACGGCATGCTGATCGGCTACGCCACGATGCTGATCGCGCTCAGCGCGGTGTTCGTGGGCATCAAGCGCCACCGCGACGTGGACCGCGGCGGGGTGATCGGCTTCTGGCCGGCGCTGGCCGTGGGCGTGGGCATCAGCTTCGTGGCCGGCGTGTTCTACGTGGTCGCCTGGGAGGGCGTGCAGGCGCTGCTGGACATGGATTTCGCCACCGCCTACGGCAACGCCGTGCTCGAGCAGGCCCGCGCCCGCGGCGCCGATGCGGCCGAGCTCGCGCGCCTGTCCGCCGAGATGGCCGCCTTCAGGCTGCAATATGCCAACTCGATGTTCCGGCTGCCGATGACCTTCGCCGAGATCTTCCCGGTGGGCGTGCTGGTGTCGCTGGTGTCGGCGGCGCTGCTGCGCAATCCGCGCTTCCTGGCGGCGCGGCGGGGATAACCCGGTTGCTCTTTGCCCAGTTTGGGCATTATCATGCCCGATATGGGCATAGTATCCGGCAGGAAGGTCAGCGAGGCGGCGGCGCTGTACGCCAGCGCCAGCCTGTCCGACGCGCTGTTCACGAGGACCCAGCAGCGCGTGTTGAGCCTGTTGTTCGGTCAGTCGGGTCGGGCTTTCAGCGTCAGCGAGCTGATCCACGCCACCGGCGCCGGTAGTGGCGCCATCCAGCGGGAAATCGCCCGCTTGGCGGGGAGCGGCCTGCTGGCGATGGAGCAGGTCGGCAACCAGAAGCGCTATCGCGCCAATCCCGACAGCCCGATCCATGACGAACTGGTCGCCATCGTCGGGAAGACGTTTGGCCTGGCGATTCCGCTCGGGGAGGCGCTCGCCCCGCTGGCGGATCGCATCGACTTGGCCTTCGTCTATGGTTCCGTGGCCAAGCGCAACGACACCGCGGCGAGCGACATCGACTTGATGATCGTCTCCGACAAGCTGACCTACGCCGATGCCGTGGCAGCCTTGCATCCCCTGATCGAACGCCTGGGCCGCGAGATCAACCCCACGCTCTATTCGCGGGCGGAATTGCACAAGCGGCTGGCTGCCGGAAATGCCTTCGTCGAACGCGTGCTTGCGCAACCCAAGCTGTGGGTGATCGGAGGCGAAGATGACCTCGCCGCTTGAGAACCTCGCGGGTCCAGGCAAGCCGCTCGTCGCCGAGCCACATGACGAGGCGCAGTTTCAAGGGTTGCTCCGGTCGGGACTGGCACGCTTCAAGGACGCGCGCAATCAGGCGCTCTCCGTGGAAACCCGTTTCGACATCGCTTACAACGCGGCCCACGCACTGTGCTTGGCGGCCTTGCGTCGCAAGGGCTATCGTGCGCGGCACCGCTACATCGTCTTCCAGGTATTGCCGCACACCCTCGGCCTCGGGCCGGAGGTCTGGCGCGTCCTCGCCAAGGCGCACGATGTCCGCAACCTCGCGGAGTACGAAGGCGATGCCGACGTCGACGAGCGCCTGGTGCTGGATGTGATTGCAGCGTGCGAAGCTGTGACTTCCGCGCTTGGCCTTCATGTTCCCTGACCCGATAACCCAACCTGCCACGGACCCGACCGATGAAGCTCTACTGCCACCCCGCCTCGACCGTCAGCCGCATGGTCATGCTGTTCGCCGCGCACGAGGGCCTCGCGCTCGACTACGTGACGGTGGACCTGATGACGGGCGCGCACCACGCGCCCGAGTACAAGGCGATCAACCCGAACGCGCTGGTGCCGGTGCTGGACGACGACGGCTTCGTGCTCACCGAGAGCGCGGCGATCCTGCGCTACCTCGCGGCGAAGACCGGCTCGAAGGCGTATCCCGCCGACCTGCAGGCGCGCGCCCGCGTCGATGAGGCGATGGCCTGGTTCTACGGCAACTACTACAAGGACTTCGGCTACAACCTGGTCTACCCGCAGCTGTTCCCGCACCACAAGCGCCGCAGCGACGAAGCGCACGCCGCCACGATCGCCTGGGGCGAGGAGAAGACGCGGCGCTGGCTGGGCGTGCTGGATGCGCACTTCCTCGGCCGCGGCAACGCCTTCCTCTGCGGCGACGCGCCGACGCTGGCCGACTACGTGGGCATCGAGATGCTGGTGCTGGGCGAGCTGGTGGGCTGCATCTTCGCCGACTTCCCGAACATCCGCGCCTGGATCGGCCGCATGAAGGCGCTGCCGCACTGGGCCGAGGTGCATGCGGCGCACGAGGGTTTCGCCGCATCGCTCGCGGGCAAGCAGTTCGTCGCGGTCTGACGCTGCGGGTTCCATCAGGTCGCGTGTTTGCCGCGCCATGACCACCGGGACTGGCGCGCCGGGGCGAGGGCCGCGCTAGACTCGCGGCTTCGAAACGGGGAGAGCCACATGTCGTCGATGCGGGTGTTCCGGGCCGCCGTCCTGGCGGGTGCGTTCGCGGCCTGTGCCGCGCAGGCGGCCGAACCGGCGCTGGCGCCGGAACGGTCGCAGCTGCTGTCCAGCATTTCCGCCAGCGCGATGCGCGACGACCTCGCGTTCCTGGCGTCGGACGCGCTGGAGGGGCGGGGCACGCCGTCGCGCGGGCTCGACGTCGCGGCCGAGTACATCGCCTCGCAATTCCGCGCGGCCGGGCTGGAGCCGCTGGGCGACGACGGCTACTTCCAGACCGCCGACTGGCGCGAGATCGCGCCGCAGCGCGAGCGCGCGAAATACGCCGACGCGCCGGAGCCCCTGGTCGTGCGCAACGTGGTGGGCGTGCTGCGCGGTTCCGATCCCGAGCTCGCGAAGACCTACGTGATGGTCACCGCGCACTACGACCACGTCGGCATCCATGGCGACGGCGAGGACCGCATCTTCAACGGCGCCAACGACGACGGCAGCGGCACGGTCTCGGTGATCGAGCTGGCCCGCGCGTTCGCCGCGCTCGAGGCGCGGCCGAAGCGCAGCATCGTGTTCATGGCGGTGTTCGGGGAGGAGCACGGCCTGGTCGGTTCGCGCTACTACGGCCAGCACCCGCTGGTGCCGGTCGCCGACACCGTGGCCGCCATCAACCTCGAGCAGGTGGGGCGCACCGACGACAGCGAGGGCCCGCAGGTCCGCGCCGCCGCGATCACCGGCGCCGACTACTCCGAGGTCGGCGACGTGCTGCGCCGCGCCGGCGAGCTCACCGGCATCCGCATCGTCAAGCACCCCGTCAACAGCGACCGCTACTTCGGCCGCAGCGACAACCAGGCGCTGGCCGACCTGGGCGTGCCCGCGCACACGCTCAGCGTGGCCTACGCCTTCCCGGACTACCACGGTCCCGCCGACACCTGGGACAAGGTGGACTACGAGAACATGGCCGCCGTGGACCGCGCAGTGGCGCTCGCGCTGTTCATGCTCGCCGACGACCCGCGCGCGCCGCGCTGGAACGAGGCCAACCCGAAGGCGGCGAGGTACGTGGAGGCCGCGCGCCGGCTGCACGCCGGCGGGGCCTCCGCGCAGCCTTGAGCCCGGCCCTGTTCAGGCGGTCGCCTCCACGGCGGCCGCCTGCGGCCGGCTTGAAGGCCCGCCGCGCCCGCGCTCCGCGGGCTCGGCCGCGTGCAGCCAGGTGGTGAAGCCGTTCGGCTCCGGCACCAGCCCGTGCAGCAGCTGCACGGCGCTCACCTGGCCGCGGTGCCCGGCGCCATGGGTCACCAGGTGCATCAGCATTTCCGCACGGGACATGCAGCCCGGCGCGCCGTCGGTGAAGGTGAAGCGCAGCCGCTCGGCCATCGCGGCCTCGTCGAGCGTGGCCGCGTAAGCGAGCAGGGCCTGGTCGGTGGCGCGGATGTCGCTTGCCAGCGCCTCCCATGCGGGGACCTGCGCGGGGTTGGCCGAGGCGTAGCCATGGCGCTCGCCGCGCAGGTGCGCGAGGAAGATCCGGTCCACCACGTGGGTATGCGCCAGCGCCCTGGCGGCGAGGCCGGTGGCGGGGTGGGCGTCGCCGAGCGCGGCGAACGCGTCGAGGAGCATGGCGTTGGCCCAGGCCTTGTGGCGCAGCAGGCGAAGCAGCAGGTCTTTCATGGGGGAGCCTCCAGGTTTGGGGGACGGGTGTAGAATGCGAGCGATCGCTCACATCCGCTACTCGCATCCGGCCATGGCCAGGAAACCGCCCACGCAACCGCGCAAGCACGCGTCCCAGGCGCGTTCCCGGGCCACCGTGGATGCGTTGGTGGAGGCGACCGCTCGCATCCTGGTGCGCGAGGGCTACGACAGGGCCAGCACCAACCGCATTGCCGAGGTGGCGGGGGTCAGCATCGGCTCGCTGTACCAGTACTTCCCGTGCAAGGAGGCGCTGGTGGCGGCGGTGATCGACCGTCACAACGCGCAGGTGATGCGCAAGGTGCGCGGCGCGCTGGCCGACGTGGCCGCCCTGCCGCTGGAGGCAGCGGTGCGCAAGGTGGTGGCCGTCGCCATCGAGGCACACCGCATCGATCCGCGCCTGCACCGCATCCTGACCGAGCAGATCCCGCGCACGGGCCGCCTGGCCGACGTCGAGACCTTCAACCGCGAGGCGCACGCCATGTTCCGCGCCTACCTGGAGGCGCGCCGCGGCGAACTGCGCGTGGCCGACCTGGACCTGGCGGCCTTCGTCTGCGCGAGCGCGGTGGAGGCGGTGTCGCACAACGCGGTGCTGCACCGCGCCGACCGGCTCGCGCCGGCCGACATCGAGGCGCTGGTGGACGCGACCGCGCGCATGCTCCTCGGCTACCTGCAGCGCGAGCCGCGGGCGGCGCCGCGCGCCCGCGCCGCCCGGCGCCGCGCTGCATGAACGGACGTTGAAACCTCCTTGAATCGAGGCTGAGCGCGCCAGCGCGACATGCCGGAAGTCCCTTGAAGCCGAAGCGCGCGTTCCTAGAATGCGCGCCCGTTTCCACCCACCCATGCAATTCCCTGGCTTCGAGGAGGTAGCCGTGTCGACGACCGCAGGCCCGCGCGAACACGCGCAGTCCCACACCCATCCGATGCAGGCCCCGGCCGCGTCGGCCGGGCAGGGCGCGGAGCGCCGGCAGCGGCGGTCGCGGCAGCGCGCCGCCCGGCATCCGCGCCTGCGCGGCCGCTACGTCTCGGCCGTGTATTCCGGCGACGGCTGGCGCCCGATGTTCCGCATCACCTGATGGCGTCCGGCGGATGCCGCGGCGCGGCGCCGATGGCATGATCGGACGATCGTTCCACCGGAGTCACCAGATGCAACGTCGCACGTTCCTGCAAGGCTCGCTCGCCGCGGGCGTATGGTGGCCAGCCGCACTGGCGTCGCGCGCCTGCGCGCGGGCTTCCCGGAGGGCTGGCGCGTGGGCGACCGCACCGGCACTTCCAACAACGGCGTGTTCAACGACATCGCCATCGCCTGGCCGCCGGGGGGCGCGCCGCGGCTGGTGACCGCCTACTACGCCGAGTCCGCGCTGGACGGCGACGCCGCCAATGCGCTGATCGCCGAGGTCGGGCGGATCGCCGCCACGCTCTGACGCGCCCAGCGGGGCCGGGGCGCGCGTCACTTGATGCGCGTGTCCACCGCGATCCAGTTGGTCTCCCAGGTCTGGCCGCCGTCCTCGGAGAAGGCCTGCTCGAAGCGGATGGTGTCCGCGTCGATCGGCGTGATCACGAAGCGCACGAACACCGCACGGCCCTCGTAGAACTCCTGGTCGTAGAAGGTGCCGATGCCGCGTTCGTCGAAGCTGCCGATGGTGGGCGGCGTGAGCTGGCCGTTGCGGCTGTTCGCGAAGTTGAGGCTCCATTGCCCGGACCGTGGGTTGTAGAGGCGCAGGTTCAGGCCTTCGAAATGGCCGCTGGGGCCGTCGGCCACCAGCTCGACGAGGTTGGCGCGCCCGTCCCAGACCTTGCGCACGGTGGTGATGCCTTCGTACTCGGCCCACTCGTCCGAGCCGGTGAGGGGGTGCACCAGGCGCTTGAGCTGCGTCTTCCAGGTGCCGATCTCGAAGTCGAAGTCGTGCGCACCGTCGCGCGGCGGGGCCGGCGCGGGTTCTGCCGCCCGCGCGGGGCCGGGCAGGGCGGACGCGCCGGCGAAGGCGAGTACGGCGAGCAACGGGAACCACCCACGGCGGCGTGCGGTCATGGCATTCTCCTGTGCGGACGAGCCGATGCTGGAGGCAGCCCATGCCCGGCGACAAGAACGCACTTGCAGGTGCGTACCCCGCGGCGAAGCGCGATCCGCTCGCCGATTGCCCGCTCAATGCCACGTTCCGCGCGGTCGGTGGCCGATGGAAACTCACGTTGCTGTACTGGCTCGCGCGCGAGCCCAACCATTTCCTCGGGTTGCAGCGGCGCGTGGCGCCGATCTCGCACAAGGTGCTCACCGAGCAGCTGCGCGAACTCGAGGCTGCCGGCCTGGTGGAGCGCGAGAGTACCGGGCCGGTGCCTTCGCCGGTGCGCTATCGGCTGAGCGCCTACGGGCAGACCGTGCTGCCGCTGGTCGAAGCGGCACGCGTGTGGGGCCTGGAGCACCTGCACCGCACGCGCGGCGGAACCGCCACGTCGGATCCGTCCGACGCGCTGGCGTGCACAGCGGCGGTTTGAGGCTCAGGCCGGGCCGCACCAGGCGTGCAGCGCGTCGGCGACGCCGGCATCGCTGCCGTCGCCGGCCCAGGCAACGTGGCCGTCGGGGCGCACGAAGACGGCGCGAGGCGCGTCCACCTCGCCGAGCACGGGCAGCTCCCAGCGCGCGGGCGGGGTGGCGCGCACGACGCGCACGCGATCCGACCATCCGCGCGCGTCGAGGCCGCCGCGCGTGCCGAAGTCGAGCAGCAGCGGCCGCGCATCGTGCATCAGCGCATAGGTGCGCACTGGTCCCTGCGGCGTCTCCAGGTCGAGGTCGGGCATGCGCCGGCCGAGCAGCGGATGCCCGTCGCCGAGGTCGTAGCGGATGTCCAGGCCCGACATCATCGCGGCGAACGTCCGCCGCGGCTCGTCCATGCCGAGCATCCCGGCCACCACGTCGCGCAATGCCTCGGTGCGTGCGTCCTGTCGCATCAGCGCCACCTGCGCCATGGTGTGGCGGAGGACGCGCGCGCCGACGGGATGGCGTTCGGCGTGGTAGCTGTCGAGCAGCGCGTCCGGCGCGAGGCCTTTGGCCACCAGCGCGAGCTTCCAGCCGAGGTTGACCGCGTCCTGCACGCCGAGGTTGAGGCCCTGACCGCCGACGGGGGAGTGGATGTGCGCGGCATCTCCCGCCAGCAGCACGCGGCCCGCGCGGTAGCGTTCGGCCTGGCGGGTGGCGTCGGTGAAGCGCGAGAGGAAGGTGGGGCTGTGCGCGCCGTAGTCGGTGCCGCAGACGGCCACCAGCGCCGCGCGCAATTCGTCCAGCGTCGGCGCCTCCTTCGCGCCGGGGTTGGGGTCGGGCACCATCACGCCCATCGGGCCGGTGTCGGCGTACACGATCCCGCCGTCGCGGATCGTGTACTCGCGGCGGCCGAACGCGTACAGGCCGAGCGGGCTGCGGTGGACGCCCTGTTCCGGCGTCCCGGTCATCTCCACCTCGGCGATCAGGCTGCCCGTCGTCGCGTCCCAACCCGGGAAGGCAATGCCGGCGGCCTTGCGCACCAGGCTGCGGCCGCCGTCGCAACCGGCGAGGTAGCGCGCACGCAGGGCGGTGCCGTCGCCGAGCCGCACGTCCACGCCGGCCTCGTCCTGGGCGACACCGGCGACGTCGTGGCCGTAGAGGATCGGCACGCCGAGTTCGCCGACCCATGCCGCGAGCAGCCGTTCGACTTGCGCCTGCCAGATGCCGAGCGCGTACGGGTGGCGCGTGGGAAAGCCGGCGAGGTCGAGCTTCACCGAGGCGAAGCCGGCGGCCTGCACCGGCTGGCCTTCGGCAAGGAAGCGTCCGACGATGCCGCGCTGGTCCAGCACCTCCAGCGTGCGCGCGTGCAGGCCGCCGGCGCGGCGGCCGACCAGCGCCTGGTCCGGGCGCCGTTCGACGACGGCGACGTCCACGCCGGCGAGCGCGAGTTCGGCGGCAAGCACCAGGCCGGTCGGACCGGCGCCGGCAACGAGGACTTCGTGGGTGTCGTGGACGTTCTGCATGCGGATCGGTCCTGCGTGTGCGTGGGGCCGGCGACTCTGCGCCAATGCGCCCGCCTTGCCGCAAGCCCCGCCACGGGCGATACTCTGGAAGTGGGAAAAGGGGCGCGAGAATTGGGCCCCCATTCATCCCGGCGGCCATCGGGCCCACGTCCTTCCATGAACGCAGCGCCCGCGCCCGTCCCTCTCCGCATCGACTTCGTGTCCGACGTCGTGTGCCCGTGGTGCGCCATCGGGCTCGCCTCGCTGGAGCACGCGCTGCAGTCGCTCGCCGGCGAGGTCGAGGCCGACATCCACTTCCAGCCGTTCGAGCTGAACCCGACCCTGGGGCCCGAAGGCGAAGACATCGTCGAGCACCTGTCGCGCAAGTACGGCATGCCGCCCGCGCAGGTCGTGGCCAACCAGGAGGCGATCCGCGCGCGCGGCGCCGAGCTGGGCTTCCACTTCGACATGGCACGGCGCCAGCGCACCTGGAACACCTTCGACGCGCACCGGCTGCTGCATTGGGCGGCGCCCGGGGGCCGGCAGCGCGAGCTGAAGCACGCGCTGCTGCGCGCCTATTTCAGCGAGGGCCGCAACGTCTCCGACCGCGACACGCTGGTGGAGGTCGCCGCCTCCGCCGGGCTGCCGGCCGACGGAGCGCGCGAGGTGCTGGCCGGCGACGCCTACGCCGACGAGGTGCGTCGGGACGAGCAGTACTTCCTGCAGGCCGGCATCCATGCGGTGCCCGCGATCATCCTCGAGCGCCGGCACCTCGTGTCCGGCGGGCAGCCGCCGGAGGTGTTCGAGCGCGCGCTGCGCCACGTCGCCGCGGAGAAGCGCGGCGCGGGCTGAAACCGGTCAGTCCAGCGCCGCCACCAGTGCCGGCGCCTGTCGATCCGTGCCTGCCCGGTTCGTCGTCGGGGCATGGGCCGCGCCCATCCCCTAAGATCCACCGACCAACGGAGCTCCCCCATGACCGACACGACCGGCAGCACCGCCGCCAGGCCCTCCCTCTGGTCCGGAATCCGCGATGCGATCCGCGGCACCGGCGCCGACTACACCAGGATCCCGCTGCGCCGCGCGGTGTTCCTGCTCGCGGTGCCGATGGTGCTGGAGCTGGTGCTCGAGTCCACGTTCGCGGTGGTGGACATCTTCTTCGTGGGCAAGCTCGGCCCCTCCGCGGTCGCGACCGTGGGCCTGACCGAAAGCTACCTGTTCCTGCTGTACTCGATCGCGATGGGCCTGGCGATGGGCGTCACCGCCATCGTCGCCAGGCGCGTGGGCGAGGGCAACGCCGAGGGCGCCTCGATCAGCGCGGTGCAGGCGGTGTGGATCGCGGTGCTGGCCTCGGTGCCGTTCGCGCTCGCGGGCATCGTGTGGGGACGCGAGCTGCTCGCGATCATGGGCGCGGACCCGTGGACGCTGGAGCACGGCACCGCCTACATGCAGGTCGCGCTGGGCACGAACGTGGTCATCATGCTGCTGTTCGTGGTCAACGCGGTGTTCCGCGGCGCCGGCGACGCCTCCGCCGCGATGCGCGTGCTGTGGCTGGCGAACGGCCTCAACATCGTGCTCGACCCGCTGCTGATCTTCGGCATCGGGCCGTTTCCGGAACTCGGCCTCAAGGGCGCCGCGGTGGCCACCGCGCTGGGCCGCGGCTGCGGCGTGCTGCTGCAGTTGTGGATCCTGTTCCGCGGCGGGCAGCACATCCGCGTGCTCGCGTCGCGGCTCGGCTGGGACGGCGCCGTGGCCTGGCACATCGTGCGCACCTCGCTGGGCGGCGTCGGCCAGATGATCATCGGCATGACCTCGTGGATCTTCCTGGTGCGCATCCTCGCCAGCATCGGCAGCGAGGCCGTGGCCGGCGCGACCATCGCGATCCGGGTGATGATGTTCACCTTCATGCCCGCCTGGGGCATGTCCAACGCCGCCGCCACGCTGGTCGGCCAGAACCTGGGCGCCGGCGAGCCCGGCCGCGCCGAGTCCGCGGTGTGGCGCATCGGCTGGTACAACATGGCCTACCTGGTGTGCATCTCGGTGCTGTTCTTCGTGTTCTCGCGCGAGCTGGTCGCGTTCTTCAGCGACGACGCGCGGGTGGTGGACGTCGGCGCGGAGTGGCTGCGCATCCTCTCGTACTCGTTCTTCGTGTACGGCTGGTGGATGGTCGCGGTGCAGGCCTTCAACGGCGCCGGCGACACGGTGACGCCGACCAAGATCAACGTGGTGTTCTTCTGGCTGATCCAGATCCCGCTGGCGTGGTACCTGGCGCTGCATTTGGGCCACGGCGAGACCGGCGTGTTCTGGGCGGTGTTCGTGTCCGAGACCTCGGTCGGCCTGTTCACGCTATGGCTGTTCACGCGCGGCGGCTGGAAGACGGTGCGGGTGTAGCGCGGTGGCGGCGCCGATGCGGCTGGGCGGGTTGTACCGCTATCCGGTGAAGTCCTGCGCGCCGCTGCCCGCGGACGCGGCGGACGTGGAGCCGCGCGGCCTGGCGCACGACCGGCGCTGGATGGTGGTCGCGCCCGACGGCAGGTTCGCCACCGGCCGCGAGCTGCCGCGCCTGACCCTGCTGCGCGCCGAGCCCGCCGCGCAGGATGGCCTGCTGCTGCAGGCGCCCGGCATGCCCCCGCTGCACGTGCCGCCGCCCGAAGGCGATGCGCGCATGGCGGTGACGGTGTGGAAGAGCGAAGTGCAGGCGCGCCCCTGCGATCCCGCCGCCGACGCGTGGCTGTCCGGGTTCCTCGGCCGGCCGGTGCGGCTGGTGCACCTGGACGCCGGCGTGCACCGGCCGATGACCTCGTCGCGCGCGCAGCCGGGCGACGAGGTCAGCTTCGCCGACGCCTATCCGCTGCTGCTGGTGACGCAGGCCGCGGTGGACCTGTTGAACACGAAGCTGGCGCGGCCGGTGTCGGTGCTGCGCTTCCGGCCCAACCTGGTGGTGGACGGCGCGCCCGCGCATGCGGAAGACGACTGGGCGCGCATCCGCATCGGCGAAGTGGAATTCGAGGTCGGCAAGGCCTGCGTGCGCTGCGTGTTCACCACGGTGGATCCGGCGCGGGGCGAGCGCGATCCGGACGGCCAGCCGCTGAAGACGCTGGTCGGCTACCGGCGCGGGCCCGATGGCGTCACCTTCGGCCGCAACCTGATCCCGCGCTCGACGGGGACCGTCCGCCTGGGCGATCCCGTCGAGGTGCTGGCCTGGGCGTCGCCGGCCTAGACGTCGTCGGGGATGTTGGGCTCGACGACCTTCGCCAGCAGCATCAGCGACTCCTGCCAGCCCAGGTAGCAGGCTTCCGGCGGGATCGCGTCGGGGATCCCTTCCTGCACGATGCGCAGCTCGGTGCCGACGGACACCGGCGCGAGCTCGATGGTGGTGTGCATCTCGCCGGACAGCTCGGGGTTGTCGAAGCGGTCGTTGTAGCGGATGCGCCGGTTCTCCACGAGCTCCTCGTACTCGCCGCCGAAGCTGTGGCCGTTGCCGGTCGAGAAGTTGGTGAAGCTCATGCGGTAGCGGCCGCCGACGCGCGCGTCGAGCTCGTGCACGGTGCAGGTGAAGCCGTTCGGCGGCAGCCACTTGGCCAGCGCGGCGGCATTCCGTTGGCGACGGATTGGCCCCGTCGCGACCCCCGTGCAACCGGAACCGCCTGCCGGCTCAGCCGGGAAGCGTGTAGTCGAGGTCGTAGAAGTGCGTGCCGTGCTCGATGGTGATGCGCAGCGCGCCCTCGATGCCGGCGAGCGCGCCGGTGCCGGAGCCGGGGACCACGGTGACGCTCCAGCCTTCGGGCGTGTTGTCGCGCAGCAGGGCGCGGTGCACCAGGGCGAAGCTGCCCTCGCGGCCCTCGAGCGTGCCGGTGACGCGCTCCATCGCCACGTAGGCGCCGTCCTTCCGGTCGCCGCCGCCGTCGGCGAGCATCTCGCCCTGGCCGACGGCGTCGAGCGGGCCGCTGTAACGCTTGTCGAGCGACAGCCGCATGAGCCCCGCCGCCTCCGCGGGAGGATTGTCCGGCGCCTGCGGCTGGATCTTCACCGTGAACGTGCCGCGCACCTGGCGCGGGCCCCGGGGCAGGTCGTCGTCGGCCGCCAACCAGGCCGCCGCCTGGTCCGGGTCGCGGAAGCGCGCGGTGGCGATGCCGCGTGCGCTGAGCTTGCCTTCCACCAGCGGATCCAGCTGGTGGTCGTAGTTCACCAGCCAGGCCACGCGTGCGCGACGCGCGGCGAGCCTGCCGATCAGGTAGTCGGCGAACGCGGTGGCGGCGGCGTCGTCGGTGGCCAGCGAGGTGGCCGGCCGGTAGTCGAGCAGGATGCGCCGCAGCTCCGGCCCGGCGGCGTGGCCCAGGATATGCTCGGCCGCCGCGCGGCGTTCGTCGAGGGTGACCACGCCCGAATAGCGGACGCGGATGGTCTGGCAGTCCTGGTCGATGACGAAGTCGTAGGGCATGGCGTCGCTCCGCGAGGGTGGCGAATCTTACGCCACCCGCCGTGTCCGCGGCGCCTGCCCAAGGCCAGCCCTACGGAAGCTCCACCACCGGCGCGAAGCTGCCGAAGATCATGCGCTTGCCGTCGAAGGGCAGGTCGCCGGCCGCCTGCATGCGCGGGTCTTCCATGAACTTCGCCATGCCCGCCTCGCGGGTGGCCTTGTCCGGCCACTCGACCCAGGCGAACACCACCGCTTCGTCCGCCTTGGCCTGCACGGCGCGGCGGAAATCGGTCAGCGTGCCGTCGGGCACATCGTCCTCCCAGCACTCCAGCACGCGCGTGGCGCCGTACTCGAGGAACAGGGGGTCGAATGCGCCGGATCGGACGCGCCTTGACCTCCCGCGCTTGACGCTGCGCGGCCGAGGCGGCAGCGTGCCGGGCGGACATCGGCAAGCCTAGGAGGCCCCCATGGCGGAGATCCCGGCCGCTTCTCCCTTCCTGCGCGTGGACACGGTGATCCCGAGCGTGCGCGACATCGCCGCGGCGTCGGCCTGGTACCAGGCGCTGCTGGGCGCTCCGCCCGCGTACGAGGATCCCGGGCAGGGGCTGGTGGTACTGCCGGTGGGCGATGGGGGCAGCCTCACCTTGTGGCGGCTCGACGCCGATGCCGCGCACGCCTTCGTGGCCGCGCGCGGGGGCGCGCCCGGCCCGGTGGAAGCCGGCGAAGGCGTGCGCTTCTTCGGCTTCACCGATCCGGACGGCAACTTCCTCGAAGCCTGCCAGGTGCTCTGACCATGCACGAAGCGGCGCTCGAAGGGCTCGACAATCCATTCTGGTCGGCGCTCGACACGATCCACCGCGACGTCGCGCTGCGCGCCGGCGACGTCGCGCGCTATCCCGCGCAGTACGCGCCGTTCCTGGGCGTCGCGCATGCCGAAGCCGATGTCGCCGACGCCCTGGACGCGCTGGTGGCGCCGGGCGAATCGGTGCTGCTTGCCGGCGTCGCCCCGGCGCGGCTGCCGGCAGGATGGACGCTGGAACTGCTGGAGGAGATCGAGCAGCGCGTGTGCGACGCACCGCTCGAGGTGGCCGACGGCCCGGAGATCGTCGAGCTCGGGGAGGCCGACCGCGCCGACGTGCTTGCGCTCACCGCGCTGGTGTACCCGCACTACTTCCGCCAGCGCACGATCGAGCTCGGGCGCTACGTGGGCATCCGCCACGAAGGCCGGCTCGCGGCGATGGCGGGCGAGCGCCTGGGCACGCATCGCAGCCGCGAGATGAGCGCGATCTGCACCCATCCCGACTTCAATGGCCACGGCTATGCGCGGCGCCTGACCGCGCGGCTCGGCAACGACACGCTGGCTTCGGGGCGCCTGCCGTTCCTGCACGTGAGCCCGGCCAACACGCGCGCGAAGGCGCTGTACGAGCGGCTCGGCTACCGGCTGCGCCGCGCCGTGCCGCTGTGGGCGCTGCGGCGCGCCTGACCCGGGCTATTCGCCCGGGTGGTAGCGGCGCTCGACGTGGCCTGCGCGCTGCTCGGGCCAGAAATAGACCTCGCGCAGGTTGCCGCTGGCGTAGCGCTCGGCCTGGTCGTTGAAGTGCGGCGAGGCGGGGTCGCCGCTCTCGCCGCCGGCGGTGACGGCGCGCGCGCGCACCTTCTCTCCGAACTCGACCACCGCGACGAAGCTGTTGCCGCTGGTGCCGTAGTAGCGCTTCGTGCCGGGCCAGCGATGCGCGCCGAACGACGCCAGCGAGCCCCAGCGCGAGGACACGAACGGCACCGGGATGCTGGGCTTCGCGTCGTCGAACACCTGCTCGATCGCGCCGTCGTTGCGCTGGAAGCGGTTGACCTCGCCCCAGGCGACGCCCCAGCTGCCGAAGTCCTGCTCGAGGCGCGCGACCGCGTCCACCAGCGCCTGCAGGCGGGCCTCCCGGCTTTCCGGCGCGGCCATCAGCGCGTACAGCGGCGTGCGCGTCGCGCGCGACCGGGCCGAGAGCGCGTCCCATAGCGTGTCGCCCCAGAACACCGCCAGCGTGGTGGGCATGGACGCCAGGCCCCAGCGGAAATCCCACTGCCGCAGCATCCCCACCGGGCCGCGCAGCGCGGCCTTGCGCGGATCGGAGGCGGGCAGCGCGTCGTAGTCGGCGAGCAGCAGCGGCACGAGGTCCTCGAACGCCGGCAGCTGCGGGTCGTAGGCGAGGGCGATCAGCGACGGCAGGGTCATGTCGCCCGCCTTTTCCAGCAGGCGCATGGCATGCACGCCGCGCGGGTTCTCGCCGACGCTGTCCATGTAGCGCGGGAAGTCCGCCTGCTTCGGGCTGTCGCCGGCGGCCGCGGAATACGGCCAGTTGTTGGTGTTGTAGACCCAGCCGGCCGCGGGATCGACGACCCGCGGCTGGCGCTCGAGCGGGGTCAGGCCCTTCCAGTCGGTGGCGGGGTCGCTGCCGTCCACCGGCCGGGTGTAGTCGAAACGGTCGTCGCGCAGCGGGATGAACTGCGGGTGCAGGTAGGCGATCTCGCCCTTGTCGCTGGCGAACAGCGTGTTGTTCGAGGAATTGGCCTTGAGCTCGGCCACTTCGAGGTAGCTCGCCAGGTCGTGGGCCTTGGTGCGCAGCCAGCTCTGCTGCAGCGCCTCCACCGGCCGGTTCATCAGCGCCATCGCGATCCACTTGCCGTCCGCCGCGCGCACGACCGGGCCGTGGTGGGTGAAGTAGGCGGTGAACGTGCGCTGCTGCATCGTGCCGTCGGCGGCGCGGTAGGGCACCACGATCTCGCGCGTGCGCACCGGGCGCAGCTCGTCGCCGTAGCGGTACGCCAGGCGGTCGCCGTCACGGACGATGGTCTCGGCGAACTCGTCCACCACGTCGGCGCCGGTGGAGGTGTGCATCCAGCCGATGTGGCGGTTGAAGCCCTGGTAGATGAAGAACTGGCCCCAGGTGGCGGCACCGTAGGCGTCCAGGCCTTCGTCGCTGCTCATGTGCAGCTCGGAGCGGAAGAAGAACGAGGTGTGCGGATTGATCAGCAGGAGCGCGTGGCCGCCGGCGGTGCGCTTCGGGGCGATGGCGACGCCGTTGGAGCCGGTGGGCTCCCACCAGCTCGCCGGCGGCTCGGGGCGGGCGAGGGCGATGTCGCGGGCGGGGTCGCGCTCGCTGCCGTAGAACGCCGCCAGCTCCTTCAGCGACACGCGCTCGATGTCGCCGCCGATGCTGCCTTCGCTGAAGCTCAGCGCCATCCACGGCTCGAAGCGGTGGATGACGCGCGGCTTCACCTGCGGATGGGTGGCGAGGTAGTAGTTGAGCCCGTCGGCCCAGGCCTGCATCAGCGCCTGCAGCCAGGCCGGGCTGGCGGCGTGGAGGCGTTGCAGCTCGTCGGGATCGATGAACAGCTTCATCCGCAGGTCCTGCCAGATCGCGGCTTCGCCCTCGGCTTCGGCGAGCCGGCCCATGGCGTTGATGAAGTTGGTCTCGACGCGGTTGAAGTCGTCCTCGGCCTGCGCGTAGACCATGCCGAACACCGCGTCGGCGTCGGTGCGGCCGTGGACGTGGGCGATGCCCCAGTCGTCGCGCTCGATGGTGGTGGCGGCCGCGTGGCGGCGCCAGCGCGCCTGCTCGGCGGCATCGGTGTCGGCGTGGGCGCGCGCGGCGGCCGGCTGGGCGGACACGGCGGCGGCCGGCGCAAGCAGCAGGAACAGGGCGAGCAGGGCAGGCCTGGCGATGGAGGCGGACATGGCGGAATCCCCGGTGCAGCGAAAGCCGGGACCCTACCACGGGGCGTGGCATTCATCGCCCATTGACCCGTGCCGGCGCGGCGCGCCCTACACTGGGATCCCGTCTCCCCACGCCCCGCGCATGCCGATCGCACGCCGGCTCCACGCCCTTGCCGCTTCGCTCCTCGCTGCAGCGTCCTGCGCGCTGGCGGCCTGCCGCGCGCCCGAGCCGCCGCCCGCGCCGACGCAGACGACGGCCAGCGCGGCCGCCGAGAACGGCGCCATCAGCACCCCGGCGCCGAAGGTGGTGCCGACGGCGCGCGAGGTGCTGAAGGGCACCAAGTGGCCCAAGGCGCGGCTGGGTTCCGGCATCGCCACCGTGGGCTGCGACACCGACTACGCCAGCGCCGGCGACGGCGAGCCGCTCGAGGACCTGGGCTTCTTCGCGGTCGCCGACGCGCTGCGCCCCTGCACCGAAACCGGCGTGCTGCGGCTGCGCTACAGCGGCAAGATCTCCGCCGACTTCGCCGACCTGGTGGAACGGGTGTCGGCGATGGCCGACCGCATGGAGATCGGCAAGCGCATCCTCGACATCGACTCCGCCGGCGGCCAGGTCGAGGACGGGATCCGCGCCGGCGACGCGATCGGCGACTCGCACTGGACGATCTGGGTGCGCGAGGGCTCGCTGTGCCACAGCGCCTGCGTGTTCATCCTCGCCGCCGGCGACCACCGGCTGGTCTCGGGCGCGGTCGGCATCCACCGCATCATCCGCCTGCACTCGAACGCGACGACCCGCGCCGAGCTCGAGGCCGAGCTGCGCGACGTGCACGATTCGATCAAGCAGTACTTCGCGCGCAACGGCGTGGACGTCGCGGTCGCCGACATGATGATGACGGTGCCGAGCAGCCAGCTGCGCCTGCTCACCGGCGACGAACTGCGCGCGTACGGGCTCTCCGGCGCCAACCCGGTGCAGGAGGACCTGGAACGCATCCGCCTCGCGCGCAAGTGCGGCGAATCCTTCGTGCACCGGCGCGAGGCCTTCCTGCGCGCGTTCGAGGCCAGGTGCGCCACCGACGGCGAGGACCTGGAGGCGGTGGCCGAGTGCGGGCGCAAGCTGCGCGGCAACTACGGGTTCCCCGACAAGCGCTGTCCCACCGAGACGCCACTGGGCGAATACGACTGACCGGCCCATCCCGCGGGGTACGGAGCCGCGTTCCGTGACTTCCGGGGGTTTCGGCAGCCGCGGTGCCCGCCGACCATCCCGGGATTCCACTCCTCCGGGGATCTCCCATGCGTCGCCACCTCGTTTCCGCCATCACGCTGGCGCTTGCCGGCATGGGCGCCACCGCCGCCGTCCTGGCCGCGCCGGCCCCCCAAGCCGCCGCGCCGGTCGTCGCCGACGCCACGACCCAGCTGCCGCGCAACGTCGTCCCGCTGCATTACGACATCGAGGTCGTGCCGCACGCCGAGGCACTCGCCTTCGACGGCAAGGTCGCCATCACCCTGCAGGTGCTCGAGCCGACGAACGCGATCGTGCTCAACCAGCTGGACATGACCTTCCGGAAGGCCGTGCTCACGCCCAGGGGCGGCAAGGCGCTGCCCGCGCCGGCGGTGGCGGTGGACAACGAGGCGCAGACCGCGACCTTCACCTTCGCGAAGCCGCTGCCGAAGGGCGAGTACACGCTCGCGCTGGAGTACACCGGCAGGATCGGCACCCAGGCCAACGGCCTGTTCGCCATCGACTACGACACCGAGGAAGGCCGCAAGCGCGCGCTGTACACCCAGTTCGAGAATTCGGACGCGCGCCGCTTCGTGCCGTCGTGGGACGAGCCGAACCACAAGGCCACGTTCACCCTGACGGCCGTCGTGCCGGCGGCGCAGATGGCGGTGAGCAACATGCCGGGCACCGAGCAGGACCTCGGCAACGGCCTGAAGCGCGTGAGCTTCGCGAAGTCGCCGAAGATGTCCACCTACCTGCTGTTCTTCGGCCTGGGCGAGTTCGACCGCGCCACCACCATGGCCGACGGCGTCGAGATCGGCGTGGTCACCCAGAAGGGCAAGGCCGACCAGGCGAAGTTCTCGCTCGAGTCCGCCGCCGCGGTCATCAAGGAGTACAACGAGTACTTCGGCGTGCCGTACCCGCTGCCCAAGCTCGACAACATCGCCTCGCCGGGCCGCAGCCAGTTCTTCAGCGCGATGGAGAACTGGGGCGCGATCTACACCTTCGAGTACGCGCAGCTGTTCGATCCGCGCATCTCCACCGAGTCCACCAAGGAGACGATCTTCTCGGTCGGCGCGCATGAGATTGCGCACCAGTGGTTCGGCGACCTGGTGACGATGGCCTGGTGGGATGACCTCTGGCTCAACGAGGGCTTCGCCTCGTGGATGGAGAGCCGCACCACCGCCAAGCTGCACCCGGAGTGGAACAGCGCGCTGTCGGCCGTGGGCGTGCGCGAGGCGGCGATGAACCGCGACGCCATCGCCACCACGCATCCGGTGGTGCAGCACGTGGAGACGGTGGAGCAGGCCAGCCAGGCCTTCGACTCGATCACCTACTCCAAGGGCGAGGCCGTGATCCGCATGCTCGAGGCCTACGTCGGCGCCGACACCTGGCGCGAAGGCGTGCGCAAGTACATCCGCACCCACGCCTACGGCAACGCCGTGTCCGACGACCTGTGGGCCGCGATGGATTCGGTGTCCGACAAGCCGATCATGGAGATCGCGCACGATTTCACCCTGCAGCCGGGCATCCCGCTGATCAAGGTCGAGTCGGCGCAGTGCACCGGCGGCAACACCGTCGTCAGGCTGTCGCAGGGCGAGTTCACCCGCGACCGCCCCGGCAAGACCCCGCTGCGCTGGCACGTGCCGGTGGTCGCGGCGACGGTCGGCGGCGCCGGCGATGCGCGCACGGTCGTGGACGGCGAGGGCACGCTCGAGGTGCCGGGTTGCGGCACGCTGGTGGTGAACGCCGGCCAGGCCGGCTACTTCCGCACGTTGTACCCGCAGGCGCAGGTCGCGCAGCTGCGCGCCGGCTTCGGCAAGCTCGCCACCATCGACCAGCTCGGCCTGATGAACGACATCTGGGCGCTGGGCATGGCCGGCAACCAGCCGCTGACCGACTACCTCGACCTCGCCGAGGCGATCCCCGCCGACGCGGCGCCGGAGGTGTGGCAGGACGTCGTCGGCAGCCTCATGTCCATCGACTACTACTACCAGGGCAGCGCCGGGCAGGCCGCGTTCCGCAAGTACGCGCTCGGCACGCTGCGCCCGGTGTTCGCACGCGTGGGCTGGGAGGCGAAGGCCGGCGAGGCCGACTCGGTGCGCCGCCTGCGCAGCAGCCTGATCGGTGCGCTCGCCGGGCTCGGCGATGAGGCGGTGCTCGCCGAGGCGCGCCGCCGCTTCGAGGCCGGCGGCGACGCCGTGCCGGTGGTGCTGCGCAACGTGATCCTGGGCATCGTCGCCAACAACGCCGACGCCGCGACCTGGGACAAGCTGCACGCCCAGGCCAGGGCCGAGACCACGCCGCTGATCAAGGACCAGCTGTACGGGCTGCTGGCGATCGCCAAGGACGAGGCGCTGGCGCGCCGCGCGCTGGAGCTGGCGCTCACCGACGAGCCCGGCGCGACCAACAGCGCGGCCATGCTCTCGCGCGTCGCCGGCGAGCACCCGGACATGGCGTTCGACTTCGCCGTCGCGCACCGCGGGCAGGTGGACCAGCTGGTGGACTCGACTTCCCGCGCCCGCTACTACCCGGGGCTCGGCGGCGGCTCTCGCGACCCGAAGATGATCGACAAGCTCAACGCCTTCGCCGACGCGCACATCGCAAAGAGCTCGCGCCGCGCCACCGACACCGCCATCGCGGGAATCCAGTACCGCCTCGGCGTGATCGAGAAGCGCCTGCCCGAGGTCACCGCCTGGCTGGCGAAGCGCAGGTAGGCCGGCACTCCCCCGCCGGACGCAGGAAGGGACCGGGGCGACCCGGTCCCTTTTTTCGCGGCGGCTCAGTCGCGTTCGAAACGCTCCAGGTCCTCGAACAGATGCAGGTTGCGGCGGATGCCGTCGGCGCCGTCGTCCACGCGGTCGTAGAGGCCGCCGGCGCCGCGCGCGGCGCGCGCGCTCCACGCCCAGGTGGCGACCATGCCGACGACGCCGATGGCGAGCGAGATCCAGATCCAGGCCGGCGTCGGCCCGGCCGTGCGCTCCGGCGACAGGCCGGAGAAGCCCACGACCACCACCACCCACATCACCCACCAGGGCAGGCCGCAGGCGTTGGAGTTGAAGACCTGCAGGCGCAGCAGCTGCCGCAGCCGCTTCTGGATCGCCAGCACGGGCGCGCCGTAGTCGATGGTCGAGGCGAGCGTGAGCACGAGCGCAGCGAACACCACGTGCATCACGCCGAACGCGTGCAGCGCCACGCCTGCGAAGAACAGGCCGGGCATGTCCAGGTTGCGCTGCCAGCAGCCGAGGCCGAGCAGCACCAGGCCCACGCCCAGCAGCCCCTGCAGGGCCATGCCGAAGGCGAGCGGCCGCAGGTTGCGGCGCGCGCGGTCCACGCGGCGCTCGCGCAGCAGCTCCAGTTGCAGGTGGTCGGTGCGGGCCAGGCGTGCGTCCAGTGCCTGCCAGGCGGTCTTGAGGTCGTCGAGTTCCATGCGCATCTCCGTGGGGGTCAGAAGCCGTCGCGGATGCGCTGGCGCAGCCGCGAGAGCTTGGTGGATACGTTGCTTTCGCTGATGCCGAGCACGTCGGCGATCTCGCGGTGGCTGCGCTCGTCGAGGTAGAGCAGCATCAGCGCGCGGTCGAGGGGCGGCAGCGCGGCGATCACGCGTCGCAGCCACGCCAGCTGCCGCTCCGCCTCGGGATCGCCTTCGCCGCCTTCGGCCGCCAGGTCGTGCAGGCCCTCGTCAAAGGGCACGTGGTGGCGGTCGCGCAGCGAGCGCCCGCGCAGGTGGCTGATCGCCACGTTGAGCGCGATCCGGTACATCCAGGTCGTGACCGGCCGGTCCGGCTGGTACGACGGCCAGGCGCGCCACAACTGCGCGGCGATCTCCTGCGCCAGGTCGTCCCGGTCGTCCGGACCGGCGGCATAGCTGGCGGCGACCTTGAGCACGAGGCTGCGGTGGCGCTCGAGCAGCGCGGCGAAGGCGTGCCCGGGGTCGGTGCGTGAGGTGGCGGCGGAAAGCTCCATGCGGGTCCGGGTGGCGGGCGCGGTTTTGCGCCCCTCGCCATCATGATTCGCGCGACGCCGCAAAACATCACACCGGCCGAACCGGGGTCTCGCTTCGGGGCTGGGCGACGCGAAGACGTGGGGGTGGTCCGCCGCGCGCTCCAGTCATCCACGACTGAGCGCGCGGGCGCGGGCCACCCATGGCCCGCTCGGCCCACCCCCACGCCTTCGCGCCGCCTCACCGGGCGCGGCTCCCCTGCCTCGCGGGAACCGCGTGGCGCCGGGGCGCTGGTGACGGCGCGGGTCAGCGGTAGAGGATGGGGAAGAGGCGCTTCAGGTGCACGAGCTTGGGCGCATCGTTGTAGACGATGTACGGCTCGTCCGGATGCCGCCGCAGGTAATCCTGGTGGTAGGCCTCCGCCGGATGGAACGCGTCCAGCGGCTGCACCTTCGTGGCGATCGGGCGCGCGAACACCTTTGCCGCGTCCAGCTGCGCGATGTAGGCCGTGGCGACGTCGCGCTGCGCCTTGCCCGTGGCGAACACCACGGAGCGGTACTGCGGGCCGATGTCCGGCAGCTGCCGGTCCACCTGGGTGGGGTCGTGCGCCACGGAAAAGAACACCTTCAGCAGCTGGCCGTAGGTGACCTGCGAGGGATCGTAGGTGACGCGCACGGATTCGGCGTGCCCGGTGCGGCCGGTCGACACGAGCGGGTAGCGCGCGGTCAGCGCGCCGCCGCCCGCATAGCCCGAGGTCGCGTCGATCACGCCGCGCACGTGCTCGAACACCGCCTCCACGCCCCAGAAGCAGCCGCCGGCGAACACCGCCACCGCCTTGCCGGGGTTGGCGGCGCGCGGGATGTCGAGCTTCGGGTCGGGCAGGACCACGGGGTTGTTGCGCGCGCCGGCGAGGTTGAACGCGGCCAGCAGCAGCGCTGCGGCGCAGGCGGCGAGGGCAGGACGGCGGGCGGCGGTGGCCATGGCGGGTGTCCTCCTCGCGGCGGCTCAGGTACGCGCCGGCGCGAAGCGCAGCGCGGCGGAGTTCATGCAGTAGCGCAGGCCGGTGGGGCGCGGCCCGTCGCGGAACACGTGGCCCAGGTGCGCGTCGCAGCGCGCGCACGAGACCGCGGTGCGGACCATGCCGAACGACAGGTCGCGGTGTTCGACCACGTTCTCCGGCGCGATCGGCTGCCAGAAGCTCGGCCAGCCCGTGCCCGACTCGAACTTGGTCGCCGAGTCGAACAGCGCGGTGTCGCAGCACAGGCAGCGGAACACGCCCTTGCGGTGCTCGCGCAGCAATGGCCCGGTGAAGGCGCGCTCCGTGCCATCGTGGCGGGCCACCTGGTAGGACAGCGGCGGCAACAGGCGCCGCCATTCCGCGTCCGGCTTCACGACCCTGTCCACCTGCGCGCTGCGCAGGCGCCGGCCGTCGTCGGCGAACCCGACGATCAGGACCTTGCCGCCCGCGGCGGGCGCGGCGGCGGCGTCGCCGCGCGTGCAGCCGAGCGCGAAGCCCGCCGCCACCAGCGCGGAGCCGGCGAGGAAGTCGCGGCGCGGACGGGAGAAGGCGGCCATGCCCGTGGGACCGCCGGCGGGGCCCGCGGGTTCCGCGGGCACGCCGGGTCTCAGCGCCCGTTCACGCTGTAGCGGCCCGGGCCGAGCAGGGCGAGCGCGACCGCGCCGGCCAGGTACATGCCCTGCAGCTCCAGCGCCCAGCCGCCCTGTTCGTTGAGCATGCCGAGCTGGCCCAGGTGCGCCAGGAAGAAGGCGAACAGCATGTTGACCACGACCAGCAGCGCGCCGATCCGGGCGTAGAAGCCGGCGATCAGCAGGAGCGGCCCGAGCACTTCGCCGAGCAGCGCGCCGTAGGCCAGCGACGCCGGCAGGCCGTGCGCGACGAGCATTTCGCCGATGGGCCCGACGCCGCCGCGCAGCTTGGCCACGCCGTGCAGCAGCACCAGCACGCCCAGCGCGACGCGCAGGACCAGCTTGCCGAGGTCGGCCTGGGTATTCACGTTCATGCATCCCTCCATGTCCCCCGGCGGAGCGCCGTGCCGCCGAGCATACCGCCGCCCGCGCGGCTAGAGGATCTCCGCGGGCGCGGGCGGCTGGCGCGGCCGCACGAGGAGCGGATAGGCGAGGACGGCGCCGAGGATGACGGCGACGCCGGCGTAGAAGGCCGGGGTGAGGTCGCGCTGCTCGCCGAGCAGCAGGATCGCGAGCACGATCGCGTACACCGGCTCCAGGTTCACCGCCAGCTGCGCGGCGAACGCGCTCATGTGCCGCAGCGCCACCAGCGACAGCGCGAACGGCAGCAGCGTGCACGCCATCGCCAGCGCGAGCAGCAGCAGCGCGTCGCGCGCGCCGGGCATGGCGAAGAGTTCGCCGGCGAAGGCGGGGAACAGCAGCGGCATCAGCGGGGCCAGCACGAACATCGCCACCGTGCCGGCGCCCAGCTCCAGCGCCGTCATCGTGAGCGGGTCGGCGTGGTCCACCAGCCGCTTGTTGAGCGAGCCGAACAGTGCGACCAGCAGCGCCGACAGCGTGCCGACCAGGATGCCCAGGCGCATGCCCGACGGCACGCCGCCCACCACCAGCGCGACGCCCGGCAGCACCGCGACGCCGAGCGCGACCTCGCGCCACGAGAAGCGGCGGTGCGCGAGGCGCGGTTCGACCAGCGCGGTGAAGACCGTGGCCAGCGCGATGCAGGTCGCGCCGACCGAGGCGTTGGCGAGCTTGATCGCGCCGTAGAACGTGAGCCAGTGCAGCGACACCAGCACGCCGATGCCCGCGTACGCCCAGCGCAGCCGCGAGGGCAGTGCGCGCAGGCCGCGCCACACGCGCGGCACGCAGGCCAGCGCCGCCGTCACCAGCAGCATGCGCCAGAACACCAGCGGCAGCGCGGGCAGGGTGATGAGCTTGCCGAGGATGGCGGTGAAGCCCCACAGCAGCACGCAGGCATGGATCTGCAGGAAGGCCTTGCGGCTGTCGGCGGAAGTCATCGGCGGGGCGTCCTCACGCCGGCATTGTAGGGTCGGCGGCGGCCTCCACCAGCCAGTCGGCGAAGACGCGCGCCGCGGGGCGCAGGCGGCGGTGCGAGGGATGCGCGATGAAGTACGCATAGCGCGCCTCCATCGCCGGACCCGGCACCCGGACCAGCGCGCCCGAGGCGAGGAACGGCGCGACGATGTGCTGGCGCGCGAGCGCGACGCCCAGCCCTTGCGCGGCGGCGTACAGCGCGGCGTTGGAGTCGGTGAAGCGATAGCGCTCGCGCGGGGCCGGCTCGCGCACCCCCGCCGCGCGGAACCAGTCCGGCCAGCCCTGGCGCCCCATGTCGGCCACCAGCGGCAAGCGCGCGATGTCGGCGGGCGACTGCACGCCGTCGAGGCCCGGCATGCCCGGGGCGGCGACGGGGAACATCGATTCGCGCAACAGCATCCGCGCGGTGAGGCCCGGCCAATTGCCTTCGCCGTGGCGCACGGCGAGGTCCGGGCCACCCTCTTCGAAGCGCGCCAGCGCGAAGCCGGTCTCGATGCTGAGGCCGATGTCGGGATGCCGCTCCGCGAACGCGGGCAGGCGCGGCAGCAACCAGCCGCAGGCCCACGAGTGCAGCGTCGCCAGACGCACCAGCTTCTCGTCCTCGCGCGCGGCGCGCACGTTGCGCACCGCGTCCTCCAGGTCGGCCAGGCTGCTGCCCGCCGCATCGGCCAGGCGGCGCCCGGCCGGCGTCAGCTGCACGCCGCGCGCGTGGCGATGGAACAGCGGCACGCCGAGCCGGTCCTCGAGCTTGCGCACGTGGTGGCTCACCGCGCTCGCGGTGAGGTTCAGTTCGTCCGCGGCGTGGGCGAAGTTCTGGTGGCGGGCGGCGGCCTCGAAGGCCGCGAGGGCGGGGAGCCAGTCCGAGCGGAACACCATGGCGAGCCTCAAACCTGATTCATGGCTGACCCCGAAAGTATGCGCTTGCGGGCCGCCGTGTGCAGCGGAAAATGGCGTCGTTCCTTCCCCTAGGCCCCCATGTCGACGCCATCCCTCTCCCTCCCCAGGACCGCCGCCGAGACTCGCATCTGGCTCACGCCGGTGGAGCTGGCGGCGCTCGGCGCGATCTGGGGCGCCTCGTTCCTGTTCATGCGCGTGGCCGCCCCGGACTTCGGGCCGTTTCCGCTGGTGGCGGTGCGCCTCGGGCTGGGGGCGCTGGTGCTGCTGCCGTTCCTGTGGCGCGCGCGGCGCCAGTTCCCGCTGCGGCTGTGGCCGAAGCTGGCGCTGGTCGGCGCGGTGAACTCGGCGGTGCCGTTCCTGCTGTTCGCCTGGGGCGCGGAGCGCGCGCCCGCCGGCGTGGGCGCGATCTGCAACGCGATGACCGTGCTGTTCACCGCGCTGGTCGGCTTCCTGTTCTTCGGCGAGCGCATCGGCGCGCGCCGCGCGGTGGCGCTGGCGGTCGGCTTCGGCGGCGTGCTGGTGCTCGCGGGCGGCCGCGCCGCCGGCGACGGCATCGGCGGCGCGGTGGCGGCGGGGACGGTCGCGGCCTTCCTGTACGGCATCGGCCTCAACCTGGTGCGCCGCCACCTCGCGGGCCTGCCGCCGGCGGCCGTCGCGGCGGCCACGCTGGGTACCTCGGCGCTGCTCACCGTGCCGTTCGCGATCGCCACCTGGCCGGCGCACGCCGTCGCGCCGGCGTCGTGGTGGTCGGCGGGGCTGCTGGGCGTGCTGTGCACGGGGCTGGCCTTCGTCGGCTACTACCGCCTGATCGCGCGGCTCGGCGCGGCGCGCACGTCCACCGTCACCTACCTGGTCCCCGTGTTCGGCATGCTGTGGGCGTGGCTGCTGATCGGCGAGCAGCCGACCTGGAGCATGCTGGCGTCGGCGGCGTTGATCCTCGGCAGCGTGGCGCTGAGCCAGCGCGGCCGCTGAGGCCGGCGCGGCTCAGCCCGCGGGGGTTTCGCCGAGCAGCCGCAGCAGCGCCATCGCCGCGGCGGGATTGCGCTCCTTGGCCGCGGCGATGAAGAACACGAACACGTCGCGCGCCGGTGCCGGCGCCGGCCTCGAGGCGGGATCGGCGTAGGGCAGGTCGGCCGGCGCGTCGCCGCGCGCCCATGCGCCGATGCGCGCCGCCCATTGCCGCAGCTCGGCCTCGGGATAACCGGTGGGTTCCGCGCTGCGCGAGCGCATCAGCCGCGCGTACACGAACGGCGCGCACAGGTCGGCGAACGACGGGTGCTCGTCCGAGTCGGTGAACACGGTGGCGCAGCCGTGGGCGCGGGCGAGGGCGAGATAGCCGGCGTCGATGCATTCGCGGTCGCGCACGTCCAGCACGTGGCGTAGCGGCACGCCACCGGCGCTGGCCGGCAGCATGGCCACGAACGCCGCCAGGTCGTCGCGTTGCGGGCGGCGGCCCTGCTCGAACTGCCACACGATCGGCCCGAGCTTCGGCCCGAGCGTGGCGATGCCTTCGAGGAAGTCCTCGACCTGCGCGCCGGTCTTCGCCAGCACCCGCGAGCGCGTGATCCGTTGCGGCGCCTTGGCCGCGAACACGAAGCCGTCGGGCGCCTCGTCGCGCCATTTCGCGTAGGTCGCCGGCTTCTGCGCGCCGTACCAGGTGCCGTTGACCTCGATCGCGGTGACGTGGCGGCTGGCGTATTCCAGCTCGCGTCGCTGCACCAGGCCCTTGGGATAGAAGTTGTCGCGCCAAGGCGCATAGGTCCAGCCGCCGATGCCGACGCGGACCGCGCCGGCCGCGGGACCCTGTGTGTCGTTCGCTGCCATGCCGGCAGCATACGCCGGGCTCAGCGCAGGAGCTGCGACGCCGGGCAGGCGCGCCCGAACAGGAAGCCCTGGCCGTAGTGGCAGCCCATCGCCAGCAGCGCCTCGCGCTGCGCCTCGTTCTCCACGCCGACCGCGAGCACCTCCAGCTCGAGCGTGCGCGCCAGCGCGATCACCGCCGCGACCACCGCGCGCCCGCGCTCGCCGGCATCGTCCTGGTGATCGTCGAGCAGCGCGACCAGCGAACGGTCGATCTTGATCATGCGCAGCGGATAGCGGTGCAGCACCGGCAGCGAGGACCGGCCGGTGCCGAAGTCGTCGAGCAGGGCGGGGATGCCGGCGTCGCGCAGGCGGTGCAGCATCTCGGCGACGTCCTGGCGGTCGTGCAGCAACGCGCCCTCGCCGATCTCCACGCACAGCCGGCCGGCGGGCAGGTCGGCCTCGCGCGCCAGCGCGCACAGGCGCTCGACGAGGTCGCCGCCGCGGAACGCGCGCGCGGCCAGGTTCACCGAAACGAAGCCTTCGCCGGGCAGCGCGGCCGCCGCCGCGCAGGCATGCCCGAACACCCGCCAGTCGATGGCGTCGAGGCGCCCGCTTTCCTCCGCCACCTGCAGGAACTGGCCGGGCAGCAGCACGCCGCGCTGCGGGTGGTGCCAGCGCAGCAGCGCCTCGTGGCCGATCACCGCGCCGTCGGCGAGCCGCACCATCGGCTCGAACCACGGCTGGAACTCGTCCCGCTCCAGGCCCTCGCCGATCTCGCGCTCGAGGGCCAGGTTCTCGCGCGCCGCGCGGGCCAGCGCTTCGTCGAACACGACGTAGCGGTTGCGGCCGCGCTCCTTGGCGCGGTACAGCGCCAGGTCGGCGTCCAGCAGCACCGCGTCGGTGTCGGCGTAGTTGCGGTCGCCCACGGCAATGCCGACGCTGGCACTGGTCTGCAGCGCGCGCTCGCCGACCACGACCGGCCGCCGCAGCGCCTCGATCACCCAGGTGGCCACGCGCGCGGCGTCGTCGGCGCCGTCCACTTCCTCGACGAGGATGGCGAACTCGTCGCCGGACAGCCGCGCCACCGCGTCCGGCGCGGGCGCGATGCGCGCCAGCCGCTGCGCGACCTCGCGCAGCACGTCGTCGCCGACCAGGTGGCCCAGGGTGTCGTTGATCTGCTTGAAGCGGTCCACGTCGATGTACAGCAGCGCGAACGGCCGCCCGCCCTCGTGGCGGACGCGGGCGATCGAGCGCTCCACGCGCTCGCGCAGCCACACCCGGTTGGGCAGGCCGGTGAGCGGGTCGTGCATCACCTGGTGGCGCAGCCGCGCCTCCGCCTGCTCGCGTTGCGCGACCTGCTCGCGCAGCTCGCGGGTGCGGCGCTCCACGCGCTCCTCCAGGCGGGCGTTGGCCTGGCGCAGCGCCTCGGCGGCGGCGCGCCGCTGCAGGCTGCTGGCCAGCTGGTGCGCGGCGAAGGCCAGCAGCTCGGCGTCGCGCGCGTCGTAGCCGCGGCTCTGCGAGTAGGACTGCACCGCGACCACGCCGATCACCGCGCCGCCGGCGCCGAGCAGCGGCGCGCCCAGCCAGCTGGTCACGGCGGCGTCCACGTAGCGCGGATCCACCTCGCCCTGGCGCACCAGTTCCATCATCCGCGCCATGTCCACGACCTGCGGCTTGCCGGTACGCATCACGTACTCGGTCATGCCGCGCCCGCACGAGCGCGGCGACCAGTCGGTCTCGCAGGCGTCCACCGCGTACGGGAAGCTGACCTCGGTGCCGTCGGGCGAGACCAGCGCGATGTAGAAGTTGCGGGCGTTGATCAGCCCCCCGACGATGGCGTGCACGCTGCGGTAGAACGCCTCGCTGCCCTCCTCGCCGTTGGCCAGCGCCGCGAGCCGGTACAGCGCCGCCTGCAGGCGCTCGCCACGCTGGCGCTCGGCGACCTCGCGGCTGAGCTCGCGGTTGGCCTCGGCGAGCTGGCGGGTGCGCTCCTCCACGCGCCGCTCGAGCTGGGCGCGCGCCTCGCGCCGCTCCAGCGCGGTGAGCGCGTGCTCGGCCACGAACGCGAGCAGGTTCATGTCGGCCTGGGTGTAGCGCGTGCCTTCGAGGTAGCTCTGCACCACCAGCGCGCCGCGCACGCGGCCGTCGCGGACCATCGGCACGCCCAGCCAGTCGGTGCTCGGCGCGCCGTGCAGCTCGAGCGGGCCGGAGGTGCGGGCGCGCAGCGCCTCGGTGCTGCCCATCATCGGCCGCGCATCCTTCACCAGGTACCAGGTCAGGCCGCGCTCGATGCTCGACAGCGGCACCACCTCGTCCGGCGGATGCTCGTCCTTGTCCACCGTGTCGGCGAAATAGGCGAAGCGCAGGCTGTCGCTGGGCTCGTCGTACAGCGCGACGTAGAAATTCTCGGCGTACATCAGCCCCGACACGATGTCGTGCAGGCCGCGCAGGATCTCGTGCGTGTCCAGGCCGGAGCCGGCCATGTCGGCGATCGCGTACAGCGCGTGCTGCAGGCGTTCGGCCTTCTCGATGCGTGCGACGTCGCCGCGCAGCCGTTCCGTCGCGAGCAGCTCGGCCATGCGCGCCCCGACGAGGCGGGCGACGCGCGGCGGGGCGGACGGCGCGCAGGCGGCCAGGCGCAGCACCGCGGTGCCGCCGTCGTCGCCGGCGCAGACCACGAGGTAGCGGGGATCGCAGCGGCCCTCGGCGCGCCACGCCGCGACCTCGCGCACGGCGCGGGCGATGTCCACGTCGCTGGCGTCGCCCGGCAGGCTGTTGATGGCTTCGGGCCAGCGCGGCGACCAGAACGCCGCCTCCATGGCGACGGGCAGCCGCGCCGCGATCGTCGCGACCACGTCGGCCGGCGTCGCCGCGTCGAGCAGTTGCACGGCGCACGCGTCGCCGTGGCGGATGTTCAGTGGCTCCGTGCCGGTGTCCGGGCGCATTGGGTCCCCCTGCGGCAAGGGTACTCCGCAGGGGGTCGCGCCGGGCGTGACGGGCGTCCCGTTAGGCGCGCGCGCGGTCCGCCGCGAGCGCGGCCATGCCGGTGACCCGGGCGATGCGGCCCCAGGCGAGCATGGCGACGATCGCCTGGCCCAGCAGGAAGGACAGCACGAAGGCGCCGGTACCGGTTCCATCGGCGCGGACCCGCCACCAGGCGAACAGCGCCGCCAGGCCGTAGCCCGCCACGCTGGCCACCACGTACACCAGCAACGTCGCCAGCGGGCGGCGCAGGAGCAGCTTCACGCCGCGCCACCAGGCCTTCACCACGGAGCGCAGCTGGCGGTCGGCGCCGAGCCAGCCGCGGCCGGCCTCCACCGTGGCGTGCAGCAGCACGAACACGATGCCGGCGACGATCATGCCGTTGCGCCCGGCGGCGTCCGCGTCGGCGGCGAGGATCGCATCCTCGGCGCCGCCGTGCATCGCGCCCATCACCGCGCCGCCGATCGCCAGCGCGATGCCGAGCGGGATGAGGGACCACAGCAGCATGCGCAGCATCCGCCAGTACTCCGACAGGCCGCCGTGCACCAGCTCGCCGAAGCCGAGGCGGCGGCCCGCGCGCAGCGAGGCCACGACCATGCCGGTGAGCCAGGGCGCGAGCAGCAGCATCAGCACCGTGCTGCCGCCCAGGCCGGCGACGAACCAGCCCATGTGTTCGGCGATGCCGGCCAGGCCCTGCAGCAGCAGCCCGATGTCGTCGCCGGCGGCGATGCGCGCGGCGTGCACCGACGACCCGAAGGTCGCCTGCAGCGTCGCCCACAGCGGCGTGGCGACCAGCAGCGTCGGGACCAGGGTGGCCAGGATCCAGAGCAGCAGCAGGCGCCACTGCAGCGCGGACCTCAGGGCGGCGAAGGCGGCGCCGAGGCCGCCGCGACGGGACGTGCTGTTCATAGGCTCACCAGGAAGGCAAGGAAGGTCTGCAGGAGCGACGCGAACTGGCCGGTGAAGCGGCGCGCGGGCGCGCCGTCGGGTTCGAGCGTGCGGCTGTTGTCGAGCGGGTTGGCGTCGAGGTAGTGCAGGCCCTCGGGATCGAGTTCCACCGACACCGCCTTCGCGCGGCGCGTCCAGGTGAAGCGCTGCCACGGCCGGGCGCCGTCGAAGGTCGCGGTGGCGGTGCTGCCGTCGGCGAACGTCACCCGCACGGTCTGCGGCACGGCGGCCCCGGCGCGGCGCACCAGCACGACGGTGCGGTAGGGGAAGGGCCCTTCGCCCGGCTTCGCGTCCGGGTGTGCCTTCTCCCACGCCGCGCGCCGGTCGGCGACCGCCTTGTCGAGGGCCTTCTTCGTCAGCTCGACGCGGCGTCCCTCGTGCATGACGTAGCCGGGTTGCGGCAGCACCTCGACGCTGGAGAACGCCGCGATGCGGTCGTCCACCGGCGCGACGCCGTAGACCTGCGTGGCGAAGATGCGGTTCACCACGTCCGGGCGCCCGGTGCCCTCGGCCAGCGCCTCGCGCAGGTCGGCGATGCTCGGGTGGCGGAACTTCCAGCGCGCGTAGTAGAGCTTGAACGCGCGTTCCAGCGCCGGGGTCCCGACCTGCGCCTCGAGGTCGCGCATCATCGTCGCGGTGCGCGAGTACACGGTGCTGTAGCTGCGCCCCGACATCCGGTTCCAGGAATTCTCGCCCAGCGGGTCCGCCGGATCGCGGGTCATCGCGCCCAGGCGCTCGTACGCGAACACCGGCAGGCGCAGGTCCATGCCGAGCTTCTTCATCCACGGCGCCACCAGGTTCGCGTCGCGCTTGGCGGCGCGGAGCATCCGCTGGTCCCAGTACTCGTTGAGGCCCTCGTCCAGCATCGGCTCCTCGAACTCGTTGGAGCCGAGCAGGCCGTAGAAGTAGCCGTGGCCGAACTCGTGGATGGTCACGAAGTCCAGCGCGTCGCGGAACAGCGTGCCTTCGTCCACGTTGGCGAAGCTCGACGCGGTGAAGAACGTCGGGTACTCCATGCCGCCCGCCTCGGCCGCGTTGTACGGCGGGATCACCACCGTCACGGTGCGGTAGGGGTAGGGGCCCAGCGTCTCGGAGAAGAAGCGCAGCGAGGCGACGGTGGCATCGAGCGCCGGCTTGGCGTTGTGCGCGTACTCGGGCGTGTACAGCACCCGCACCGTCACCTTCGGGCTGCCCGGGCCTTCGTAGTAGCCCACCAGCGGCTCGGCGTAGCGCTTGTCCGCCGTCCAGGCGAAGTCGTGCACGTCGCCCTGCACGAAGCGATGGGTGACCTTGCCGTCCTTCTCGACGGGGCTGCCCACTTCCTCGCCGGTGGCGCCGACGCGATAGCCCTTCGGCACGGTGATGCGCACGTCGTACTCGCCGTAGTCGGCGTAGAACTCGCTGTGCGCGTGCATCTCGTGCGCGTTCCAGCGCGGCGCGGTGGCGCCGCGCTCGCCGGGCAGCTCCAGCACGCCGATCTTCGGGAACCACTGGCCGACCAGGTGGAAGCTGCCGAAATAGCCGGTGCGCGCGACGACGCGCGGGAGCTGGTCGAAGAACTCGAAGTCCAGCGTGGTGCTCGCGCCCGGCGCGACCGGCCGGGGCAGGTCGAGCCGGACCACGGTGCGGTCGGTGGCCGGGCCGCCGTCGGGCTGCACGAAGGTCCACGCCACCTTGTCGCCGCCCTGGGAGACGTCGCGCAGCTCCATGTAGCCCCACTCGCCGTCCTTCGTCGGCACGTTGCTGCGGAAGCTGTCGTTGCCCTCGCGCAGTTCGGTCATGAAGGTGCTGCCGGCGCCTTCGAACGCGTTGAGGTACAGGTGCACGTAGACGCTGCACACCGGCACCGCGCTGCGGTTGCGCCAGGTGAGCTGCTGGCGGCCGGTGACGGTGTGCTTGACCGGGTCGAGGGTGGCGTCGATCGAGTAGCCGACGACGCGGTCGGAGAGCGTCGCCTCGTTGCCGGTCCGCGGCCCGCCCCACGCGTCGGGCGCGCTGGGGGTTGACACGGCGGCGGCATCGCGGCCGACGATCGGGATCTCGGCGCAACCCCCCGCCGCGGGCGGCGTCTGGGCCTGCGCGGCCAGTGGAAGCCCGGCGGCGAGCGCCCAGGCCAGGAACAAACGCATGCGCGGCATCGCAGCTTCCCCCGAAGAGACGAAAGACCGGAGGGTGGGGCATGCCGGGCAGGCGCGCAATGCGACGGGCGGGCCATGCGCGCCGCCCCGCGCCGCGCTATCGTTGACGGTCCCGTTGCCGAGGAGTGCGTGCATGGCCCTGTCCGGAAGCTGCCACTGCGGGCGCATCGCCTTCACCGTCGAGGGCGAGCTGTCGCAGGTCGCGGACTGCAACTGCTCGCTGTGCCGCCGCCGCGGCTCGCTGCTTGCGTTCTTCCCCCGGGCGGCATTCACGCTCACGTCGGCGGAAGGCGACTACGCCACCTACCGCTTCAACACGGAGCGGATCGCGCACCACTTCTGCCGGACCTGCGGCGTCGCGCCCTTCAGCGAGGCGATCAACCCGAAGGACGGCGAGGCCATGGTCGCGGTGAACGCGCGCTGCCTGGCGGACGTCGACGTGGCGTCGCTGCCCGTGCGCCACTTCGACGGCGCCAGCCTCTAGCCGCGGGCCGCCGGCTCAGTCTTCCTCTTCCTCGAACTCGACCAGCACGTCGAGGTCGAAGGACAGCGACTCCACCGCCTCGCGCACCCTGCGCGCGGTGGCCTCGTTCGGCGCTTCCACCTCCAGCTCGTGCGCGTCCGGGCCTGCGATGTCGCTCAGCCCGGCGGAACTGGAATCGGCGTCGTCCATGTGCGCCATCATGTCGCCCACCTCCTCCACGTGCTCGATGCCGTCGAGGCTCTGGAGCAGGTTGATCACGGCGCGGGTGTCGTCCTCGCTTCCGGTCAGGCGCATGCGCAGCGTGGGCATCGTCGTGCTCTCCCTCGGGTGGGTGGCGGCAGCCTAGGGAGGCGCGGGGCAATGCCGCGTGATGGTTTCAGCCGGCCGGCGGGGTCCGCACCGGCACGGTGACGTTGCACAGGTCGATGTGCCCGGCGGGGACCTTGTACCAGTCGTCCCGCCGGTTGCGGCGCATCTCCACGAGCTCGGCGAACAGCGGGATGTCGGTGCGCAGCACCTGCAGCGGCGTGCGCTCCGCCTCCGGGAGGTCGGCGGCCAGGCGGATCGCGCGGATCGGCGTGCGCTGGGCCGGGTCCTCGTAGAAGCCCATGGGCTCGGGACCGCGCGGGATCACGCTCAGCAACTCCATGCCCTTGAGCACCCGGCCGACCACGGTGATGTTGCGGTCCAGCGCGCGCGGCGACTGCCCGTCCACCACGTACAGCTCGGTGCCGTTGCTGGAGTCGGCGGCCACGTCGCGGCCGGCGCCGAGCGTGCCGTAGCAGTGCGCCAGCCACGCCTGGCCGGCGGCGGGGTCGCGGGCGGCGGGGAAGCCCTCGCTGAACCCGACCTCGGGCGCCCAGCCGTCGTGGTCGGGCAGCGGGTCGAAGGGCAGGCCGGCGGCGGGGCGGGTGAACTCGGCGGGCAGGTGCGTCTTCGCCGCGCCGATCGGCTTGCGCTTCGCCTCGTCCTCCTCGGGATCGCCGAACTGGACGACGAAGTTGTCCTGCGAGCGGTAGATGCTGAGCCCGTCCCAGTAGTGGCCGCGGGCGAGGGCGCGGATGTTGGCCACGTGTCCGGGCGCGAAGCGCGGCGCGAGCTCGATCACCACGCGGCCGGCGTCGAGTTCCATGTACAGCACGTTCTCCGGATCCGGCGTGCGCCAGTCCGCGGGCGTGGAGGCGTCGAGCAGTTCCTTCGCGGTCTTCGGCTTCGCGGCGCCGTCCTGCGGATCGGCGGCGAGGGCGCCCGCGCAGGCGGCGGCGAGCGCGACGGCGAGGCACAGGCGCGGCGCGCGGGCGGGCGGGCGCAGGTGGGTGGACATGGCGGACTCCTTCGTGGCAGTCCGCCGATTCTGCCGCACCCGCCGCTCCCCATTCCCGTTCCCTGCCTCAGTGCTTCTTCTTGCCGCCGCCGTCCTGCTTGTTCACGGTGGCCCAGGCAATGCGCTCGGCGTCTTCCTTGGAGCGGCCTTCCTTGCGCTCGCTCTCCTCGATGTGCTGCGCCTGGCGCTTCTGCTTGTCGGTGTAGCTGGATTTGTCTCCGCGTGGCATGCCCGTTCTCCGCGGCCGGGGGGGGCCGCCCGGCCATGGTCCGGGAACGGCCGTAAAGCCCGCGGCCAGGCGGCGTGAAGCGGGGGGTGACTAGTGGCACATTCGCTATATTGAAGTTGGTAATACATTGGGCTCCAACCTAGCTGGAGTCCGCCATGACCCCGCCCCCCGTCGAGCCCGTCGACGCCCTGCTGCGCAAGTTCCAGAAGGAGCTGAGCGCCGGCACGGTGTCGCTGGCGCTGCTGGGCGTGCTGGCCGCCGCCGCCGAGCCGATGTACGGCTACCAGATCGCCAAGCGCCTGGAACAGGTCGGCGACGGCGTCCTCGCCGGCAAGCAGAGCGCCCTGTACCCGGTGCTGCGCAACCTCGAGAGCGCCGGCCTGCTCGAGAGCTTCGTCGAGCCGTCGGTCTCCGGGCCGCCGCGCCGCTACTACCGCATCACCGCCGTCGGGCGGGACACCCTGCGCGCCTGGGCCGACGCCTGGCGCGCCACACGCGACTCGGTCGACACCGTCCTCCAAGGATCCCAGGCATGAACGCCTACAAGCCGCTGCCCACCACCATCCCTGCCTACCTGGCGCAGCTCCGCGAGGCGCTCGCCGGCGCCGACCCGGCGCTGATCCAGGACGCGCTCTACGACGCGGAGGAATACCTGCGCTCGGAGCTCGCCGAGCATCCGGGCCAGTCCGAGGCGGAAGTCATCGCCGCGGTCGCCGGCAGCTACGGCGCGCCGGAGGAGGTCGCCGACATCTACCGCGACACCGAGGCGCGCGTGCAGACCGCGCTGCGCCCGCCGGCGCCGCCGCCGCGCGAATCGCTGCCGGGCCGGTTCTTCGGCGTGGCCGCGGATCCGCGCACCTACGGCGCGATGTTCTACGCGATCCTGGCGCTGGCCACGGGCCTCTTCTACTTCATCTGGGTGGTCGCCGGCATCTCGATGTCGCTCGGCCTGTCGGCGATCATCATCGGCGTGCCGTTCGTGATCCTGTTCCTGGGCTCGGTGCGGCTGTTGTCGCTGGTGGAAGGGCGGATCGTCGAGACCATGCTCGGCGAGCGCATGCCGCGCCGGCCGCTGTACGCCGACCGCGACCGGCCGGTGCTGGAGCGGATCAAGGAAGTCTTCATCGATCCGCGCACCTGGTCCACGCTGGTGTACATGCTGGCGATGCTGCCGCTCGGCCTCCTCTACTTCACGCTGACGGTGGCCCTGCTCGCCACCTCGCTGGGCCTGACGGTCGCGCCGTTGCTGATCGTGTTCGGCGCGTTCGATGGCTGGTCGGTGGACGGCTGGTACGGGTACTGGGAACCGTCCACGATCCTCGGCGCCTGGGAGCTGCCCATCGCCTTCGCCTGCGGCGTGCTGTTGCTGTTCGCGACGCTGCACCTGTTGCGCGGCATCGGCAAGGTCCACGGCGCAATCGCCAAGCAGCTGCTGGTCAAGGCCTGAACTCGACGCCGACATAGGCCGAGCGGCCGTCGCCGGGCAGGAAGTTCCGCCCGTCGCGGCCGCCGGCGTCGGCGACGACGTTGGTGCCGGCGATCCAGCGGCGGTCGCCGAGGTTGCGCAGGTCCAGGAACCAGCGCCAGCCGCCGCCCGCTTCGCCGCCGAGCCTGAGGCCGAGCGTGGCGTAGCCGGGCGCGCGGAACGTGTTCGCGTGGTCCACCCAGGCGCCGCGCGGCACCCATTCGACGGCCGGTTCGAGGTGGAACCGCTCGCCGGCGCTCCAGCGCAGCGCCGCGCGCAGCTGCTGCCGCGGGATGCCGGCCAGGGCGTTGCCGCCGTACCGCGGATCGCCGGCGAAGCGGAAGTCGTTCAACAGGTAGTGCGCCGCGAGCCGCCAGCCGGGCGCGGGGCGCCACTCGCCCGCGAGCTCGATGCCCCGGTGCAGCGTGCGGCCGGCGTTGACCGTGCCCAACGGATTGCCGTCCGCGTCGGCGAGCGCCAGCAGCTCGCCTTCGACGCGCGCGCGGTAGAGGGCGAGGTCCAGCGTGCCTGCGTCGCGGCGCAGGCGCAGCCCGAGTTCCGCGGTGCTGGCGCGCTGCTGGTCCACGGGCGTGACGCCCGGGCCGCCGCTGAGTTCGCCGAAGCTCGGCGGTTCGGCGCTGCGGCTGAGGTTGGCGAACCACTGCGTGCCCGGGACCGCGTCGAAACGCAGGCCGACGCGGGGGTTGAAGGCGGTATACGCCACGGCGAAGCTTTCGTCGCGGCCGCCGTCTACCTGCAGGTCGCGCGAGCGCCGCGTCGAGCGCACCGCCTGCGCGCCCAGCACCAGCACCCAGCGCGGCGCGAGCCAGGCCTGGTCCTCGACGAATGCGCTGGTGTTGGCCGCTCGCTGGTCGAAATGATTGGTCGGCGCGCCGCGCGCGCCGCCGACGTTGGCGTGGCGCCGGTCGTCGAGCCGGCCGCGGACGTGCGCGACGCCGGCGACGAGGAGGTTGCGGCGGCCACCGATGCGGCCTTCGCTGCGCCAGCGCAGGTCCACGCCGTCGTCGCGCGAGTCCTGGTCCAGCACCTGGAAGATCGGATGGTGCAGCGCCTTCGCCGAATGGAACAGCGACAGCGTCGCCTCGGCGCCTTCGGCCGGGGACCAGGCGAGCTTGCCGGCGACGCGGTCGAGGCGGAAATCGCGGCGCTGGTCCTGTTCGACGCTGGCCGGCGCGGCCAGCGTCGGCGCATGCCGCGCTTCCGCCAACGTCAGGTGGCCCGGCAACTGCGAGCGCGTGTCGGCGTGGGCGAAGTAGAGGCGCGCGTCGAGGCCGTCGCCGAAGCGGAAGCCGGCGTTGCCGGAGAGGCGCGTGTTCTCCTGCGCGGCATGCCGGCGGAAGCCGTCCTGGCGCGCGAGCGTGGCGCCGAGCACGCCGTCGGCGCGCTCGCCCGCGGCGGCGAAGGCCGCCTGCGCGCGCCGCGTGCCGAAGCTGCCGGCTTCCATGCGCAACGTGGCCGCCGGCGCGTCGTATCCCGTGGGCGAGGCGAAGTCGATGGCCCCGCCGAGCGTGGCCGCGCCGGCCTCGAGCGCGTTCGCGCCGCGCCAGACCCGGACGTAGCGCGCCGCGAGCGGTTCGATCGCCTGGAAGTCGAAACTGCCGTCGGCCAGGTTCAGCGGCACGCCGTCCTGCAGGACCACGATGCCGCGGCCGTGGAAGGTGCGTTGCAGGCCGGAGCCGCGGATGGACAGCCGCGCCTCCTCGGCGCCGAAACGCGGCTGCACGTAGACGCCCGCAGCCAGGCCGAGCGCGTCGGCGAGGTTGCCCACGCGGCCGTCGCGGTATGCATCGCCGTCCACGAGCGTGGTGGCGCCGGCGCGTTCGTCGAGGCGCTCGCGCGCCTGGGCGATGTCGGGGGCGGCGTTGGCGGCGTGGCGGGTGCCGCGCACCACCACGCGGTCGAGGTCGACGACGGTGGCCTCGTCGGCGGGATCGGCCGCCAGGGCCGTGGATGGCGACGCCAGCGCGCACGCGAGCGCGCAGGCGAAGATTCGCGGCGCGTGCGGCGCCGCGGGGAAGCGGATCTGCATGTCGTGCTCCAGGAAACAACGCGGGGCGCGCGACGGGGCGCGCGCGGATCGTTCGGCGTCGGATCAGGAGGACGGAGGCGGCCCGCGCGAGCCCAGGCCGCAAGGATGCGGCTGCGCATGCGCGACCTGCGCAACCGGTGTGCAAAGCGCCGGCGGCAACGCGGCAGGCGGCACCGACGGCGGCGGGAGCGCGACCGGCAGGGCCGTGGCGAGCAGCGGGCAGTAGTCGCAGTCGCTGCCGGCGTCGTGCGGCGACGGCGGAGGCGGCGCGGGCGTGGTGACGGCGATCGCGCCGGCTTCGCGCACGCCCGGCGCGAGCAGCACCGGCTGCAGCCCGCGCGCGGTGCACATGGCCGCCCACCACGGCGTCGCGTGCGCCGCCGCTTCGCGCGCCTGTGCCAGGCGCCCCAGCGTCGGCACCAGCGCCAGCAGCAGGATCGCGGCGAGCGCGAGCCTCGAGGCATGGCGATGGAAGCGCGCCGAACGCAGCATGCGGCTCAGCCGGCGTGCCGGGCGATGAAGTCGCGCACCCGCGGGTACACCCGCGTGCGCCAGCGGCGGCCGCTGAAGATGCCGTAGTGGCCGGCGCCCTCGACGGTGAGGTGCTCGCGGTCGGCCGCGGCGATGCCGGTGCACAGCGCGTGCGCCGCGCGCGTCTGGCCGGCGCCGGAGATGTCGTCGAGCTCGCCCTCGACGGTCAGGAGCGCCGTGGCGGAGATGGCCGCGGGATCCACGCGCTCCCCCGCCACTTCCCACAGCCCGCGCGGCAGCAGGTGGCGCTGGAAGACGACGTCCACCGTGTCGAGGTAGTACTCGGCGGGCATGTCGAGCACGGCGTTGTACTCGTCGTAGAAGCGCCGGTGCGCGGCCGCGTCCTCGAGGTCGCCCTTGACCAGGTCCTGGTAGTAGTCCCAGTGCGACAGGAAGTGCCGCTCCGGGTTCATCGCCATGAAGCCCGCGTGCTGCAGGAAGCCGGGATACACGCGGCGGCCGCGGCCGGGATAGTTGGCGGGCACGATCTGGATCACGTTCTGCTCGAACCAGGCCAGCGGCTCGCGCATGGCGAGGTTGTTGACCGAGGTCGGCGACAGGCGCGCGTCGATCGGGCCGCCCATCAGCACCAGCGAGCGCGGCGTCGGTTCGCCGCGCGCCGCCATCAGCGACACCGCGGCCAGCACCGGCACGGTCGGCTGGCACACGCTGACCACGTGCAGGCGCCCGGCCCCGATGTGGCGCATGAATGCCTCGATGTAGTGCACGTAGTCGTCGAGCGTGAACGGCCCGGCCGCGGCCGGCACCATGCGCGCGTCCACCCAGTCGGTGATGTACACCTTGTGGTCGCGCAGCAGCGTGCGCACGGTGTCGCGCAGCAGGGTCGCGTGGTGGCCCGAGAGCGGCGCCACCACCAGCACCGGCGGGTCGTCCTTGAGCTCGCGCAGGCTGCCGGCGTCGTCGCTGTAGCGCTTGAAGCGCAGCAGCCGGCAGAACGGCCGCGCGAGCACTTCCTTCTCCACCACCGGGCACTCGACGCCGTCCACCTCGACCGAGTGGATCCCGAACGCGGGCTTCTCGTAGTCCTTGCCGATGCGGTAGAGCAGCTCGTAGCCGGCGGCGATGCGGGGCGCCTCGGGCAGCGCGGCGAGCCAGCTGCCCGGCGCGGAGAACATCTTGGCGCCGGCCTCGGCCCAGAACGTGAGCGGGGCCATGCCGGCGCGCCAGAGTTCGTGGAATTGGTAGAGCAGCATGGGCGTCCCGCGGTTGCTGCGTCGCAGCATACCACCGGCGGCGCCTACGGGGCCTCGAGCGCGGTCGCGGTGCCGGCCAGCGCCGGGGAGAGCCAGCAGTGCGAGCCCAGCGGGGTGAAGCCAAGCGCCTCGAAGCGCCGGCGGTAGAAGCGCGCCGGCCGGGCCAGGAAACCGTCCTCGTCGCCCTCGGCCTCGTCCTCGCGGGCGAAGGTTTCGAGGAACGCGACGCCGCCGCACAGCTCGGCCAGGCCCGGCAGGCCGCGGTCGAGCGCGCGCGTGGGGACGTAGTGCATCACGTCGGCGCAGACCAGCAGGTCCACCGGCGGGCAGGGGCGCAGCAGCGCGAAGTCCTCGAAGCGGGCCAGGTGCAGGTTGCGGCTGCGCCCGTAGCGCTGCACCGCGTATTCGCTGGCGTCGAAGCCGAGGTAGCGCACGCCGGGGCGCAGCTTCAGCAAAGGCGCGCGCCACGCGCCTTCGCCGCAGCCGATGTCGAGCACCGTGCGCACCGGACGCTCGAGGTGGTATTCGGCGGTCGCCACGGCGAGCGCGACCTTGCGCGCGAGGCGGCGGGCGTCGCCGATGCCGCCGTGGCGGTACCAGCGGTCGAAGTAGGCGCGGTCGTACTGTTTCGGCATGCCGCATGATAGCCGGCACACGCTTCAAGGGATCGGAACCATGGCCGAGATCGACCTGCGCCGCATGGCGGCGTTCCGCGCGCTGGCGGCCACCGGCAGCGTCACCGCCGCGGCGGAGCGCCTGCACAAGGTGCCGTCGGCGGTGAGCTACGAACTGCGCAAGCTCGAGGAGCAGCTTGGATTCGCGCTCACCGCCAGGCACGGGCGCGGCCTGCGCCTGACCGCGGAAGGCCGCCTGCTGGCGCAGGCCTTCGAGCGCGCGCACCGCGAGGTCGAGCGCGCGGTGGACCGGCTGGCGCGGCCGCAGGCCGTCGCCGAACCGCTGCGGGTGGTCGCGGTGTCCGGTTTCGGCCGCTACCGCCTGGTGCCCGCGCTGCTGCGGCTGCTGCCGCCGTCGCGGCCGCTGGACGTGCGCTTCGCCACGGCGGACGACGCGCTGCGCCTGGTCGAGGACGGCATCGCCGCCTTCGGCGTGAGCTACCGGCCGATGATCAGCCGCACCGTGCAGTCGCGCGAGGTCGGGCGCGAGTCGCTGGTGCTGGTGTCGCCGCTCGACGCGCCGAAGCCGCGTGCCGCCGACGTCCCGGGGCTGCGCTACGTCACCTACGACGAGTTCGAATACGTGTTCGCGGCCTGGCTGCGCGCGCACCGGCTGGAGATCCCGGCGCGCTGGAACGTGCTCGACCATTGCGGCGAACTCGAGGAGGCGCTGGAGGCGGTGGCGTGCGGGCGCGGCCACTGCATCGTGCCGGGCGACGCGGCGGAAGGCCGCGCCTACCGCGGCCGGCTGCGCGTGGACGCGCTCGGCCGCCGCGGCTGCGCCAACGGCATCTACCTGTTCGGCACCCCCCAGGCCATGGAGAGCGAGGACGCCGCGCTGGTGGCGCGCGCCGCGGGCGGGCGTGCCGTAACATCCCCGCGCAACGCCAGACGGGAGCCCCGCCGATGACCGCCTACCTGATCGCCAAGACCGCGCACCTGCTGTTCGTGTTCGCCTTCGTGGCGTCGGCCTTCTACCTGCCGCGCATCCTCGTCAACCTCGCCGAGGGCGGCGGCGAGCCCGCGGTGCGCGCGCGCCTGGTGCTGATGGGGCGGCGCCTGTACCGCTTCGGCCACATGATGTTCGGCTTCGCGTTCGTGCTCGGCCTGCTGCTGTGGCTCGGCTATCGCGTGTTCCCGGGCTTCCCGACCATGGTCGCGCCCGGCAGCGCCTGGCTGCACGCCAAGCTGGCCGCGGTGATCCTGCTGATGGCGCACTTCTCCGTCGGCGGGCGCTGGCTCAAGGGCTACGACGCGGGCCGCGCGCTGCCCCCGGCCACCACGCTGCGCTGGTTCAACGAGCTGCCGGTCCTGCTGCTGCTGGCCATCATCTGGCTGGTGCTGGCGAAGCCGTTCTGAACGCGGCCGGATCCGGCAGTTCCACCGGCACGCCGTTGCCGTCGCAGTAGCCCTTCGCGCACAGCGCCGCGCGCAGCCGCGGGGTGGCCTGCAGCAGGAAGTGGAACAGCGTGTTCTCCTCGACGCTGCCGCGCACCGCGGTGGCGCCCGGGCCGCGCGCCCACACGCCCACGTCGTCGCCGCCATGGGTCTCGCCGGAGAGCGGCACGAGCGCCGGCTGCAGGAAGTCGGGCGCGGTGGTGTCCACCCCGTCGAGGTCGGCGCGCGGTGCGCCACCCTTCGCGGCGCCCGGGCCGTTGGCGTACTGCAGCGTGGTGTAGGGCCGGCCGTCCTGGTCGAGCCACGGGCGCACGACGCCGTCCCGCCCGCGCCGTTCGACCTTGCCGAGGATGGGGTTGCCGCGCACCGGGTAGCCGACGAACGACAGCGTGTGCGCATGGTCGGCGGTGACGAGGATCAGCGTGTCTTCCGGCGAGGTCATCGCGTCGGCCACGGCCACCGCCTCGGACAGCGCGATGGTCTCGTCGAGCGCCCGGTACGCGTTGCCTTCGTGGTGCGCGTAGTCGATCAGCGCGCCTTCGACGAGCAGCACGTAGCCGTCGCGGCCGCCCATCGCCTGCAGGCGCTCGATCGCGGCCCGGGTCATGTCGGCGAGCGAGGGCGCGCCGGCGCGGTCCCGGGCGGCGTCGTGCCGGTAGTGCAGGCGGTCGGGCTCGAACAGGCCGAGCAGCGGCTTCCCAGGCGGCGCCGAAGCGAGCTGCGCCGCGTTCCAGGCATAGGCGCCGTCCGGATGCCGCGCGAGCCACGTGGCGACCAGGTCGCGGCCGTCGCCGCGCAGGCCGGTGGCCTCCGGATACTCCGGATCCGGCTGCGTCGCCGGCAGGAAGTTGCCGCGGCCGCCGCCGAGCAGCACGTCGGGGCCGTTGCCGTACGGCGACTCCACCATCTGCCGGGCGATGTCCACGCACGCCGCCGTGCCGGGATCCTTCGCCAGCAGCACGTCGTTCTCCCAGTTGCGGTCGGCCGCGTGCGCAAACGTCGTGCCGGGCGTGGCGTGGGTGACCTTGGTGGTGGTGACCACGCCCGTGGCCAGGCCGCTGGCGGCCGCCAGTTCCCACAGCGTGAGCAGCGGCGCGGCGCGGCCGGCCTCGCAGTCGTAGCGCGGTGCCTGCGGGCCGACGCTGATCACGCCGTAGCGCGTCTTCACGCCGGTGGCGATGGCCGACATCGTGCCGGCCGAGTCCGGCACCTGCGAGTCGGTGTTGTAGGTGCGGCTGAACGCGGTCGCGGGGAAGCGCTCCCACGAGAGCAGCGTTTCCTCGCCCGGCCGGCCGTCGCGCTGGCCGGCGAGGATGCGCGCCGCGGCGACGGTGGGCAGGCTCATGCCGTCGCCGAGGAACACGATGACGTTGCGCGCGCGGCCCTGCATGGCGCCGCGCGCGGCCGCCTGCGAGGCGCCGAGGCGGAACCACCACGCCGCGTCCTCGCCACCCGGGTGGGCGACCTCGGGGACCTCGACCGCGATCCCGGCATCGGCCGCCGGCGTGCCGGCGCCGGGCTCCGCGCCCGCCGGGGCGGTGGCGCAGGCGCCGAGCAGGGTGGCGAGGGTGGCGGCGAGGGCGGCCGGCGCACGCGGCGCGATCGGGCGAGGCGTCATCGGAGGCTCCGGGAATGCGAACGGGTGCGATCATCCCATGCGCGCCGGCGTCGCCACAGCGTTCCACCGGTGCACTCGCGCAGGCCGGCGCGCATCGGCTATCGTGCCGGGACGCCCCATCCGGAATCCCGATGAAGATCGTTTCGGCCTGGCTCCGCATCCCGTTCTGGCAGCGGGTGCTTGCGGGTTTCGTCCTCGGCGCGCTCGCCGGCTGGGTGTTCGGCCCGGCGGCGGAGACCTGGTTCGGCCCGTTCGGCGACCTCTACGTCACCCTGATCAAGCTCATCGCCGCGCCGCTGGTGTTCTTCGCGGTGATCCACGCGGTGTCCTCGCTGCACGGGCAGAAGTCCATGCTGGCGCTGGGCGGCCGCACCTTCGCCTGGTTCGCGGCCACCGCCACGCTGGCGGTGGCGGTCGGCCTGCTGGTCGGCACGGTGCTGAAGCCGGGCATCGGCGTGGGCGCGCTGACCGTCGCCTCCGACTACGTGCCCAAGGTCGTGCCCGACCCGATCCACGTGCTGCTCGACGTGGTGCCGAGCAACGCGTTCTTCGCGCTCACCGGCATCGGCACCACGACCAACGCCGCGGGCGAGACCGTGCTCGCCGCGGGCAAGGGCTCGATCCTGCCGGTGATCTTCGTCGCGGCGCTGGTCGGCTTCGCCATGGTCAAGCTCGGCGACCGCGTCGCCGGCGCGCGCCGGCTCGCCGGCGAAGCCAGCGAGCTGATGATCCAGGTCACGCGCTTCGTGCTCGAGGTCACGCCGATCGGCACCTTCGGCCTGATCGCCGCGCTGGTGGGCTCCTACGGCTTCGAGAAGCTGCTGCCGCTGGGCAGCTTCGTCATTGCGCTGTACCTGGCGTGCATCCTGCAGATCGTGGTCGTGTACGGCGGCCTGCTGGTGCTGCACGGCCTGAACCCGCTGAAGTTCTTCCGCGGCGCCGCCTCGGGCATGCAGGTGGCGTTCGTCAGTTCCTCGAGCTTCGCCTCGATGCCGGCGGCGCTGCGCAGCGTGACCCACAACCTCGGCGTGGACCGCGACTACGCCGCGTTCGCGGTGCCGCTCGGCGCCAGCATCAAGATGGACGGCTGCGGCGCGATCTACCCCGCGCTGGCCGCGGTGTTCATCTCGCAGTACACCGGCGTGCCGATGACCGCCGACCAGTACCTCGTGGTGCTGATCGCCTCGGTGCTCGGCAGCTTCGGCACCGCGGGCGTGCCCGGCACGGCGGTGGTGATGGCGACGGTGGTGCTGAGCGCGGCCGGCCTGCCGCTGGAGGCGATCGGCTACCTGTACGCGATCGACCGCGTGCTCGACATGATGCGCACGATGACCAACGTCACCGGGCAGATGCTGGTGCCGGTGCTGGTGGCGCGCGAAACCGGATTGCTGGACCGCGAGACCTACCAGTGCGCGTCGAGCAACCTGGGCGTGGCGGAAGGCGAGGCGGCCGAGCCGCACCCGGTGCGCGACGCGGCGTGAGGCCGCCCTACAGGCCGGCGACGCGGCGGGCGGACAGGAACTTGCGGCCCCAGTAGCCCTCGAGGCTGGACACCGTGACGTCGCGCCCGGTGCGCGGCGCATGCACGAAGCGGCCGTCGCCGAGATAGATCCCGACGTGGTCCACGCGGCCCCTGCGGCCGAAGAACACCAGGTCGCCCGGCGCCAGGTGGGCGCGCGCGACCTGCTGGCCGCTGCGGGCCATCTCGCGGGAGACGCGCGGCAGCTCGATGCCGAGGGTGGTGCGGAACACGTAGCGGACCAGGCCGCTGCAGTCGAAGCCGGCGGTGGTGGTGCCGCCCCAGCGGTAGGGCGTGCCGAGCAGGGTGAGGGCGCGCTGCAGCACGCTCTGGATGGCGTTGCCCGAGCCCTGTTCGGCCTCGGCCGGGGCGCTGGCGTCGGGACGGGCGATCAGGCGGTTGATGTCGGTGGCCAGCGACAGCGCCCGGTCGGACATGGTCGCGGGTTCGTCCGGCGCCGCCGGGGCCGGGGCGGGCGCCGGAGCAGGCGAAGCGGTGGGCGCGACCGGCACCGCGACTCCGGTGGGGACGGCGGGCGCGCCGGCGAGGGCGCGGCTGGCGACCGGGCTGGCGGCGGCCGGCGCGACCGGCTGCATGGCGAAGACAGGGGCGGTGGCACCGGCGGCCAGGCAGGCGCACAGCAGCGCGACCCCCCGTCGGGAGCGGGTGGCGGCAGGGCGGCCTCGGATGGGGTCGGGTGTCGTCACGCGCGCTTGACGGGTGTGAGCAGGGCGTGATGGTGCCCCACCCGGGCGGGCGGGTGGTTCAAATTCCGTTATGACCGCGTGAAGCCCGTCGCAGGTTTTGTCAGGCGATTCAGGCAGATAGCGTATTCAGCCTGGGCCGGCGGCGCCCAGCACCCGCCGCGCACCCGTGTAGTGCTCCCGCCACCAGGCGCCGTCCAGGCGGTCCAGGCGCACGGTGCCGCCGGTCCGCGGGGCGTGCACGAAGCGCCCTTCGCCGACGTAGATGCCGACGTGGCTGACCTGCCCGCCGGCGCCGAAGAACACCAGGTCGGCCGGCGCCAGCCGCTCGGGCGCGATCCGCGGCCCCTGCCAGGCGGCGAGCTCGCGCGAGGTCCGCGGCAGGCGCAGGTCGAGCATGTCGCGGAACACGTAGTTCACCAGGCCGCTGCAGTCGAAGCCCCCCTCCGGCGTGTTGCCGCCGTAGCGGTAGGGCGTGCCGACCAGGCTGATGGCACGCATCAGCACCGCGTTCGCGGCGGCAGGATCGGCCGGTGCGTTGGTCGCCCAGTGCCGGGCCGGGGGCGGCGCATCGCGCACGGCGCCGGGGCCGCCGCAACCCGCGGACAGCAGCGCGAGCGACAGCGCGACCGCGGGCAGGGGATAATGCGCCCTCATTCCCAGGATGCTAGCCGAGCCATGAAGATCGAGAAAGACCGCGTCGTCCGCTTCCACTACGCGGTCGCCGAGAAGGGCGCCGAGCCCATGGAGACCTCCCACGGACGCGAGCCGCTCGCGATCCTCGCCGGCCACGGCAACATCATCCCGGGCCTGGAGAAGGCGATGGAAGGCCGCGAGGCCGGCGACAGGTTCTCCGTGGACGTGCCCGCCGCCGAAGCCTACGGCGAGCGCCGCCCGGGCCTGACCCAGCGCGTGCCGAAGAAGCACTTCGGCGACCAGCGCCTCGCCCCCGGCATGCAGGTGGTCCTGAACACCAACTTCGGCCCGCGCGCGGTGACCATCGAGAAGGTGGGCATGAGCGTGGTGGACGTGGACCTCAACCATCCGATGGCGGGCAAGGACCTGCACTTCGACATCGAGGTGGTGGACGTCCGCGAGGCGACGGCCGAGGAGCTCGAGCACGGCCACGTGCACGGCGAGGGCGGCCACCACCATTGACCCGCCGCGGGCGCCACGCGCGCCCGCGCTCCCGCTAGAATCGCGTGATGAACCAGACGAGCGATGTGGTCGTCGTCGGCGCGGGCGTGGTCGGCCTCGCGACCGCCCTGGCCCTGCTCGAGCGCGGGCGCTCGGTGCGGGTGGTGGATGCGGGCCGCGTCGGCGGCGGCAGCTCGCACGGCAACTGCGGCACGCTGACGCCGAGCCACGCGCTGCCGCTGGCGGCGCCGGGGCAGGTGCAGCGCGCGCTGCGCTGGATGCTCACGCCGGACGCGCCGCTGTACCTGAAGCCGCGCTTCGATCCGGCGCTGTGGTCGTGGCTGCTGCGCTTCGCGGCGCGCTGCAACCACCGCGCGATGATGCGCAGCGGCGCCGCCCGCGCCGTGCTGCTGCAACGCTCGCGCGAGGCGTTCCCGTCGTACCTGGCGCGCTACGGCATCGACTGCGACTTCGCCGAGACCGGCACCGACCACGTGTTCCGCGACCACCGCGCGCTCGAGGCCTACCGCGCCGAGCTCGCCGCGCTGGCGGAGCTCGGCATCGGCAGCGAGATCATCGACGGCCCCGCGTACGAGCGCGAGGAGCCGGCCGTGCGCCCGGGCGTGGCCGCCACGGTGCGCTTCCCCGGCGACGCGAGCCTGCGCCCGGACCGCTACGTCGCCGGCCTGGCGCGCGCGGTGCGCGCCGCCGGGGGCACCATCGACGAGCACCGCGAAGTGCTGGGCATCGGCGCCGGCGGCGACGGCGCGCTGCGGGTGGACACCGCGTCCGGCGCGCTCGCCTGCCGCGACGTCGTGCTCGCGGTCGGCGCCTGGTCGCCGCGGCTGGCGCGGCGCCTGGACGTGCCGTTCCTGGCGCGCGCGATGCAGCCCGGCAAGGGCTACTCGATGACCTACGACCGCCCGGCGCTGGCGCCGCGGCGTCCGCTCACGTTGCAGGAGCGCAGCGTGTGCGTCAGCAGCTGGGGCAGCGGCTACCGCCTCGGCAGCACCATGGAGTTCTCGGGCTTCGACACCAGCCTCAACCGCCGCCGCCTGGACGCGCTCGAACGCGCCGCGCGCGAGTACCTGCACGAGGGCGTCGGCCCCGCGCGCCGCGAGGAGTGGTTCGGCTGGCGGCCGATGAGCGTGGACGACGTGCCGCTGCTCGGCCCGGTGCCGGGACGGCCGCGGCAATGGCTCGCCACCGGCCACGGCATGCTCGGCGTGAGCATGAGCATCGCCACCGGCGCGCTGGTGGCCGACCTCGTCTGCGGGCGCGACCCCGGCTTCGACCCGGCGCCATACCGGCCGGAGCGGCTGGCGTGAACGACGCGCGCGGCGACGGTCACTACGACCTCGTCGTGCTCGGCGGAGGGTCGGGCGGCCTGGCCGGCGCCTTCCGCGCGGCCCGGCACGGCGCGCGCGTGGCGCTGCTCGAGCCGGGCGCGCTCGGCGGCACCTGCGTCAACGTCGGCTGCGTGCCGAAGAAGGCGATGTGGCTCGCGGCCGGCCTCGCCCAGGACATGCTGCTCGCACGCGAGCTCGGCTTCGCCGTGCCGACGCCGCCGCCGGCGCTGGACTGGCCGGCGTTCATCGCGTTCCGGCAGAAGTACATCGCCAACATCCACGCCAGCTACCTGCGCCGCCTCGACGCGGCCGGCATCGCGCTGCTGCCGGTGCGCGGGCGCCTGGCCGCGCCCGGCGTGGTCGCCTGCGACAACGGCCTCGAACTGCACGCGCGCGAGGTGCTGGTCGCCACCGGCGGGCGCCCGCAGCGGCCCGCGGTGGACGGCGCCGGCCTGGCGATCGATTCCGACGGGTTCTTCGCGCTCGACGCCGCGCCGCGGCGCGTCGCCGTGGTCGGCGCCGGCTACATCGCGGTCGAGCTCGCCGGCGTGCTGCAGGCGCTGGGCAGCCACGTCGCGCTGTTCGCGCGCGGCGACCGCCTGCTGCGCGGTTTCGACGCCGACATCGCCGCGCAGCTCGCCGAGGACTACCGGCAACAGGGCGTGCACGCCCGCTTCGGCTGGTCGCTGCGCTCGCTGCGGCGCACCGGCGACGGGCTGGTGCTGCGCGACGCCGGCGGCGACGACGCGGGGCCGTTCGATTGCGTGATCATGGCCACCGGGCGCCGCCCGAACACCGACGGCATCGGCCTGGAGGACGTGGGCGTCGCGCTCGACGCCCGCGGCTACGTGCAGGTGGACGACTTCCAGCGCACCAGCGTGCCGGGCATCCACGCCGTCGGCGACGTCGCGGGGCGCGCGCAGCTCACGCCGGTGGCGATCGCCGCCGCGCGCCGGCTGATGGACCGCCTGTTCGGCGGCCGGCCCGACGCGCGCCTGGACTACGACGCCATCCCGACCGTGGTGTTCTCGCATCCGCCGCTGGGCAAGGTCGGCCTCACCGAGGAGGAGGCGAGGGCGGCGCACGGCGACGCGGTGCGCGTGCACCGCGCGACGTTCCGGCCGATGCTGCACGCGCTCGCCGATTCGCCGCAGCGCAGCCTGTTCAAGCTGGTGTGCGTCGCCGAGGGCGGCGACGCCCCCGCACGCCAGCGGGTGCTCGGCATCCACCTGCTCGGCGACGCCGCGGACGAGATGCTGCAGGGCTTCGCCGTCGCGCTGAAGCGCGGCATCACGCTTGCCGACCTGCACGACACGGTCGCGATCCATCCGACTTCCGCCGAGGAAGTCGTGCTGATGGGTTGAGCGCGGCCACGGAGGAGACGCCATGGCGGACAGCGCCCACGACGTGTTCGAACTGCACCGCGGCACCGCGCCGCTGCTGGTGAGCCTGCCCCACGACGGCAGCCACATCCCGCCGGCGCTGGCCGCGCGCATGGCCCCGGAGGCACGCCGCGCGCCCGACACCGACTGGCACGTGTCGCGGCTGTATGCGTTCGCGCGCGGGCTCGGCGCGTCGGTGCTGGTGCCGCGGCATTCGCGCTACGTGGTGGACCTCAACCGCCCCGAGGACGACACCTCGCTGTATCCCGGGCAGAACACCACCGGCCTGTGCCCGGTGGTGCGCTTCAGCGGCGATCCCGTGTACCTCGACGGGCAGGAGCCCGATGCCGCCGAGGTCGCGGCGCGCGTCGCGCGCTACTGGCGGCCCTACCACGAGGCGCTGCGCGGCGAGCTGGCGCGGCTGCGCGCGCTGCATCCGCGCGTGGTGCTGTGGGAAGGGCATTCGATCCGTGGCGAAGTGCCGTTCCTGTTCGAGGGCCGGCTGCCGGACCTCAACCTCGGCACCGCCGGCGGCGCGAGCTGCGCGCCCGCGCTGCAGGCGCGGCTGGAAGCGGTGCTGTCGGCGCAGCGTGGCTTCGACTGGGTCGCGAACGGCCGCTTCAAGGGCGGCTACATCACCCGCCATTACGGCCGTCCGGCCGACGGCGTGGACGCGGTGCAGCTGGAGATCAGCCAGCGCAACTACATGGACGAAGGGAGCTTCGCCTGGGACGAGGCGAAGGCGCAGCGCCTGCAGCGGGTGCTGCAGGCGCTGCTCGAGGCCGCGCTCGCGGAGGCCTCCGCCGCCGGCTAGCGCGCGCCGGCGCCGATGTGCTTGTCCAGGAACGCCGCCAGCGTCTGGAACAGGCGCGCCTTGTTCTCCGGCTTGTAGAAGCCGTGGCCCTCGCCGTCGATCACCAGCGTCTCCGGCTCCTTGCCGGCCTTGCGCAGCGCGGCCTGCATCGCCACGAACTGGTCGTAGTTGGCGACCTTGTCGTCCTTGCCGTGCACCAGCAGCACCGGCACCTTGATCTGGTCCACGTGCATCGCCGGCGAGATCGCCGCGAGCTCGGCCGGGTCGCTGCCCAGCGTGCGGTCGAAGAAGCGACGGTCGTCCTTGGTGTCGGAGAAGCTGTCGGTCTTGCGCATCAGGTTCAGGTCGTACACGCCCGCGTAGCCCACCGCGCACTTGTACAGCTCGGGGTAGCGGATGGTCTGCTGCAGCGCCGAGTAGCCGCCGAAGCTGGCGCCGTACGTACAGATGCGTTCGGGGTCGGCATGGCCGTTGGCGATGGCCCACTTCACGCCGTCGGCGATGTCGTCCTGGATCTTGCCGCCCCATTCCTTCCAGCCGGACTGGATCGAGCGCTCGCCGCGCCCGCCCGAGCCGCGGTAGTTCACCTGCAGCACCGCGTAGCCGCGGCTGGCGAGGAACTGCGCCTCGGCGTCGAAGCTCCAGCTGTCGTAGGGCCCGAACGGGCCGCCGTGCGGCATCACCACCATCGGATGCGGGCCGTCCCCCTTGGCGGTGATGAAACCGTAAAGCACGGTGCCGTCGCGCGCGGTGAAGGTGACCGGGCGCACCGGCGCCATCTTCGCCGGCTGGATCCACGGCTGGTAGCCCGCGATCATCTGCAGCTGGCCGGCGTCGCGGTCGAACAGGTACCAGGCGCCCGGATCGCGGTCGGAATACACCGCCACCAGCACCTTGCGGCCGTCGCGGCTCGCGTCGCGGAAGCTCGCCATCTGGCCGGGGAACTGCCGCAGCAGCGCCTGGTGCAGCTTCGCCCAGTCGGAATTCGGGTCGATGTACTGGATGGACGGCTTGTCCGCGTCGTACACCACGCCGAACGGCGCGCCCCTGCGGCCTTCCCGCATCACCAGGGCGATGTCCACGTCGTCGCGGCCGGCGAGCTTCTCGCGGGTGCCGGCGGCGAGGTCGAGCCTGTACAGCTGGAAGGGCTCGCCGGCGTCGGAGATGGTCGCATAGGCGGTGTTGCCGTCGGGCATGAACCAGGCGTTCCCGACGTTGCGGCCGGCCAGCGACTTCGGCATCGGCTCCCACTCGTTGCCCGCGCCGGGGCGGTAGCGCAGGACCGGGTTGTCCTGGCTGTCCCAGGTAGTGAGGATGCGGGCGCGGCCGGTCTGGTCGAACAGGAAGGACGCCGGCTCGTTGACCCGCTCGACCTCCTCGCGGTGGCCGGTGCGGGTGTCCACCTTGTAGATCACCGTCGGCGGGCGTTCGCCGCAGCGGTAGCGCCAGCAGCGGAAGCGGACCAGCACCTTGCCGGGTTCCTTGTCGAGGATGTAGGCGACGTCGGCGAAGCCCTCGTCCTTGCGGCGGCCGCGCTTGTTGCCGGTGTCGGGCACGTAGGCGAACAGCGTCTCCTGGTTCTTGCCCCTGACGTCGGAGGACATCAGCTCGCCGTAGCTCACGGGCGCGGCCAGCAGCGGGCGCAGCTCGGCGCGCGAGACCACCAGCTGGGTGTCGTCGCTCCAGAGCACGTCGGAGACGTGCTGCTGGCGGCCGAAGCGCAGCACCTGGGTGTCGCCGCTGCCGTCGAGCCTGACGACCTGCAGCTCGGTCTCCATGCCGTCGGGGCTGGGCACTTCGAGCGCCACGTACTCGCCGGTGGGCGAAAGCGTCGCGCCCTGCAGTTCCGGGCGCCGCGTGAAGTCCTCGATCGACTGCGCGGAGGCCGCGCAGCTCACCGCCGCCAGCACGAAGCCGGCGAGTCGCATCTTTCGCATCATCGATTTTCCCCAGTCCCGGGATGCAGGGACCCGGGCACAGGGTAAGGCCTCACGGCCGCGGGGACAAAACGCCGCTTCCTGAACGGGCCGGGGCGCCGAACGCCGTCACACTTCGAGGGTGGCGAGGTCGCCCTTGCGCTCGAGCCAGGCCTTGCGGTCCGCGGCGCGCTTCTTGCCCAGCAGCATGTCCATCAGCGCGGCCGTCTGCGCGTCGTCGTCGATGGTGAGCTGCACCAGGCGGCGCGTGTCGGGGTGGATGGTGGATTCGCGCAGCTGCGCCGGGTTCATCTCGCCCAGGCCCTTGAAGCGGGTGACGTGCACCGCGCCCTTGATCTTCTCGCGCTCGATCTTCTCCAGCAGCAGGCGCTTCTCCTCCTCGTCGAGCGCGTAGAACACCTGCTTGCCCACGTCCACGCGGAACAGCGGCGGCATCGCCACGAACACGTGGCCGGCGGCCACCAGCGCGGGGAAGTGCCTGAGGAACAGCGCCGACAGCAGGGTCGCGATGTGCAGGCCGTCGGAGTCGGCGTCGGCGAGGATGATGATCTTGCCGTAGCGCAGGCCGGAGACGTCGTCCTTGCCCGGGTCGCAGCCGATCGCCACCGCGAGGTCGTGCACTTCCTGCGAGGCGAGCACGGTGCCGGAGGCGACTTCCCAGGTGTTCAGGATCTTGCCGCGCAGCGGCAGGATCGCCTGGAAGTCCTTGTCGCGCGCCTGGCGTGCGCTGCCGCCGGCGGAGTCGCCCTCCACCAGGAACAGCTCGGTGCGCGAGAGGTCCTGCGAGATGCAGTCGGCGAGCTTGCCGGGCAGGGCAGGGCCCTGGGTCACCTTCTTGCGCACCACCTGCTTCTCGGTCTTCAGGCGCGCGCTGGCGCGCTCGATCGCGAGCTGGGCGATGCGCTCGCCGGCCTCGACGTGGGTGTTCAGCCACAGCGAGAACGCGTCGTGCGCCGCGGCCTCGACGAAGCCCGCGGCCTGGCGCGAGCTCAGCCGCTCCTTGGTCTGGCCGCTGAACTGCGGCTCGGTCATCTTCAGCGACAGCACGAACGCGGCGCGGTCCCACACGTCCTCCGGCGCCAGCTTGACGCCGCGCGGCAGCAGGTTGCGGAAGTCGCAGAACTCGCGCAGCGCGTCGGTGCAGCCGGTGCGCAGGCCATTGACGTGGGTGCCGTGCTGGGGCGTGGGGATGAGGTTGACGTAGCTTTCCTGCACCAGCTCGCCCTCGGGCACCCAGGCGATCGCCCAGTCCACCGCTTCGGTGTCCTTGCGCAGCTGCCCGGTGAACAGCGCCGGCGGCAGCAGTTCGGCGCCGGCGAGCTCGCCCTTGAGGTAGTCGCGCAGGCCGTCCTCGTAGCGCCACTCCCAGCGCTCGCCGCCGGCCTCGTCGGCCAGGGCCACGGTGAGGCCGGGGCAGAGCACGGCCTTCGCCCGCAGCAGGTGCCGCAGCGCGCGCACGTTGAACTTCGGGCTGTCGAAGTACTTCGGGTCGGGCCAGAAACGCAGCCGGGTGCCGGTGTTGCGCTTGCCGACGCTGCCCACCGTCTCCAGCGCGCTCGCGCGCTCGCCGTCGGCGAAGGCCATGCGGTACTCGCTGCCGTTGCGCCGGATGTGCACCTCGAGCTTCCGCGACAGCGCGTTGACCACGCTCACGCCGACCCCGTGCAGGCCGCCGGAGAAGGTGTAGTTGCGGTTGCTGAACTTGCCGCCCGCGTGCAGGCGGGTGAGGATCAGCTCGACGCCCGAGACCTTCTCCTCCGGGTGGATGTCCACGGGCATGCCGCGGCCGTCGTCGGCCACCTCGCAGGAGCCGTCGGCGTGCAGGGTCACGTCGATGCGCGCCGCGTGGCCGGCCAGCGCCTCGTCCACCGAGTTGTCGATCACCTCCTGCGCGAGATGGTTGGGGCGCGAGGTGTCGGTGTACATGCCGGGGCGGCGGCGGACCGGGTCCAGCCCGGAGAGGACCTCGATGTCGGCGGCGTCGTAGCGGCTGCTCATGCGTTGCGTTGTGGCCGTGGGCTCGTGGAGTGGGGCTTCGTGGCGCCTGGCGCGCCCGCTTAACGGTTTATTGTCGTCCGCCCGGCTAGGCTCCGTCGATCCGTGCGCGATGCACGGAGGTTGGAAGCACCCATCATAGCCATAGGAGATTGACCGGATGACCCAACGCAAGCTGCTGATCGCCGCCCTGTCGGCGCTGTTCCTGGCGAGCCCGCTCGCGTTCGCGCAGGATGCGGGACAGGAAGTGCCGGCGACCGCCGCCAGCCAGGACGCCACGCCGCCCGCCGGCCAGGCGGCCGAAGGCGCTGCGGACGCGCAGGCCGGCGACGAAGCGCCTGCCGCCGACGCTGCCGCCACCGAGGGCACCGAGGCCGATGCCAAGGAGCCCGAGGAGGAGGACGGCAAGGCCGAGGATCCGGCGAACGCCGGCGGCGCCACGCTGTAATCCGTGGAGGCGCGGCCGCCGCGACGCCGGCGGCCGCGCCGTTTCCCGGGCATGCGTCCGGCATGCCGCAAGGGCATGCTGTAGAATGGGGCTTTCCAGCGAGCCGCTGCCGCCATGACGACTCCCAGCCCCGTCACGCCCCTGATCTTCGTCACCGGGGGCGTGGTGTCCTCGCTGGGCAAGGGCATCGCGGCCGCGTCGCTCGCCGCCATCCTCGAGGCCCGCGGCCTGCGGGTCACGATGATGAAGCTGGACCCGTACATCAACGTGGACCCGGGCACCATGAGCCCGTTCCAGCACGGCGAGGTCTACGTCACCGACGACGGCGCCGAGACCGACCTCGACCTCGGCCACTACGAGCGCTTCGTCAACACCCGGCTCTCCGGCCGCAACTCGATCAGCACCGGCAAGGTGTACGAGGCGGTGATCCGCAAGGAGCGCCGCGGCGACTACCTGGGCGGCACGGTCCAGGTCATCCCCCACATCACCGACGAGATCAAGCGCTGCATCGACGCCGCCACCGCGGGCTTCGACGTGGCCCTGGTCGAGATCGGCGGCACGGTGGGCGACATCGAGTCGCTGCCGTTCCTGGAGGCGATCCGCCAGCTGCGCACCGAGCGCGGCCCGGACAAGGCGATGTTCATGCACCTCACCCTGGTGCCGTGGATCGCCGCCGCCGGCGAGCTCAAGACCAAGCCGACGCAGCACTCGGTGAAGGAGCTGCGCTCGATCGGCATCCAGCCCGATATCCTGGTGTGCCGCAGCGAGAAGCCGCTGCCCGACGGCGAGCGCCGCAAGATCGCGCTGTTCACCAACGTCCCGGAGAAGGCCGTGGTCTCGGCCGTGGACCTGGACGACATCTACAAGATCCCGATGTGGCTGCACGCGCAGGGCCTGGACCAGATCGTGGTGGACCAGCTGCGCCTCGGCGAGCGCGCGGGCGAGGCCGACCTCTCGCAGTGGGAGGCGGTGGTGGACGCGGCGGAGCACCCGGTGGACGCGGTCACCATCGCCGTGGTCGGCAAGTACGTGGACCACCAGGACGCGTACAAGTCGCTGACCGAGGCGCTGCGCCACGGCGGCCTGCGCCAGCGCACCAAGGTCACGCTGAAGTGGCTGGAGTCGAGCGAGGTGGAGCGCCAGGGCGCCGCGGCGCTGGCCGGCGTGGACGGCATCCTGGTGCCGGGTGGCTTCGGCGACCGCGGCTTCGAGGGCAAGGTGCTGGCGGCGCGGCACGCGCGCGAGTCGGGCATCCCGTATTTCGGCATCTGCTACGGCATGCAGGCGGCGGTGGTGGACTACGCGCGCCACGTCGCCGGCCTCGCGGACGCCAACAGCACCGAGAACGACAAGCAGTCCCCGCATCCGGTGATCGGCCTGATCACCGAGTGGCGCACCGCCACCGGCGACATCGAGCGCCGCAGCGAGGACAGCGACCTGGGCGGCACCATGCGCCTGGGCCTGCAGGAGCAGCGCATCAAGCCGGGCACGCTGGCGCACAGGCTGTACGGCGCCGACGTCGTCGGCGAGCGCCACCGCCACCGCTACGAATTCAACAACCGCTACCGCACCCAGCTCGAGGACGCGGGCCTGGTGATCAGCGCCAAGTCCATGGACGACACGCTGGTGGAGATGATCGAGCTGCCGCAGTCGGTGCACCCGTGGTTCCTGGCCTGCCAGGCGCACCCCGAGTTCCTGTCCACGCCGCGCGCCGGCCATCCGCTGTTCATCGGCTTCATCCGCGCCGCGCGCGAGCACAAGGCCGCGGCCGGCGGGCGCCTGCTGAAGGAAGCCAGCGCATGAACCTGTGCGGGTTCGAGGCCGGGCTCGACAGGCCGTTCTTCCTCATCGCGGGGCCATGCGTGATCGAGTCGCTGCAGCTGCAGCTCGACACCGCCGGCCAGCTGAAGGAGATCACCTCCGCGCTCGGCATCCCCTTCATCTTCAAGTCGAGCTTCGACAAGGCCAACCGGACCTCCGGCACCAGCTTCCGCGGGCCCGGGCTCGAGGAAGGCCTCAAGGTGCTGGCCGAGGTCAAGCGCCAGCTCGGCGTGCCGGTGCTCACCGACGTCCACGAGTACACGCCGATGGACGAGGTCGCCGCAGTGGTGGACGTGCTGCAGACGCCGGCGTTCCTGTGCCGGCAGACCGACTTCATCCAGAAGGTCGCCAGCGCCGGCCGGCCGGTGAACATCAAGAAGGGCCAGTTCCTCTCGCCCTGGGAGATGAAGCACGTGGCCGAGAAGGCGAAGGCCACCGGCAACACCCAGGTCATGGTCTGCGAGCGCGGCGCGAGCTTCGGCTACAACAACCTGGTCAGCGACATGCGCTCGCTGGCGGTGATGCGCGACACCGGCTGCCCGGTGGTGTTCGACGCCACGCATTCGGTGCAGCTGCCCGGCGGCGCCGGCGGCAAGTCCGGCGGCCAGCGCGAGTTCGTGCCGGTGCTGGCGCGCGCCGCGGTCGCCGTGGGCGTGGCCGGCCTGTTCATGGAAACGCACCCCGATCCCGACAAGGCGCTCAGCGACGGCCCCAACGCCTGGCCGCTGGGCAAGATGCGCGCGCTGCTCGAGACGCTGCTGGTGCTCGACGCCGCCACCAAGCGCGCCGGTTTCCTCGAATCCCAATCCTGAGTCGCCAAGACACGACATGACGACGATCGCCAAGGTCCACGCACGCGAAATCCTGGACAGCCGGGGCAACCCGACCCTCGAGGCCGAGGTCACGCTCGCCGACGGCAGCTTCGGCCGCGCGGCGGTGCCGTCCGGCGCCTCCACCGGCTCCAAGGAGGCGGTGGAGCTGCGCGACGGCGACAAGACCCGCTACCTCGGCAAGGGCGTGCGCAACGCCGTGGACAACGTCAACGGCGCGATCGCCCAGGCGCTGGCCGGCTTCGACGGCGACCAGGCCGCGCTCGACAAGCGCCTGGTGGACCTGGACGGCACCGAGAACAAGGGCCGGCTCGGCGCCAACGCGCTGCTCGGCGTCTCGCTGGCCTTCGCCCATGCCGTCGCCGCCTCGCAGCGCCTGCCGCTGTGGCGCTGGCTCGCGGGCGACCGCGCGGTGTCGCTGCCGGTGCCGATGATGAACATCATCAATGGCGGCGCGCATGCCGACAACAACGTGGACCTGCAGGAGTTCATGGTCCTGCCGGTGGGCTTCGGCTCGTTCTCCGAGGCGCTGCGCGCCGGCGCCGAGGTGTTCCACGCGCTGAAGTCGGTGCTGAAGGCGCGCGGCCTGTCCACGGCGGTCGGCGACGAGGGCGGCTTCGCGCCGGACCTGCGCAGCAACGAGGAAGCGCTTGAAACGATCCTCGAGGCGATCGGCAAGGCCGGCTACCACGCCGGCGAGGACATCCTGCTCGGCCTCGACGTCGCCTCGAGCGAGTTCTACGACAACGGCAAGTACCACCTCACCGGCGAGGGCAAGCGCCTCACCAGCGAGCAGTTCGCCGACTTCCTTGCCAACTGGGTCTCGCAGTACCCGATCGCCACCATCGAGGACGGCATGGACGAGGGCGACTGGGACGGCTGGAAGCTGCTCACCGCGCGCCTCGGCGACCGCGTGCAGCTGGTCGGCGACGACCTGTTCGTCACCAACCCGCGCATCTTCAGGCAGGGCATCGAGCAGGGCGTCGGCAACGCGATCCTGATCAAGGTGAACCAGATCGGCACGCTCACCGAGACCCTGGAGGCGATCGCGATGGCGGACGCGGCGCGCTACGCGGCGGTGGTGTCGCACCGCTCGGGCGAGACCGAGGACACGACCATCGCCGACATCGCGGTGGCGACCACGGCGACCCAGATCAAGACCGGCTCGCTGTGCCGCAGCGACCGCGTGGCCAAGTACAACCAGCTCCTGCGCATCGAGGAAGCGCTGGGCGCCCAGGCGCGCTACGCGGGCCGCGACGCCTTCGTCTCGCTGCGGCGCTGAGGGCGCCCGGACGCCGATGCGCGGCCTGCGGATCGTCCTGGTGCTGCTGCTGGCCCTGCTCGGCTGGCTGCAGTACCGGCTCTGGTTCGGCGCCGGCGGAGAACGCGAGGTGGCGCAGCTGCGCGCGCAGGTCGAGCGCCAGCGCCACGACAACGCCGGCCTGCAGCAGCGCAACGATGCGCTGGCCGCGGAAGTGGAGGACCTCAAGTCCGGCGAGGCCGCGGTGGAAGAGCGCGCGCGCAACGAGCTCGGGATGATCAGGCCGGGCGAAACCTTCTACCGCGTGATCGAGCCGGAGCAGGCGCCCGATGCCGCCGCGGGCGAGGGCGCGCAGGCTTCCGGCGGGATGCCGCCGGCCGCCACGGAGCCCTTGCCGTGACCTGGGTGGTGGTGCCGGCGGCGGGTCGCGGCGCGCGCTTCGGCGGCGAGGTCCCCAAGCAGTACCTCGAGGTCGGTGGCGAGCCGCTGGTCGCGCATACGCTGCGTGCGCTGCTGTCGCATCCCGGCGTCGAGGGCGCGGTGGTCGCGCTGGCCACCGGCGACGCGCATTGGCCGGGCTGGACGGCGTTCTGCGGCAAACCGCTGCTCGCGTGCACCGGCGGCGACAGCCGCGCGGCGTCGGTGCTCGCCGGGCTGGCGGCGCTGCCGGACGCGGTGCGCGCGGACGACTTCGTGCTGGTGCACGACGCGGCGCGCCCGAACCTGGCGGCGGAGGACCTCACCGCGCTGCTGGAACGCGGCCGCGCCGACCCCGTGGGCGCGATCCTCGCCGCGCCGGTGCGCGACACGCTCAAGCGCGCCGGCGACGACGGCGGCATCGACGGCACCCAGCCGCGCGAGCGCCTGTGGCGCGCGCTCACCCCGCAGCTGTTCCGGCGGCTGCAGCTCGCGCGCGCGCTCGAAGCGGCGCTCGCCGAGGGCGTCGAGCCGACCGACGAATCCATGGCGATGGAGCGCCAGGGCGCGCGCCCCTTGCTCGTCGAGGGCAGCGAGGCCAACCTGAAGGTCACCACGCCCGCCGACCTGGCGTATTTCCGCTTCCTCCGGAGCCTGTAGCGATGGACGTCCGCATCGGCCATGGTTTCGACGTGCACGCCTTCGGCGAAGGCGACCACGTCATGCTCGGCGGCGTGCGCGTGCCGCACGACCGCGGCGTGGTCGCGCACAGCGACGGGGACGTCGCCGTGCACGCGCTGTGCGACGCGATCCTCGGTGCGCTCGCGCTGGGCGACATCGGCCGGCATTTCCCGCCCTCCGACCCGCAGTGGCGCGGCGCCGACAGCCTGCGCTTCCTGCGCCACTGCGACGCGCTGGCGCGCGAACGCGGCTGGCGCCTCGGCAACGCCGACCTCACCATCGTCTGCGAAGCGCCGAAGGTCGGGCCGCACGTCGAAGCGATGCGCGCCGCGATCGCCGGCGCACTGGGGGTGGAGCCGGGCGCGGTGGGCGTGAAGGCCACCACCAGCGAGGGCCTCGGTTTCACCGGCCGCGGCGAGGGCATCGCCGCGCACGCGGTGTGCCTGCTCGTGCGCGGGGCCGCGTGAGCGCGTGAGCGCGGGCCTGCCGCGGGCGCACGGCGCGCCGGTGCTGTCGGCGCGGCTGCGCTCCACCCCCGAGGACTTCCGCGTCGACGAGCTCGACGCCTTCGCGCCGGACGGCAGCGGCGAACACCTCCTGCTCACCGTCGAGAAGCGCGGCATGAACACCGCGTTCGCGGCGAAGCTGATCGCGCAGTGGGCCGGGATCGGCGAGGCGGGCGTCGGCTACGCGGGGCTGAAGGATCGCCACGCGCTCACGGTGCAGCGCTTCAGCGTGCACCTGCCGAAGCGCGTCGCGCCCGACATCGCGGCGCTGGAGGCGCACGAGGGGCTGCGCGTGCTCGGCGCGGCCTGGCACGGGCGCAAGCTGCCGCGCGGCGCGCTCGCCGGCAACCGCTTCGTGCTGCGCCTGCGCGACGCGGCGGGCGACCGCGCCGCCGTGGAGGCCCGGTTGCGCGCGATCGCGTCGCGCGGCGTGCCCAACTACTTCGGCGAGCAGCGCTTCGGCCGCGACGGCGGCAACGTCGCCAACGCGCTGGGGATGTTCGCCGGCCGCCGGGTGCCGCGCGCGCAGCGCACGCACCTGCTGTCGGCGGCGCGTTCGGCGCTGTTCAACCGCGTGCTGGCGGCGCGGGTGGCGGCGGGCGACTGGGATGCGGCGCTGGACGGCGAAGTGTGGATGCTCGACGGCAGCCGCAGCGTGTTCGGGCCGCTGCCGTTCGACGACGCCCTCGCCGCGCGGCTCGCGGCCTTCGACATCCACCCGACCGGCCCGCTGTGGGGCGCGGGCGGGCTGCGCAGCCAGGGCGTGGCCCGCGCGCGCGAGCTCGACGCGTTGCGGGATGCCGAGTCGCTGGCGCTGCGCGCCGGCCTGGAGGCCGCGGGCCTCGCCCAGGAGCGGCGTGCCACGCGCCTGCGCCCGCGCGACCTTGCGTGGGACTGGCCGGAGCCGGGCGTGCTGGAGCTGCGCTTCGCGTTGCCGCCGGGCGCGTACGCGACGACGGTGGTCGCCGAGCTCGGGGAGGTCCTGTAGCCGACCAGGGGTCGGCTCTACGCGCGGCGCAACAACACCAGCACCGCGCCGCTGCCGCCCTGGGCCGCGGGCGCGGACGCGAACGCCAGCACGTCGGCGCGCTGCCGCAGCATCCGGTCCACCAGGTTCTTGAGCACGGGCACGCCGCTGTCCGAGTGCAGGCCCTTGCCGTGCACCACGCGCACGCAGCCCAGGCCGTCGCGGCGCGCGTCGGCGAGGAAGGCGCGCAGCAGCGCTTCGGCGCGCGCCGCGCTCGCGGCGTGCAGGTCGAGTTCGTCCTGTGCCGCGTACTGGCCGCGGCGGAGGCGCTGCAGCACGCGCGCCGGCACCTCGTCGCGGCGCCAGGCGAGCGCATCGCCCGGCTCGAGGGCGTCGGCCGCCAGCATCCGCCGGAAGGCGTCCTGCGCCTCGGCGTCGTCGCGCGCGGCCATCCGCGGGACCGCGCGCGGCCGGGGCGGGCGCGGCGGCTCCGGCGGCGCGGGCAGCTCGCGCACCGGGCCCACGGCGTCCCGGAACAGGGCAGCGTCGTCCAGGTCGTCGGTCTGCGGCGGCGGCGTGTCGCGGCGGCGAGGCATGCCGCCCAGACTAACCCTTCTCCGCTATCATTCGTGCATGCGCGTACTGGTGAGCAACGATGACGGCGTGGACGCCCCGGGCCTCCGGATCCTCGCCGACGGCCTGCGCGCGGCGGGCCACGACGTGGTCGTGGTCGCGCCGGACCGCGACCGTTCCGGCGCGAGCAACTCGCTGACCCTGGACATGCCCGTGCGGGTGGTGCAGCGCGCGCCCGACACCTGGTGCGTGCACGGCACGCCCACCGACTGCGTGCACGTGGCCATCACCGGGCTGCTCGCGCTCGAGCCCGACATCGTGGTCTCCGGCATCAACAACACCGCCAACCTCGGCGACGACGTCATCTACTCCGGCACCGTCGCCGCGGCGATGGAAGGCCGCTTCCTCGGCCTGCCGGCGGTGGCGATGTCGCTGGCGCGCGGCGACGCGGAGCCGCGCCACTACGAGACCGCCGCGCGCGCCGCGGCCGGGATCATCGCGCGGCTGCGCGTGGATCCGCTCCCGGCCGACACCATCCTCAACGTCAACGTCCCCGACCTGCCGTGGGAGTCGGTGCGCGGCTTCGAAGTCTCGCGGCTGGGCAACCGGCACCGCGCCGAGCCCTGCGTGCAGCAGGAGGACCCGCGCGGCCGCACCTGGTGGTGGATCGGGGCCGCGGGTCCGGAGCAGGACGCGGGCCCGGGCACGGATTTCCACGCGGTGCGCACCGGCCACATCTCGATCACGCCGATCCAGGTGGACCTCACCCGCTACCAGGCGCTCGACCAGGTCGCGAGCTGGGTGGACGGGCTGGAGACGGCGCTCGCCTGGCCGCAGGCGCGCCGCCTGCGGGGAGCGGCGCGATGACCGCACGCCTGCGCCTGCAGCCGGAGGCCGTCGGCCTGGGCATGACATCGCAGCGCGTGCGCGACCGGCTGATCGAACGCCTGCGCGCCGGTTCGCCGCAGGCGCCGGGCATCGCCGACGAGCGCGTGCTCAACGCCATCCGCACCGTGCCGCGCCATCTGTTCGTGGACGAGGCCTTCGCCACCCGCGCCTACGAGGACACCGCGCTGCCGATCGGGCACGGCCAGACCATCTCCCAGCCGTGGGTGGTGGCGCGCATGACCGAGGCGCTGTTCGCCGACGGCGCGCAACCGCGGAAGGTGCTGGAAGTCGGCACCGGTTCGGGCTACCAGGGCGCGATCCTCGCCGCGCTGGGGCTGCAGGTGTACACGGTGGAGCGCATCGGCGAGCTGCTGCGCACCGCACGCAAGCGCTTCCGCACCCTCGGCCTGAACGTGCGCAGCAAGCACGACGACGGCCGCATCGGCTGGCCGGAGGAGGCGCCGTTCGACGCGATCGTGGTCACCGCCGCGGCGCCGGCGCTGGTGGACGCGCTGACCGAGCAGCTCGCGCCCGGCGGCACCCTGGTGGCGCCGGTGGGCGCCGCGACGGGGCAGTCGCTGCTGCGCCTGCGCAAGGACGCGGCGGGCCGGGTGAGCCGCGAGGACCTCGGCCCGGTGGTCTTCGTGCCGCTGCTGTCCGGGCTCGTCGATTGAAGGTCTTCGTGCCGCTGTACGAAGGGGCGCTGCGCTGGGCGCGGCACCGCAACGCACCGACGCTGCTGGGGGTGCTGAGCTTCATCGAGGCGATCTTCTTCCCGGTGATGCCCGAGGTGATGCTGGCGCCGATGGCGCTGTCGCGGCCGCAGCGCGCGTTCCGGTTCGCGACGATCAGCCTGGCGTGTTCGCTGGCGGGGGCCGTGGTCGGCTACATGCTGGGCCATTACGCCTACGAGCTGGTCAAGCCGCTGTTCGCGCGCCTGGGCTGGGCCGCGCACGTGGAGGAGCAGGTGGCCTACCTGCGCACCCTCGCCATCGAGTCGCCGTGGAAGGCGTTCTGGGTGCTGGTGCTGGCCGGCTTCGCGCCGATCCCGCTCAAGTTCTTCACCTGGGCCTCGGGCATCGTGGGCGTGCCGATGCTGCCGTTCCTGGCCAGCATGTTCGTCGGGCGCGGCAAGCGCGTGTATCTTCTGGCGGCGGCGATCCGGATCGGGGGCACGCGCGCGGAAGCGGCGCTGCACCGCTGGATCGAGCCGGTGGGTTGGGTGGCGACCGTGCTGCTCGCGGGACTGGTCGCCTGGCTGGGATGGAGGGCCTACGCAGGATGATGCTCGGTCGCAACGCCATGCGCGCCTTCGCGCTTGCGCTCGCCGCCGCGCTGCTGGCGGCCTGCGCCAGCAGCCATGTCGTGCGGCGCGCGGACGGCGGCAGCGCCAGCGCCAGCGCGCTGCGGCCGGTGCGCGTGTCGGTGCCGAAGCCCGGCCGCTCGGTCACGGTGCGGGCGGGACAGACGCTGTACCGCATCGCCACCGAGAACGGCATCACCGTGCGCGACCTCGCGGCCTGGAACGACATCGATCCGCCGTACACGATCTTCCCCGGGCAGACGCTGCGCCTGTATCCGCCGGCACGCTCCGCCGCCGGCAGCAACCGCACCGCGTCCACGCCCGCGCCGGGCGCGCGGCCGGCCACGCCCGCCGCCAGCGCGCCGAAGCCCGCGGCGCCGCGCACCGCGCCCGCCGCCAGCCCGTTCGCCTGGCGCTGGCCGGTGGACGGCACGCTGCTCTCCACCTTCGTCCCCGGCAACCCGACGCGGCAGGGCATCGACATCGGCAACCGCGAGGGCACGCCGGTGCGCGCCGCCGCCGACGGCGTGGTGGTGTATTCCGGTTCGGGACTGGTCGGCTACGGCGAGCTGGTGATCGTCAAGCACGACGACAACTGGCTCTCGGCATACGGCCACAACCGTGCGCGCATGGTGAGCGAAGGCCAGGCGGTCAAGGCCGGCCAGCAGATCGCCGAGATGGGCCACACCGGCGCCGCGCGCGACATGCTGCACTTCGAGATCCGCTACAACGGCAAGCCGGTGGACCCGCTCGCCTACCTGCCGAAGCGGTAGCGCCGACCGTGGTCGGCCTCCGGCCGGGAACCTGACTGCGCCGCCGCGGTCACACGGTCCACCCCACCGCAGGGAACAGCCGATGCCCGCCCCGACCCGGACGCTCCTCCTTGCCAGCCTCTTCGCCGCGTGGCCGCTCGCCGCGCAGGCCCAGAACGCGCCTGCCCTGACCCCCGAAGCCGCCGCCGCCGTGTTCGCCCGCGCGGACGCGATCTGCGAACGCGAGGGCGGCCGGCTCTGGGGCCGGTCGCTGTGCGGGCCCATCCTCATCGTCGAGCCCGGCACGCGCCGCGTGCTGGCGAGCCAGGCCGACGGCGAAGGCCGGCTGCACGCGGAAGGCGGCGTGTTCGCCGGCACGCTGCCTGCGGACCAGAACGCCGCGTACACCGCGTTCGACTGGGCCGGCGTGCGCTGGACGCAGCTGCTCTGGCCGCTGCCCGGCGACGAGGCGCTGCAGGAGGTGCTGCTCGGGCACGAGCTGTTCCACCGCATCCAGCCGGAGCTGCCGCTCGGCGTGACCGCGGGCGGCGACAATGTGCACCTGGACAGCGTGGACGGCCGCTATCTCATCCAGCTCGAGTGGCGCGCGCTCGCGCAGGCGCTCCAGGCCAGCGACGATGGCGCGCGCCGCCGCGCGGTCGCCGACGCGCTCGGCTTCCGCGCCGAGCGCTATCGCCGCTTCCCCGACGCCGAAGCCGCCGAAACCGCGCTCGAGCTCAACGAAGGCCTGGCGGAATACACCGGCGTCTTCGCCGGCGCCGCGTCCGCCGGGGCGCGCACGGCCGCCGCGCTGCGCGACCTGCGCGAACACGCCGCGAACGCCAGCTTCGTGCGTTCGTTCGCCTATGCGAGCGGCCCCGCGTACGGCCTGCTGCTCGACGCGCTCGCGCCGGGCTGGCGTGCGCAGCTCGCCGGCGGCCCCAACCTCGCGTGGCTGCTGCGCGACGCCGCCGGCGTGCAGCCGACCGCCGCCGATGCGCTGCAGGCGGCTGCGGCCCGCTACGACGGCGCTGCGCTGCGCGCGGCCGAGGACGCGCGCGAGCGCGACCGGCAGGAACGGCTGCGCATCAACCGCGCGCGCTTCGTGGACGGTCCCGTCACGAGGCTGCCGCTGGTGCACATGAAGGTGCAGTTCGATCCGCGCACGCTGCAGCCGCTCGACGAGGTCGGTACCGTCTATCCGACGCTGCGGATCACCGACGACTGGGGCGTGCTCGAGGCCAGCGAGGGCGCGCTGCTCGCCGCCGACTGGAGCGCGGTGGTGGTCGCCGCGCCCGATGCCGCGGAAGCGCCGCTGTCGGGCCCCGGCTGGCAGCTCACGCTGGCCCCGGGCTGGCGCCTGGTGCGCGGCGCGCGCGCGGGCGACTGGACGCTGGAACACGCCGGCGATGCGCCGGCACCGGGCGGTTCGCCCTAGGCCACCGCGGCCGGCAGCAGGAACGCGGCGACCACGCGCCGGCCTTCGCCCGCCAGCACGCTGTAGGTGCGCGCGGCGGCATCGTTGGTCATCGCTTCCAGGCCGATGCCGCGGCGCAGGGCCGCGGCCATCGTCGCCGCCGGCGGGAAGGCCTGCCGCGCGCCGGTGCCCAGCACGACCAGCTCCGGCTGCAACGCGAGCACCGGCTCCAGCGCCTCGGGCGGCAGCGTGGCCGCGTCGGTCCACGGCCAGTCCTCGACCAGCGTTTCGGGCGACACGAAGCAGCTGCGGCGCAGCGTGCGCTCGTTCACCAGCACGGACGCGCCGTCGGCGCCGCGCAGGAAATACGTGTAGTCCGGGCGTTCGAGGTGGAGCTGCATCGTTGCGCCCGCCGCGCTCAGGCCCGCGGCAGCACGATGCGCCGGTGGTCCTTCGAGGGCCGGAACAGCACCACGGTGTGGCCGATGCGCTGCACCAGCGCGGCGCCGGCGCGGCGCGCGAGTTCCTCGACCATCGCGTCGCGGGCCTCGCGGTCCTCGGCGGCGACCTTCACCTTGATCAGCTCGTGGTGCTCGAGCGCGCCGTCCACCTCGGCCACCAGCGCGTCGCTGATGCCCTTGCCGCCGACCTGGAGCATGGCCTTCAGCCCATGCGCCTGGCCGCGCAGGAAGCGGGTCTGGGCGCTGGTGAGGGCGGTCGTCATGGTGCGTCGGCGGGGAAGGCGGGGGAGGCCGTCAGGGTATCATGGGCCCCGACATGGCCGCCCGCAGCAAATCCAGCCAGCGCTGGCTGAAGGAGCACTTCTCCGACCCCTACGTGAAGAAGGCGCAGGCGGAAGGCATGCGCTCGCGCGCGGTCTACAAGCTCGAGGAGCTGGTCGAACGCGACCGGCTGCTGAAGCCGGGCATGGTGGTCGTGGACCTGGGCGCGGCGCCCGGCGGCTGGTCGCAGTGGGTCCGGCAGGCCCTGGGCGACAGCGGCCGGGTGGTGGCGCTGGACATCCTGGAGATGCCGCCGCTGGCCGGGGTCGAGTTCCTTCATGGCGACTTCAGGGACGATGCGGTCCTATCGGCCCTGGAGGCCACCCTCGGCGGGGCCCCGGTGGACCTTGTCCTTTCCGACATGGCCCCCAATAAAAGTGGCATGGATGCGGTCGACCAGCCGCGGATGATGCACCTGGCCGAGCTGGCCATGGACTTCGCCGACCACCACCTGCGCCCCGGGGGCACCTTCCTGATCAAGCTGTTCCAGGGCACGGGATTCGACCAGTACGTTCGCGACCTGCGGCGGCGGTATGCGAAAGTGTCCATCCGCAAGCCCGCCGCCTCGCGCAAGCGTTCGCCCGAGGTCTACGCCCTGGCGCAGGACAAGCGCCAGGCCCCCCTTCCCGGATAGCCGTGCCCCCATGAACGACCTCGTGAAAAACCTGCTGCTCTGGGTCGTCGTCGCCGTCGTGCTGATGGTGGTGTTCCAGAGCTTCAGCCCCAAGTCCGCGGCCACCCAGCCCCTGACCTACGACCAGTTCGTGCAGGAAGTGCAGGCCGACCGCGTGTCGCAGGTGAAGATCGCCGAGGACCGCACCACGATCAGCGGCGAGCGCAAGGACGGCACCCGGTTCACCACCTACGCGCCGGCCGACAAGGACCTGGTCAACGACCTGCTGCGCCACGGCGTCACCACCGTGCAGGCGCCGCCGTCGAGCGGGCTGTCGCTGGGCGTGATCCTGGTGAACGTGCTGCCCTGGCTGCTGTTCATCGGCATCTGGGTGTACTTCATGCGGCAGATGCAGCAGGGCGGCGGCAAGGGCGCGATGTCGTTCGGGCGCTCGCGCGCCAAGCTGCTGAACGAGGACCAGACCAAGGTCACCTTCGCCGACGTCGCCGGTTGCGACGAGGCCAAGGAGGAGGTGTCGGAGCTGGTCGAGTTCCTGCGCGATCCCTCCAAGTTCCAGAAGCTGGGCGGCAAGATCCCGCGCGGCGTGCTGATGGTCGGTCCGCCCGGCACCGGCAAGACCCTGCTCGCCAAGGCGATCGCCGGCGAGGCCAAGGTGCCGTTCTTCTCGATCTCCGGCTCCGACTTCGTGGAGATGTTCGTCGGCGTCGGCGCCTCGCGCGTGCGCGACATGTTCGAGCAGGCGAAGAAACACGCGCCGTGCATCATCTTCATCGACGAGATCGACGCGGTCGGCCGCCACCGCGGCGCCGGCCTGGGCGGCGGCCACGACGAGCGCGAGCAGACCCTGAACCAGCTGCTGGTCGAGATGGACGGCTTCGAGGGCGGCGAGGGCGTGATCGTCGTCGCCGCGACCAACCGCCCCGACGTGCTCGACCCGGCGCTGCTGCGCCCCGGCCGCTTCGACCGCCAGGTCGTGGTGGGCCTGCCCGACGTGAAGGGCCGCGAGCAGATCCTGCGCGTGCACATGCGCAAGGTGCCGCTGGCCGACGACGTCGAGCCGATGGTGATCGCGCGCGGCACGCCGGGCTTCTCCGGCGCGGACCTGGCCAACCTCGTCAACGAGGCGGCGCTGTTCGCCGCGCGCGAGAACGCGAAGGAGGTCCGCATGGACCACTTCGACAAGGCGCGCGACAAGATCATGATGGGCGCCGAGCGCCGTTCGATGGCGATGAGCGAGCAGGAGAAGCGGCTCACCGCCTACCACGAGGCGGGCCATGCCATCGTCGGCCGCCTGGTGCCGGAGCACGACCCGGTCTACAAGGTCACGATCATCCCGCGCGGCCGCGCGCTGGGCGTGACCATGTACCTGCCCGAGGGCGACAAGTACTCGTACAACCGCACCGCGATCGAGTCGCAGCTGTGCTCGCTGTACGGCGGCCGCGTCGCCGAGGAGCTCGTGTTCGGCCCCGACAAGGTCACCACCGGCGCCTCCAACGACATCGAGCGCGCGACCAAGATGGCGCGCAACATGGTCACCAAGTGGGGCCTGTCCGAGCTCGGCCCGATCACGTACGGCGAGGACGAGGACGAAGTGTTCCTCGGCCGCTCGGTGACCCAGCACAAGAACGTGTCCGACGAGACCGCGCGCCGCATCGACGAGGTCGTGCGCTCGATCCTCGACAAGGCCTACAACCGCAGCCGCGAGCTGCTGACGGCCAACATCGACAAGCTGCACGCGATGGCGAAGCTGCTGCTCGAGTACGAGACCATCGACGTGCCGCAGATCGACGCGATCATGGACGGCCGCGACCCGCCGCCGCCGATGGGCTGGAGCCCGGGCGGCCCGGCCAAGGACCAGCCCAAGCCCATCACCATCGGCGGCCCCGCCGAGGTGTGAGCCTCGGCATGTTCGACACCGCCCCCCAGCTCGACTGCGCCGGCCGCGTCCTGAAGCTCGACCGGCCGCGGGTCATGGGCATCGTCAACGTCACGCCCGACTCGTTCTCCGACGGCGGCGAGCACGCCACCACCGAGGCCGCGGTCGCGCACGGCCTGCGCCTGGTGGAGGAGGGCGCCGACCTGCTCGACGTGGGCGGCGAGTCCACGCGGCCCGGCGCCGGGGAAGTGCCCGAGGAGGAGGAGCTGCGCCGGGTCGTGCCGGTGGTCGAGCGGCTGGCGAAGGAGACGGCGGTGCCGATCAGCGTGGACACGTCCAAGCCGGGCGTGATGCGCGCGGCGGTCGCCGCCGGCGCCGGCATGGTCAACGACGTCTATGCGCTGCGCCGCGAGGGCGCGCTCGACGCCGCCGCCGCGCTCGGCGTGCCGGTGGTGCTCGCGCACATGCTCGGCGAGCCGCGCTCGATGCAGGAGGACCCGCGCTACGACGACGTGGTCGCGGAGGTGCACCGCTTCCTCGCCGAGCGCGTGTTCGCCGCGGAGATGGCCGGCATCCCGAAGCGCAGCATCGTGGTGGATCCCGGCTTCGGCTTCGGCAAGACCCGCGAGCACAACCTGCTGCTGCTGGCCCAGCTCGAACGCTTCGTGGAGCTCGGCGTGCCGGTGCTCGCCGGCCTGTCGCGCAAGCGCACCATCGGCGAGCTGACCGGCCGCGCCGACCCGCGCGAGCGGGTGCACGGCTCGGTGGCGGCGCACCTGGTGGCCGCGCAACGCGGCGCGGTGCTGCTGCGGGTGCACGACGTGGCCGCTACGGTGGACGCGCTCGCCGTATGGAACGCCGTGGCCGCGCAGCCCCTGCCCCGGCCGCGGCCGGCCGCCCCGGCGATCCGCTGGCCGGACGACGACTGACCCCCGGTCGCCCCGCCTTGCGGGCCCGGCGGCGCGGACGTACGCTCCGCGCGCCGCGGCCGCCGATGCCGCACACTGTGGGCTTCCGAACCGACCGGGGGACCCGCATGCAGGCCTGGCTGCGACGCAAGGACATCGACCGTGTCACCGTGCACGAGGAAGGGCGGCGGCTGGTGCCGACGCTCGGCTGGCCGCACCTGGTGGCGCTGGGCATCGGCGCCATCGTCGGCACCGGCATCTACACGCTGATCGGCGTCGGCGCCGGGCTCGCCGGCCCGGCGGTGCTGCTGTCGTTCCTGGTTGCCGGCGTGGTCTGTGCCTGCGCGGCGCTGGCCTACGCCGAGATGGCCACGCTGATGCCGGCCGCCGGCAGCGCCTACACGTATGCGTACACGGTGCTGGGCGAGGCGATCGCCTGGATCGTGGGCTGGAGCCTGATCCTCGAGTACACGCTGGTGGTGAGCACGGTCGCGGTGGGCTGGTCCGGCTATGCCACGGGCTTCCTCGAGGGCATCGGCCTCGGCCTGCCGCAGGCGCTGGCCGCCGGGCCGCACGCGGGCGGCCTGGTCAACCTGCCGGCGATCCTGATCACCTGGGTGGTTGCGGGGGCGCTGATCCTGGGCACGCGCGAGAGCGCGACGGTCAACGCGCTGCTGGTCGTCGTGAAGCTGCTCGCGCTGGCCGTGTTCGTGGCGATCGCGCTGCCGGCGTTCGACGCCTCGCACCTGCAGCCGTTCATGCCGCACGGCTTCGTGGAGAACATCGGCCCCGACGGACGCAAGTACGGCGTGATGGCCGCGGCCGCGATCATCTTCTTCGCGTTCTACGGCTTCGACGCGATCTCCACCGCGGCGGAGGAGACGAAGCACCCGGGCCGCGACCTGTCCATCGGCATCATCGGCTCGATGGTGGGCTGCACGCTCATCTACATGATCGTGGCGCTGGCCGCGGTCGGCGCGATGGACTACACGCTGTTCGGCCAGAGCGCCGAGCCGCTGGCGCTGGTGATGCGCGAGCTCGGCCACGGCGCCGCGGCGAAGGTGGTGGCCGCGGCGGCGGTGGTCGCGCTGCCCACGGTGCTGCTGGCGTTCTTCTTCGGGCAGAGCCGCATCTTCTTCGTGATGTCGCGCGACGGCCTGCTGCCGCACGGCCTGTCGCGGGTGAACCGGCGCGGCACGCCGGTCGCGATCACGGTGTTCACCGCGGTCGTGACCTCGGCGCTCGCCGGCGTGGCGCGGCTGGACGAGATCGCGGCGCTGGCGAACGCGGGCACGCTCATCGCGTTCGTCGCCGTGGCCGCCTGCCTGCTGGTGCTGCGCCGGCGCGACCCGGGTCGCCGGCGCGTGTTCCGCGCGCCGCTGGCCTGGATCGTGGGCCCGGTCGCGATCCTCGGCTGCGCGTACCTGTTCGCGAGCCTGCCCACCCGCACCCAGCTGTGGTGCCTGGCCTGGAACGCGGCCGGCCTGCTGGTCTACGTGCTGTACGCGCGGCGCAGGAGCCTGCTGGCGCAGGGGTACGATGCCTGATCGCGGCGCGCGCGCCGGGGGCCGGGCGGCATGAGCCGCGACCTGCGGCCGCCGGCGATCGCGCTGATGGGGCCCACGGCGTCGGGCAAGTCGGCGCTCGCCCTGGAATGGGCCGACCGGCTCGGCGGCGAGATCGTCAGCGTGGACTCCGCGCTGGTGTACCGCGGCCTGGACATCGGCGCGGCCAAGCCCGACGCCGCCGAGCGCGCCGCGGTGCCGCACCACCTGGTGGACGTGCGCGACCCGTGGCAGGCGTACTCGGCCGCGGAGTTCGCGGAGGACGCGCGCGCGGCGATCGCCGGCATCCTCGCGCGCGGCCGCATTCCCGTCCTCGCCGGCGGCACCGGCCTGTATTTCCATGCGCTGCTGCGCGGCCTGTCGGACATGCCGGGCGCGGACCCCGAGGTGCGCGCCGCCATCGCCGCCGAGGCGGAAGCGGAGGGCTGGGCGGCGCTGCACGCGCGCCTGGCCGAAGTGGATCCCGAGGCCGCGGCGCGCATCCATGCCACCGACGCGCAGCGCATCCAGCGTGCGCTCGAAGTGCACCGGTTGAGCGGCCGGCCGATCAGCGCATGGCGCGCCGACCGCCGTGTCGCGGGCCGGCCGCCGGTGCGGGTGCTCAAGCTGGTGCTGGCCCCGCGCGAACGCGGCGCGCTGCACGCGCGCATCGCCCGGCGCTTCGACGCGATGCTCGCGCAGGGCTTCCTCGACGAGGTGCGGCGCCTGCGCGCCTTGCCCCAGCTCGCGGCGCATCCGGCGCCGCTGGACCTGCCCGCGCTGCGCGCCGTGGGCTACCGGCAGGCCTGGGAGTACCTGGACGGGGCGACGGACGCCGCGGCGTTCCGCGACCGCGCGATCTTCGCCACCCGCCAGCTGGCGAAGCGCCAGCTCACCTGGCTGCGCCGCGAGCTCGACGCGCGCTGGTTCGACCCGGCCACCGACCGCGCCGGGCTGGAGCAGGCGCTGGCGATGTTCCTGTAGGGCCCGCCCAGGGTCGGCCCGGCCTTTCCGGAGCCGACCAGGGCCGGCTCTACGACGTGCGTCCCACTCCGGGCGGGGCGCTTGGGGTACCATCGGGCCGTCGCCGCCGCGGGGAGCGCGGGTCGGGGGACGCGGGACGGCCGGCCGTCCCGCCAAAACAACACACAAACGTCGTCAAGAACAATTTCGAGAGAGGGGGCACCATGTCCAAGGGGCAATCCCTGCAGGATCCGTTCCTGAACGCCTTGCGCCGCGAGCGCGTCCCGGTCTCCATCTACCTGGTCAACGGCATCAAGCTGCAGGGCACCATCGAGTCGTTCGACCAGTTCGTCGTCCTGCTCCGCAACACCGTCAGCCAGATGGTCTACAAGCACGCGATCTCGACCGTGGTGCCGGCGCGCAACGTGCGCGTGGGCAGCAACGGCGGCGCGGCCGGCGAGGCCGCGGAAGGCGAGGGCGAGGCGGAGGCCTGAACGCGCCACGGCGGCAGCCCGGCACGATCCGGCCGCTGCGCTTGATTCGCGGCCCCGGCGGCCGCATGTTGTCCGGCGATGCCCACCCACGAGGCCGCCGTTGTTCGAACGATCCCGCAAGGGTGAGCAGGCGCTCCTGATCCAGCCCCATGCCGGCGGCCCGCCGGACGAGGGCCTGCTGGAGGAGTTCGCCGACCTCGCCCGTTCCGCCGGCGCCAACGTCGTCGCCCTGTTGCAGGCGCGCATCGACCGGCCCAGTCCCGCCACGCTCATCGGCAGCGGCAAGCTCGAGGAGGTGAAGGCCGCGGCCGATGCCACCGGCGCCGACCTCGTGCTGGTCAACCACCCGCTGACGCCGGTCCAGGAGCGCAACCTGGAGAAGGCGCTGCAGCGCCGCGTCGTGGACCGCACCGGCCTGATCCTCGACATCTTCGCCCAGCGCGCGCGCAGCCACGAAGGCAAGCTGCAGGTCGAGCTGGCCCAGCTGCGGCACATGGCCACGCGCCTGGTCCGCGGCTGGACCCACCTGGAACGCCAGCGCGGCGGTTCGATCGGCCTGCGCGGCCCCGGCGAGACCCAGCTCGAGACCGACCGCCGCCTGCTGCAGAAGCGGGTGGAGCAGCTGCAGCGGCGCCTGGAGAAGGTCGAGGTGCAGCGCGCGCAGATGCGCCGCGCGCGGGTGCGCAGCGAGCTGCCGCGCATCGCCCTGGTCGGCTACACCAACGCCGGCAAGTCCACGCTGTTCAACGCGCTGACCGGCGCGGGCGCGTATGCCGCCGACCAGCTGTTCGCCACGCTCGATCCGACCGTGCGCCGCATCGCCCTGCCGGGCGGCAACGCCGTGCTCGCCGACACCGTCGGCTTCGTGCGCGACCTGCCGCACGAGCTGGTGGCAGCGTTCCGCTCCACCCTGAGCGAGGCGCGCGAGGCCGACCTGCTGCTGCACGTGGTGGACGCCGCGGATCCGCTTCGCGACGAGCGCATCGCCCAGGTGGACGAGGTGCTCGCCGAGATCGGCGCGGGCGAGCTGCCGCAGCTGCTGGTCTACAACAAGATCGACCGGGTCCAGGGCGCCGAGGCGCGCCACGACCGCGGCGTGGACGCCGGGTCCGGCGCGCGCGGGCGCGTCTGGGTCTCGGCGCGCGATGGCCTGGGGCTGGACCTGCTGCGGCACGCCCTCGGCCAGCGCCTGGGGCTGCGCCGCGTGCAGGGAGAGGTGCTGCTGCCGCACGATGCCGGGCGGCTGCGGGCGCGCCTGCACGAACTCGACGCCGTGCGCGGCGAGGCGCACGATCCGGACGGCTGGCGCCTGCGCCTGGACCTCGCCGAGGCCGATGCGCTGCGCGTGGCCAGCCAACCCTGGGGCGCGCCGGTGCGGGCCTTGCTGGTCGACCGCCCCGACCCGGCCCGCTAGAATCGGGCGGATTCCCTGGAGCAGCGATGGCCTGGAACATTCCCGGCGGGTCCGGCAACGGCCGCAACCCGCAGCGACGCGGCAACCGTACCCTGCTGGAGCGGCTGCAGGACGCCTTCCGCGGTCCCGGCGGCGGAGGCGAGGGCCCCGGCGGCGGCATCGCGCGCTGGGTCGGCGTCGTCCTGGTCCTGTGGCTGCTGCTGAACTGCCTGGTGCTGGTCGGCGAGCAGCAACGCGGCGTGGTGCTGCGCTTCGGCCAGTTCTCCCGGATCCTGCAGCCCGGCCCGCACCTCAAGTGGCCCTGGCCGGTCGAGCGCGTGGCCAAGGTCCAGGCCACCCAGATCAAGACCTTCAGCGACACGCTGCCGGTGCTCACCCGCGACGAGAACATCGTGACCGTCGAGGTGAACGTGCAGTACCGCGTGGACGATCCGCGCGAGTTCCTGTTCGGCAGCCGCGACGCCGAGGCCGTGCTGCGCCAGGCCACGCTCAGCGCGGTGCGCGAGCAGGTCGGCCGCTCCGACCTCGACACCGTGCTCGGCGCGCGCAGCGCGCTGTCGGTGTCGGCGCGCGAGCGCCTGCAGCAGGCGCTGCGCGAATACCGGACCGGCCTGCTGGTCACCGAGTTCAACCTGCCGAACGCGCGCCCGCCGGAGGAAGTGAAGCCCGCGTTCGACGACGTCAACAGCGCGCAGCAGGACAAGGACCGCCTCAAGAACGAGGCCGAGGCCTACGCCAGCAAGATCGTGCCCGAGGCGCGCGGCCGCGCCGCCCGCATCCGCACCGAGGCCGAGGGCTACAAGGTGGCGGTGATCGACCGCGCCACCGGCGACGCCACGCGCTTCTCGCTGCTGCTCGACCAGTACAAGGCCGCGCCCGAAGTCACCCGCAAGCGCCTGTGGCTCGAGACCGTGCAGCAGGTGCTGGCGGGCAACCGCGTGATCCTCGGCGCCGACGGCCGGCAGCTGCTGTACGTGCCGCTGGCGCCGGCCGGTGGCGCGAACGCGTCCGGCGCGCCGGGCGCCGTGCCCGCGCCGACGCCCGAATTCGTCGCCCCCGCCGTGGACGCGACGCCCGCCGACGTGAGGCCGCCGCGCGACGCCCGCGCGCTCGGCCGCGATGCCCGACCGGAGCCCGCCCGATGAAGCCCGCCGCCTGGATCCCGCTCGCCGTCGCCGCGGTGCTGGCGCTGTTCGGCAGCGTCTTCGTGGTCAACGAGGGCCACACCGCCATCGTCCTGAACCTCGGCCGCGTCGCCCGCACCGACATCGGCCCCGGCCTGCACTTCAAGTGGCCGCTGGTCGAGACCGCGCGCGTGTTCGACCGCCGCCTGCAGGTGCTCGACGCCGAGCCCGAGCGCTACCTGACCTCGGAGAAGAAGGACGTCAGCGTCGACTTCTTCGCCATCGGCCTGATCGAGGACGTGCGCACGTTCTACCGCGCCACCGGCGGCGACGAGAGCGTGGCGGTGCAGCGGCTGGCCCCGATCATCAAGGACTCGCTGCGCAACGAGATCAATGCCCGCACGCTGCAGCAGGCGGTGTCGGGCGACCGCTCCGAGATCGTCGCCCGCCAGCTGGACGCGATCAACCGCGGCGCGTCCACGCTGGGCGTGAAGATCGTGGACCTGCGCATCAAGCGCATCGACCTGCCGCCGGGCGGCGAAGTGATCGAACAGGTGTACCGGCGCATGCGCGCGCAGCGCCAGCAGGTGGCCTCGCAGCTGCGCGCCGAGGGCGAGGAGCTGTCGCAGAAGATCCGCTCCGAGGCGGACCGCCAGCAGCAGGTGATCCTCGCCGAGGCCGAGCGCGACGCGCAGAAGCTGCGCGGCGAGGGCGACGCCGAGGCGGCGCGGATCTTCGCGGCGGCCTACGAGCGCGATCCGGCGTTCTATGCGTTCCATCGCAGCCTCGAGGCCTACCGCCGTGCGTTCGCGGGCGGCAACGCGGCGATCGTGCTCGACCGCAACGATCCGTTCCTGCAGTACCTGCGCAACGACCGCTGACCGGGGTTCCCGCGTGCAAGAGCTCTGGTCGGCCCTGTGCCTGGTGGCCGTGTTCGAGGGGTTGCTGCTGTTCGCCATGCCCGGGGCATGGCGCCGCGCCGCCGAGCAGCTCCACGCCATGCCCGACCGCCGCCTGCGCGCCGTGGGCGCCCTGGTGATGGCGGCCGGCCTGGCGGCACTGGCCCTGGTCCGTCACGCCGCGTAGAACCGCGGCGTGGTCCGCTGAACGGCTTGGGATGCAGGGCCGGGGCGGCCCTACCCCTGGGGAAGCGAAACCCGGATAATGTCGAAAAGCCGGGGGCCGCCTCGGCTTTTTCCTTGTCCGGAGGGGATGCGATGGGTCAGTCGGTGGTCGTGCTGGGCGCCCAGTGGGGCGACGAGGGCAAGGGCAAGATCGTCGACCTGCTCACGCAGGACATCGGCGCGGTCGTCCGCTTCCAGGGCGGCCACAACGCCGGCCACACGCTGGTGATCAACGGCCACAAGACCGTGCTGCACCTGATCCCCTCGGGCATCCTGCGCCCCGACGCGCTGTGCCTGATCGGCAACGGCGTGGTCCTGCACCCGGGCGCGCTGCGCAAGGAGATCGGGGAGCTCGAGGCGACCGGCGTGGAAGTGCGCTCGCGGCTGAAGATCAGCCCGGCGACGCCGGTCATCATGCCGTACCACATCGCCCTGGACCAGGCGCGCGAGAAGGCCGCCGGCGGCAAGGCGATCGGCACCACCGGCCGCGGCATCGGTCCGGCCTACGAAGACAAGGTCGCGCGCCGTGGCATCCGCGTCGCCGACCTGCACTACCCGGGCGAGCTCGCCGACAAGCTGCGCGCCACGCTCGACTACCACAACTTCGTGCTCACCCGGTACCTGAAGGTCGAGCCCGTGGACTTCCAGCAGGTGCTGGACGAGGCGCTGGCGTTCGGCGAGTACGTCGAACCGATGAAGTCCGACGTCGCCGGCATCCTCCACGAGCTGCGCCGGCAGGGCAAGCGCGTGCTGTACGAAGGTGCGCAGGGCTCGCTGCTCGACATCGACCACGGCACCTATCCGTACGTCACGTCCTCGAACACCACGGTCGGCGGCGCACTGGCCGGCACCGGCGTGGGCGCGGACGCGATCGACTACGTGCTGGGCATCGCCAAGGCCTACGCCACGCGCGTCGGCGGCGGCCCGTTCCCGACCGAACTCGACGACGCCGTCGGCCAGGGCATCCGCGACCGCGGCCAGGAGTACGGCGCCACCACCGGTCGGCCGCGCCGCTGCGGCTGGATGGACGTGGTCGCGCTCAAGCGCGCGGTGGCGATCAACGGCATCACCGGCCTGTGCATCACCAAGCTCGACGTGCTCGACGGCATGGAGACGCTGAAGGTCTGCATCGCCTACGAGTACCACGGCAAGCGCAGCGAATACGCGCCGCTGGACGCGCAGGGCTGGGACGAGTGCACGCCGGTGTACCTGGAGTTCCCGGGCTGGCAGGAGAGCACCCACGGCATCACCGACTGGGACAAGCTGCCGCCGGCGGCGCGCGCCTACCTGCGCGCGCTGGAGGAGCTGGCGGGCTGCCCGATCGCGATCGTGAGCACCGGTCCCGACCGCGACGCCAACATCGTGCTGCGCGATCCCTGGGCATGAACGTCCGCGACCTGCGTCCCGGCCCGGCGGGCGGCGACGGGGTCGCCGCGCAGGACGACGCCTACGAGCTGCTGCGGCAGAGCGAGGAACGCTTCCGGCTGATGGTCGAGAGCGTGCGCGACTACGCGATCTTCATGCTCGACGCCGACGGCTACGTCACCAGCTGGAACCGCGGCGCCGAGCTCAACACCGGCTACCGCTCCGAGGAGATCATCGGCCGCCACTTCTCGGTGTTCTATCCGCAGGACAAGCTCGACGCCGGCTGGCCGCAGCACGAGCTCGAGGTCGCGCTGCGCGACGGCCGCTTCGAGGACGAAGGCTGGCGCATCCGCAAGGACGGCAGCCGCCTGTGGTCGAACGTCATCATCACCACGCTGCACGATTCCGAAGGCCGCCACCAGGGCTTCGTGAAGATCACCCGCGACCTGACCGCGAGCCGCCGCATCCGCGATCTCGAGGAGCAGGAGCGCCGCCTCACCGAGTTCCTCGCGCTGCTCGGCCACGAGCTGCGCAACCCGATGACGCCGATCGCCAACGCGGTCTCCATCATGCAGCTGGAGGAGCCGGGCAATCCGCGCCTGCGCGCCGCGCGCGACATCCTCGCGCGCCAGGTGATGCACCTGCGGCGCCTGGTGGACGACCTGCTCGACGTCGGTCGCATCGCCACCGGCAAGGTGCACCTGGTGCGGGAAACCGTGCGCCTGCAGCAGGTGGTCGAGGACGCCGCGATCGCGGTCCGGCCGACGATGGACGAGCGTGGCCACGACTTCGTCGTGCACGCGCTGGAGGAGCCGTTGTACGTGGTCGGCGATCCGGTGCGGCTCGTGCAGGTGCTCACCAACCTGCTCAACAACGCCGCCAAGTTCACGCCGCCCGGCGGGCGCATCAGCCTTTCGCTCAGCCGCCAGGGCGGCCGCGCCGAGCTCGGGGTGCGCGACAACGGCCCGGGCATCCTGCCGGAAGCACTGCCGGGCATGTTCAACCTGTTCGTGCAGGGCGGCCACGAGGCGCCCGGCGGCACCCAGCAGGCGGGCCTCGGCATCGGCCTGAGCCTGGTGCAGCAGCTCGTGCACCTGCACGGCGGCGACGTCAGCGCCTTCAGCACCGGCGTGGCCGGCGAGGGCGCCGAGTTCCTCGTGCACCTGCCGCTGGCCACGGGCCCCGCCGCGTGAGCCGGCACGCGGCGTAGACGCCGCCGCGGCCACGATGGCCGCATGCCCCGCCGCAAGCGCACCCTCCGCCTCGCCACGTTCAACGTCAACGGCATCCGTTCGCGGCTGCCGCACCTGCTGCGGTGGCTGGAGCGCGAGCGCCCGGACATCGCCTGCCTGCAGGAACTGAAGGCGCGCGACGAGGCGTTCCCGCGCGCGGAAATCGAGGCCGCCGGCTACGGCGCGCTGTGGCAGGGGCAGGTGTCCTGGAACGGCGTCGCGATCCTCGCGCGCGGCAGCGCGCCGGTGGAGATCCGGCGCCGCCTGCCGGGCGAGCGCGACGATGCGCACGCGCGCTACCTGGAGGCCGCGGTCGCCGGCATCGTCGTCGGCTGCCTCTACCTGCCCAACGGCAATCCGCAGCCGGGCCCGTAGTTCGGCTACAAGCTGCGCTGGATGGACCGGCTGGCGAAACATGCGAAGGCCCTGCTCGCGACCGGGCACCCGGTGGCGCTCGCCGGCGACTTCAACGTGGTGCCCACCGACTTCGACATCTACAACCCGCGCTCCTGGCGCAAGGACGCGCTGCTGCAGCCGGAATCGCGCGAGCGCTACGCGAAGCTGCTCGCGCAGGGCTGGACCGATGCGTTTCGCGCGCGCCACCCGGACGCGCGCATCTACACGTTCTGGGACTACTTCCGCGAGCACTGGCCGCGCGACGCCGGCGTGGACCGCTGGGTGCGCGGCGAACCCAAGGCCAGCGACCATGCGCCGGCCTGGGTGGAACTGTCCGCCTGACCCCGCCGCCGGCGCATTCACGGCCCGGCGACCGGCCGCGGGGCAGGGTGGGCGCAGGCCACCCGCAGGAGGCTGCCATGCACGCCCCCCATCGCACGCTGATGCTGTGCTTCGCGCTCGCCCTGGCGGCGGCGCTCGGCGCATGCGCCACGACGCCGTCGGTGCAGACCGAGCACGACCCCGGCGCCGACTTCAGCCGCTACCGCACCTACAGCTGGCGCGAGAAGCCGAGCGGCGGCACGGCGATGGCGATGCAGCGCATCGTCGCCGGCATCGACGCCCAGCTCGCGGCCAGGGGCTGGCGCCAGGTGCCGGAGGGCGGCGACGTCGCGCTCGCGGCGCACGTCGCCACCCACCAGGAACACCGCCTCGACAACTTCTACGACGGCCCGATGTGGACCGGCTGGGGCTGGTACGGCCCGTGGTCCTGGTGGGGGCCTTCGGTCGCCTACCAGCGCACCCGCGTCACCAGCTTCACGGTCGGCACGCTGATCGTGGACATGTTCGACACGCGCACCCGGCGCGCCGTGTGGAGCGCGATGGCCGAGTCCACCGTGCCGGACAAGCCGGAGCAGGTGAACCTGAAGATCGACCAGGCGATCGCGAAGATGTTCGCCGGGTTCCCGCCCGGCAGCGCCCCGGTGCGCTGAGGGCCGGCGCGCCGGGCGCGCGCGTCAGGCGCGCAGCACCAGCAGCCGCGGCTCGGTCATGTCGGCGATCGCGTAGCGCACGCCCTCGCGCCCGAAGCCCGAGGCCTTCACCCCGCCATAGGGCATGTTGTCCACGCGGAAGCTGGGGATGTCGCCGACCACGACGCCGCCCACCTCGAGCGCGTCCCACGCGCGCATGGCGTGTGCGAGGTCGCCGGTGAAGACGCCGGCCTGCAGGCCGAAGTCACTGTCGTTGACCCGCGCCAGCGCGTCCTCGAAATCGTCGAACGCTTCGATCGCCGCGACCGGGCCGAACGCTTCCTTGCGCCACAGGTCGGCGTCGTGCGGGACGTCGGCGAGGAGCGTGGCGGGCAGCATCGCGCCCCGGCGCGGGCCGCCCGCGAGCACGCGCGCGCCGCCGGACACCGCCGCCGCGATCCACGCGTCCACGCGCTCGGCGGCGGCTTCGTCGATCATCGGGCCGATGAACACCGACTCGTCGCGCGGATCGCCCATGGGCAGCGCGGCCACGGCCTCCGCCAGCGCCGAGGCGACCGTGTCGTAGTGCGCGCGATGCAGCAGGATGCGCTGCACGCCGATGCAGCTCTGGCCGCTCTGGTAATAGCCGCCGGTCACCAGCCGCGACACGACTTCGTCCAGCGGGCGGCCCGGGTCCGCGTCCACGATGCAGGCGGCGTTGCCGCCCAGTTCCAGCACCACCTTCTTGCGCCCGGCGCGCGCCTTCAGGTCCCAGCCGACGAGGCCGCCGGTGAAGCTGAGCAGCGCGATGCGCGGATCGGTGACCAGCGCGTCGGCCTGGTCCACGGGGCAGGGCAGGATCGAGAACGCGCCCTTCGGCAGGTCGGTCTCCGCCAGCACCTCGCCGACGATCAGCGCGCCCACCGGCGTGCGCTCGGAGGGCTTGAGCACGAATGGGCAGCCGGCGGCGATCGCGGGCGCGACCTTGTGCGCGACCAGGTTGAGCGGGAAGTTGAACGGCGTGATGAAGCTGCAGGCGCCGACCGGCACCCGCTTCACCAGGCCGCGGTAGCCGCGGCTGCGTGGCGAGATGCCGAGCTCGACGGTTTCGCCCTCGACGCGGGTGGCTTCGCCGGCGGCGATGCGGAAGGTGTCGATGAGCCGCTCGACCTCGCCGCGCGCGTCGCGGATCGGCTTGCCGGCCTCGATGCACAGCGCCAGCGCGAGTTCGTCGCGGCGCTCGCCGAAGCGGCGCACGCAGTGCTCGAGCACGTCGCGGCGGGCATCGGGCGGGAACGCGGCCATGGCCGCGCGCGCGGCGTGGGCGGCGGCGATGGCCGCGTCCACGGCGGCGGCGTCGGCCTGCGCGACGCGTGCGGCGACGTCGCCGCTGTACTTGTCGCGCACCTCCAGGTCCGCGTTGGGCGCGCGCGCCTCGTTCGCCAGGTAGTACGGATAGGTCGGCTGCAGCATGCGCGCCTCCGCTACGGTTCGAGCACCCGCAATTTCAGCGTGCCGTCGGTGACGCGGGCGTCGAGTGCGTCGCCGGGCGCGGCGTCGGCGACGCTGCGCACCACGCGGCCGTCGGGGTGCCGGAGGATCGAATAGCCGCGTGCGACGGTGGCCAGCGGGCTCACCGCCGACAGCGAGCGCGCCAGCCCGCGCAGGCGCAGCGCGTCGGCGGCAAGGCGGCGCGAGGGATGGACGCCGCGCAGCGCGGCCGCCTCGCGGCGCAGGCGGGCGCGGTCGCGCTCCAGGCGCCGCGCCCATGCCGACCGGAGCCGGCGCAAGGCCTCCGCCTGGCGCCGCGCCAGCAGCTGCAGCCGCGCCTGCGGACGCAACGCCTGCAGGCGCAGCGAGGCGCGGTCGGCGCGCTGCATCGCCTGGCGCATGCGCGCACGGTGCGTGGACACCATGCGCTGCGCCAGCGCGCGCAGGCGCCGGCGCAGGTCGTCGGCGTGCGGCACCAGCAACTCGGCCGCGGCCGAGGGCGTGGGCGCGCGCAAGTCCGCGGCGAAATCCGAAAGGCTGAAGTCGGTCTCGTGGCCGATCGCCGAGACCACCGGCACCGGCGAAGCCGCGATCGCGCGGGCCAGGCCCTCGTCGTTGAACGCCCATAGGTCCTCGAGCGAGCCGCCGCCGCGGGCGAGCAGCACCACGTCGTAGCGGCCGCTGGCGGCCGCGCGCTGCAGCATCGCGGTGACCTGCGCCGCGGCCGCCTCGCCCTGCACCAGGGTCGGCAGGATGTCCACCTCCAGCAGCGGGAAGCGTCGCCCGAGCACGCTGAGGACGTCGCGCACCGCGGCGCCCGACGGAGAGGTGACCACCGCCAGCCGGCGGACGAAGGCCGGCAGCGGGCGCTTGCGTCCGGCGTCGAACAGGCCCTCGGCCGCCAGCTTCGCCTTGAGCTCCTCGAACGCGCGGCGCAGCGCGCCTTCGCCGGCCTCCTCCATGTGGTCGAGCACCAGCTGGTATTCGCCGCGCGCCTCGTACAGGGTGATGCGGCCGCGCGCCAGCACCTTCAGGCCCTCGCGCGGCGCGAACTTCAGCCAGCCCGCCTTGGGCCGAAACATGGCGCAGCGCACCTGGGCGCGCGCGTCCTTCAGGCAGAAGTACAGGTGCCCGGAGGCCGGCCGCGACACGCCGCTGAGCTCGCCCTCGACCCAGACCATCGGGAACGCGCCCTCCAGCAGGTCGCGGGCGAGGGCGTTCAGCTGGGAGGGGCTCAGGATCTCGCCGGTGGCCGCGGTGTTCATCCGCTCAGGATAGGGCATCGGTCCGTACAATAGGCGGATGGACGCTTTCGGCCCCGCGCCCCGCCGCCCGACCCGCCAGGTGCTGGTGGGCAACGTGCGCGTGGGCGGCGGCGCGCCGGTGGTGGTGCAGTCCATGACCAACACCGACACCGCCGACGTCGCCGCCACCGTGAAGCAGGTCGGCGAGCTGTGGCGCGCCGGCTCGGAGCTGGTGCGCGTCACCGTGAACACGCCCGAGGCCGCCGCGGCGGTGCCGCGCATCGTGGACCGGCTGCGGATGATGGGCGTGGACGTGCCGGTCATCGGCGACTTCCACTACAACGGCCACCAGTTGCTGGCGAAGGAGCCGGCCTGCGCCGAGGCGCTGGCCAAGTACCGCATCAACCCGGGCAACGTCGGCTTCGGCAAGAAGAAGGACCTGCAGTTCGCGCAGCTCATCGAGTTCGCGATCCGCCATGGCAAGCCGGTGCGGATCGGCGCGAACTGGGGCTCGCTGGACCAGGCGCTCGCCGCGCGGCTGATGGACGAGAACGCGCGCCGCACCGAGCCCTGGGACGCCGGCCGCGTGCTGCGCGAAGCGCTGATCCGCTCCGCGCTCGACTCGGCGATGCGCGCGGTGGAGCTCGGCCTGCCGCCCGAGCGGATCATCCTTTCCGCCAAGGTCAGCGGCGTGCAGGAGCTGGTCGCCGTGTACCGCGACCTGTCCGCGCGCAGCGAGTTCGCGCTGCACCTGGGCCTCACCGAAGCCGGCATCGGCAGCAAGGGCATCGTCGCCTCCAGCGCGGCGCTCGCGGTGCTGCTGCAGGAAGGCATCGGCGACACCATCCGCATCTCGCTCACGCCGGAGCCGGGCGCGCCGCGCACCCAGGAAGTGGTGGTGGCGCAGGAGCTGCTGCAGACCCTGGGCCTGCGCGCGTTCACGCCGATGATCACCGCCTGCCCGGGCTGCGGCCGCACCACCTCGGAGTTCTTCCAGGAGCTGGCGAAGGTGGTGCAGGAGCACGTGCGCACGAAGATGCCGGAGTGGCGCATCACCCATCCGGGCGCGGAAGCGCTGACCCTCGCGGTCATGGGCTGCGTGGTCAACGGGCCGGGCGAGTCGCGCCACGCCAACATCGGCATCTCGCTGCCGGGCACCGGCGAGGCGCCGGCCGCGCCGGTGTTCGTGGACGGTGAAAAGACCGTCACCCTGCGCGGCGACAATATCGCGAACGAATTCCTCGCGATCATCGATGACTATGTCGAACGCCGGTATGGAACCGCGCCCGCCGGCAGCGCCGCCACCGCCGCGCACGCCGGCTGAGCTCGCCCGCGTCGCGCGCCGCGAGGCGCGCTTCGGCGCTCGCTTGCTGCGCGTGCGCGGCCGGCGCCTGCTGCTCGTGTTCGCGGGGCTGTGGCTGCCGCTGTGGGGCTTCGGCGCGCTCGCCGCGGAGCTGCGCGGGGCGGGCGGCCTCCCCTTCGACCTGCCGCTGCTGCGCGCCGCGCAGGCACTGGCGCACGAAGGCCTGGACCGCGCGTTCCTGCTCGTGTCCAGGCTCGGCTACGCGCACGGCGTGGTCCCCCTCGACGTCCTGCTGGTGCTCGCGCTCGCCTGGCGGCGGCGCGTGCGCGAAGCCCTGTTCGCCGCGGTGGCGCTCGGCGGCTCAGCGCTGCTCAACGTCGCGGCCAAGCACGCGTACGCGCGGGCGCGCCCGGACCTGTGGGCGTCCATCGCGCCGGAAACCACCTACAGCTTCCCGAGCGGGCACGCGATGGGTTCCATGACCCTGGCCGCGGTCGCGGTCCTGCTGGCCTGGCGCACGCGCTGGCGCTGGCCGGTGCTGGCGGCGGCGGTCGCCGGCGTGCTGCTGGTCGGCGCTTCGCGCGTCTACCTCGGCGTGCACTACCCCTCGGACATCCTCGCCGGCTGGTCGGCCGCCTGCGCGTGGGCGGTGGCCTGCTACGGCCTGGTGTTCAGCGGTTGCCGTCCGTGGCAGGCAGGTATTCGGCGGGCAGGCTGAGCCCGGGGCGCTCGGCCTCCCACATTACCGACACGACCCACCAGCGCTGGCCGTCGTGCATGAGCTGGATGCTGTTGATGCCGCGCAGCGGCTCGGCCTGGCCGCCGATGGTGGCCTCGTAGGTGCTGAACACGTGCGCGATGTGGCCGAAGCGTTCCGTGCGGCGGGCGATCTCGCGCTCGTGGAAGCCCTTCTCCAGCAGCAGCGGGCCCGTCGTGGCGATGTAGTCGGACACTCCGCCCATGCGGATGCCCGCGCTGCCGTCGGCGCGCACGCCCACCGGCATCAGCCGCGCGGTCGGCACGAACAGCGAGCGCGCGCGGTTCCAGTCGCGCGGCTGCCCGGCGGGGCCGGAGATCACGTCGTAGAGGGCGGCGATGATCCCGTCGATGCTGGCCACGTCGGCTTCCGCCGCGGGCGGCACGTCGAAGGCGGCCGGCTGCGCGGGCCGGGCCGGAGCCGCGGCCGCCGCGGGCGCGGCGGCGGGCGACGCGGTCTGGGCGAAGGCGGGGACGGCGAGCAGGGCAGCGAGCAGGGGCAGGGTCCGGCGCATGGCGAAGCCTCCGTGTTGGCGAAGCGGCAGGAATAGCACCCTGCGCGCCGGAATGCATCCCCGGGGCCCGGGTCCCGGCGTCGCGGCGCTATTCGCCGGGCTTGGCGCCCTCGACCGGCGCGTTGGTGGCCGCGCGCCGCGACAGCTGCGCCTCGCGGTGGGCGATGTAGGCGTTGGCGGCCAGGATGATCGCCGCGCCGGCGATGGTCCATGCGTCCACCGTCTCGCCGAACAGCATCCAGGCCAGCGCGGTCACCAGCGGCAGCTGCATGAAGCTGATCGGCTGCAGCGCCGAGACCTCGCCGAGCTTGAGCGCGCGCGTCCAGAACAGCTGGCCGCCGGTCCCGAGCGCGCCGATCGCCGCCAGCCACAGCCAGTCGGCGCCCTGCGGCCACTGCCAGGCGAACAGCGCCGGCAGCAGCGACAGCGGCACCCAGAACACGTAGGTGTAGAACACGATCGTGTCCGGCGCGTCCACCCGCGACAGCTGCTTGATCTGGATCGCGACCACGCTGCTCAGCAGCGCCGCCGCCACCGCCACCAGCGAGCCGCCGCTGAAGCCCTCGGTGCCCGGCCGCACGATCACCAGCACGCCGACGAAGCCCACCAGCACCGCGCTCCAGCGCCGGCGGCGCACCACCTCGCCCAGCCACAGCGCGGCGGCGATGGTGACGAACAGCGGCGTCGAGTAGGACAGCGAGATCGCCTGCGCCATCGGCAGGTGTCCGATCGCCCAGAAGCCGCACAACATGGATGCCACGCCGATGGCGCTGCGCACCAGGTACATCGGCAGCTGCCGGGTGCGGAACACGGCGCGGCCGCCGGCATGCAGGAACGGCAGCAGCGCCAGCAGGCCGAAGAAGTTGCGGAAGAACGCGATCTCCACCGTGGGCAGCCCCGCGTTCGAGGCGAGGCGGATCACCACCGCCATCAGCCCGAAGAACACCGTGCTGAGCAGCATCAGCGACGCGGCCCGCAGGAAGGGCGCGGGCGCCGGCGCGGGGACGTGGGGGCGGTCGTTCACCAGCGGTCTCCGACGATGCGGGGTTCGGGCTCGAGCGCGACGCCGAAGCGTTCGCGCACCGACGCCGCGATGCGGCGCGCGAGGGCGAGCAGCTCCGCGCCGCCCGCCCGGCCGTGGTTGACCAGGACCAGCGCGTGGCTGGCGGCGACGCCGGCGTCGCCGTCGCGGTGGCCCTTCCAGCCGCACTGGTCGATGAGCCAGGCGGCGGACAGCTTGCGCGTCGCCTCGCCGTCGCCGCGGAACACGGGCAGCGCCGGATGGGCGGCGTGCAGCGCCTCGGCCTGCGCGGCGGGCACGATCGGGTTCTTGAAGAAGCTGCCGGCGTTGCCGACCACGGCCGGATCGGGCAGCTTGCGGCGGCGGATGCGGGTGACGGCGTCGGCCACCTGCACCGGCGTCGGCGTGCCCGCGACGCCCATCGCCGCGAGCTCCTCGCCGATGCCGGCATAGTCCAGGCGCAGCACGGGCGCGCGCGGCAGCGCGAACTCGACCGCGGTGACGATCCAGCGGTCCGGCTCGCGCTTGAACATGCTGTCGCGGTACGCGAAGCCGCAGCGTTCCGGCGGCAGCCGGTGCAGGGCGCCGGTGGCGCGCTCCACGGCTTCGACCGCGTGGATGCGCTCGCGCACTTCCACGCCGTACGCGCCGATGTTCTGGATCGGGGCCGCGCCGACGGTGCCCGGGATCAGCGCGAGGTTCTCGAGCCCCGACAGGCCCTGCGCCAGCGTCCAGCGCACGAAGCCGTCCCAGGGTGCGCCGGCGTCGGCGCGCACGATCGCCACCTCGCCGTCCGCGAGCACGCGCAGGCCCCCGGTGCGCAGCGCCAGCACCGGCCCCGGGGCATCCCCGGCGAACAGCAGGTTGCTGCCGCCGCCGAGCACCAGCACGCCGTCGCCGCGCAGCACGGGATCGGCGAGCACGGCCGGCAGCGCGGCGGCGTCGTCCACCTCGACCAGCAGCGGCGCGCGCGCGGCGACGCCGAAGGTGTTGCGCGCGTCCAGGCGCGCGTCGCGGACGTAGCGGACGCCGGGGCGGGGCGGGGTCTCAGGCATCGGGTGGCAGCGTGCCACGGCTCGGGGCTTCCTTGCGTCGACGCATCGCCTCGACGCATTCGGCCACCAGCCCTGGGCCGCGGTACACGAGCCCGGTGTAGAGCTGCACGAGGCTGGCGCCCGCGGCCATCTTCTTGGCCGCGTCGGGCCCGCCCATGATGCCGCCCACGCCGATCATCGGGATCGCTTCGGGCAGGCGCGAGCGCAGCCGGCGCAGCACCGCCGTCGAGGGCTCCATCAGCGGCGCGCCGGACAGGCCGCCGGCCTCGCGGGCGTGCGGGTCGGCCTCGACCCCGGCGCGCGAGACCGTGGTGTTGGTGGCGATGACGCCGTCCACCTGCAGGTCGGACAGCACGCGCCCGGCCGCGTCCACGTCGTCGTTGGAAAGGTCCGGGGCGATCTTCACCAGCATCGGCACGCGCTTGCCGTGGCGCGCGCCCAGCCGCTCCTGGGCCTCGCGCAGGGTCCCGACCAGGCGCCGCAGCGCCTGCTCCTCCTGCAGTTCGCGCAGGCCCGCGGTGTTGGGCGAGGAGATGTTGACCGTGACGTAGTCCGCCAGCGGATACACCTTCTCCAGGCATTGCAGGTAGTCGCCCTCGGCGAACTCGTTGGGCGTGTCCTTGTTGCGGCCGATGTTGATCCCGAGCAGGCCGCCCTTGCGGCGGGCGCGCCCGACGTTGCGCACCAGCGCGTCCACGCCTTCGTTGTTGAAGCCGAGGCGGTTGATCACCGCCTGGTGCCGCGGCAGGCGGAACATGCGCGGCTTCGGATTGCCGGGCTGCGGCCGCGGCGTGACCGTGCCGACCTCGACGAAGCCGAAGCCGAGCGCGAGCAGCGCGTCGATGTGCGCGCCGTTCTTGTCCAGGCCCGCCGCCAGGCCCACCGGGTTCGGGAAGGTGAGCCCGAGCAGCTTGACCGGCATCGGCGCCGGCGGCTTCGCCAGCAGGCCCGCGGCGCCGCTGCGGTAGGCGCGCTCGAGCGCGCACAGCGTCGCCGCGTGCGCGCGCTCCGCATCCATCGAGAACAGCAGCGGCTTCGCCAGCGAATACACGCCCTACCGCCTCCCGTTCCCGCTCATAGGTCGAACTTGATGCCCTGCGCCAACGGCAGCGAGTCCGAGTAGTTGATCGTGTTCGTCTGCCGCCGCATGTACGCCTTCCACGCGTCGGAGCCGGACTCGCGGCCGCCGCCGGTCTCCTTCTCGCCGCCGAAGGCGCCGCCGATCTCGGCGCCGGAGGTGCCGATGTTGACGTTGGCGATGCCGCAATCCGAGCCCGCCGCCGACAGGAACGCCTCGGCCGCCTTCAGGTTGGTGGTGAAGATCGCCGAGGACAGGCCCTGCGGCACGTCGTTCTGCATGCGGATCGCGTCCTCGAGGTCGCGGTACTTCATCACGTACAGGATCGGCGCGAACGTTTCGGTCTGCACGACCTCGGCGTCGTTCGACAGGCCGGTGACGATGGTCGGCAGCACGAAGTTGCCGGGGCGGTCGAGCGCGGCGCCGCCGGTCTCGACCTTGCCGCCGGCCGCCTTCGCGCGTTCGATCGCGTCGAGGTAGGCCTGCACCGCGTCGCGGCTGTTGAGCGGGCCCATCAGGTTCTTCGGGTCGGTGGGGTCGCCGATGCGGGACTCGACCTGCTTGTAGGCCGAGACCAGCTTCGCCAGCACCTCGTCGTAGCGCGACTCGTGGACGAACAGGCGGCGGGTGGTGGTGCAGCGCTGGCCGGCGGTGCCGACCGCGCCGAACACGATGCCCGGGATCGCCAGCTTCAGGTCCGCGGTCTCGTCGAGGATGATCGCGTTGTTGCCGCCGAGCTCGAGCAGCGAGCGGCCCATGCGGCGCGCGACGCGCTCGCCGACCAGGCGGCCGACCCTGGTCGAGCCGGTGAACGAGACGAGCGGGATGCGCCGGTCGTCCACGAAGGCCTGGGCGAGGTCGTTGCCCGCGTCGTTGAACAGGTAGAACAGGTCGGGGAAGCCGCCCTTGCGCAGCGCCTCGTTGCAGATGCGGACCGCGGCGATCGCCGACAGCGGGGTCTTGGGCGAGGGCTTCCAGATCGAGATGTCGCCGCACACCGCGGCCACGAACGAGTTCCAGGCCCACACCGCGACCGGGAAGTTGAACGCCGAGATGATGCCGACCAGGCCCAGCGGGTGCCACTGTTCGTACATGCGGTGGCCGGGGCGCTCCGAATGCATGGTCAGGCCGTAGAGCTGGCGCGACAGGCCGACGGCGAAGTCGCCGATGTCGATCATCTCCTGCACTTCGCCGTCGCCCTCGGGCTTGGACTTGCCCATCTCCAGCGCGACCAGCGAGCCGAGCGCGTCCTTGTGCGTGCGCAGCGCCTCGGCGCACAGGCGGATGGCCTCGCCGCGGCGCGGCGCCGGGGTGGTGCGCCAGGCCTTGAAGCCTTCCTGGGCGCGGCGGACGATGGTCTCGTAGTCGTCGCGCGAGGAGGCGTGGACGCGGGCCAGCACGCTGCCGTCGGTCGGGTTGGTCGGCTCCAGCACGCCGGCGTCGCGGGTCTGCGACCACTCGCCGTTGCCAAGGTAGGTGCCGGATTCTTCGGCACCGAGGCCGAGGGCGGTGAGGACGGGGTGGGTCATCTCGAACGTGCTCCTTGATCCGGAGCCCGCCGGAGGGGCGGGCCCGTTGACGCTTGGCGCCCCCGGCGCGATTCGAACGCACGACCTTCCCCTTAGGAGGGGGACGCTCTATCCAGCTGAGCTACGGGGGCATGGAAGCGCCAATTTTCGCATGAACCGGGCGGCAGGGGAGCCGGGCAGCGCCCGGCGCGGCGGCGCCGGCGCCTAGCCGTCGGCGCGCGCCTGCTTCGCCACCACGCTGGTGGCGGCCATGTCGGCGCTGACGTTCCCGACCGTGGCGAAGACATCGGGGATCGTGTCCATCGCCAGCAGGATGCCGAGCGGGCCCGGCGGCAGGCCCATCGCCGTGGTCACCGGCAGGTTGGTGGCCATGAAGCTCACCTGGCCCGGCAAACCCACCGAGCCCATGCTGATCAGCACCGCGAGCGCGGCGCCGGCGGCGAGCTGGCCCGCGGTGAGGTCCACGCCGAACGCCCAGGCAATGAACGAGGCGGTGGCCACGTACTGGATCGGGCTGGTGATGCGGAACAGCGACACCGCCATCGGCAGCACCAGCGAGCCGACCTCGCGCGGGTAGCCGAGCCGGGTCTCGCAGCTCTCCAGCATCGCCGGCAGCGAGGCCAGCGAGGACTGCGTGCTCGCCGCGACCGCCTGCGGCGGCGCCAGCGCGGCCGCGAAGCGGCGCAGGCTTTCGCCGCCCCACAGCACCGCCACCGGCAGCATCATCGCCGTCGCGGCGATGTACAGCAGGCACTCCAGGCCGATGTAGACGCCCAGCGCGCTGATCACCCCCAGGCCCGCGCGCGCGCAGACCGAGAGGATCAGCGCGAACACGCCCGCCGGCGCGGCCCACAGCACCCAGCGCACGACCACGATCATCGCGTCGGCGATGGCCTGGAAGAAGTCCACCATGCGCGCGCGCCGGTCGGCCTCGATGCGGGTGAGGGCGAAGCCGAAGAACAGCGCGAACACCACCAGCGGCAGCATCGCGCTCTGCGCGGCGGCGGCGATCGCGTTGCTCGGCACCATCGCCACCAGCGAGTCGGCCCAGTTCGCGGGCGCGGCGGCCGTGGCCGCGCCGCCCGCGGCGCCGTGCAGCGCGGCGCCGAGCTCGGGGTTGCGCGGCATGAACGACAGCGCCGCCGGCGCGACCAGCGCGGTGAACGCCGCGGCGCCGGACAGGATCACCAGGAACACCACGATCGCGCGCCGCGCCGTGCGCCCGGAGCTCGCCGCATCGCTGGCGGTGTTCACGCCCACGATCACCAGCGCCAGCACCAGCGGCACCACGGTCATCTGCAGCGCGTTGAGCCAGAGCTTGCCGAAGGGCTGCACGACGTCCGCCACGCGGATGCCGAGCGCGGGATCGAGCCAGGCGAGGAGCAGGCCGGCCACGGCGCCGGCGCCAAGGCCGGCGAGGATGCGGGACGTGGCGCTCATGCCCGTGGCTCCTCCTGCCGGGCGGCGCGCGTCGCGCCGAGGTCGGGGAGGGCCCAGTCGTGGCGCAGGCGCGCGTACTCGGCCTCGGGCAGCAGCGCGAACACCGGGCGCGCGTCGGCGTCGAGCCAGCGCAGCAGCGCTTCCATCGCCTCCGGCGCCATCGCGGTGCAGCCGGCGGTGGTGCTGTCCGGCGACTTCCACAGGTGGCCGAAGATGCAGCTGCCGGCGCCGCGCACGTTGCCCGGGTTGTTGGCGATCACGAAGCCGAGCCGGTAGCGCTGGTCGCCGTCGGCATGCAGGTCGCGGCGCATCGGCTCGGTGGAGCCGGCGACGGCGTCGGCGCCGACCTCGGCGCTGTCCACGATCCGGTTGTACCAGGGGGAGCCATCGACGTCCACGCACCAGTCGTTGCCGTCCATCGCGGCATAGCGCAGGCCGGTCTCGGCCGTGGCCGCGTAGCCGAAGGCTTCGCCGATGTCGAACACGCCGGCGGGGCTGCGGCCATCGCCTTCGCGCTTGCGCGGGCCTCCGGCGGCTTCGGGCACGTCGTGCAGGCCGGTGCCCCAGGCGGCGCCGGCGCGGCCGATCACCACCGGCACGGGCGCGACGGCCTCGCGCCAGGCGCCGCCGGCGTCGCGTTCGAAGCCGCGCAGTTCGCCGCGGGTCGCGTCCCAGCCGGCGACGGTGACCACCACCATCTGCCGGGACTGCGCCCAGCGCTCGGCGGCCGCGTCGCCGGCGTGCGCGGGCGGCGCGCCGGCCAGTGCGGCGAGGGCAAGGATGGAGCCGGTGAGGAGCGTTCGGAGCATCGGTGCCTCGTCGTCGCGTGGCGGTGGCGGGTCAGGTCTCGAGCAGCGGCTGGATGCGCTCGAGGTTGGCGTGCAGGCTCTCGCGGCGGCCGCGCCCGGATTCGCACAGGGTCACGAACAGGCCGTCGAGCAGGTGTTGCAGCGCCGAATGGTAGAGCAGGGGCTCGATGTGCGCGCGCTCGTCGTGCGCGGACACCAGCAGCGCGACGTCGGCGAGCGCGCGCAGCGAGTTGGAGGTGTGGCGGGTCACGGTGATGACCTTGCCGCGCAGTTCGCGCACGTAGCGGCACAGCTGGCACAGCGCCGGCTGCTTGCCGTGCTCGGAGAACACCAGCAGCACGTCGCCGGGGCGCGCCGCCGACATGCTCGCGGTCATGTGCGCCGGGTCGAAGTTGTGCACGCTGAGGATGCCGAGCAGCGACAGCCGCTGCGCGAACGCGCGGGCGTGGATGTCGTCCTCGCCGAGGCCGATGATGAACACCTTGCCCGCGCCCTCGATGGCGGCGGCCGCCGCGGCGATCGCCTCCGGCGGGTTGATCAGGCGCGTCGCCTCCTCGGCCTCGGACTTCGCGCGCCACAGGCTGGACGCGAGCGCGGTGGGGCCGTCGGGCGGCGCCGCCTCGGCCGCGGCCTCGCCGTTGCCGTTGTCGGCGCGGGCCAGCGCCTCGCTGATCGAGAACTTGAGGTCGGGATAGCCGCGGAAGCCCAGCTTCTGGCAGAACTTCACCACGCTCGACTGGCTGATGCCGAGCGCGTTGGCCAGCTGCTGCGAGGAGTAGTCGCGCAGCAGCTGCGCGTTCTCGAGCACGAAGTCGGCGATGCGGCGCTCGATCGCCGACATCCGGTCGCGCTCGGAGCGGATCCTGACCAGCGCCGTCATGGCCCGGGCCTCACGCCGCCTTTTCGGCAACCGTATCCAGCCCCGCGATCTCGCTGATGCCCAGGCCGGGCGCGTCGGTGATCGAGATCTCGGATTCGTTGAAGACCACGCCGCCCTTGACCGGGTCGTACTGGCACAGCGAGGGGCCGTCCAGGTCCACCTTGGTGATGACGTCGGACTTGGCGACCGCCAGGTGCACCGCCGCGGCGACGCCGATGCTGGACTCGAGCATGCAGCCGATCATGCACTCGATGCCGTGCATGCCGCAGATGTCGGCGATGCGCACGGCGTTGGAGATGCCGCCGGTCTTCATCAGCTTGATGTTGACGATGTCCGCGGCGCGCATCCGGATCAGCTCGATGACCTCCATCGGCCCGAACACGCTCTCGTCGGCCATCACCGGGGTGTGCACGCGCTCGGTGACGTAGCGCAGGCCCTCGAGGTCGTGCGCCTTCACCGGCTGCTCGACCAGCTCCAGCTTGACGCCCGCTTCCTCCAGCGTCTGCAGCGCGTACACCGCCTGCTTCGCGGTCCAGCCCTGGTTGGCGTCCAGGCGGAGCAGGGCGCGGCCCTCGACCGCGGCGTGGATCGCCTTGGTGCGCTCGATGTCCACGCCGATGTCCTTGCCGACCTTGATCTTCAGCGAGTCGAAGCCGCGTTCCACCGCCTTCAGCGAGTCGGCCACCATCTTGTCGATGGTGTCCACGCTGATGGTGATGTCGGTGGTGATCACCGGGTCGCCGCCGCCGAGCAGCTTGTACAGCGGCGCGCCGTAGAGCTGGCCCCACAGGTCGTGCACCGCGATCTCCACCGCCGCCTTGGCGCTGGAGTTCTTCTCCATCGCGCCCTGGACCAGGTGGGTGATGCGGTTGAGGTTGGAGATGTCCTGGCCGACCAGGCGCGGCGAGATGTAGTGCCGCACCGCGTCCACGATCGAGCCGTGGGTGTCGCCGGTGATCACCGCGGTGGCGGGCGCGCTGCCGTAGCCCACGTGGCCGGTGTCGGTGTGGACCATCACCACGATGTCCTCCACCTGCTCGACCGAGCGCAGCGCGGTCTTGAACGGCGTCTTCAGCGGGACCCGCAGCATCCCGAAGCGGATATCGGTGATCTTCATTTGTCGTAGGCAACCCGGACGATGTTGGTGATGCGGTCCACGTAGTCGTGGTCCTTGCCGAAGCGCAGCGGAAGCAGCGGCGTCACCGAGACGCCGTTGAGGTGCATGGAACGCGGCTCGCCGCCGGGACCGGCGAAGCTGCCGCCATTGGTGTCGTGGATGACGTAGGGCTGGCCGTCCACGCGGCCGATGAACATCATCACGTGGCCGGGGATGTAGACCAGGTCGCCGACGTCGAGCGCCTCGATCGCGGCCAGGCGCTCGGCGCGCGGCGTGTCGGGCTCGAAGTGCGTGCGCCGGAACGCCGGGCTCACCGACTGCGCGCTGGTGTTGCGCGGCATCTGCACGCCCATGCTCCGGTACACCTCGGAGACGAAGCCGCTGCAGTCGCGGCCGTTGTACGAGTGGCCCCAGCCGTAGCGCTCGCCGAGGAACTTGAAGGCCTGGCGCAGGATGTTGGCGCGGGTCAGCGGCAGGTAGTCGGGCGCGCTGCCCTGGTTGCGCTGCAGGAGCGCGGGCGCGAAGCCGAGGCTGCCGTCGTCGTTGCGCACCGGCAGCTCCAGCACCCACGAGGTGTACGGGTACTGGCCGTTGACCGGCCCGTCGGCGAGGCCCGTGGCCAGCGGCACGCGCACGCCCATGTCGAGCTGCAGCTCGGACACGCGCGGCTCCTCGCGGGTGAACACGGTGCGCGGCTTGGCGTCGGTGATGACCCGGAACGGCGCCTTCGCCTGGTAGCCGAGCACGGCGTCGCGGCTGCCGGTGGCGATGGCGTCGGCCTCGACCCAGGCGGCGTAGCGCTCGCTCACCACGAACAGCCACTTGCCGTCGGCGCTGGCGTGGACGACGGCCACCGGCGCGCCGGGGAACAGCGCGCTCTCCTGGAAGCGGTCGATGTCGGCATCGCCGGCGCTGCTGAACACCCGCAGCGCGGTCGGGAAGGTGCGCAGCGCAGCGCGGCGCACGGCCAGGCCGTAGCGCGTCGGCTGGCTGGCCGGGATCGCGTCCATCGCCCGGTTGGCGACGATCGCGTCGAGCGTGGCCTTCGGCACCGGCTCGCCGTTTTCGTCCCACAGCTGGCGCGAGGGCGGGTCGGCGAGGTCCTCGATCCAGCCCGCGACCTGCGCGCGCGACAGGGTCGCGGGCAGCGCGGCGAGGTCGTGCATGGACTCGTCCACGCGGAACAGCCGCGCGTTGCGCGCCGCGATCGCGTCCGGCGCCATCAGTACCGCGTCGGCGTCCTGCGTGCGCGCCACCCAGAATTCGGGCGAGAAGTGCGCCTCGTCGACGCCCGGGACGCCGGTCGGGGCCGCCAGGGCTGCGGGCGCGGCCGCGGCCGCCGCCTGGTCGCGCGCCAGGCCGGGCGTGGCGGCCAGCGCCAGCGCCAGGGCCAGCGCCGTGAGGGTGGGGGAATGGAGTCGCATGCGCAGCACCTCGAAGGGCCTCAGGCGGGAGCCAGGGAAGACAGCACCGTGGCGATCAGGATCCCGAAGCCGGTGCCAAGGATATAGCCCAGCAGCGCGAGCAGCACCGCCACCGGGACCAGCGCGGCGGAGTACGTCGCCGCCAGCACGGGGCAGGCGGCGACGCCGCCGACGTGGGCGAGCGAGGAGATCCCGCACAGGTAAAGGTCGAACCGGAACAAGCGTGCGGCGCCGAGCATGAACAGGGCGTGGATCGCGAGGACGGTCGCGCCGCACAGCAGGTACAGCGGCGCGGTGGCGATGCCCTCGAAGTTGCTCTGCGAGGCCATGACCGCGACCACCGTCATCAGCATCGCGCCCGAGATCGGGCTCGCGCCCGGGAAGCGCGCCAGCGGGGTGTGCGCCACCACCAGCCCGGCCACGGTGGCGACCAGGATGGACCACGTGGTCGCGCTGATCATCCCGGAGGTCGGCAGGCGCGCGCCCAGCCAGCCGGAGCCGGCGGCCACCAGCACCGCCATGCCGAGCCACAGCAGCACGCCGTCGCCGGTGACCGGGCCCTGCGCGCGCACGGTGGCGGTCACGTATTCGGCGCTGGAACGCGCGCGCGTCCAGCGGTTGAACGCGGGCGCCGCCTTCGCGAGCGAGAACAGGATCGCCACCCACATCGAGTAGCACACCGCGTCGGTCAGCAGCGCCAGCGCCAGCGCGTCGTCCGACATGCCGATCGCGGTCTTGACCGCGATGAGGTTGGCGCTGCCGCCCATCCAGCTGCCGCTCAGCGCGGCGAGCGGCTGCCAGCCGTCGCCGGCGGGCAGGGCGTGGCGGAACAGCAGGTACGTGCCGACGAAGGCCACGAACAGGCTGATCGTCGTGCAGAAGAACACCGCAAGCACGCGCGGCCCGAGCGCGAGGATCGCGCGCAGGTCGCAGTTGATCATCAGCAGGAACAGCAGGGCGGGCACGAGCTGCCGGATCAGCACGCCCTGGGCGTCGCGGATCTCCGGCGTGACCTCCCAGAGCCCGGCCACGGCGAGCGCGGTCACCGACAGGTAGACGAGCACGATCGGCGGGAAGATCGAGAAGAACTTCCAGCTGGTGCGGCGCTCGAGGAAGCTGAAGATGCCGGCGGCCAGCAGCATGACTGCCAGGTAGGGCCACACCGTCTGGATCATGCCGTTCCCGTCCCCGTTTTTCTGCACTGCAACATGACGCGGAATCAAGCGTTATTGTGCAGTGCGGAATAGCTGATTCTTGGAACTTATACGCTAAGAATAAATTATTGACCAGCCCATGCACGCGTGCTACACAAGCACGACTCCAGCCGATCGTCAGGGGAACGTTTCGGGTGCACGCAGGTCCGATCCATGCTGCAACTGCCAGGGCGGGGAAGGTGCGGCAGCGCCGGCTCCGCCGTTGGGCACCGCTGTTCCTGGTGCTGCTGGCAGGCCGCGGCCTCGCCGTGCCGGACGCGACGGGAGCCGGCACGCGCGGGGTCGCGGCGGGATCGGAGTGGTCGGCGAGCCCGGTGGTGTCCGCCATCGTCGCGCAGGTGGACCGCGGCGACTTCGCCGGCGCGCACGCCGCGATCGACGCCGCGCTGGCCGACGCTTCGCCCGCCGAACGCGACGCCCTCGAGTTCCAGCGCGAGCGCATGCGCCGCATCCTGCTCGACTTCGACCAGGACGCCGCGCAGGTGCAGGCGCGGCTGCGCCGCGAGATCCCGGACCTGACCGACGAGGAGTTCGCGCGCTGGGACGCGCAGGGCCTGCTCGAGCGCATGGACATCGACGGCGAGCGCCGCTACTTCAACCGCGCCGCCTCGAACCTGTTCCGGATCAGCGCGGAGGCGCGCGCGCGCCGCGCCGACCCGAAGCCGTTCAGCGCGAGCCCGCTCGAATCCGTGCATCCGCACCACCGCGAGGTCGTGGCGGCGGCGCGCGCCTCCGGCGCCGACAGCGTGCTGCCGCGCCGCGTGCGCATCACCCAGACGCTCGCCGTGGACGCCGATGCCGTGCCGGCCGGCGAAACCGTGCGCGCCTGGATCCCGTACCCGCGCGCGATCCCCGGCCAGCAGGAAGACATCGCCTACGTCGCCAGCGAGCCCGCGGCGCACGTGATCGCGCCCGAGTCGGCGCCGCAGCGCACGATCCATTTCGAGAAGCCCGCGGTCGCGGGCCGGAAGACCGAGTTCTCGGTGACCTACGACGTCACCATCAGCGCGCGCCGCTTCGAGGTGGACCCCGACCGGGTGGTGCGCGCGGAGATCACCCCGGAGCTGGCGCCGTTCGTCGCCGAGCGCCCGCCGCACGTGGTGTTCACCGACGACCTGCGCGCGTTCTCGCGCGAGGTGGTGGGCGACGAGACCAATCCCTGGCGCATCGCGCAGAAGCTGTTCGCCGCCGTTGACCGGATCCCCTGGGGCGGTGCGCGCGAGTACTCCACGATCACCAACCTCAGCGACTACGCGCTGCACGCCGGCCACGCCGATTGCGGCCAGCAGACGCTGCTGCTGGTCGCGCTGCTGCGCCTCAACGGCATCCCGGCGCGCTGGCAGTCCGGCATGATGTTCGCCGACGACGGCGAGAAGCAGACCTACTGGAACCTGCACGACTGGGGCCAGCTCTACATCGCCCCGTACGGCTGGATGCCGATGGACGTCACCTTCGGCCGCCTCGACGACGCCGACCCGGCCGTGGCCGGGTTCTACCTCGGCGGGCTGGACGGCTACCGCATCGCCTTCAACGACGACTACGGCCGGCCCTTCGAGCCGGCGAAGCGGCATTTCCGCTCCGAGACCGTGGACCTGCAGCGCGGGGAAGCGGAGTGGAGCGGCGGCAACCTGTACTTCGACCAATGGGACTACGGCTTCGTGGTCTCGCCACGCGCCAACCAACCGCAACCATAAAGCACCGACCGGGGAGACGATATGAGCAGCACCCGCAATTTGCGCAAGTCAGTACTCTGCATGGCGATGGGCGTATGCCTGTCGTCGCTGGCCGCGGGCCCCGTGCTGGCGCAAGCGGTCACCGGCGCCGTGGCGGGCCGCGCGCCCGCCGGCACCGAGGTCACCGTCACCAACAAGGCCAACGGCCTGACGCGCACGGTGCGCGTGGACGCCAACGGCACCTACCGCATCGCCCAGCTGCCCCCGGGCGAGTACACCCTGACCGCGGGTTCGGGCGCGCCGGTCGGCCTGGTGGTCTCGATCGGCGGCACCACCAACGTCAACCTGACCGGCGACGGCGCCGTCAACCTGGACGCGGTGCAGGTGATGGGTTCGCAGATCGTGAACCGCGTGGACGTGTACTCGACCGAGACCTCCACCAACCTCACCCGCGAGGAGATCGCGCGCCTGCCGGTGGACCAGACCTGAGCTCGGTGGCGCTGCTCGCGCCGGGCGTGGTCGCTTCCGGCGCGACCTTCGGCGGCCTCACCTTCGGCGGCGCGTCGGTCGCGGAGAACGTCACCTACATCAACGGCCTGGACGTGACCGACCCGTACCGGCGCCAGGGCTTCTCCTCGGTGCCGTTCGCGTTCTACGAGGAAGTGCAGGTCAAGACCGGCGGCTACTCCGCCGAGTTCGGCCGCAGCACCGGCGGCGTGATCAACGCCGTGACCCGCTCCGGCGGCAACGAGTTCCACGCCGGCGCCGAGCTCACCATCGAGCCCGCCGCCTGGACCTCGGCCAAGAAGGACCACTTCCACAAGGACGGCACCGTCGACGAGCGCGACCGCACCAGCCGCGACGACAGCTCCTTCTACAAGGCCAACGTCTGGGCGTCCGGCGCCATCATCAAGGACAAGCTGTTCTTCTTCGGCATGTACGAGGTCCGCGACAGCAACCCGCGCGACATCGACACCACGCAGGCCTGGTACACCAAGAGCAAGAACGACTTCTGGGGCGGCAAGGTCGACTGGCGCATCAACGACGACCACCTGCTCGAGTTCCTGGCGTTCTCGGACAAGGCGGACTCGGAGACCAACAAGTACGCCTACGACTGGGATTCGGCCACCCGCGGCGACTGGACCGGCAACAGCTCGGGCGCGTCCGGCGGCGACAACTGGTCGGTGACCTACACCGGCCACTTCGGCGACAACTTCACCGCCAAGGCCATGCACGGCGTGAACAAGCGCAGCGCGATCAGCGGCACCCCGCTGGACGGCGACTGCTCGATCGTGTCGCGCACCGGCGCCTTTACCCAGGCGTACGGCCCGCGCACCACGCCGGAAGGCTGCCATCCGAGCAACGGCAGCATGAGCAGCCGCTTCGACGAGCGCACCGCCAGCCGCCTGGACTTCGAGTGGCAGCTGGGCAGCCACCTGCTGCGCTTCGGCTGGGACAAGGAGGTCATGGACTCCGACAGCTCGGTCGTGTACCCCGGCGACGGCAGCAGCTACACCGTGTCGGTGGTCAACAGCAACGGCAACACCGAGCTGAACGGCGTCGTGCTGCCGGCCGGCCTCAACCCGTACGTGGACGTGCGCCACTACGTCACCGGCACCCCGGTCAGCACCGAGGCGCAGGCGCTGTACATCGAGGACAACTGGAACGTCACCCCGAACCTGCTGCTGAACATCGGCCTGCGCGGCGACAAGTTCGTGAACACCCTGGCCTCCGGCGCGACCTTCGCCAAGGCGGACTACAAGGACATGATCTCGCCGCGCCTGGGCTTCAGCTGGGACGTCAAGGGCGACGGCACCACCAAGGTGTTCGGCAACGCCGGCCGCTACTACATCCCGATCACCAACAAGCTGACCGACTACTTCGGCGGCGGCACCACCGACGAGCACACCTACTACGTGTTCGAGGGCTGGGACCAGAAGTCGCACCCGGTCACCGGCGCGACCTACCTGGTGCCGCGCCTCGGCGCGCAGATCGGTCCGGTCAACACCACCGGCAACGTGCCCGCGCCCGACGACGTGCGCACCGCGGTGGCGCGCGACCTGAAGCAGGTGTACCAGGACGAGTACATCCTGGGCTTCCAGCGCGCGATCAACCAGGCCTGGTCCTACGGCGTGAACGCCACCTACCGCGAGGTCAACCGCGCGGTCGAGGACGTCAGCATCCGCCACATCGAGGGCTGCCCCTGGTATTCGGGCGACTGGCCGATCCTGAACCCCGGCGAGAAGAACACCCTGTGGTGCCCGGACACCAACGACTGGATCACCTTCGACAGTTCGAAGGACGGTTACATCGCGCAGGGCAGCGGCAAGATCTTCGGCTACAAGAAGCCCAAGCGCACCTACAAGGCGATCGAGATCCAGCTCGACCGCGCCTGGGACGACAAGTGGGCGTTCAACGCCAGCTACCTGTGGTCGAAGAGCGAAGGCAACATCGAGGGTCCGGTGAACTCCGACACCGGCTACGCCGACACCAACCTGGTGCAGTACTACGACCACCCGGCGGTGAACGAGCGCTACGGCGTGCTGTTCAACGACCATCGCCACCAGATCAAGCTGCGCGGCAGCTACAAGTTCAACGAGGTCTGGAGCGTCGGCGCGACGTTCTCGGCGATCTCCGGCGGCCCGATCACCGCGTTCGGCGTGCGCTGGCCCGACGACAACCGCGCCGCCGGCGGCCCCGGCGAGTTCAGCGGCGGCGGTTCGGGCTGGTTGTGCGTGTCCGGCTGCGGCGACTGGACGACCCGCGAGTTCGAGTACTCGCCGCGCGGTGCGTTCGGCCGCATGCCGTGGGTGAAGGACCTGAGCGCCAACATCACCTGGAAGCTGCCGGTCGAAGGCATCGACCTCAAGGCCCGGTTCTCGGTCTACAACCTGCTGAACAGCCAGACCGTGGTCAACGTGCACTCCCGCTACGAGAGCACCCCCGGCGTGAAGATGCCCTACTTCGGCGAGGGCACCGTGTGGCAGTCGCCGCGCTACATGCAGCTGGTGGTGACGTACAACTACTGAGGTCATACCCCCTGGGCGGCCCGCGGGTTCGGGCCGCCCCTTTTTTTGGGTGGAAGCAATGCAGCGAGGCACGGCCGGCGACGGCCCGGGAACCTGCGAGGGCGTGGACCTGGCGTCGCTCGCGCGGCGCGAGGGCACGCCGCTCTACGTCTATTCGGCCGCGGCGGTCCGCGGCCGGTTGCGGGCGCTGAAGGAGGCGCTGGCCGGGCTCGACGCCGGCATCTGCTACGCGGTGAAGGCCAACAGCAACGGGGCGATCCTGCGGCTGGTGGCGGAGGAGGGCGCCGGCGCGGACATCGTGTCCGGCGGCGAATTGTGGCGGTCGCTGCGCGCGGGCATCCCGGCGGAGCGGATCGTCTTTTCCGGCGTCGGCAAGTCCGCCGCCGAGATCGCGCAGGCGCTGGACGCCGGCGTCGCGCGCTTCAACATCGAGTCGCGGGCCGAGCTCGAGCTCCTGCAGGCGATCGCCGCCGGCCGCGGCCAGGCGGCGCGCGCGGCGGTGCGCATCAACCCCGACGTGGATGCGCTGACCCACGCCAAGATCTCCACGGGCAAGTCCGAAAACAAGTTCGGCGTGTCCATCGCCGAGGCGCGCGGCTGGTTCGCGCAGAAGGCCCGCTGGCCGGCGGTGCGCCTGGACGGGCTGCACATGCACATCGGCTCGCAGATCCTGAGCCTGGAGCCGGTGCGGCAGGCGCTGCAGCGCATGGCTGCGTTCTGGCGCGAGCTCGAGGCCGCGGGCCACGCGATCGCCAGCATCGACGTCGGCGGCGGGCTCGGCGTGCGCTACCGCGAGGGCGAGCGCGCCCTCGACGCCGCGGACTACGTCGCGGAGATCCGCAAGGCGCTGGACGGCTTCCGCGGCCGCATCCTGCTCGAGCCCGGCCGCTACCTGGTCGCCGAGGCGGGCCTGCTGCTCAGCCGCGTGCTGCTGGAGAAGGAGGGCGAGGCGCGCCGCTTCCTGGTGCTGGACGCGGCGATGAACGACCTGCTGCGGCCGAGCCTGTACGACGCCTGGCACGACATCGTGCCGCTCGGCGCCGCCGCGCGGCGCGAGCCGGTGGCCTACGACGTGGTCGGCCCCGTGTGCGAGACCGGCGACACCTTCGCCACCGGCCGGCGCATGCCGCGCTGCGTCGCCGGCGACCTGGTGGCGATCCTGGGCGCGGGCGCCTACGGCGCGTCCATGGCCTCGACCTACAACTCGCGGCCGCTGGCGGCCGAGGTGCTGGTGGACGGCGACCGCTACGCGGTGGTGCGGCGCCGGCAGACGCTGGATGAGATGATCGCAGGCGAACAGCCCGCCGACGACTGGAGGACGCCATGATCCACGCGAACCGAATCCTCGCCGCGGCGCTCGCCGCCTCGCTGGCCGCGCTGGCGCTGGGCGGTTGCGCGACGCAGCCCGCGCGCGCCGACGCCGGCGCCGCGCCGGAGGCGCCAGTGGCGCCGCCGCGCCTGCTCACGCTGGACACGCACGTGGACATCCCGCTCGATTACATGCGCGACCCGCGCTTCGACGTGGGCGGCGACACGCCGCTGCAGGTGGACCTGGGCAAGATGGAGCACGGCGGCCTCGACGCGGCCTTCTTCGTCGTCTACGTGGGCCAGGGGCCGCTGACGCCGGAGGGTTACGCGAAGGCGATGGCGCAGGCCGACCGCAAGTTCTCGGCGATCGCGATGATGCTGGAGAAGTACCCCGACCGGATCCGCCTGGCGCGCACCCCGCAGGAGGTGCGCGAGAACCACGCGCGCGGATTGCTGTCGGCCATGATCGGCATCGAGAACAGCTACTCGCTGGGCCACGACCTGGCCCGCATCGACGCGGCGTTCGCGCAGGGCGCGCGCTACCTGGGCCTGGTGCACGTGGGCAACAACGACCTGTGCAGTAGTTCGGCGCCAAACGTCGAGGCCGGGGAGCCCCCGCACAACAGCCCGGAGGACCCGGGCATGAGCGATTTCGGCCGCGCCGCGGTGGCGCGCGCCAACGCGCTGGGGATGATGGTGGACATCTCGCATGCCTCGGACAAGTGCGTGCGCGACGCGATCGCCGCCTCGAAGGCGCCGATCATCGCCTCGCATTCCTCGGCGCGCGCGCTCACGGACGTGCCGCGCAACCTGCCCGACGACCTGCTGCGCGCGATCGCCGAGGACGGCGGCGTGGTGCAGGCGGTGGCCTACAAGGGCTTCCTCAAGCTCGACCCGGAACGCGCCAGGGCCGAGGAGGCGCTGCAGCGCGAGGTCGCGCGCCTGGCCGGCGACGCCGAGTACGACAGCGAGAAGCACGACTACCTGCCGGCGATGCGCGAGGGCATGGCGCGGATCGAGCGCGAGCACCCGCTGGCCAGCCTCAAGGAATACGTGGACCACATCGCGCACATGGTGGAGGTCGCGGGCATCGACCACGTCGGCATCGCCTCCGACATGGACGGCGGCGGCGGCATCACTGGCTGGATGGACGCGTCGGAGACGGCGAACGTCACCGCGGCGCTGCGCGAGCGCGGCTTCAGCGAGGAGGACATCGCCAAGCTGTGGAGCGGCAACCTGCTGCGGGTGTGGCAGGCCGCGATCGACGAGGCCGCGCGCGAGCGCGGCGAGGCGCCGTGAAGGCGCGGCTCGCGCTGCTGGGCCTGCTGCTCGCCGCGGGCACGGCCGCGGCGCAGGCCCGGGCCCCGGCGGCCGCGGCGGCGGAGCCCGCGCGGCACGCCGGCCCCACGCCCGAGGCCATCGACGCCACCGTCCGCGCCGCGATCGCGCGCTTTCGCCTGCCGGGCATCGCGGTGGGCGTGATCGACGACGGCGAGGTGGTGTTTGCCCGCGGCTACGGCGAGACCGTCGCCGGTTCCGGCGACCCGGTGACGACGAAGACGCTGTTCAAGATCGCGTCCAACAGCAAGGCGATGACCGCGGCGACCCTGGCGCGCCTGGTGCAGCAGGGCAAGCTCGCGTGGGACGACCCGGTCAGGAAGCACCTGCCGGACTTCGCGATGCACGACCCCTGGGTCACCGGGCACATGACGGTGGGCGACCTGCTGGTGCACAACAGCGGCCTGCCCGAGGGCGGCGGCGACCTGATGCTGTGGCCGGAGCCGAACCTGTTCACCCGCAAGGACATCGTCCACGGCCTGCGCCACATCAAGCCGGCCTACGGCTTCCGCGCGGGCTACGCCTACGACAACCTGTTGTACGTGGTGGCCGGCGAAGTGGCGGCGGCCGCGGGCGGCGGCAGCTACGAGGACGTCGTGCGCCGCGAGCTGTTCGCGCCGCTCGGGCTCGACGGCTGCCGCGTCGGCGAGTTCGCGCTCGCCGAGGCCGGCAGCGTGGCCCAGCCGCACATGCGCGACGGCGACGGCAACCTGCCGATCCGCCAGGACCCGCCGGTGGTGCCGGCGATCGCGTCCGCGCCGGCCGGCGGCATCCGCTGCCACCTCGACGACATGCTGGCCTGGGCGCGCAACTGGCTGGCGCCGACGCCGGCCCAGCTGGAGTGGCTCGGCCCGGCGCAGCGCGCCGAGATGTGGAAGGCGCGCACGCCCATGCCGATCTCCCGCCTGAAGAAGCGCTGGGACAACACGCACTATTACGCCTACGCGTACGGCTTCCGCCTCGCCGATGCCGACGGCGAGTGGACGGTGTCCCACACCGGCACCCTGGGCGGCATGTACTCGATGATGCTGCTGCTGCCCGACCGCAAGGCCGGCTTCGTGTTCATGATCAACGGCGACGGCGGCACCGCGCGCACCGTCCTGGGCGAAGCGCTGTTGAAGCTGTTCACCGCGCCGGAGAAATCGCTGGGCGTGGACGGCTACGCCGACGACCTGCAGCGCCCCCCGGCGACCGCCGCAGGCGCCGCGCAACCCGGTCCGGCGCTGCCTGACGTCTCGAAGCGCGTGCCGGTGCCGGCCGCGCGCATGGCCCGGTGGCTGGGCACCTGGCGCGACCCCTGGTTCGGCGAGGTGCGCATCTGCCCGGCGGGCGAGGGCGTGGAGTGGCGTTCGGCGAAGTCGCCGAAGATGCACGGCATGGTGTCCGAGCTCGACGGCCGCTACCTGCTGCACTGGGACGATCCGTCGGTGGACCTGGACGCCTGGCTCGACTTCTCCGGGACGGGCGACGGGCGCGCGCTGCGCATGGCCAAGATCGATCCGGACGGCGACTTCAGTTCCGACTACGAGGACCTCGCGTTCACCCGGGTGGGCGGCTGTGACTAGCGCGCGCGCCCGCATCGCCGCCATGCTGCTCGCGCTGGCCGCGGCCGGCGCCGCGCCGCGCGCGGCGGTCGCCCAGGAGACGCCGGCCCCCACGCTGTCGCCCGCGCGCACGATGGCGGAAGCGGGCATGGTGGACATCCGCAGCCTCGTGCCGGACATGTCGCAGGAAATCGCGTACGCCGGCAGCGACAACTTCGTCGGCGCCCCCGTGGACGGCTACGAGGCGCCGCGCTGCTGGCTGCGCCGCGAGGCGGCCGAGGCGCTGGCGCGGGTCGAACGCACCCTGCGTGGTCGCAACCAGCGCCTGCGCATCTTCGACTGCTACCGGCCGGCGCGCGCGGTCGCGCATTTCATGCGCTGGGTCGCCGACGCGGCCGACCAGCGCACCAAGGCGAAGCACTATCCCGGCCTTGACAAGTCGCAGCTCACCGGCGGCTACATCGCGCCGGTCTCCGGGCACAGCCGCGGCGGCACGGTGGACCTCACGCTGCTGCAGTGCGACGCGCACGGCGCGGACTGCCGGCCGCTCGACATGGGCACCGGCTTCGACTTCTTCGGCACGCGCGCGCACACGGACTCGCCCGAGGCCACGCCGGAGCAGCGCGCGAACCGCCAGCTGCTGGTCGAGGCGATGGCCGCCGAGGGCTTCCGCAACTACCCGATGGAGTGGTGGCACTACACGCTCCAGCCCGAGCCCACGCCGCACACCCTCTACGATGTCCCAGTGACCGCGCCGGACACGCCGATGCCGCAAGCCGAGATCGACCGTTTGATGCAGCGCTACGACGGCAACGTGCCGGGCGCCTCGCTGCTCGTGATCCAGGACGGCGTGGCCGTCGTGCGCCGCGGCTACGGCCGTTCCGACCTGGAGGCCGGCACCGAGGCCGGTCCCGCCACCGACTACCGCCTCGCGTCGGTGAGCAAGCAGTTCACCGCGGCCGCGGTGCTGCTGCTGGCCGAGGACGGCAGGCTTTCGATCGACGACCGCGCCCGCAAGTGGCTGCCGGAGCTGCCGCCCGCGGCCGAAGGCGTCACCTTGCGGCACCTGCTGACGCATACCTCCGGACTCGTGGACTACGAGGACCTGATGGGCGACGACTGGCAGGGCCAGATCCGCGACGCCGGCGTGCTCGAGCTGCTGGCGAAGGAGGACCGGCTGTACTTCCCGCCCGGATCGGCCTACCGCTACAGCAACAGCGCCTATGCCTTGCTCGCGCTGGTGGTCGAGCGCGCGTCCGGCATGGCGTACCCGGACTTCCTGCAGCAGCGGATCTTCGCGCCGCTGGGCATGCACGACACCCTGGCCTACGTCGCCGGCGGGCGCGAGCCGCCGCACCGCGCGTGGGGCTACTCGCAGGCCGACGACGGCGGCTGGCGGCGCACCGACCAGAGCACCACCAGCGCGGTGCTCGGCGACGGCGGCATCTATTCGTCCATCGACGACCTGGCGCGCTGGGACGCGGCGCTGTACGACGACCGCCTGCTCGGCGCCGGATCGCGCCGGCTCGCGTTCTCGCCGCACGTCGAGGTCACCGGCGAGGGCTACGAGGCGCAGTACGGCTTCGGCTGGCGGATCACCGGCGAGACGCTGTGGCACTCGGGCGAGACCATCGGCTTCCGCAACGTCATCGTGCGCTGGCCGCAGCGCCGGCTCACCGTGGTCCTGCTGAGCAACCGCAACGATCCCGAGCCCTACCGGACGGCGCTCGCGATCGGCGCGCTGTTCCTGCGCGACGCCGCCGGCGAGCCCGCGCCCTAGCCGCGGCGGCGGGTGGCCCCGGCTTGACGGGGCCTTGGCCACCCGCCTGTAGAATCGCCGGATGGCCGGCACCGACTCGACCCGCGCGATCCTCTTCGCCCTCGGCGCGAACCTCGCGATCGCGGCCGCGAAGGGCGTGGCCGCGTGGTTCACCCATTCCAGCGCGATGCTGGCCGAGACCGTGCATTCGCTCGCCGACTGCGGCAACCAGCTGCTCCTGCTGCTGGGCATGCGCCAGGCGCGGCGGCCGGCGTCGCCCGAATATCCGCTGGGACAGGGCAAGGCCGTGTACTTCTGGTCGTTCCTGGTCGCGGTGATGCTGTTCAGCGTCGGCGGCATGTTCTCGATGTACGAGGGCATCCACAAGCTGCAGCACCCGGCGCCGTTGCAGCAGTGGTGGTGGGCGGCGGGCGTGCTCGCGTTCGGCATCGTCGCCGAGGGCGTGTCGATGCGGGCCTGCCTGCAGGAAGTGGCGAAGGTGCGCGGCGACCGCAGCCTGTGGCGGTGGTTTCGCGGCAGCCGCCAGAGCGAGCTGGTGGTGATCTTCGGCGAGGACCTCGCCGCGCTCCTGGGCCTCAGCCTCGCGCTGGCGGCCGTGCTGCTGTCCGTCGCCACCGGCAACCCCGCCTGGGACGCGATCGGCACCATCGCCATCGGCGTGCTGCTCATGGTGGTGGCCGTGCTCGTCGCGATCGAGGTCAAGGCGATGCTGATCGGCCAGAGCATGGACCCGGTGCGGCAGGCGCAGCTGCGCGCCTTCCTCGAGGCGCGCCCGGAGATCGCCGGCGTGCTCAGCCTGATCACGCTGCAGCTCGGCAGCCAGGTGATGGTGTCGGTGCAGGCGCGCATGCGCGAAGCCCGCGACGCGCAGGCGATGCTGGCGTCCATCGACGAAGTGGAGCGGGCGCTGAAGCGCGAGTTTCCCGAGGTCCGCTGGAGCTTCTTCGAGCCGGAGCAGGCCTCCACCCCCGAACCCGCCTGACGCCCCGCGCTACGCGAGCGCGGCGAGGAGCGGAGGCGGCGCGCCGCGGTCGGCCAGGGCGGCGTGGAGGTGGGCCAGCGCCGGCGCCAGCGCCGCCTCGATGCGCCACGGCGGGTTCAGCAGCAGCATCCCGCTGCCGTTCATGCGCAGCGGCGAATCGTCCGGGCGCACCAGCAACTCCACCCGCAGCGCGCCCCCGGCGCGCACCGCCAGCTTGCCCGCGTTGCGCAGGAACGGCTGCAGCGTGCGGCGCTGCTTGATGGGGTACCACAGCGCGAACACCCCCTGCGGCCAGCGCGCGAGGCCCTCGCGCAGCGCCGCCAGCGCCTGGTCGAATTCCGCGAGCTGCGCCTCGTAGGGCGGGTCCACCAGCACGAGGCCGCGCGCGTAGCGGCGGCCGCCCACCGCGGGCGGCAGCAGGGCCTTGAGCGCGGCGTAGCCGTCGCGCTGGTGCACGGCCACGCGCGGGTCGCCGCGGAAGGCGGCGCGCAGGGCCACCGCTTCCTCCTCCTGCAGCTCGCAGCACGCGACCCGGTCGTCGCCGCGCAGGGCGTGCGCCAGCAGCCAGGGCGAGCCGGGATAGGCCTGCGCGCCGTGCGCCGTGCGGCAGGCGGCCACCGTGGCGAGGTAGCGGGCGACGGCGGGCGGGGCGGCGGCGCCCGCCGCGGCCGCCTCCAGCCGGGCCACGCCCCCTTCGGCCTCGGCGGTGCGCCGGGCGGCCTCGTCGCCGAGGGCGTAGAGCCCGCGGCCGGCGTGGGTGTCGAGCGCGAACACCGGCGCCGGCTTGGCCAGCAGGGCGTCGCACAGGGCCAGCAGGACGACGTGCTTGAGCACGTCGGCGTGGTTGCCGGCATGGAAGGCGTGGCGGTAGTTCATCGGGCCAGTCTAGCGGCCCGGACCATGACCGAATGCATGGGCGCGCCGGCCCGCCGGCTGCCAGACTCCGGGTTCCTGTGTGCAGTCCTTGGGGGACTTACCTTGAAGCGATACCTCTTGGCGGCCGGCCTGGCCCTGGCGGCGGGCGCCGCCACCGCGCAATCCGTGGAACCGGTGGACCTGGACATGGTCGCCCGCATCCGGCAGGAAGCCTTCCAGAACTCGCAGGTCATGCAGACCCTGCGCGAGATCACCGAGGACGTCGGCCCGCGCCTCACCGCGTCGCCGTCGGCCGACAAGGCCAACGCCTGGGCGCGCGAGAAGCTCGCCGGCTGGGGCATGGCCAACGTCCACGACGAGCCGTTCGACTTCGGCCGCGGCTGGGAGTTCTCGCACTCCCGCGTCGAGATGCTCGCACCGCGCGCGGCGCCGCTGTTCGCGCTGCCGAAGGCCTGGACGCCGGGCACCAACGGCCCGGTCGAGGGCGAGGCGGTCGCCGCCACGTTCAGGTCGAAGGCCGACTTCGAGAAGTACCGCGGCAAGCTGCGGGGCAAGATCGTGTTCCTCAGCGACGCCCGCGAGTACAAGCCGGGCACCGAGCCCGACTGGCGCCGCCACGACGAGGCGAGCCTCAACAAGCTGCACGAGTACGAGGTCCCCGCCGACCGCGCCGCGGACGCCGGCGAGCGCCTGAAGCGCTTCCGGGAGCGGATGGAGTTCGTGCCGGCCCTGAACCAGTTCCTGGTGGACGAGGGCGTGCTGGCCGCGGTCAGCATCAGCAGCCGCGACAACGGCATCATCGGCGTCAGCGGCGGCGGCTCGCGCAAGGCCGGCGAATCGGCCGGCGTGCCGGAGCTGGCGATGATGGCCGAGCACTACAACCAGATCATGCGCGAGCTCAAGGACGGCGAGACCGTCCGCCTGCGCATCGACGTGGACTCGCGCTTCACCACCGAGGCCGACCGTCCCGGCTACAACACCATCGCCGAGATCCCGGGCACCGGCCCGAAGGCCAACGAGGTGGTGATGCTGGGCGCGCACATGGATTCCTGGCACGCCGGCACCGGCGCCTCGGACAACGGCGCGGGCGTGGCGGTGATGATGGAAGCCATGCGCATCCTCAAGGCGGTGGGCGCGCGCCCGAACCGCACCATCCGCATCGCGCTGTGGAGCGGCGAGGAGCAGGGCCTGATCGGCTCGGGCGACTACGTGGCCAAGCACTTCGCGGACTACCCGCCGCCGTCGGATCCGGAGGAGGCCAAGCTGCCGGCGTTCTTCCGCGAGAACCGCGGCGCGCTGCAGCGCAAGCCGGAGTACGAGCGCCTGTCGGCCTACTTCAACCTCGACAACGGCTCGGGCCGGATCCGCGGCGTGTACGCCCAACAGAACATGGCGGCGATGCCGATCTTCGAATCGTGGCTGAAGCCGTTCAACGACGTGGGCGCCACCGACGTGGTCTCCGGCAACACCGGCAGCACCGACCACATCTCGTTCGACCGCGTCGGCCTGCCGGGCTTCCAGTTCGTGCAGGACGGGCTCGACTACTTCAGCAACGTCCACCACACCAACCTGGACACCTACGACCATTCCCCGGCGGAGGACCTGAAGCAGGCCGCCGCGGTGGTGGCCGCCGTGGTCTACCAGGCCGCCATGCGCCCGCAGCGCTTCCCGCGCAAGCCGCTGGCGAACAACTGACGGACGCCTCCCCTGGCGGGCGGCGGCAGCGATGCCGCCGCCCGTTTTTTTTTTTTGCCCGCCTACGCCGGGTGCGTGCCCAGGCGCAGCTCGATGCCCAGCGGGGCGAACGCCTCCGGTTCCAGGGCGAGGTCGGCGCGCAGCAGCGGCCGCGCGTCCAGCCACGGCGCAGGCAGCGACAGCGAGAGCCGGCCGCCTTCCGCGTGCAGGCGCAGGTCCGGAAGCTCGTCGGGCTCGTGCGAGCGGCACAGCAGCACCGCCAGCCGCAGCAGCGCGGCGAGCCGGCGCGCGGCCGGCAGCAGGCGGTCCGGGATGAGCTCGAATGCGCCCTTCGGCACCTTGCGCCGGTGGGTGCGCACCAGCACGGAGAGCATGCGCTGCTCGGGCACCGAGAAGCCGGCGATGTCGGAATGCTCCAGCACGTACGCGCCGTGCACCTGGTACTGGCTGTGGGCGATCGCCAGGCCGAGCTCGTGCAGGCGCGCCGCGCGCACCAGCATGCCGCGTTCGTCGGGGCCGAGCTGCCAGTCGCGGCTGACCCGCTCGAACAGCCCGGTGGCGGTGGCGGCGACGCGCTCGGCCTGGGCGGCGTCGATGCCGTAGCGTTGCATCAGCGCCGCGACCGAGGCGTCGCGCGGGTCGTCGGCGCCGCCGCGGCCGAGCATGTCGTGCAGCACGCCCTCGCGCAGCGCGGCCCTGCTCACGCCCATGCGCTCCAGCCCGAGCGTGGCGAACGCGGCCTCCAGCACCAGCAGTCCGCCGGCGATCACCGGGCGGCGCTCGTCGGAGAGGCCGGGCAGGTCGATGTCGGCGATGCGCTCGGCGCGCAGCAGGCGCTCGCGCACCCGCGGCAGCGCCTCCGCGGTGATCGCGCCCTTGGTCAGCTTCATCGCCGCGCAGATGTCGCCCGTCGCGCGGATCGTGCCGGAGGCGCCCACGGTCTCCTGCCAGCCCAGCTGGCGGTACACGCCGGAGAACTGCTGGAATTGCGCGCCGACCTCGAGCAGTGCGGCTTCCCAGCGCTTGCGGCCGAGCTTGCCGTCGCCGAAGAAGCGCGCCGTGGTCGCGACGCAGCCGAGCTGCAGGCTCTCGCGCTCGAGCGCGTCGAGGCCGCTGCCGATGATGCATTCGGTGGAGCCGCCGCCGATGTCGACCACCAGGCGCCGCTCGCCGGGCCGCGGCAGCTGCGCCTTGGCCACGCCCAGGTAGATCAGGCGCGCTTCCTCGCGGCCGGAGATGATCTCGATCGGGTGGCCGAGCGCGGTTTCCGCGGGCACGAGGAAGGCCTGCGGCGCCTTGAGCCGGCGCACGGTGTTGGTCGCGACCGCACGCACCCGCTGCGAGGGGATGTCGCGCAGGCGCTGGCCGAAGCGGGCCAGGCACTCCAGCGCGCGGGCCCGCACCTCCGGGTGCAGCCCGCCCTTGCCGTCGAGGCCCTCGGCCAGGCGCACCATCTCGCGGATCCGGTCCACCGTGCGCAGCTGCCCGAGCACGTAGCGCGACACCACCATGTGGAAGCTGTTCGAGCCCAGGTCGATGGCCGCGAGCAGGTCGCCGTCCTGCAGCGGCAGGGCCGCCGAGCGCGGGCGCACGTGGGGGGCGTCGGTCATGCGTCTTCCAGTTCGGCGAGCAGGCTGGCCTGGGCCGAGTGCGGCGTTTCGCCCGGGGCGGGGCGCAGGCGGCGGTAGCTGCCGTCCGGCAGCAGCTCCCAGGCGTTGAGGTTGTCGGCGAGGTAGTTGTCCAGCGCCTCCCGCTTGACCCGCGCCGCGAGCGCCGGGTCGAGGATGGGGAAGCAGATCTCGACGCGGCGCAGCAGGTTGCGCTCCAGCCAGTCCGCGCTGGCGCAGTACAGCTCAGGCGACCCGTCGTTGGCGAACCAGTAGGCGCGCGAGTGCTCGAGGAAGCGGCCCACCACCGAGCGCACGCGGATGTTGTCGGAGACGCCGGGGAGGCCCGGGCGCAGCGTGCAGGCGCCGCGCACGACCAGGTCGATGGACACGCCGGCCTGGGAGGCGGCGTAGAGCGCGCGCACCACCGAGGGCTCGTTGAGCGCGTTCATGCGCGCCACGATCCGCGCCGGCCGCCCCTTGCGGGCGTGGTCGGCTTCGCGCGCGATCATGCGCAGGATGCCCTCGCGCAGCGTGAACGGCGACTGCAGCAGCCGGCGCAGGGCGATGTCGGGCGCCAGGCCGGAGAGCTGCTGGAACACCTGGCTGACGTCGGCGCCGATCGCCTCGTCGGCGGTGAACAGGCCGAGGTCGGTGTAGCTGCGCGCGGTGCCGGCGTGGTAGTTGCCCGTGCCCAGGTGCACGTAGCGGCGCAGCTTGCGCCCCTCGCGCCGCACCACCAGCAGCATCTTGGCGTGGGTCTTGTAGCCGACGACGCCGTACACCACCTGCACGCCGGCCTCCTGCAGGCGGTCGGCGAAGCCGAGGTTGGCTTCCTCGTCGAAGCGCGCGCGCAGCTCCACCACGGCGGTGACGTCCTTGCCGTTGCGCGCGGCCTGGACCAGCGCGTCCACGATCGCCGAGCCCTTGGCGGTGCGGTACAGCGTCTGCTTGATCGCGAGGACGTTGGGATCCTCGGCGGCCTGCTTGACCAGCTCCAGCACCGGCGCGAAGCCGTCGTAGGGGTGGTGCAGCAGCACGTCGCCCTGGCGGATGCGGTCGAACATGGCGTCGCCGCCGCGCAGCTTGCGCGGCTGGAACGGCGGGTACTTCAGCTCCGGCCGCTGCACCAGGTCGTAGACCTGGATCGCGCGGTTGAGGTTCACCGGCCCGTCGATGCGGTAGACGGCGTTGGGCGGCAGGTCGAAGTTGTCCAGCAGCATGCGCACGATCGGCGCCGGGCAGTCGTGCGCGATCTCCAGCCGGATCGCGCGCAGGTACCCGCGCCCGGCCAGCTCGTCGCGCAGCGCCAGCGCCAGGTTCTCCACTTCCTCGCCGTCGAGGAACAGCTCGGCGTTGCGGGTCACCCGGAACTGGTACGCGCCCTTGACCTGCATGCCCGGGAACAGGTCGCCGACGAAGCTCGACAGCATCGCCGACAGGAACACGAAGTCGCTGTCGCCGCCGGACACTTCCGGCGGCAGCTGGATGATGCGCGGCAGCGAGCGCGGCGCGCGCACGATCGCCAGGTGGCCGGCGCGGCCGAAGGCGTCGCGGCCGTCGAGCACGACCACGATGTTCAGCGACTTGTTGAGGATCTTCGGGAACGGATGCGCCGGGTCCAGGCCCAGCGGCGACAGCACCGGCAGGATCTCCTCGCGGAAATGGTCGCGCAGCCAGCGCCGCTGCGCCTCGTTCCAGTGCGCGGGCGCGAGCACGCGCACGCCGGCCTCGGCCAGCGCCGGCCGCAGCACCCTGTTCCAGCAGTGGTACTGCGCGTCCACCAGCTCGCGCGCGCGTTCGTGGATGCGGTTCAGCACCGTGGCCGGCGGCAGGGCGTCCGGCGTCGGCGGCGCCTCGTAGTCCTGCGCGTGCTGCACCGAGGCGGCCCGGATCTCGAAGAATTCGTCGAGGTTGGTGCAGGAGATGCACAGGAAGCGCAGCCGCTCCAGCAGCGGCACCGACGGGTCCTGCGCCTGCGCCAGCACGCGGAAGTTGAAGTCGAGCTGGGACAGCTCGCGGTTGGAATACAGCGAGGGATCGCGCAGCGGATCGTCGCCGGGCAGCGTGGCGTCCTGGGTCACGGGGCCTCCGCGTGGGCCGCGGGTTCGCGCGGGCGCAGGCGCTCCACCCCGAACACGCAGCTGAAGGTGCTGCCGCGGCCGACCTCGCTGTCGATCTCGAGGCGGGCCTGGTGCAGGCCGAGCACGTGCTTCACGATCGCAAGCCCCAGGCCGGTGCCGCCGGTCTCGCGCGAGCGGCTGGTGGACACGCGGTAGAAGCGTTCGGTCAGGCGCGGCAGGTGCGCGGCGGGGATGCCCTGGCCGGTGTCGGCCACGGCGAGCACCGCGCCGCCGCCGCCGCGGCGGAACGCGATGGTGATCGTGCCGCCTTCCGGCGTGTAGCGCACCGCGTTGCTGACCAGGTTCGAGAACGCGCTGTGCAGCTCGTGCGGCGAGCCCCACAGGTCCACGCCCGCGACGTCGTCCAGCACGATCGCATGCCGGCCCTGGCTCAGCGCCTCGGCCTCGCGGCGCAGCGCGGCCAGCATCGGCGCCATCGCCACGCGCTCCTCGTCCAGGGCGTCGCGCGACTCCAGCCGCGACAGCGCGAGCAGGTCCTCGACGAGCTGGGCCATGCGCCGGGACTGGCGCTGCATCTCGCCCAGCATCGGCGCCCAGTCCGGGTGCTCGGCGGGATCCAGCATCTCCAGGTAGCCGTGGACCACGGTCAGCGGCGTGCGCAGCTCGTGCGAGACGTTGGCCACGAAGTCGCGGCGCATCTGCTCGAGGCGGGTGAGGCGGCTGACGTCGCGCACGATCAGCAGCCACAGGTCCTCGGAATAGGGGACCAGGCGCAGGCTCAGCCGCAGCGAGGCGTCCACCGGCGAGGGCACGTCGCTCAGCGGCTCGGCATGGCGCCCCGAGGCCAGCCAGCGCGCCACCGGCATGGAGCGCAGGCGCTCGCCGAGCGGCGCGGCGATGTCGACGGGATGGCGCAGGCCGAGCAGGCGGTTCGCGGCCGCGTTGAACCAGGCGATGCGCTGGCTGTCGCGCTCGAACACCACCACCGCGTCGGGCAGCGCGTCGGCCAGGGCACGATAGGCGCGCAGCATCCCGACCAGCCGCCGCTTGCGCGCGCGCAGGTCCTGCTGGCCGCGCGCCATCAGCCGCTCCACCTCGTCCCAGGCCCCGCGCCGCCCGGGTTCGGCGAAGCGCCGCCGGCCCGCCAGCGCGACCAGCAGCGCGCGCAGGCGCCAGGCTTGCCAGGCGCAGGCCGCGAGCGCGCCGCAGGCGAGCCCCGCCCAGGCGTGCCCGGCCAGCGCGCCGGCCGCGGCCGTGGCGAGCAGCCACGCGCAGGTGAGCGCGAGGGTCCGGGTCCACGGCGTCGGCAAGCGGGTCGCCATGCCCCGATTGTCGCTCAGGCGGTCGCGGAAAACCGGTAGCCGGCGCCGCGCACGGTCTGCACCATCGCCTCCAGCCCGGCCGGCTCCAGCGCCTTGCGCAGGCGGCGGATGTGCACGTCCACGGTGCGCTCCTCCACGTAGACGGTGCCGCCCCAGACATGGTCGAGCAGCTGCGCGCGGCTGTAGACGCGCTCGGGGTGGGTCATGAAGAAGTGCAGCAGGCGGTATTCGGTGGGGCCGAGCGGCACCGGCTGCTCCGCATCGCCGGCGCGCGCGTACACGCGGTGCGCAGCGCCGTCGATGCGCAGCGCGCCGGCGGCGACGCTGCCGTCGGGCTCGTCCTCGCGGGCGCGCCGCATCACCGCGCGGATGCGCGCCAGCAGCTCGCGCGTCGAGAACGGCTTCACCACGTAGTCGTCCACGCCGGCCTCGAGCCCGCCGACGCGGTCGTTCTCCTCGCCGCGCGCGGTGAGCATGATGATCGGCACTTCGCGGGTCAGCGCTTCGCGGCGCCAGCGCCGCGCCAGCTCCAGGCCGCTGCTGCCCGGCAGCATCCAGTCGAGCAGGATGAGGTCGGGCACGCGCTCGGCGATCGCCGCCTGCGCCTCGCGCGCGTCCGCCGCCTGCACCGGCTCGTAGTCGTCCTTGCGCAGCGCGAAGGCCACCATGTCGCGGATCGCGGGTTCGTCGTCGACGATCAGGATGCGCTTGTGCATGGGCGGCATTGGACGGCAGTTCCGTGACCGTGGGATGACAGCCGCGCTCAGCGCCGCCCCAGGTCCTCGTCGCGGATGCCCTGCCGGCGCAGCTCCAGCACCATCGGCGTGATCGCGGCGATCCGCGCGTCGATCCGGGCGCGGGCGTAGTAGTCCACGTCGTCGCGCTTGCGCAAGGTGTCCAGCTGGACCAAGGCCTGCTCGGCGCGGCCGTTGAGGAACGCGGCCTCAGCGTAGGCCTCGCCGGCGCGGACCAGGTCGCCGGCCATCTCGCTGGCGCGGCCGAAGGCCTGCTGGAACACCGGGTCGTCCGCGGCCACGGCCAGCAGCGGGCGCAGGATCTCCTGCGCGCGCCGGCCTGCCTCGCGGGTGCCGCGCTCGTTGAGGACGGCGGCGTAGGTGAGGGCCACCTCGCGGCTGTGCGGCATCCGCGCGAGCAGCGCCTCGAAGCGCGCGTCGGCCGCGGCGGTGCGCCCGGCGCGCGCCTCCGCCTGGCCCAGCGCGAGCGCCAGCCAGGTATCGCCGGGATGCGCGGCCAGCAGCGCCTCGAGGTCTTCCGCGGCCTGCGCGGCCTGGCCGTCGAGCAGGCGCGCCAGCGCCTGGCCGTAGCGCTGCGCGTCGTCGAGCGCGGCGGTGCGCGCCAGCCGCTGGTACTCGCGCAGCGCGAGCGCCGGGGTGTCGGCGCTGAGCACGCGCAGGCGCTCCTTCGCCCACGGGAACGCGCCGCTGGCCCCGCTCGCCGTGAGCGGCCCGATGCGCAGCGACGCCGGCAGCAGCGGATTGCCGGCCGCATCCGCGGCCGAGGGCGCGTAGCGCGGCTCGGCCGCGGCGATCTGCCGCGCGCGGTCGCGCGCCTCGCTGATGCGGGAGACGGTGACCGGGTGGGTGCGCAGGTAGTCGGGCGTGGTCTCGCGCGATTCGGTGCTGCGGACCACGGCCTGCAGGCGCTCGAAGAAGCCCGCCATCGCGTCCGGCGCGTAGCCGGCGCGGGCCAGCGTGCGGATGCCGATACGGTCGGCCTCGGCCTCGTTGCTGCGGGTGTAGTCGATCTGGCGCTGGACCATCAGGCCCTGCGCGGACACCACCGCCGCCATGGTCGCGTCGCCGGCGGAATTGCCGCCGCTGCCCTGGGCGACGGCGATCGCGCCCAGCATCGCCAGCAGGATCGGGATCCGGTCGCGCTGCGCCTGCTCGACCGCGCGCAGCACGTGCTGCTGGGTGACGTGCGCGATCTCGTGCGAAAGCACCGCGGCGACCTCGTCCTCGCTGGAGGCGGCGAGCACCAGGCCCGCGTTGACGCCGATGTAGCCGCCCAGGGTCGCGAAGGCGTTGACCTGGCGGTCGTGCAGCATGAACAGCGTGTACGCCTGCTTCGGGTCGTCGCTGGCCGCGCCCAGCCGCCGGCCCATGCCCTGCAGCCAGGACTGCAGCAGCGGGTCCTCGAGCGTGTAGCCGTAGTTGCGCAGCTGCGCCAGCGTCATCGCGCCGTACTCGCGCTGCTGCGCGGGCGTCAGCACGGCCGCGGCCGAGGAGCCGATGTCCGGCAGCCGCGGCGACTGCTGGGCCCCGGCCGGGAGCGCCAGGGCGAGCGCCAGCGCCAGCGCGAGGCGGGGCAGGGCGGGGCGCTTGCGGGCGGCGTCGGCGGCGGGCATCGGAGGGAGGATAGCGGAGGGTTCCTGTCGTTTCCGGAAACGCACCGGGGGCGGGCCGGTTGAAGCCGCGCGGCGGCCGTCCCATATTGGACTCCCCGCAGCCACGCGAGTTTCCCGCAGATGTCCACCGCCCCGTCGAACGGCGCGCCCGGCTCCCAGGCGCCCCGGATCACCGTCTACAGCTCGGCGATGTGCGGGTACTGCGTGGCGGCCAAGAACTTCCTCAGGAGCCGCGGCCTGGCCTGGGAGGAGGTCCGCGTGGACCTCGAGCCGGGCGAGCGCGAGCGCATGATCCAGCGCTCGGGCCGGATGACGGTGCCGCAGATCTTCGTCGGCGACGTGCACGTCGGCGGCTACGACGACATGATGGCCCTGCACCGCGCGGGCAAGCTCGAGGCGCTGCTCGCCGGGGAGGGCGCGTGAGCGCGGCGGGCGAGGGCGGCGGCGACCGCGTCGCGGAGTTCACCGCGTTCCGCAAGCGCATGAACGAGCGCATCCTGGCCGAGCCGAACCAGGTGGTGCGGCGCTTCTTCGCGCTCGACACCCAGGCCTACCAGGCCGGCGCGCTCGACGCGAAGACCAAGGAGCTGCTCGGGCTGGTGGCCTCGCTGGTGCTACGCTGCGACGACTGCATCAGCTACCACGTGGCCCAGTGCCGCGACGCGGGCGTCAGCCGCGACGAGATGTTCGAGGCCTTCTCCATCGGCCTGGTGGTCGGCGGCTCGATCGTGATCCCGCACCTGCGTCGCGCGGTGGACTTCCTGGACCGCCTCGAGGGCGGCGCGGCGGCCACGCCGGGGGCCCACGACCACGGCTGACCCCCGGGCCATACCCCGGCGTCTGGCATAATTGCGGGGTTGTCCTCCCCCTTCCGCGCGGTGCCCCCGGGGCGCCGCGCCCACGTTCGGAATCCGCAATGACCCAGACGATTACGGTGATCCGTGGCGACGGCATCGGCCCGGAGATCATGGAAGCCGCCCTGCACGTGCTCGACGCGATGGACGTCGGGCTGTCCTACGAATTCGCCGACGCCGGCCTGGCCGCGCTCGAGAAGACCGGCGAGCTGCTGCCGGCCGCCACCCTCGACTCGATCCGCCGCAACCGCGTCGCCTTCAAGAGCCCGCTGACCACGCCGGTGGGCGGCGGCTTCTCCTCGATCAACGTCGAGCTGCGCAAGCGCTTCGACCTGTACGCCAACGTGCGCCCGGCCAAGTCGCACCCGAACACCAGGTCGCGCTTCCCGGGCGGCATCGACCTGGTGACCGTGCGCGAGAACACCGAGGGCGCGTACAGCGCCGAGGGCCAGGCCCTGTCGGAGGACGGCGACACCGCGACCTCCATCACCCGGACCACCCGCCGCGGCTCCGAGCGCATCGTGCGCTACGCGTTCGACCTCGCGCGCCGCACCGGCCGCAGGAAGGTCACGATCGTGCACAAGGCGAACATCCTCAAGTCCACCTCGGGCCTGTTCCTGAAGGTGGCGCGCGAGGTCGCCGCGCAGTACCCGGACATCGAGGCCAACGAGCTGATCGTGGACAACTGCTGCATGCAGCTGGTGATGAAGCCCGAGCAGTTCGACGTGATCGTGACCACCAACCTGTTCGGCGACATCATCTCGGACCTGTGCGCCGGCCTCGTCGGCGGCCTGGGCCTCGCGCCCGGCGCCAACATCGGCACCGACGCGGCGATCTTCGAGGCCGTGCACGGCTCGGCGCCGGACATCGCCGGCAAGGGCGTCGCCAATCCGTGCGCGCTGCTGCTGGCGGCCGCGCAGATGCTCGACCACCTCGGCATGCTGGACAAGGCCGCGCGCCTGCGCGACGCCATCAACGCCACGCTCGAGGCCGGCGACTCGCTGACGCCCGACCTCGGCGGCACCGGCACCACGATGGCCTTCGCCCAGGCCATCGCGCGCCGCGCCGCCTGACCCCGTGGAGCCGACCCCTGGTCGGCCCAGTCCTCAGTCGCGCGACTTGCCGAGCAGGCGCAGCAGCTCGAGGTAGAGCCACACCAGCGTGACGAGCAGGCCGAACGCGCCGTACCACTCCATGTGCTTCGGCGCGCCCTGCTCGACGCCCCGCTCGATGAAGTCGAAGTCGAGCACCAGGTTGAGCGCGGCGACCACGACGACCACCACCGAGAAGCCGATGCCGACGGCGCCGCCCTCGTGGATGAAGGCCATGCCGTCGACGCCGAACAGGCGCATGCCGATGTTCACCAGGTAGAGCAGGGCGATGCCGCCGGTGGCGGCGACCACGCCGAGGCGGAAGTTCTCGGTGGCGCGCACCAGGCCGCTGCGGTAGGCGACGAGCAGCGCGGCCATGGTGCCGAAGGTCAGGCCCACCGCCTGCAGCACGATGCCCGGGTAGCGCATCTCGAACAGCGCCGAGATGGCGCCCAGGAACAGGCCTTCCGCGACCGCGTAGAGCGGCGCGGTGACCGGCGCCCAGGTCTTCCTGAACACCGTGGCGATGGCCAGGGCGAAGCCGCCCAGGGCGCCGCCCCAGACGTAGGGCACCAGCGCCCCCGGCTCGGCGCCGCCGAAGGCCTTCGCCCAGGTGAACATGGCGGCCGCGAGCACCACGACCAGCAGGAAGGCGGTCTTGTTGACCGTGCCGTTCAGGGTCATCGCACCGGCATCGCGGCTGACGACCGTGCCGGCGCCCGCGTCGAGGAAGGTGGATTGTCCGAGGACGGGGTTTCCGCTGCGCATGGAGGCCTCTGTGGGGGTGCGTGGAAGGGTTCCGGCCCAAGCATACCCGGCCCGGCGCGCAGGCGGCGCACGCGTTGACACGCCGCGGCCGGCTCCGGACAATGACCGGCCTTTCGCAGCGTTGGCGCGTCGCGGAAGTGTCCTGATCGGCGGGGTATAGCGCAGTCTGGTAGCGCGCCTGCTTTGGGAGCAGGATGTCGGGGGTTCGAATCCCTCTACCCCGACCACTCCGGTCCGGCCCGGAAGGGCTCCAGGTGCGACAATCCGGCACGGGCGCCCGTAGCTCAACCGGATAGAGCACCGGCCTTCTAAGCCGGCGGTTGCAGGTTCGAGTCCTGCCGGGCGCGCCACGTGCGGCGGATCAATGGTGGCTGTAGCTCAGTTGGTTAGAGTCCTGGATTGTGATTCCAGTTGTCGGGGGTTCGAGTCCCCTCAGCCACCCCATTCCGCAGCCGAAAGCAACGCTGTATAATCGTCGTTTCCGGGCCGTTAGCTCAGTTGGTAGAGCAGTTGACTCTTAATCAATAGGTCCTAGGTTCGAATCCTAGACGGCCCACCAGATCCCGGACGCCCGGCCCAGTGCCGGGCGTTCTGCTTTTCCGGGGCTAGAATCCCCGGGCTCGCGAAAGTGGCGGAACTGGTAGACGCACTGGATTTAGGTTCCAGCGGGTAGCCCCGTCCGGGTTCGAGTCCCGGCTTTCGCACCAGGACCAAGCCGCGCCGCCGCAGTGGCGGCCGCGGCGCAAATCGGCGAAACTAGCCCGTTCCGCCGCCCCGGCCCCGCCAGGTGCCGTCCGGGGGCGGTTTTCCCGACAATTTCAATCAATCGCGCCGCGGGTGGCCGCGGGCTAACGGAGTGGGTGATGGCAGGTTCTACGCAGGTTTCGGTCGAGTCCACGGGCAACCTGGAGCGTCGCATGACGCTGCGCGTGCCGGCCGGTGACGTGGAGGGCCAGGTCGGCGCCCGCCTGCGCGAGATCGCGCGCACCGCCCGGATCAAGGGCTTCCGCCCCGGCAAGGTGCCGACCCGGGTGGTCGAGCAGCGCTTCGGCCAGCAGGTCCGCGCCGAGGTCCTCGACGGCCTGCTGCGCGAGGGCTTCGACGCCGTGGTCCGCGAGAACGACCTGCGCATCGCCGGCAGCCCGCGCATCGAGCCGGCCCCGGAGGCGGGCGAGGGCGAGCTGTCCTACGTCGCCACCTTCGAGCTGGTCCCGGACTTCGGCGAGATCGACCTCTCCACGCTCGAGGTCGTGCGCCACACCGCCGAGGTCACCGAGGCCGACGTGGACCGCATGGTCGAGAACCTGCGCCTGCAGCGCCGCACCTGGACGGCCGTGACCCGGCCGGCGAAGGAAGGCGACGCCGTGGACGTGGCCACCTGGTCGCAGGCCGGCGACGAGCGCCTGCCCGCCGAGGGCGAGGAGCGCGGCACCGCCGTGATCGGCACCGGCGCCATGTACCCGGAGGTCGAGCAGGCCCTGGTGGGCATGAAGGAAGGCGACGAGAAGACGGTGGAAGTGGCCTTCCCCGCCGACTGGCGCGTCCCGCAGCTCGCCGGCCGCACCGTGCAGGTGCACCTGAAGGCCGAGCGCGTCTCCGAGCCGGTGCTGCCGGAGGTGGACGGTCCGTTCATCCGCAGCTTCGGCGTGCGCAGCGGCGAGCTCGCCCAGTTCCGCGCCGACATCCGCACCAACCTCGAGCGCGAGCTGAAGGGCGCGCTGATGAACCGCCTGCGCCGCGAGGTCGGCGAGGCGCTCGCCAAGGCCTACGCCCACGTCGAGCTGCCCCCGCGCCTGGTCGAGCAGGAGGCCCGAGCGATGGCCCAGCAGGCCGTGCAGCAGGCGCGGCAGGCCGGCCAGCCGGCCACGCTCGCCGAGGACGCCCACCAGGCGTTCATGGAGCCGGCCCGCAAGCGGGTGCTGGTGGCGCTGCTGGTGGGCGAGATCGCCCGCCGCAACGAGCTGCGCCTGGATCCGCGCCGCGTGAACGAACTCCTGCGCCTGATCGCCTCGACCTACGAGGATCCGCAGCAGGTCATTGATTTGTACCGCAACGACCCCCAGTTGATGGCAGGGCTGCAGAACCGTGCGATGGAAGAGCAGGTGATCGACTGGATCGCCGAGCAGGCCAGGCACACCGACCAGACCCTCACCTTCCAGGAAGCGATCGGCTAAGGCCGGAGGCGGAAACCCCCGATGAGCGACGACAGGATCAAGGCCCTCAACCTCGTGCCGATGGTGGTCGAGCAGACCAGCCGCGGCGAGCGCGCGTACGACATCTATTCGCGCCTGCTGAAGGAGCGGGTGATCTTCCTCGTCGGCGGGATCGACGACCACGTCGCCAACGTGATCGTCGCGCAGATGCTGTTCCTCGAGGCCGAGAACCCCGAGAAGGACATCAGCCTGTACATCAACTCGCCCGGCGGCATCGTCACCGCCGGCATGGCGATCTACGACACCATGCAGTTCATCAAGCCCGACGTGAGCACCATCTGCGTGGGCCAGGCCGCCTCGATGGGCGCGCTGCTGCTGGCGGCGGGCGCCAAGGGCAAGCGCTACGCGCTGCCGAACTCGCGGGTGATGATCCACCAGCCGCTGGGCGGCTTCCAGGGCCAGGCGACGGACATCGACATCCACGCGCGCGAGATCCTGGCGATGCGCCAGCGCCTGAACGAGATCCTGTCCAAGCACACCGGCCAGGCCCTCGACACCATCGCCCGCGACACCGAGCGCGACAACTTCAAGAGCGCCCAGGCCGCGCGCGAGTACGGCCTCGTGGACGAGGTGCTCGAGCGCCGGCCCGAGGACACCATCCAGGCCGGCTGAGCGCGGCCGGGCAAGCCCGGAAGCGGCCCCGCACGGGCCGCAAACGCCTGATCCGGAAAGAATTCCATCCTGTGCAGCCGGTCCGGTCGGGCGTCCGGACCGCTGTGCTATTCTCGGGCCGCCAGTGCGGCTGCAGCAGGTAAGCGGGGAAATGAGCGAAGACCGTCAGGGCCGATCCGACAGCAGCAAGATCCTGTACTGCTCGTTCTGCGGGAAGAGCCAGCACGAGGTCCGCAAGCTGATCGCGGGCCCGAGCGTGTTCATCTGCGACGAATGCGTCGAGCTGTGCAACGACATCATCCGCGAGGAGCTGGAGGAGAAGGCGCAGTCGGCCCGCAGCTCGCTGCCGCGCCCGAAGGAGATCCTCGAGGTCCTCGACCAGTACGTCATCGGCCAGCAGCGGGCGAAGAAGACGCTCGCGGTGGCCGTGTACAACCACTACAAGCGCATCGAGAGCCGGCAGAAGAACGACGACGTCGAGCTGGCGAAGTCCAACATCCTGCTCGTCGGCCCGACCGGCTCGGGCAAGACGCTGCTGGCGGAGACGCTGGCGCGCCTGCTCAACGTGCCGTTCACGATGGCCGACGCGACCACCCTCACCGAGGCCGGCTACGTCGGCGAGGACGTCGAGAACATCATCCAGAAGCTGCTGCAGAAGTGCGACTACGACGTCGAGAAGGCGCAGCAGGGCATCGTCTACATCGACGAGATCGACAAGATCTCGCGCAAGAGCGAGAACCCGTCCATCACCCGCGACGTGTCGGGCGAGGGCGTGCAGCAGGCGCTGCTGAAGCTGATCGAGGGCACCATCGCCTCGGTGCCGCCGCAGGGCGGGCGCAAGCACCCGCAGCAGGAATTCCTGCAGGTGGACACGCGCAACATCCTGTTCATCGTCGGCGGCGCGTTCGCCGGCCTGGAGAAGATCATCCAGCAGCGTTCCACCGAGGCCGGCGGCATCGGCTTCGGCGCCAAGCTCAAGAGCAGCGAGCGCAAGGCCGACGTCGGCAAGGTGCTCGCCGACGTCGAGCCCGAGGACCTGATCAAGTTCGGCCTGATCCCCGAGTTCGTCGGCCGCCTGCCGGTGGTCGCCACGCTCGAGGAGCTCGACGAGGCGGCGCTGGTCAAGATCCTCACCGAGCCGAAGAACGCGATCACCAAGCAGTTCCGCAAGCTGTTCGAGATGGAGGGCGTGGAGCTGGAGTTCCGCCCCGACGCGCTGTCCGCGATCGCGCGCAAGGCGCTCAAGCGCAAGACCGGCGCGCGCGGCCTGCGCACCATCGTCGAATCGGTGCTGCTCGACACCATGTACGACCTGCCGTCGCTCGAGGGCGTGAGCAAGGTCGTGGTGGACGAGTCGGTGATCGAGCACAAGTCCGAGCCGTACCTGATCTACCAGACGCCGACCCCGGCGCCGAAGGCCGCCGCCGGCGAGTGACCGGCGGGGCCCCGGCCGCGCTCAGCGGCTGACCGGCTCGTCTTCCCCGCGGATCTCCTCGTAGGCCTCGCGGGCCAGCACGGCCCCGCCGAGCGCGAGCAGGGCGTCCTGCAACAGCGAGGCCCGCGCGGCCGCCGCGGCGGCCTGGCCGGCGGCGCCTCCCGCGCTCCCCGCGCCGCCGCCCTGCGTCCCCGACGGGGCCGGCTGCCCGCCTGCCTGCGGCTGCGCCCCCTGGTGCCCCGCCTGCGGCTCGGCCCCCTGTTGCGCCGGCTCGGGTTCCGACGCGGGCTGCTGGCCCTCCTGGCGCTGTTCCGGGCGCTCCTGGTCCCGGCCACGGTCGTCCTGGCGTTCGTCCTGGTCCTGCCGGTCCTCGTCGTCACGGTCGCAGCTGGGCAGGCGGCTGGGCATCACGAAGTCGGCGGTGAAGGTGAGCTCGCAATCGCCGTCGCGGAGCGTGACCGAGGCGCCGCCGGCCACCGCGACGCGGGTGTAGGGCCGGGGATGGTCGCCGGGGGAGAGCTGGCGCGCCGGCTGGGTGTAGCCACCGACCGTGCCGGTGACCGTGCCGTCCACCCGGGCGACCTCCGGGCACCCCGCGAGCAGCACGCACGCTGCGGCCGGCAGCGTTCCCCTGGCGAGCCTTCGCATTGCCGTTCCCCCGTCACGGTAATGTGACCGACGTCACCTTATGCCGCGTGCCGCCGGCAGGCAAGCGCATTCAGGCCGTCCGCGGCGGCCGTCCCCGGGCTCACGGCAAGTCCATGATCCGGGTGGGATATTTCCCTGGCCGGCGGCGCGCGCTTGCAACCGCCCCGGCCGGGCCCCATAACTCGGGCAACGCCGCCGCCGCGCGCGGCGCGCCCGTCCCCCCTGGAGACCCCGAATGCCCCGTTCCCAAGAACCCCACGACGCCATCGAGACCCTGCCGGTCCTGCCCCTGCGCGACGTGGTGGTGTTCCCGCACATGGTGATCCCGCTGTTCGTCGGGCGGGAGAAGTCCATCCGTGCGCTGGAACTGGCGATGGAGTCCGACCGCCGCATCGCGCTGGTGGCGCAGAAGTCGGCCGAGACCGACGATCCGCGCGGCTCGGACCTGCATGGCGTGGGCACCCTGGCCACGGTGCTGCAGCTGCTGAAGCTCCCCGACGGCACCATCAAGGTGCTGGTGGAGGGCGTCGAGCGCGTGGCCGTGGACCGCGTGGCCGAGCGCGACGGTGCGCTCGCCGGCCGCGCCACGCCGCTGCCGACCACCAACGACCGCGAGCCGCGCGAGATCGAGGCGGTGGCGCGCTCGCTGATGGGCCTGTTCGAGCAGTACGTGAAGAGCAACCGCAAGCTCCCGCCGGAGCTGCTGCAGACCCTCGCCGGCATCGAGGAGCCGGGCCGCCTGGCCGACACCATCGCCGCGCACCTGGGGGTGCGCCTGGCCGACAAGCAGCGCCTGCTGGAGACCACCGACCTGTTCTCGCGCCTGGAGCTGCTGGTCGGCTACGTGGACGGCGAGATCGACGTGCAGCAGATGGAGAAGCGCATCCGCGGCCGGGTCAAGTCGCAGATGGAGAAGTCGCAGCGCGAGTACTACCTCAACGAGCAGATGAAGGCGATCCAGAAGGAGCTGGGCGAGATCGACGACACGCCCAACGACCTGGACGAGCTCGCGCGCCGCATCGCCGAGGCCGGCATGCCCAAGGCCGTGGAGGCCAAGGCCAAGGGCGAGCTCAACAAGCTCAAGCAGATGTCGCCGATGTCGGCCGAGGCCGCGGTGGTGCGCAACTACCTCGACTGGCTGCTCGGCGTGCCGTGGAAGAAGCGCACCAAGATCCGCAAGGACCTCAAGGCGGCGCAGGACGTGCTCGACGCCGACCACTACGGCCTGGAGAAGGTCAAGGAGCGGATCCTCGAGTACCTCGCGGTGCAGACCCGCGTGAAGCAGATGAAGGGCGCGATCCTGTGCCTGGTCGGCCCGCCGGGCGTGGGCAAGACCTCGCTCGGCCAGTCCATCGCCAAGGCCACGAACCGCAAGTTCGTGCGCATGTCGCTGGGCGGCGTGCGCGACGAGGCCGAGATCCGCGGCCACCGCCGCACCTACGTCGGCTCCATGCCGGGCCGGATCGTGCAGAACCTCAACAAGGCCGGCACCAAGAACCCGCTGTTCATGCTCGACGAGATCGACAAGATGTCCATGGACTTCCGCGGCGACCCGTCGTCGGCGCTGCTGGAGGTGCTGGACCCGGAGCAGAACAACGCCTTCAACGACCACTACCTCGAGGTGGACCTGGACCTGAGCGAGGTGATGTTCATCGCCACCTCCAATTCGCTGCACATCCCGGGCCCGCTGCTGGACCGCATGGAGGTCATCCGCATCCCCGGCTACACCGAGGACGAGAAGATCAACATCGCGATGCGCTACCTCGTGCCGAAGCAGATGAAGGCCAACGGCCTGGCGCCCACGGAGCTGAAGATCGGCGAGGACGCGGTGCAGGGCATCGTGCGCTACTACACGCGCGAGTCCGGCGTGCGCAACCTCGAGCGCGAGATCGCCAAGATCTGCCGCAAGGTGGTCAAGGAGATCGCGCTCAAGGGCCCGCAGCAGGGCAAGCGCAAGCCGCGCGCGGTGCAGGTCACGGCGAAGAACCTGGACAAGTACCTGGGCGTGCAGCGCTACGACTTCGGCCGCGCCGAGTCCGAGAACGAGGTCGGCCTGGTCACCGGCCTGGCCTGGACCGAGGTCGGCGGCGACCTGCTGCAGATCGAGTCCACGCTGGTGCCGGGCAAGGGCCAGCTGATCCTCACCGGCCAGCTCGGCGACGTGATGAAGGAGTCGGCGTCCGCCGCGCTCAGCGTGGTGCGCGCGCGCACCGAGCGGCTCGGCATCGACCTCGACTTCCTGCAGAAGTTCGACGTGCACCTGCACGTGCCGGAGGGCGCCACCCCGAAGGACGGCCCGAGCGCCGGCATCGCGATGGCGACCGCGCTGGTGTCCACGCTGACCAAGGTGCCGGTGAAGGCCGACGTGGCGATGACCGGCGAGATCACCCTGCGCGGCAAGGTGCTCGCGATCGGCGGCCTCAAGGAGAAGCTGCTGGCGGCGATGCGCGGCGGCGTGCGCACCGTGATCATCCCGGAGGAGAACCGCAAGGACCTCGCCGACATCCCGAAGTCGGTCGCCGAGGCGATGGAGATCGTCCCGGTGCGCTGGATCGACGAGGTGCTCGACCTGGCCCTGGAGCGCCCGCTGGCGCCCAAGGCGCCGGTGCCGGCGATGCCGGACCCGGAGACGGCGCGCGAGCCCGCGGCGGCCTCGGAACATCCCGACGCAAGGCATTGACGGAGATCGCCGGAACCGTGGCGCGGCGCACGGAAACCCGCGCCACGCCTCGGTTTTCGTGTTGCTTCGCCCAGGGGGCGCTGGTATAACGACCGCTTCCGGCCGAATGCGCCGTACTGGAGCAAGCAATGAACAAAGCCGAATTCATCGAAGCCGTCGCTGGCGCCGCCGACCTGTCGCGCGCCGACGCCGGCCGTGCGGTCGACGCGATGGTCTCCGTGATCACCAATGCGCTGAAGAAGGGCGACAGCGTCACGCTCGTCGGCTTCGGCACCTTCGACGTGCGCAAGCGCGCCGCGCGCACCGGCCGCAACCCGCGCACCGGCGAGGAGATCAAGATCGCCGCCTCGATGAACCCCGGCTTCAAGCCCGGCAAGGCGCTGAAGGACGCGGTCAACTGACCGCCCCGCCCGCGCGGTGCACGAAGGAACCCGGCGCAAGCCGGGTTTTTCGTTTCCGGGCAGGCGGTATGATGCGCGCCGCGGGTGCTTAGCTCAGCGGTAGAGCGTCTCCCTTACAAGGAGAGGGTCGGGGGTTCGAACCCCTCAGCACCCACCACCCCGGCATGTTGCAGGCCCCCGGGCGGGCCTGTATCATGGCGGGCTCCGCGGAGTGGTAGTTCAGTCGGTTAGAATGCTGGCCTGTCACGCCGGAGGTCGCGGGTTCGAGTCCCGTCCACTCCGCCATCCGATCCAGAGCAGGGCCTGCAGCGATGCGGGCCTTCGCTTTTTCCGGGCCGTGCCGCCGTTTCCGCGCCCCCGCGTTGCGGGTAGACTGGGCGGCTACGTTTCCAGGCCCGCCATTCCATGCTGCAGAAACTCCGCGAAAAGACCTCCGGCTGGATCGCCGGCACCGTGCTCGGGCTGCTGACCATCCCGTTCGCGTTCTTCGGCATGGAGCAGTACCTGCAACAGACCACGGCGACGTGGGTGGCCAAGATCGAGGCCCCGCCGACGTGGTGGGAGGGCGCGCCGCACTGGTGGCCCGCGCGCACCCTGTGGCAGGTCGAGGAAATCGGCGCCGACGAGTTCCGGCAGCGCTTCGAGCAGGAGCGCCAGAACGAGCGCCAGGCGCGCGGCGACGCGTTCGACTCGCGCGCGTTCGAGGCCGCGGCGAACAAGCGCCGGGTCCTCGACGACCTCATCGACGAGCGCGTGCTGCGGATGATGGCGGCGCGCGAGGGCATCGCCATCGGCGACCTGCAGGTGCGGCGCGCGATCGAGGCGATCCCGGCGTTCCAGGTGGACGGCAGGTTCGACCCGCAGCAGTACCAGCTGGTGCTCGCCTCGCAGGTGCCGCAACGTACCCCGGTGCAGTTCCAGCAGCTCGTGCGCGAGGACCTGGAGCGGACCGCGATCCCGCAAGGGCTGATCGATTCCGCGTTCGCGACCGAGGCCGAGGTGGACCGCGTGCTGGCGCTGCTGGGCGAGACCCGCGACGTCTCGATCGCGATCATGCCGGCGCCGTCGCCCGACGCGGGCGCGGTGACCGCGGAGGAGATCCAGCGCTGGTACGACGCCCACGCCGCCGAATTCATGGCGCCGGAAACCGTCACTGTCGAATACGTGGACATCGACGGCAGCGCGTTCGCGCCGCCGCCGGCGACGGAGGAGGCACTGAAGCAGCGCTACGAGCAGGAGAAGGCGCGCTTCCAGGAGCCCGAGCAGCGCCTGGCCTCGCACATCCTGGTGCGGGTCGAGGAAGGCGCCGACGCGGCCGCGCAGGCCGCCGCCAAGGCCCGCGCCGAGGCGCTGGCGCAACAGGCGCGCGCGCCGGGCGCCGACTTCGCCGCGCTCGCGCGCGCCGAATCCGCCGACACCGGTTCCAAGGACGCCGGCGGCGACCTCGGCTGGGTGACCAAGGGCATGATGGAGCAGCCGTTCGAGGACGCGCTGTTCGCCATGGAGCCGGGCACCGTCGCCGGCCCGGTGAAGACCTCCTTCGGCTGGCACGTGCTGCAGCTGCGCGAGGTCAAGGCGGGCCGGCAGACGCCGTTCGAGGAGGCGCGGGCGCAGCTCGAGCGGGAGCAGCTCGAGGCCGACCGCGAGCGCATGTTCAACGAGCTCACCGGCAAGCTGGTGGACCAGGTCTACCGCAACCCCACCTCGCTGGCCTCGGCGGCGCAGGCGGCGAACCTGCCGGTGCAGCGCGCCGGCCCGTTCGCGCGCGGTGCCGCGCCGGGTCTGCTGGCGAACGCCGCCGTGCAGCGCGCCGCGTTCTCCGACACGCTCATCCAGGACGGCACGGTCAGCGATCCGATCGAGGTCGGCCCGAACCACAGCGTGCTGATCCGCGTGGTCGGGCATGAGGCCGCGCATCGCCGGCCGCTGTCCGAGGTCGCCCCGCAGGTGATCGCCGCGATCCGCGCCGACCGCGCCGCGAAGGCCGCGGCGGCGGCGGCGGACGCGCTGGTGGCCGAGATCCGGGGCGGCAAGGCATTCGACGAGGCGGCGGGCGCGCGCGGCCTGGCCGCGACCAACGTGCCGGAGCTGCCGCGCGGCCTCGGCCTCCCGGATCCGGCTTCGAACGAGGCGGTGTTCGCCGCGCCGGCGCCGGAGCAGGGCAAGGCGACCGTCGGCAAGCGCGTGCTGGACGACGGCCGGATCGTGGTCTACCAGATCCGCTCGGTGAAGCCCGGCGACCCGAAGGAGGCCACCGCCGAGCAGCGCACCACGCTGCGCGACCAGCTCGCCCGCGCGGCGGCGCTCGAGGCGGTCGAGGGCATGGTCCGCGACCTGCGCCGCCGCATGCGCATCACCGTCGCCGAGGACCGCCTGTAACGCGGACCATCGCCGGCAACGAAAAAGGGGCGCCCGTGGCGCCCCTTTTTTTTGGTTCTTCTCCCAACTGAGGGGAGAGAGGCGCACGGCCGACCCGGCAGAATTGTTGTTCTCGAGGCAACAAAACGGGGCCGGCCGTGGCCGAAGTGGATTGTATGTCCCAGCTG